>Ga0078972_1002985_pt1 | contig 52751 bp, 69 predicted proteins | sample YelNatPaOPGAMG01_FD_67568 | JGI IMG/M metagenome (GOLD analysis project Ga0078972, IMG submission 67568) | Hot spring thermophilic microbial communities from Obsidian Pool, Yellowstone National Park, USA - OP-RAMG-01 (SPADES assembly) (version 2) | ecosystem: Environmental > Aquatic > Thermal... | reverse complement strand
GGTGACGGCATCGATGCGACCGGCCAGGGTGCCGGCCAGGCTGGCCGTCAGGTACCGGCTGTCGGTACGGGGGTAGGTAAGGAGCTTGTGCTTCTCGTACAGGGCCTGGGCGGCGTCCAGGGTGGCTTTCGCGGTTAGGTCATACCGGCGGTTGGCGTCCCGCTGCAGGGCGGTTAGGTCGTAGAGTTGCGGCGGGGGCTCCTGCTTGTCTTTCTGCTCCACCTTAGTCACCCGGGCCGTGGTGACGCCGGCGAGGGCCCGCTGAATACGCTCGGCCTGCTCCCGCGCGGTGAACCGGTCCCGGTCGTCCCGGGTCCACAGACCGTCGTAGCTCTGCGTAGTGTCACTGAAATGCGCCACCACCTGCCAGTAGGGCTCGGGCTTGAAGGCCCGGATCTCCCGTTCCCGCTGGACCACCAGGGCCAGGGTGGGCGTCTGCACCCGGCCCACGGACAGCAGAACGCCGTGCCGGCAGGTCCAGGCGCGGGTGGCGTTGATTCCGACGAGCCAGTCGGCACGGCTCCTGGCCTCGGCCGCCGCGGCCAGGTTGTCCAGTTCCCGGCCGGACCGGAGCTTCCGGAATGCGGCCTTGACCGCCGCCGGCGTGGCCTCGGAGAGCCACAGGCGGCGGAACGGTTTGGTGCATCCCGCCGTTTCGTAGATGCGGCGAAAGATGAGTTCGCCCTCCCGGCCGGCGTCGCAGGCGTTGACCACCTCGTCGACCACGTTGGACCGCAGAAGCTCCTTCAGCACGCCAAGCTGTTTCCGGCCGGACGCGATGGGTTTCAGCCGAAAACGTGCCGGCAGGATCGGCAGGGCGGCGAGGTCCCAGCGCTTCAGGGCCCCGTCGTAATCCTCCGGTTCGGCCAGTTCCACCAAATGGCCGAAGGCCCAGGAAACGATGTAGCGGCCGTTCGCCAAGAATCCGTCGCGCTTGTCGAAACCGCCCAGGACGGCCGCCAGGTCCCTGGCGACGGACGGTTTCTCGGCGATTATAAGCGTGCTCCCCATCGTTGCACCTCTTTCGTTGCACAAAAAACCCGGCCATGTCGCCGGGTTATCTGTCATCCGTGACTATCTGTCCCATTCCTCGTTATCTCGTGAAACATCCTGCCAGTAGCGGCTCCTGTTAGAGAAAAGTCTTGCAACTAGTGAGTGAACTGCGCTACTCAAAAGATGTTGTGCATCGTAGGCAGCGTCTGCACTGATTTTGCCGTACCGCTCGGCTTCGCGTATCTGTCTTCCACCCTTGTGAATAGCTTGGAAAATTACGAAATCGCGCTCTTTGTCATTTATGCTGCCGAACCTTTCCGTTTTGTCAAGTGCTTGGTGCAGGTATAAAATCCTCTCTCGATCTTCATCTCCGTACATGATCCCATGTGCGGCAGCCTGGCCGATCAATGAACCTACCGCCTGTAGATTGCTTTTTCTGCTAGACATGGCGTACCTCCCTGGCCGCCGGGCCGCGTGAAGAAGAGATGACCGCTCGCCTTGCCTGCGTCCTGGCATCCATTTTAGCCCTCATTTCTACATCGCTGGCATTACGGGGATAGGCAGCAACTGCTTTCTTGGTCTCTTCAAGGGCTTTCCTGGTAGCCTTCAGTGCTTCCCTGCCCCATTGCCGGGCTATTTTCCTTTCCGGCCACCCGGTATCGGTACGGGCAGCGAGAATCATCTCCTCCGGTAGCCCGTAGCGGCGCGCTACATCATCCCATGTGGGGTAGGCGGTTATATCTCCAATGGCATGGCGAAGCAGTAAAGACCCACGAGTCAACTTGACCGCCCATCTAGCAGCGTAATCCGGCCCGTTACCAGTCCATGCCCTCTCCGCCTCTTCGCCTGTTATCAGCGTCTCTAAGGTATTATGAACCCCGAGCCACGACAACGGGACATTCGGCTCATGCCAGGACCAATCCCCTACCTGTAGACCATATCGTGCCATAACGTGGTACTCCGGAGAAAGAATTTGACTGGATCGGATCCCACTGCAGGTTGCCACGGTTAAATCCACTTTGGGCCCATCGGCCCAGCCGGGTAAGTAACCCCGGTACTCGCGCCGGCGACCTTCGGGGACTACCAGTATAAGGTCATAGTCACTCTGATCTAAGGGTGGATCTGGCCATCCGGGTAATCGGGAGCCGTGAAGTAAGGCGGCAATGGGCGAAACCTTGGTGCGCAGGGCACGGAGGATTTCCTGCCAAGGCAACGGAAGATCGCCAAGTGCCTCCCAGTTATAATCGTAATCCATGTTGCCCATTATGCCATCCCCCTCCTTAACTGTACTACTTTTCTTTAGTATACCGCTTTATCCCACTGGCCAGCAACCGCATTTTTTGTTCGTGCTCCCGCCGTCTCGCATTGGCACACCGGGTACCTGCCCATCCCTTCCTGCCCGGGCAATGTCAGGCAAAAGAATCAAACCGGCGATACCGCCAGTCGGGCCCATCCAACCTGATCCCCTGGCACATCTCCACCAGGCGGGAGACGAGGGCCGGCCCCACGTCAGGGTAACGATCTTGCATGTCTGGAAAGGGAAAATTGGTGGTGATGACGACGGGTCTTTCCTCCCTGTACCGGGTATCAACCACCTGGTACAGGGTCTGCTCGACCCACTCCGTCACCTTTTCCTTGCCCAGGTCGTCGAGCACCAGGACGGGAACCGAAGTTAGCTGGTCGATTATCTCCCACTCGGTCTCGCGGGAAGAATCGCCGTAACTATTCCTGATGCGGCCGAGAAGCTGGACCACGCCGCCGAACGTTACCCGGCGAAGCTGATCGAGCCAGTGGTTCACGGCCGCTGCGGCCAGGTAGGTCTTCCCGGTTCCGACCGGACCCGATATGAGCAGACCGCCGGCGGGCCGGTCAGCGAACTCCCGGACGCGGGCAAAGGCCGTCCGGGTGGTGTCCGTGACCACCGCCGCGGCGAACGTGGCCCCATGGTACCGCACCGGCAGACCACTCTGTGTCAGCAGCCGTTCACGTTCCCGGGCCCGCTGATCAAGCTCCTCCCGCTGTTCCTCCTCCCGCCTTTTGGCGCGGTCAGTCTGGGCCCCGGGGCAGGAGCATGGTGCGGGCGGCACCCACCACCCGCTGTCCAGGATCGGTACCCAACGATACCGCATTTCCGCGTGACAATGCTCGCAAATGGCTGGTACGGGTTCGGCACTATGTTTCCCAAAACTTGTCCCAGTCGATGGAGCCGTTGTGGGGGTTTTGGGTAATCCGGGGCCGTTCATGCTTTTTACCAGAGACAGAGCCATGCTCTTTCCTTCTTTCACCGATTACATCAGCTTGTTCCTTTGCCGGCGCGGCTGCGTAGGTGTATCGCTAGGATCAGCATAATAACTTTCCAATCATGAAACTAAATTATCAATGTTGACACGATAATAGATAAGCCCGCCTATTCCCTGGCGTTTCTCTTCCAGCACGCCCTTGCCCCGGAGGATCCTCCGGGCGGTCTCCTGCTCCCGGCGGCCCATCCCCGTCTCGTTTTCCCACTCCTGGCCGGTCTTATAAAACCAGCCGTCGTTCTCACCCGGAGAACGACGTATCACCCCGTCCCAGTAGAGCGCTTGAGACAGCATTATACCGGCCGCGACGCTACCTATGGCACGAGCCAAATCCGGCCGGTATGCCACCGGGTGATCGTGCAGCAGACCCAGAATCAAGCTGGATTCTCCGGATGATCTCGTCATAACGTCTCCTCCTGTTGCCATGAAATTAAGCCATAGTCTTGTAGTTCCGCCAGGTGCCGGCGGACGGTCGCGACGTCGCAGTTGGCGTCCCCGGCGAGGGTTTCCAGCGAGCCGTTCCAGCCGGCCGGAAACTGATACACGTACGAAGCCAGGATCATGTACATGCCCTTGGCGGCAAGGGAAAGGCCCGGCGCCCTGACGACGGCGTTGGGAATTGCCGTGAATCCTTTTTTGACCGTAGGGTCGAGGATAACCAGGGTCTTTTCTATCTCGGGTACAGCCACGATACCACCCCTTGAAAAAAGTGCGGCGAGTTGGATCTCGCCGTGTCCACTAAAAAAATAAAAACCCCGGAGTCCATGTTTCCATGGTTTCCGGGGTTTGATTGTAACCTGACTGGCGACCTGACAAATAACCTGACTAAGCCGGGAAACCCCAGGAAAATAAGGGGTTCTTTCGGAACCATATCGTCCCCACCCGTATGCTATCAAAATGCAAGAAGCCTTGATTTTCAAGGCTTCTTGGCGTTGGTCTGGTGCGCCTGGCAGGAATCGAACCTGCGCTCCCGGCTCCGGAGGCCGGTGCTCTATCCCCTGAGCTACAGGCGCATGCGGTGCTCTCCTCGAGCCTCCACATGATATTATACCTCTTTTCCCGGACAATGCAAGAGGAAAAATCTCAGGCCAGACCGCAGGAGGCGATGACCGACTTCAGGACGGCGGCCGAATCCACAAGGGCCTTTTCCTCCTCCCGGGCCAGGTTCAGGGGCAGCACCTTCCGGCGGCCCCCGCGGTCCAGGATACAGGGCAGGGACATACATACCCCCTCCAGCCCGTATTCGCCCTGCAGGAGGCCGGAGACGGTGTGAATAGATTTCTCGTCCCCCAGGACGGCCTGGATGATGCGCCGCACGGCCAGGCTCACCGCATAGTTGGTGGCGCCCTTTTTGGCGATGATGGCGTAGGCCGCCGAGCGCACCTCGGTTTCGATCGCCCGGCGGTCCAGCGGGGGCAGCCCGGCCAGGGTGAGGAACTCGTCCAGACCGGCACCGGCGATGTTGGCGATGCTCCAGGGAAAGACCTCCGAATCGCCGTGCTCCCCAAGGACATAGGCGTGGATATTGCGCGCCTCCACCCGGCAGCGCCGGCTCAGGGCGTGCCGGAAACGGGCGCTGTCCAACACGGTGCCCGAGCCGATCACCCGTTCCGGACCCAGGCCGGACATTTTCCGGGCCGCGTAGGTCAGAACGTCCACGGGGTTGGTCACCATCAGCAACAGGGCCTCCGGGGCGGCCCGGAGCACCTGGGGCAGGGCGGACCGGAGCACCGCCAGGTTGCGGTTGATCAGGTCCAGCCGGGTCTCACCCGGCTTCTGACCGGCTCCGGCGGTGAAGACCACCGCGGCCGAATCGCGCAAATCGTCCCAGTCCCCGTCGTAAACCCGGACCGGGCGGACAAAGGGAGCGCCGTGGGCCAGATCCATGGCCTCCCCCGCCGCCCGGTCGCGGTTTTTGTCCACCAGCACCAGTTCACCGGCCAGACCGCTGGTCACGAGGGCGAAAGCGCAGGCCGATCCTACCGCGCCCGCCCCGACGATACCGATTTTGCGCCCCTCCATCAGGCCACACCCCCTCCTGCAAGATAGCATGTGCCACCCGGTTCCGCTACATGCCGTACCTCCGCCAAAAAGCCTTGCCCGCCGGCAAGGCTGCTGGCACCGGGCCGGGCGGCCGTACCCCCGCCCGGCATCAGACGTTCAGATCCAGCCACATGACCAGGGCGTCCTCCCCGGTGTCCTCGTAATAGCGCCGCCGCACCCCCTTGGTGCAAAAACCCAGGCTCTCGTAAAGCGTCAGGGCCTCGAGGTTGGACGCCCGCACCTCCAGGGTCATCTTGCGGGCCCCCAGGAAGAAGACCCTCTCGACCAGCTTCTCCATCAGCCGGCGCCCGATACCCAGCCGCCGCAGGTCCGGCCGTACGGCCACGTTGGTCACGTGGGCCTCGTCCAGAATCAGCCAGGCGCCGGCGTAACCGGCGACCTCGCCGTTGCGCAGGGCCACCAGGTATTCGGCCATGCTGTTCTGCAGGATCTCCTGCACAAAGGCATTGAGCGACCAGGGCACCGGAAAACTGGCCGCCTCGATGGCGGCCACCGGTACCACGTGTTCCAGGGTCATCGGCACGATGTCAAGCAAGCCCCTCACCATGCTTCCGCCGCCACACCAACTCCGCTTCGGGCTGGCGCAGGTAGCCGGGCACAACCGCCAGCGGGTCCGCGCCCTCCCGCAGAAGAAGGGCCCCCAACTGGGCCAGGTTATCGGCCCGCGGAGCCCAGGCCACGGGCGGCGCCTCCCGGACATCCAGACGTGCCAGGGCGGCGCGGCATTGGGACAGACCGTCCCCCACGGCCAGAAAGGGGCCGGGAAGCGCTTCGAGCAGCCCCGGCACCTCCTCCGGCGCCAGGGCCGCCGGTCCGGCCAGGCGCTGGGGCCGGCCGGTGCCGCACCGGTAGACCCCGGCATAGACCTCGCCCCGGCGGGCGGTCAAAATGGGTAGCACGCAGGCGTCCGATCCGGCCCAGGGATGAGCCAGCACTTCCAGGGTCGGCACACCGGCCAGGGGCAGGCCCCAGATTTGGGCCAGGGTCCGGGCGCAGACCACCCCGATGCGCACGCCCGTGAAGGACCCCGGCCCGACGGAAACGGCCAGGCCGGCCAGATCCTCCGGCCGAATCCCCGCTTCCCGCATGACGTCCCGGATCATGGGCAGAAGGCGCACCGAATGGGTACGGCTGCCGCTGACCGCCCGCGATGCCGTCACGCCGTTTTCGTCCACCAGGGCCACGCCCGCCACGGCGGTGGTGGTGTCAATGCCCAGAACCCACAACCCTCAGCCACTCTCCGATCAACTCCCGGTAGCGCCCGCCCCGGGCCGTAAGCGCCAGGGTCCGCCCACCGTCCCCAACGGGGGAAAAACGGATTTCCAATCTTTCTTCCGGCAGGAGGGAAGCCACCCGTTCCCCCCACTCGACGAGGGTGACCCCGTCGCCGTAAAAATATTCCTCGCCACCCAGATCCGCCAGGTCGCCCTCGTCCAGCCGGTAGGCGTCCATGTGGTAGAGGGGCAGCCGGCCGTCATGGTATTCCCGAATCAGGATGAATGTGGGGCTGGGCAGGGGTCCCTTCACTCCCAGACCCTGACCCACCCCGCCGGCAAACAGGGTCTTGCCCGCTCCCAGGCCGCCGTTTAGGACCACCAGGTCCCCCGGGCCCAGGAGAGCACCCAGACGACGGCCCAACTCCCTGGTCTCGTCCGGGGAACGGCTGTACAACGTCCTAACCACCACGATCACCCGGAAAATGTGCAAAGCCGCCCGGAGTCAGGGGAAGGATCCGGCCGTCCGGCCAAACCGTCTTCAAACCCCCGGCCGTGATCCGCCCGACGGGCGTGAAGGCGATCCCGGCCTCCCGGCAGGCTTCTTCCAGCGCCGGCGCCGCTTGCGGCGGCACACAGGCCACCAGGCCGTAATCCTCGCCCCCCGAGAGAGCCCAATCCCAAACCTTGGCCCCGGCCGCCGCCGCGATGATCCGGACCGGCTCCTCCACCGGCAACCGTTCCGGGTAGATCAGGCACCCCACGCGTGAAGCCCGCCCCAGGTCGTGCATCTCCCGCGCCAAGCCGTCGCTGTTGTCGCAAACGGCCGACGCCCCGCCGGCGGCCAACAGGCGCCCCGCCTCCAGGTGGGGCACCGGTTCCAGAAAGCGCTGACACACGAAACGGGCCGCCGTAGCGGGCCAGGCACCGGGGTGTTCCAGCACGAACAGGCCGGCCGCCGCCGCTCCCAGGGAGCCCGTGACATAGACCAGGTCGCCCGGCCGGGCCCCCCGGCGGGTGACAATCTTTCCTTCGTCAGCGTATCCGGTCAGGGCCACGTTTATGACCAGCGGCCCGGGGCTGGCCACCGTGTCCCCGCCCGCCACGGCCACCCCGAACCCCCGCGCGGCCCGGTCCAGGCCCTCGTAGAGAGCGGTGACCGACTCCGCCTCCATGGTCCCCGGCAGGGCCAGGGACACCACCGCCGCCAAAGGCGTCCCGCCCATGGCGGCAATATCGCTCACGTTCACGGCCAGGGCCTTGTATCCCAGTTGTTCGGGCGTACCGAAGCCCGGCCGGAAGTGTACCCCCTCCACCAGCATGTCGGTGGTGAAAAGGAGCCGGCCCGGCGGAGACGGCAGCACCGCGGCGTCGTCCCCGACCCCCAGGATCACCTGCGGCGACCGGGCCAGACGGCGGGTGATCAAGTCGATGAGCGGCCGCTCCCCCACCTCGGCTACCGTTTTACCGGTCATAACGTTTCAGGCCCTGATCATGATCAGCAACATCTTGAACCGCTCCACCGCCCGCAGGGAGTGCGGAACGTTGGCCGGCAGGAGTACCGTTTCCCCGGCCGCCACCTCGACCGGGTTTCCACCCACCGTCACCCCGGCCCGTCCGTCCACCACGACGACCAGGGCATCGTAGGGGGCGGAGTGTTCGGAAAGCCCCTGGCCGGAGTCGAAGGCGAACAATGTGACCGTACCCTTGTCCTTGTCGACCAGGGTTCTGCTTACCACCGCGCCGGGAGCGTAAGTCACGAGACCGCCCAGGTTTACGGCCCGGCCGGGACCAAAGTCGTCCATCGAATCACCCCGGTAATTATTCTAACCGTCGGAGCGCTCGTGATGAGCGTGGGTCGTCACGGTCTCCATGGCCCTGGCGATTTCCCGGACGATGTCGGCCTTGTACTGGACGGCCAGGGCGTACGTGCGTTTCCTGACCTCGCCCTCGTAGGTGACGACATACGTGGGAGGCAGGCTGTTGAGGACTATGGCGGCGATGTCCAGGCGGCACCTTTCGCAATGACACATGTCCCTGGCGTGTTCGGAGGCGAAAACCTCCTCTATGGTCTCCAAAACCAGATGCTCCATTACGTTGGTGAGTATCAACAATTCCGGAGCCCCCTCGAAAAAATTGTTTGGGAAGCCGGTGCCGAAAGCAATTATACTCTACCAAAAATTTCTCCCCAAGGCAATACAGTAGCCCGGGGGCGTCTTTTCCCAAAATGGGACAAACCCGGCCCGCTTTGGCAGGTGATGCCTTTCCCCATCGCAAAGACATCCTTTCGCCCTGGTTTTAGCGGAACGATCCCTGAAGCACCCCCGTGGAAGTCGCGGCCCGTCCCGAACCGGCCCGTTCGCCGGGTTCGATGCCTCCGCCTGGGCATCCCATCCCGCCCGACGGCCGGCCGGGGATCCCGCTTGCGGGGGGACGCCTTTGGCATCCGCCCCTTCGCGCCCGGGATCCACCGCAGGTTGCCGTTGAAAACGGGGTTTCGGGAAGCGGAAGTATTTTGAACATCCCCCGACGGAAGTACGGTCTTGCCCCGGTACCTTTAGCCTGCTTTCAGCCGCAGTAGTCCCTATCTACCTTAACAGACGGTGGTCAATCCATTGCGAACGCACCCGCCCTACCTGGTGATGTTTATAAATCCGCACCCTGGTTATAATTATGGCTGGAAGCCATAAAGTGCAGGAGGTGAAAAATATTGGCGTTCGAAGTGTATGTTCCCCGGAGGAGCGAACGTAAGGCGAGAACCAGGTTACCGGTGGTCAAGTTGTCCAAGAACTCTATCGTACTGAACAAGATAGCGCGGGAGAAATTACGGTCCAACCTGATCCAACTCGCTTACGACCCGGATACCCGGACCATCAGGATCAAGCCCGTGGAAAGCGGCGGTATCCTGATCAAGAAGACCAAGATTTTCGGGAAGGGTTTCTTCAAGCAGTTCGGTATCGAGTACAAAGGCGCCTTCCCGGCCAACTACGACGAAGAGGAAAATGCCCTCTACGTCCCGGTAACCAGGCAGGCATAAGTAAAGGGAGGGAACCCGGTCCGGGCTCCCTCGCCAAACCATGGTCCTCCGGAAAAAGGGGCAACCGGCCAAGGTCGCCCCTTTCGCCTGATCAGGAGGCCGTGAACTGGATCGAGGCCGAGGCGTTGAATCCCGCCGTGCTCGCGGTGACGGTCACCGTCTGGGGCGTGGCGTCGTTCAACGTAGCCAGGGCGATGCCGGACGAATTGGTATCGACCGGGCCGGTGCCGATGGTCGCCGCTCCGTTGACCCCGAAGGTGACCGGCACGTTGGCCATCGGCTGCCCCGAGGCGTTGTACACCGCGGCGCTTACCGTCACCGGCTGGCCGGCCACGGCCGGCAAGGGAGTGTAGGTAATCTGGATGCTGCCGACCGCGGCGTTGAACGTGACGGTGGTCGAAGTGCTCAATCCGGCGGCGGAGGCGGTCACGGTGACGCTCTGGGCCGTGGCGTCGCCGAGCGTGGTCTGGGCGGTACCGGACGAGTTGGTATAGGCCGTCTGGCTGCCCAGGGTGGCCGCGCCGGTTACGCTGAACGTCACCGGCACGTTGGCGACGGCCTGGTTAGAGGCGTCGAGCACCGTGGCGGTCAGGGTCGCCGTCTGACCGGCGTAGACCGTCGCCGGCGTGTAGGCAAGTTGGATGCTGTTGGCCGTGGCGGCGGCGGTGAACTGCACCGTAGTGGAATTGCTCACGCCCGCGGCCGAGGCCGTCACGGTCACGTACTGCGCCACCGTGTCATACACCGTGTCCGTGGCCACACCCGACGCGTTGGTGTAAACCGTCTGGCTGCCCAGGGTGGCCGATCCGTTCACGCTGAAGGTCACCGGCACGTTGCCCTGCGCCTGGCCCGAGGAGTTGAGCACCGTGGCCGTCACCTGCACCGGTTGCCCCACGGCGGCCGACGAGGGAGCGGCGCTCACCTGTACGGTGCCGGATCCGTTGGTAGTGGTCGTGCCCTGCCCGCCGGGAGCCACCACCGAGTAGCCGAGGGCACGGTAAAGCAGCGTCGCCGCCTCGGCCCGCGTCAGGTCCGCATTGGGATACAGGTACCAGTTACCCGACCGGTCCTGGGAGCCGGTGACGAGCCCCTTTTCCACCGCAATGGCCACCAGGTTGACCAGGTTGGGCGAAATTTCGCTCGCGTCGGCGAACTTGGACAGGACCGAGGTGTCGACCGCCTGGTTTTGCAACCCGGCCGCCACCACCATGGAGGCGATGACGTCCTCGCGGGTGGCCGGATCGCCGGGATGGAACAGGTAGCTGCCGTTAGGGCCGTTCCAGTAGTCCATGTACGGGGCGGCCGCCTCGATGTAGGGATAGTAGTAGCTGCTGGCAGGCACGTCGGCGAAGGTCACCGTGCCGCTGGAACCCGCCGCGAGACCGAACTCGCGGTCCAACAGGACGGCGAACTGGGCCCGGGTCAGGGACTGGTTGGAACCGAAGCGCCCGTTGCCGATACCCTTGATGATACCCAGGCCGTACATCCGGGCCACCTCTTTTTGGGCCCAGGCCGGTACGTCGGAGAAGGGCATCATGCTGTTGTCGTCACCGTAGCCCTGGTTGACCATTTGATTGCCGAAATTCTGGTTGCCCCAGTTCTGGTTGCCGTAGTTCCAGTTGTTGTAGTTGACGCGGTTGTTGAAGTAGAAATTCATGTTGTAACGGTTGTTCTTCCCGCCGTAAAACCATTGGGCCCGTCCCATACCGCGCCCGGGCATGGCCCAGGCCGAGGCGGTGGTACCCAGGACCACGGTCAGGGCGAGCAGCAGGACCAAAAGCGGCCTCAAGACTTTTTTCATCTTCATCCCCCCATGAAAAGATTCGCGTTTCCGGTTAACTGGTCGGTTGCCGGATATCACCTCCGGGTCACGGTCTTTCGTCCGGTAAGTCTATACGGGGGAAGGAAATTCTTTTGGAGGGGTGCGGTGGCAAAAAGAACGATGTTCTTCGATCGTTCACAATTCGGGAATATGAAAAAAGTGTTTACGTATATTAAGGCCCCTTTTCCCCAAAGAAAAGGGGCGACCGCCGGTGTCGCCCCGCATGGCTTGCCGTTTGGGGGTGCGCGATCTAGGGAGCCAGCACGCTGTAGCGCAGGGCCCGCGAAAGGAGAACCGCTGTCTCGGCCCGGGTTACGTACGCCTGGGGAGCGAGGTGCCAGTTGCCGCTTTGGTCCTGGGAACCGGTGACCAGACCCGCGGCGACCGCAATGGACACCAGGTCGACCAGGTTGGGCGATATGTTGCCGGCGTCAACGAACTTGGACAGGTCCGAAGGGTCCGGTGTCTGGTTGCCAAGACCCGCCGCTTCCACCATGGAGGCGATGATGTCCTCCCGCACCGCGAAGTCGGTGGGATGGAACAGGTAGGTTCCGTTGGGACCGTTCCAGTAGTCCATATAGGGAGCGGCCGCCTCGATGTCCCGGTACGCCCAGAAGGTGGGAGGCACGTCGCTGAAGGAGTAGGTACTCCCGCTGACCGTGAGTTCGAATTCGCGGGTCAGCAGGGCGGCCAACTGGGCCCTGGTTACCAATTGGTTCGGGCCGAACAAGCCGTTGCCGATGCCCTTGATGATGCCCATCCTGGCCATTTGCCCCACGGCGCTCCGGGCCCATGGAGGCACATCGGAGAAGGCGCCCCCGTTCCCGCCGCCGTTTTCACCGCTGCCATAGGTGCTGCCGCTGACGCCGCCGCTCCCCAGGTTCCGGTAATCCAGAACCTGTTGGGCCACCCCGGGATTGTCACGCAGGTAGAGCACGAGATGGGGATGCCTGGCCACATATCCGTCGCCGAAACCGTCCACCGCCTGCACCAGGGCGGAAACCAGATCCGCGGCGCTCTCGCCGGGAGTCAGCACCTGCTGGGCCACCTGGGGATTGTTCTTCAGGTACAGAGCCAGGTTGGGATGGGACAAAAGGTACCGGGCAGCGGATTCGCCCCCGGGCGCCGCCCAGGCGCCGGCTGCGGCAGAGAACAGGACGGACAGCACCAACGAGACAACCAAAAGGAACCGGATACCATGTTTCATTGAATCGTTCCTCCTCCAGGCTGATTCACGTATCCCTGTGACTCAGAAAAGCCGCTTCACGCTGCACCCCGGTCCTACGCCACCTCCTCCGGAGGTAATCTTTTTCCGGTCGTCAATTGGTACGCCGGGCCTTCCCTTTTTTCGGGGGGAGCGCGCACAAACCGTCGGTTTCCCCCGACGGCCTTCACCCGGTTGTAAGGGCCGGCGGGAGTTGATATAATATGGGAAAGAAGGACCGGGGAGGGATACCGGTGAACAATTTCAAGGCTTTTTTCCTGCTGGCCGTACTCTCGGTCATACTTGTATTGATCGGCAATTACGTGGGCGGAGTGAACGGGGCCCTCTTCTTTTTACTGATCGCCCTGGCCATGAATTTCTTCAGCTATTACTACAGCGACCGGATGGCCATCGCCATGACCGGTTCCCGCCCGGTCAGCGAGGCCCAGGCCCCCGAACTGTACGCCATCGTCCGCGACCTCACCGCGCGGGCCCGACTGCCCATGCCCCGCATCTACGTCTCCCCCTCGCCCCAGCCCAACGCCTTCGCCACGGGCCGCGATCCGGCCCACGCCGCCGTGGCCGTCACCCAGGGCGCCCTGCGCCTTCTGTCCTACCGGGAACTGGAAGGAGTGCTGGCGCACGAGATTTCCCACGTCCGCAACCGGGACATCCTGGTGGCCACCGTGGCCGCCGCCCTGGCCGGGGCCATCACCTGGATCGGCAACGCCCTGCAGTGGGGTGTGATGCTGGGCGGCCTGGGCGGAGGCAACCGCCGCGACAACGACGCCGGGGGCATCGGTCTCCTGGTGATGGCCATTCTCGCGCCTTTGGCCGCCCTCCTGGTCCAGTTGGCCATTTCCCGCTCCCGCGAGTACCAGGCCGACGCCGGGGGAGCCAGACTGGCCGGTCCCGACGGTCTGGCCGACGCCCTGGTCAAACTGGAACACGCCGCCGGGCGCATTCCCATGCCGGTCAACCCGGCCGTCTCCCACCTGTTCATCGTCAGCCCCCTCTCCGGCCAGAGCCTGGCCGGGCTGTTCTCCACCCACCCGCCCCTGCAGGAGCGGGTCAGGCGCCTCCGGGCCATGCGGGTGTAGAAACCTCACTTACCCAGCAGCAGGTCGACAAAGGCGCTTTTGTAGTCCGGAAGGACCCGGTCCTTGCGGTGCACGAGCGCCATGTATTCCGGCGGGAAATAGTGGTCGAGGGACACGAAGGCCAGCTTCCTCTGTTGCAGTATCGGCAGGTCCCGCACCACCGTGGCGAAGGATATGCCAAAGCCCATTTCGACGTACACGGAACTCAGTTCGATGTTGGAGGATTCCATCGCCACCCGGTAGGCCAGCTTTTTCTTCTCGAACAGGGTCTCCAGTTTCCGCCGGGCGGGATACCCGCTGCCGGCGGGAGGCAGGATGAGGGGATATTGGGCGATCTGCCGCAGGTCGACCCGTTCCGCCCCGGCCAGGGGGTGGCCCCGGGGCACCAGCAGGACCGTCTCCACCCCGGCCAGCCGGACGCGGCCCAGGTTCCCGGGCGCCGCCGACTCCAGGGTGATGCCGAAGTCGGCCTCCCCGCTTTTCACCAGTTCCACCACCCCCTTCTGGGGCCGGTCCAGCAGCGAGACCTCCACCCAGGGAAACCGCCGGGTATAGGCTTCCAAAAAGCCGGGCAACAGGCGGTAGAGCGTCGTAAAAGGCGCCGCGATGGTCAGCTGTCCTTTCTGGACACCCTTCAAGGTCTGGATCTCTTCCACCAGGGTCCCGTATTCCGCCAATACCTTCTCCGTAAAGGCCAAGAGCTTTTCGCCGGCCGGGGTGAGGCGCAGTTGGCGCTTGCCGATCCTTTCCAGGAGCGGGCAGCCGAACTCCTCTTCCAGGGCCTGCACCTGCTGGGTGAGGGCGGACTGGGTGCGGAAGGTCACTCCGGCCGCCCTGGTGAAGCTCCCGAGCCGGGCCACCTGGTGAAACCCCACCATCTGATGCCACTCCACAGAAAAACCCCCCCGTGAAACGTTACTGCAGCTAATGACCAATATTATATCTATTAATTTGACTAATGACAATAGGCATGTTAGACTCAGAATGAAAATTTTCCTAATGGGGGGATCGATCGTGGACACCAAGTTGCAGCCCGGACTGACCTCGGAGTTCCGGTTCCTGGTCCCGGAGAACAAGACGGTACCCTTCCTCTACCCGGAGTCACCGGAGTTCCAGATCATGCCGAAGGTCCTGGCCACCGGCTTCATGGTGGGGCTGTTCGAGTGGGCCTGCATCCGCGCCCTCAATCCCTACATCGACTGGCCCGCGGAACAGACCGTTGGGACCGGCGTCAACCTCAGCCACCTGGCGGCCACCCCGCCCGGCCTGACCGTGACCGTGCACGTCAGGCTGGAAAAAGTGGAGGGCAAGAAACTCACCTTTTCCATCGTGGCCGACGACGGGGTGGACAAAATCTCGGAGGGCACCCACGAGCGGTTCATCATCAACGCGGCCAAATTCAACGCCAAGGCGGCGGCCAAGGCGACCCAGGGCGACTAGTCCGTCTCAAGAACACCTGTGGGTCCGGAGGGCAGATTCACATGGCCGGTAATCACACCGATCATTTGATCCGTTTGTTTCAACGCCGAAGAGTTGTCGATATGCCGGCCATTCTACGGGCCTTGCCCGGTCGCTCCCGGTACCGTGTTTACCGGGACCTGAAGGCGCTTGCACACCTGCGCAGCTACAACCAGGCCGGCCGTTTTTTCACGCTGCCCGACATACCCCGGTTTGACCCGGACGGATTGTGGCGATACCGAGGCGCCTTCTTCTCCCGCTTTGGGACCCTCAAAGCCACCGTGCGCCACCTGGTCCGGACGGCCGTCGCCGGCTGTACCCATCGGGAGTTGCAAGAGCTTCTTGACGTCCGGGTCTACAACACCTTGCTGGACCTCCTTCGTCACGGCGAGATCGCCCGGGAAAGTTTCGGCCGGCTGTTTCTCTACGTCCACCTCGACCCGGAGGTGCGTGCCCGGCAGGTGGCCAGACGACAGGAACACACTCAACGGCCGACGGGCCCTCACCCGAGTGCTCCCGAAGGCCGTACCCCACGAAGAACGGCAGCCTGTTGCTGACGTTGCCCTTCGTTTTCCTTGTGGAGGAACGGTAAATTATGATAGACTTTTCCGCATCCGTCAAGAATGATGCTTTTCGGCGCCCGGGTGGACGGTGCGAGTGCATGCGGGAACATGCGGACTTACCGGCGCCCCACCATGGCCACCGGTCTCAAAGAAGCTTTACCAAAAGGGGCAACTGGCACGCGCTGTACAAAATCCCACTTGACGCCGGCGGCGGTAACAGCCTGGGCAACTGTGAGATAGTATGCGAAAAGTGTTACGAGTTGGCAGGCTCCAAGGGCAAATAAACCACCGGCTAGAGCAGGTACATTTACTGCCGACCGAAAGCCGACTAAAGGCACCGAGGCAAGCCACCGGCTTTAGCCGGGGGTTGTTGAGTATTCTTCAGCTTTCCGAAACCCCCGTTTTCAAACGGGAGTCGATGAAAGGTCGATAACCGCCCCGAAGGAGTGAGGGCGCGTGGAAATCCGCCTGGCCCTGGTTCAATTTCCCCGCGACGTGACCGACCGCGCGGCCAACATCCGGCGTATGGCCGCTTACATGACTGACACCGGGCCGGCCGACATCGTCCTTCTGCCGGAAGACTGGCTGGGTCCGCGGATCATCGCCTGGCCGGACTACCTGGCCGTGGTGCGGGACCTGGCCGCGCTGTTGCCGCCCGGCTGCCTTTTGGTGTCCGGTGCCCAGTACACGCAAACGGCGGACGGCGTTTTCTCGCGCGGTCTTTTCCTGGCCCCCGGACGCGAGGTTCTTTTTGACAAGCAGTTTCCCTCCCAGGCCGTCGGCGAGCGCGGTTTCGTGAACCCCGGCCGGTTTTTCCCCGTGGTGGAACACCGCGGCGTGCGTATCGGGGCGGTGGTGTGCGTCGACCTGATGTATCCGGAACTGGTGCGGCGCCTGGCCCTTTCCGGCGCGCAGGTGATATTGAGCCCGGCCAACATCCCCGCCGGCCGCCTCGACCTGTGGCGGGCCCTGGGCCAGGTTCGCGCCGCCGAAAACACCGTCTTCGTGGCCATGGCCAACAACACCGGCACCACATACGAGGACGGGCGTGTGGTGAGCGGCGGCAGCTTTGTGGCCCGGCCGCACGGGTACGGTTTCCGTTCGGCCGGGTCCGGGGAGGGGGTCTTTCACTTCGGCCTCGATCTGACGGAGATCGCCGCCGCCAGGGAACGCTGGCCCTACCTGGCCGATGTCCGCGGCCTATGTGCCGGTCAGGGAACGCTTTCCGCCCCCACCCCTTGTGCGGAAGCTCCTCCAACGTTGGGATGACCCCGTAGAAAGTGGCCTTTCTCTTCCTCCAAGGGCCGGGAAGGCCGTATGGCGAAGGTGCGTACTTCCCCGAACCAAAATCTGACCGCTTGCGGTGCCCTGTCCGGGGCACCTTCGCTTTTTCAGGAACGGGGAGCCGCCGGTGGATAAGACCCACCAAAGCCCCGGCATAACCAGCCCCAGCGGGCGCCCGTGAAGCTGTCCGCCGCAGGTACGGGGGCCGCCCCGCCCCCGAAGAGGCGGTACAGGACGACTCCCGCCGCGCCCGGATAGGGCCGTGGTTCCGGTTGAGAAAGGCCACTGGCAGCAAGCGTCCTGATCACAAGGGATGCCAGGGGGCTTCCCACCGCCTTCCGTCAGGTTAAGAAGCCAAGGAGACACTTGCGCCTGAACCCGTCTTGGCATATAATTGAACTGGCAGCAGCGGGGTGAAACGAGATGCCTGAGATCAGTCGGTTTTTTGGTATTGTCATTTATATGTATTATAAAGATCATCCCGTTCCTCATTTTCACGCAAAATTCGACGGCAAGAAGATTAAAATAGCAATTTCCGATTTATCGATCTTGAGTGGTGGCATCCCGGCAACCGCGCTAAAACTGGTAATGGACTGGGCCGGGAAGCATCAAGATGAGCTAATGGAGGCCTGGGAGCAGGCGGTTATCGGCGTAAGACCAAATAAAATACCACCGTTGGAGTGATGACTATGAGTAAAGATGTTGATAGTGTTGAAGTTACCAATGTGTTCCCGGTTTTGCCAAGTATTTTAATTGTGGAGTTTGATTTGGGGGCCGAATATCGTGTGATAGATATTGCAAGCTATATATCAATGCCCGTATTCAGTCCCCTAAAGGATCCGGACTTTTTTCGCCAGGCCAAATTCGACCCGGAAGCAGGTACTGTTGTGTGGCCCGGAGAAATTGACATCGCCCCCGAGACACTTTATCTAGAGGGAGTACCGCTCACCCTTCCCTCCCTTCAAACAGTGGGACGGATAAGCCGGGCAGGATAAGATCCTGCGGCTTGCGGTGCCCTGTCCGGGGCACCTTCGCTTTTTCAGCCGCGGCACCGGGACAGCGCATCCCAAAGCCCCGGCATGTCGATGCCCAGCGGGCAGCCCGTGAAGCGGTCCGCCGCAGGTACGGGGGCCGCCCCGCCCCCGAAGAGGCGGCGCAGGAGAACTCCGGCCACGCCCGGATAGGGCCAGGGTTCCGGTTCCCGGGCCGGAAGAAAGGCCCCCGGCGGCACACAGGCGCCGCAGTGGAGGCATAGCAGGGCCTCGGTCACGGGCCCGGAGACGTCCAGACGACCTCCGGCCAGAAGGAGCACGGCCACCTCCCTGGGTCCGTGCATGCCGGGCACCAACTCCATCCCGATGTCGCCGGTGCGGCTGGGACCGGATATGGCGCTTACGTACCGCACCAGGGGCCTTCCGAAGCCGTACCGGGACAGGTAGCGGATCGTCGTCAGAGCCCCCGCCAGATCCGGCACCAGGCATTCCACGCCCGCCACCACGAGATGGGCGGAGGGCAGGTTGCTGACCAGACGGGCATCCCCCTCCTCCTCGGCCAGAAAAACGGTGCCGGTTTCGGCAACGACGGCGGCCGCCCCGGTGATGCCCAGGCCGGCGTCCTGACAAGCCGCCGTATTTCTTTGGGCCAGGGCGTTCAGGACGGCCGCGGCGTCTTGTGATTCGGTTCGGTACGGGGCCAGGTCCGGGTGGGCGGCCAAGCGGGCCCACACCTCCGCCTCGTTCAACTGCGCCAGGCCCCAAGTGGGACGGTAGGGATGCCCCCCGGCCAGGCCCAGGGCCGCCAGGATCCACTCCCCGGCGTGGCAGGTGGTCCACTCCCCTCCCAACCTGGCCACATGGGCCGCCAGGCCGATTTCCGCCCCGGCCGGCACCCGGCCGGCAACCGTCTTCCCGCGGCCGGCGGCCACGCGGTCGACGAAAGCCAGGGCGGAAGCGGTGTCATCAGCCACGTGAACCTGGCACCCCTTGGCCGTCAGATTGGCCACGGCCTGTTCCACCAGCCGGGGCAGGTTCCCCGCGGTACGCAAACGGACGGCCCGGGCAGCCGCCGCCAGTTCGTCCATGCCGGTCATCTCTTCCGTCACAGCCCCGCCTCCTCCACCAGTTCCACCACGTGGCGCACCGGCGTGGCCAGGCCCCGGCGGTGAATGCCGTCGGTCAGGGCGGCGATGCAGCCCGGGCAGGCGGTGGCCAGGACATCGATCCCCGGCGGCAACGAAGCCAGCCGCTGGTCCGTGACCGCCGCGCTCAGGCGGTAGTGGCCGGCGCTCCCGCCGAAGCCGCAACAAAGATCAGCCCCGTCCGTTTCCACCAGGCGGGCCGAGGCCCGGAGCAGCCGGCGGGGTTCTCCGGTCACCCCCAGGCCGAGGCGCAGATGACAGGGATCGTGGTAGGCGACCCGGGGACCGTCCCTCCCGGGTCCCCCCAACCCCAGGTCGCCGGCCAGAAAAGCGGTGACGTCCCGCACCCTGGGGGCAACCGGGTGCGCCTCCCGGTCCAGCCACAGCGGATACAGGTTCTGCATGGTGTGGCCGCAGGTGGGGCACAGGGTCAGTATGACGCCGTCGGTGGCCGCCAGAAGGGCGATGTTGCGGCGGGCCAGGTTCCGGGCCCCCGCGCGGTCGCCGGCGTGCCAAAGGGGCAGACCGCAGCAGGGCTGCCCCCGGAGTACCTGCACCGCCACACCGTGACGGGACAAGACCGAGACAGCCGCGGCCGCAATCTCCGGATAGCAGGCGCTGATCAAGCAACCGGCGTAGAGGACGGCCTGGGGGGACGGCACCGCCACCCGGGCCTTGGGCGTGACGGCCGGACGGGGCGCGGGGAGCAGCCGGTCCGGGCCCAGGCGGGGACGCAGGGCCCGCTGCGCCGGCCGCTCCTCCCAAAGGGGGCCGGTGAGACGGCGGGCCAGGCGCAGGGTGCGGGAAAGGCGGTCCTGGTTTTGCAGGAGTAAGGCCGGCAGGCGCGGATGCCGGCGCCGGACCTCGCCGCGCAGGCGGCTGACCAGGGCCGGCGTGTCGATTTGGGCCGGGCAGGCGGCGGTGCAGTTGCCGCAGGAAAGACAGGCCCAGAGGCCGGCCTTTTCGGCGGCGGCCGGCGTCCCGGTCAGGGCGGTCTGCACCACGCCGATGCCGCCGAGGTAGCGGTGGCCGAAACTCCCGCCTATAACCCGGTATACCGGGCAAAAGTTGAGACAGCCGCCGCAGTTGATGCAGTAGAAGGCCTCGGCCCAACCTTCCGCCACGGCCCGCAGGCGGCCGTTGTCCAAAAGGACCACGTGCAGTTCGCGGGGCCCGAGTTGTCCGGTGACGGCGCCGTCGGCGTCGATCCCCGGCCGGGCCGGACCGGTGATGACCGACAGGTAGGTGCCCAGGTCCTGCCCGGCTCCGAACACCGACGCGGCCTGAACCACGGTGACGGCGTCCGCGAGGGTGGGTACGATCTTGGTGACGCCCGCCACCACCACGTGGACGGGAGGCAGGCTGGTCACCGCCCGGATGTTGCCCTCGTTTTCCATGAGGACGATGGCGCCGGTGTCGGCGGCGATGGCGTTGGCGCCGGACAGCCCCACGTCGGCGCGCACCAGAACGGGCCGCAGACTCTCCCGGGCCGCGCGGACCAACTCCGCCACATCGAGGGACAGGTCCCGTCCGCTTTCTCGCGCCAGAACTTCCCTGACCCGGGACAAGGGCAGATGGATGGCCGGAGCCAGGGGATGGCTGGCTTCCGTGCCGGCCAACTGGTTCAGACGGTCGCCCAGGTCGGTCTCCACCACGGTTACACCCCGGGCCGCCAGGTGTCCGCTGATCCCGATTTCCTTGCCCACGTTGCTCTTGGATTTCACCAGGAGGCCCCCGGCCACCGATGCGATGTAGTCGCGGGCCGCCGCCGCGTCGGCGGCCAAAAAGACCCGGCACCCCCGAGCCGCGAGACTGGCCCGGGCCTGAGCGAGCAGTTCGTCCAGGTGGGCCAGGCTCTCCTCCTTGATCCGGCGCAAACGCTGGGCCAGGCCGGGATGGGCGGCGCGCGCGGCCCGAATGTTGGGGGCGATGACGGAAAGGGCCCTCCCACGGCCCTCCCTGCTGGCGGCGTCGGCCAGGGCACCGGCCGCCTTTCGACCGAACTCTTTGGACAAAACGATCCTCTCCCGGGCCTATACCGAAAGGTACCTGGTCCTGATCTCCTCGTCCTCGCCCAGTTGGGCCACCGTGCCCTGGCCGCGGATCCGGCCCCGTTCCAGGACGTAGCAGCGGTCGGCCAGGGCCAGGGCGGTCTTGAGATTCTGTTCCGCCATCAGGATGGCGATGCCCATGTCGCGGAGACGGCGGATCTGGTTCTCCAGTTCGCGGACCATCAGCGGCGCCAGACCCTCGGTGGGTTCGTCCAGGATGAGCAGGCGCGGACTGCCCAACAGGGCCCGGGCGATACTCAGCATCTGCTGCTCGCCCCCGGACAGGCAGCCGCCCGGCCGGTCCTTGAGACCGGCCAGGGGCGGGAAGAGTTCGTAGACCATGGGAATGGTCCAGGTGCCCCGCGGTGGACGGCCGGCTTCGGCCACCGCCAGGTTGTCCGCCACGCTCAGGTCGGGGAAAATGCGGCGGTTGTCCGGCACGTAGGAAAGGCCCAGCCGGACCAGGCGGTGGGCGGCGGTGTTGGTGATGTCCTTCCCGTCGCAAACGACCCGGCCGCCGCCGATGCGGGTGAGACCGCAGACGCTGCGCAGGGTGGTGGTCTTGCCGGCCCCGTTGCGGCCCAGGAGGCAGACCGTCTCGCCCTCGCCCACCGTCAGGGAAACGCCGAAGAGGACGTGCGAGAGACCGTAGTAGCTGTGGATTTCCTCTACCGACAGCATCAGGACCCCTCCCCCAGGTAGGCCCTCTGCACCGCCGCGTCGCCCCGGACCTCGGCAGGGGTGCCCTGGGCGATCAGGCAGCCCTGGTGCAGCACCAGGATCTTTTGGGCCAGACCGAACACGACGTCCATGTCGTGCTCGGTGAAAAGAACGGTGACCCCTTCCCCGGGCAGCCGCGCGATCAGCGCGGCCGTGGCCGCCGTTTCCTCCGGTGACATCCCGGCGGTCGGCTCGTCCAGAAGGAGCAGTCGCGGCCGGCCGGCCAGGGCCATGGTCATCTCCAGCAGTTTCTGGTCGCCGTAGGACAGCCTTCCGGCCGGTTCCTGGGCCCGGTCATCCAGGCCCACCCGGGCCAGAAGTTCCCGGGCCCGGGCCGCGCCCTCCCGCTGGGGTGCCCGTCCCACGGCCCGGCTTTGGCCTTCCCGGGCCAAAAGAGCCACCAGGACGTTTTCCAGAAGGGTCAGGCGGCCGAAGACGTTGATCAACTGGAAGGAACGCGCGACACCGCGGCGGAAGACTTCGTGGGGACGCTGCCCGGTGATGTCGGTGTCCTGGAACACGATACGGCCGCTGTCCGGCCTCAGGTGCCCCGTGAGCAGGTTGAAAAGGGTGGTCTTGCCCGCCCCGTTGGGCCCGATGACCGCCGTCACCCGGTCCGGTTCGACGCGGAAACCGACCCCGGTCAGGACCCGGAAACCGGCGAACGACATGGTGAGCCCTTCGACCAGCAACATCCTAGGTCCCCCCTTCCGTCGGAGACTCCCGGCCGGCGGTTCCCGCCGTGCCGTTGAACCTACCCTCCAGGAAGCCGACCAGGCCCTGGGGCAGGAACATGGCCAGGACCACCAGGATCACGCCCATGACCAGCAGCCAGTAGTCGGTATAGGCGCCGAGGACCATGGAAAGAAGTACCAGGACGGCCGCTCCCACGGCGGGCCCGATGAAAGTACCCAGGCCCCCCAAAAGCAGCATGATCAGCACTTCGGCCGAGTTGGGCCAGTCGAGGAGGGACGGGTCCACGGAACCGGCGACCACCGTGTGGACCAGGCCGGCCAGGCCGGCGAAGAGCCCCGACACGACAACGGCCGTGAGTTGGTGCCGCGGCACGTCCACGCCGACGCCGGCGCTGCGGACCGGGTTGTCCCTGGTGGCCCGCAGGGTGAGGCCGAAGGGGGAATGTACCAGGCGGTACAACACGACCAGCGAACCGGTCATGACCACCAGGGCCAGGTAGTAGCCCCCGGCGGAGGTGGTGAAGACCCCGGGCAGCGGGATCGAACTGATGCCGTTGTCGCCGCCGGTAAAGCCGTACCAGCGGTCGGCCAGGGCCCAGACCAGTTCCCCCAGGGCCAGGGTCAGCATGCCGAAGTAGAGTTGCCGCAGGCGGACGCAAAACCAGCCGATGAGGAAGGCGCCCGCCGCCGCCGCAAGGGGCGCGGCCACCACCGCCGCCCAAAAGGGAAGACCCGTTTTGGTCAGCACCAGGGCGGCCGCGTAGGCCCCGATGCCGTAGAAAGTGCCCTGGGACAACTGCAGGAGGCCGCCGTAGCCCAGCACGAAGTTGAGGCTGGCGGCGAACAGGACGGCGGCGAAAATGCTGGACAGCAGGTAGAGGGTGTAGGCGGAGGAGAACGCGGGCAGGGCCGCCAGCACCGCCACCGCGCACACGGCCGGCCAGGGCCGGCGCAAGCCACGCCGGATCAACCCGGTCCCCCCTACCATACCGACTTCAAGAGGCCCGAAGGCCGCACCACCAGAATCACCGCGGCGATGAAAAAGGGCAGGGCGATGGCCAGGCGGGGCAGGAAGAGCACGCCCAGCGACTCGCCCACGCCCAGGATGAGGGCGCTCACCAGCGCTCCCCATACGTTGCCCAGGCCCCCGATCACCACCACCAGGAAGGCCTCGATGATGATGGTGACGTCCATACCCGGGGTAACGCTCACCGTCGGGGCGACCAACGCCCCGCCCAGACCGGCCAGCCACCCGCCGAGCACGAAAACGGCGGCAAAAACGCGGCCCGAGGGCAGACCAAGGACGTCGACCATTTCCCGGTCGGTGGCGGTGGCCCGGCAGATTTTCCCGATGCGGGTCCGGTACAGGAACAGGGCCAGCCCCAGGGCCACCGCCAGGCCCACCGCGAACAAGAACACGTTGTAGCGGGGCAGGGCCGCCCCCCAGACGGAAACATAGCCGGAAAGAAGAGGCGGCGGGGCCAGGGACTTGAATTCCGTGCCCCACACCATCTTGACCAGGTCGCTGAAGATGAGGACCAGGCCGTAAGTCACCAGGATCTGGATCAGGTGTTCCCGGTGATAGATGAACCGCAACAGGCCGCGCTCCATGGCCAGGCTGATCACGGCCACCACCAGCGGCGCGACCAGCATGGCCAGCCAGAAACCCGCCGGGCCGTGGCCGATCACCCTGGCCGCGGTGTAGGCCAAAAAGGCGCCGAGCATGTACAGGGAGCCGTGGGCGAAGTTGATGACCCGCAGGACCCCGAAGATCAGGGTCAGCCCGGCGGCCACCACGAACAGGATCATGCCCCGGGACAGGCCGATCAGGGACTGGCTGGCCAGCAAGGACAGGTGCATGCGAATTGCCCCCCGATGGTTACCCCTATTTCTGGGCGGAACGCGCCGCCATTACATCGCTCAGGGAGGGCATGATCTGGTCGGCCGGTATCATGACCGGGTTTTGGGCCACCAGGGTGCTTTGGCCGGCCACGGCCGCCGTCTTGCCGAAGAAGATGGGCGCTTCCAACTGGTGGTCGCCGGACCGGATGGTGACCGGACCCACCGGCGAATCCAGGGTCATACCGGACAGGGCGTCAACCAGTTTCTCCTTGTCGTTGCCGCCGGCCTTCTGCACGGCCGCGCCCAGGAACTTGGCGGTCAGGTAGCCGTACAGGGCGGGAAAGCCGGGATCGTGCCCGTAGGCCTTCCGGAAGGCGGCCACGAAGGCCTTGTTCGCGTCGGTGGCCGGATAGTAGGACAGGTAGTCGCTGGTGCCGAACATACCCACCGGGGCGTCCGTCCCCAGGGCCTTGAGGGTGGACGGGTCGGTGGCGGTATGATCGAGCAGGGCCATTTGTTTGGTGAGGCCGGCCGCTTTGGCCGCCTTGAGGAAGGAAACCATGTCCGCGCCGCCGGTACCCACGAAGAGGGCGTCCGGCTTGGCGGCCCGGATCACGTTCAGGTAGGGCGTGTAGTCGGTTTCACCCACCGGCCACCAGGACTCGCCCAGTTTCTGCACCCCGGGCTTGGCCTTTTGCAGACTGCTCCAGAAGCTGTTGACCACCGAGTGGCCGTAGTCGTAGTCGTCCCCGGCCAGCCAGTACCTGGTGTAGGGGAGCCTGGCCATCTCGACCGCGCCCGCGTTGCCGATCATGGTGGTGTTGGGCGGCATGGCGAAGACGTACCGCCCGCCGTGGGAGCCGGTGATGTCGGCGCTCATGCTCATCCAGGTGATGAAGGGGACCTTTTGCTGGTTGGCGTACGAAGCGACGGCCAAAGCCCCGGCGCTGTTGATGAGCCCGGCAATGACGTCCACGTGGTCCTGCATCACCAGTTCCTTGGCCCAGGACAGATCCTTGTCCGTCTTGAACTGGTCGTCCCGGGTCACGAAAGTGATCTTGGGCCCGCCGCCCGCGGCCACCTCGTCGACACCCATCTTGAAGCCGTGCAGGGCGTCGTTGGCGTAGACGCTGGCCGGCCCGCTGTAAGCGTCGATGATGCCCACCTTGAGGGTGTTCGCACTCGCCGCCGGGGTTTGCCCGCACCCGGAGAGAGCCGCCATCCCCACCATCATCAGCGCCGTCAGGGTTGCCACTATCGTCCCATGCCTCTTCCCGCGCAAAACAACACCTTCCTTCCCAAGGTTTTGCGGATCCCATCCTACCTTCTTCCCGTCCCGCCTCGACCAACCAGGAAGAAAGTGAGCCGCCGAAAAAGAGGTAGCAAAAGCGTGTTAACCCGTCCGTTCACCAATTGGTGAAAATTATACCGGGGCCGGCCCCGGGGTGTCAACAAGTCCGCCGGCCCTGCGGCGAAAAGAAAAACAAACGGCCTACCCTAGGCAATTTTCCGAGTATTATGATTATAGCCCGTCCCCCGGCGCGTGGCAATCCCCGCAACGGGTGAAAAAGGGGTCGCCCCGGCCGGCAACCGCTCTCCTGTCCGTTTCCCCGAATCAAAAACTTGGGCTAGGTTAGATCTCGCAATTTTCGGAACACGGGAGCAAAATAGAGGGTACATTTTTTTGCTACATTATTTGGATCAATGCGGCCTAACATGGCTGCGCCATGGATCCGTTTGGAATAAGAATGTCGCTTGGGAACTTCGTAAACCACCTGCAAATCGAATAAGGCGTTTTGAATATCCTTACTTAGCTTATGGGCACAGCTCCCGTTCACCAATGGCCCGCCATAATCTTCGAGGCGGGCGCAACCGGATAGTAACTCATTTACTTTCATCCGCAACTTGACTTGTAATATTGGATATTCCATAGCGAAACTATTGGCCCAATCAGCCACGAACCAAGATTCTATCTCCGGAGAGGCAAATAAAACATAAAGGTCTATTGCTCTGCACATTTTCTGGTTAACTTGGAGGCTGAGATCTGTCACATATTTAGCCATAGCATCTTCTTTCTGGCCATAAAACCGACAGTCCATATCGTCAATTAAGAGAATGGCATCGTACTTCTCTCTTTCAAAATACTCGCCACCAAGTCTTTCAAGCATCATTCTTACGAGAAACCCGCCTGACACTCCCGAGTGGCGACCATTAGGGATTGAATATTGCCTTCCGATCTTCGGTGCCGGCTTCTTTACGGATGGGTAGCAACGTTCCCATTCAACAGCAGGGTTAATTTTCCTAAGGAATGCTTGAATCGAACCAATTTCTGTATTCCCAGATGTACAAAAGTAGCCGATCCTCACCAAGGCCACCCTCCCAAGGAAGGGTCGCCTACTCGATAAAGATCGCCCAGCTCCCACCCCTCTTCCAAACTTTCCATGACCGTTGCCGGGAGAAGCTGTTTAATAGTCTGTTCTCCCGCCAAGCTAAAAACGAATACACCGACTTCGCCTTCTCGAAACATCGTGGTGAAGCTATCTAACAAATCGGGAGAGTGGGTACTGATGAATATTTGATCAGCCGAATCACTTCTCATCACCCAATTGGCAATAACCTTTAGCCACGCTGGATGCATGTTAAGTTCCGGCTCGTCAATGGCCAATATTGTCATCTTCTCTTGACTCCACAACAGCAGAGCCAGGAGCATAGCCTTGACAGTTCCATCCGACATTTCGGATAACTTAAACCTTAGATTATTAATTACGAGTTCTAATCCCTTTTTCTTTTCGGTATAATCTAAAACCCTGATCCTCTCCAAGTCATGAATAAGTTCAGTAAGCATATTTATGTACCTTTTGAATATGAAATCGTATTCGCCATCCAGGTTGTTCAAGACATTGATGAAGTTCGAGCCACTGACAGATAGGGATTTTTCCTGCAGATCTACATCCACCGGCTCGCGAACCAAATCCAAGTCGAATCTGGTGCTAGAATAAGCATAGAATCTCTCAAAAAACTCCTGAACCGCTTCAGCTATCTGGCTGAAATTAGGATAGATGGACATGCGGAACTCGTCCTGAGCCAAGAGGCTTTTCAGTTGACGGAATACGGAATCTGACTCACTGACATTGACAGTAATTGTTCTAGGTTTCTTGTTTTCCTTATCTCTGACGGCAAAGGAACCCTTACCAAGTGTCCTACCGTGGCAATTGATGAATTGGTATGGCTCTTTCTTGCCAGGCATTGGATCTTTATAAGCAAGCATCTCCTTGGAAATATAACAATCTTTACGCTGTGAACCAACTTGAAACTCAAGCTCATAAGCGATATCCGAGTAGTTCCGCCCGGTGTCGATTACCCATTTCAAGGATATTACTCCCGGCTTCGGAACCCTTTTATTTAAAATATCGTCCCAACCCAGCTTACCTATTTGCTCCAAAAAAGCACTATCCTTTTTCTGGCTTAATAGCAAATTGGTGAAGAAACTAATGGCACTGATAAAATTGGTTTTCCCTGAATTATTAGGCCCAACGAAAATGTTTATCCTCTTAAGCTGTAAATTATCCACGTTCAAATTTCTAAAGTTTTTGACGGAAAACGACTTAAGCATCCTGGTCCCCCCATTGCCGTGATGCATGAACGCAAAACAGAATCATTCCTGAAGCGCTGTGGAATTCCTCCACCCCGGCCGCCAGCCATTGCGGCCTCAGTATATCACACCTGCCAACGGCAGCCAAGTATTCCTGTCGACAACCCCGCGGCCCGTCCTGGCCGCTTGAGCGCCGGCAGGAAAAGGCCGGGAAAGCTGTGTTGCCTTCCCGGCCGTGTTTGGAGGCGGCACCCAGATTCGAACTGGGGAATAAAGGATTTGCAGTCCTCCGCCTTAGCCACTTGGCTATGCCGCCACATTCCCTACAAGAGTATGTTAACACAGACCCGGCCGCTTCGTCAACCCGGTTCACTGGCTGTCCACCGTGGCCGGAACATCCCGCTCCAGGGTTTCCAGGACCTTGCCGTTCACTGGCGGAGCCAGGGAGGCAAAGTAACGGACCATTCCCGCGTAAACGGCCCAGGCCAGGTTATCCTGCCCCCGGCGATCCAGGGGCGGGGCGGTGATCTGCACCCAGGGCACCGCCGAGGAAGCGGCCGCCGAGAGGAGCGGGCTTCCCGCGCCCAGCGCCAGGGCGGCTTCCCGCGCTATGTCGGCGGCCAGCCGCTCTTCCCCGGCCGAATACGCTATCCGCCAGGACCCGCCTCCGGCGGAGCCCGGCCGGATGGCGACCAGCAGATCGGCGGGAACGTCGCGCCGGCGGGCCATCGCCGCCAGGGCGTCCGCATCGGTGCCCGGCCCGGTGGCGGCGAGGGCCGGATCGAGATCCCCCGAGAGAAGCACCATGGCTCCCGCCCCGGCCAGCCAGCGGGTCAGGAAGATAGCGGTTTGGGAACCGGCGCCGCCGAAACCGCCGCTTTCCCCGTCGACCACAATGACCCGGTTGGCCAGGGAGCCGGCTTCCCCCTTCACGTTTTCTTCCTCCAGGCGCACCGGCCACATGCGGTAGGCCAACAGAAAGACCGCTGCCAGAAGAACACCGGCCGCTATTTTGCCCTTGCTCCCCATAGCCTGCCCTCCCCCGTTCCCTTCCAGCATATGCCGGGGGAGGGACGGGTATGCGCCCTAACGCTTGGAGAACTGCGGAGCCCGCCGGGCCTTCTTGAGACCGTACTTCCTTCTTTCCTTCATCCGCGGGTCCCGGGTCAGGTATCCGGCGCTCTTCAGCGCTTTCCGCAGGTTGGGGTCGGCCTGGATCAGAGCCCTGGCGATGCCGAGCTTGACCGCCCCGGCCTGCCCGGTGGTCCCGCCGCCTTTCACCCGCGCCCATATGTCGAAGCGTCCGGTCGTCCCGGTGATCTCGAGCGGTTGGTTGACCACCACCGTAAGGCTCCTGCGGCCGAAATACTGGTCCGGCTGCTTGCCGTTGACCGTGATCTGGCCCGCGCCCGGATACAGGTACACGCGGGCGATGGCTTTCTTGCGGCGACCCGAGCCGTAAAAATGAACTTCCGCCAATGGACATCCTCCCCTGTCTAAAACTCCCAGACCTCGGGTTTCTGGGCCTGGTGCGGATGGTCCGGTCCCCGGTACACTTTCAGTTTGGCCGCCATGTCGGCACCCAGGGCGTTGTGCGGCAGCATGCCGACGATGGCCTTTTGCACCGCCAATTCCGGCCTGGTTTTCATCAGGACCGCGTACTTGGTGGTTTTCAAGCCCCCCGGATAGCCGGAATGGCGGACATACAGCTTCTGGTTCAGCTTGTCTCCGGTCAGGCGCACCTTTTCCGCGTTGACGACCACGACGTGGTCACCCGTGTCCACGTGCGGCGTAAAGGTCGGCTTATGCTTGCCGCGCAGGATGCGCGCCGCTTCGGCCGCCAGGCGCCCCAGCACTTTGCCTTCGGCGTCGATCACGTACCATCGGCGCGCCTGGTCCTCGGCTTTCGCCATGTAGGTCTTCACCAAAACCCTCCCCTTTTTCCCTCGTAAGCATCCGTTTCCCCGTAGCGGACCGTGGTCAGGCAAAGTCCCTGCGGCGGCAGCGCCGGCCCCCCCTTTTCGGGATGGCCGGGTTCCAGAAGCGCGGCCACCGCCTGCGGTTCGCACTTGCCCCGGCCGACCTCGACCAGGGTTCCGGCCATCATCCTGACCATCTTGTACAAAAAGCCGTTCGCGCAAAAAGTCAGCCTGACGAGCGGACCGTCGGCTTCCACGCCGGCCCGGAAAACGTGCCGCACCGTGGAGGCCACCGGCCGGCCGGCCGCCCCGAAGGCGGCGAAGTCGTGCACCCCCGCCAGGTACGCGGCCGCCCGGGCCATGGCGGCGACATCGAGCGGCGGGCCCACCTGGTAACTGTAGCGCCCCCAAAACGGCGAACGCACGGGCCGGTTGTAGACCGTATAGACATACGTCTTGTCCCGGGCCGAGCGGCGGGCGTGAAATGCCGGGGGAACCTCTTCGGCCGCCGTCACCGCCAGGTCGGCGGGCAGCAGGGGGTTCAAGGCCAGGGGCATCCGTTCCACGGGGCAGGGCCAGTCCCGCGCGTCAAAGTTGACGACCTGGGCCAGGGCGTGAACCCCGGCATCGGTACGGCCGGCCCCGGTTACGGCCACCGGGTGCCCGGCCAGACGGGACAAGGTCGCGCTCAAAACCCCCTGGACCGTACGCAGGCCCTTTTGGACCGCAAACCCGTGAAATTCCGTCCCGTCGTAGGCCACGACCAGTTTGACGTTGCGCACGTGTGCCCCGGACTGTCCGGTCCCTCAGACCAGTTCCAGAATGGCCATGGCCGCGGCGTCGCCCCGGCGGTAACCCAGCTTGACGATCCTGGTGTAGCCCCCCGGACGCCTCTCGTAGCGCGAGGCCACAGTATCGAACAGGCGCCGGACGACGTCCTCTTCCCAAACGTAGGCCAGCACCTGGCGACGCGCGGCCAGATCGCCCTTTTTGCCCAGGGTGATCAACCGCTCGGCCACCGGTCTCACCGCGCGGGCCCTGGTTTCGGTGGTGACGATGCGCCCTTCCTTGAGGAGGGAGGTCACCAGGTTGCGCATCATGGCCCGGCGGTGCAAGGTGTTTCGTCCCAGCTTGCGATAGCTCATGCGGTTCCCCTTCCTAGTCGTCCTTCTGCTTGAGGGTGAGTCCCAACTGGCTCAGCTTCTGCGTAACCTCTTCCAGGGACTTTTTGCCCAGGTTGCGCACCTTCATCATGTCGTCCTCGTTGCGCTGGACGAGGTCCTGCACCGAATTGATGCCGGCCCGCTTGAGGCAGTTATAGGAGCGGACCGACAGGTCCAGTTCCTCGATATTCATCTCCAGGAGCCGGTCTTTGCGCTCGTCTTCCTTGGCCACCATCATTTCCACGTCTTTGACGTTCTCGGTCAGCCCGATAAACAAGAGCATGTGTTCGGAAAGGATCCGGGCCGCCTGGCTGGTGGCCTCGTCGGGCCGGATGGAGCCGTCGGTCCATACGTCCAGCGTCAGCTTGTCGTAGTCGGTCCTCTGTCCGACCCGGGTATTCTCGACGGAGAAGTTGACCTTGCGCACCGGGGTGAAAACCGAATCCACCGGCATCACGCCGATGATGTGGTCCCCTTTCTTGTTGGCCTCGGCGCTTACGTAGCCCCGTCCCTTGGCGGCCGCAATCTCCATGAAGAGACGGGCCCCCTCCCCCAGGGTGGCGATCTTCAGGTCGGGGCTCAGTATCTCCACGTCGGCATCGTGAATGATGTCGCGTCCGGTCACCACGCCCTGGCCGACCTTCTCCACGCGGAGCGTCTTCTCCTCGTCCCCGTAAATCTTGAGGGACAGGTTCTTCAGGTTCAAAATGATCTCGGTGACATCCTCGGTAACCCCCGGTATGGTGGAAAACTCGTGCAGGACGCCCTCGATCTTGACCGACGTCACCGCCGCCCCCGGCAGCGACGACAAAAGCATGCGCCGGAGCGAGTTGCCCAGGGTGATACCGCGGCCCCTCTCCAGCGGTTCGACCACGAACCGGGCGTAAGTGTTCTTGTCGTCGGTCTTGACGCATTCGATTCTCGGCTTTTCTATCTCCAGCACGGCTGGCAAGCCCCCCTTGAATCACCCATACCCCGAAAGGAGTCTACCTGGAGTACAGCTCTACGATCAAGTGCTCGGCCACGGCCGCGTCGATCTGTTCGCGGGTGGGGAGGGCGGCCACCGTGGCCCGCCCCTGGTCGGCCTCGTACGAAAGCCACTCGGGGGGCGTACGCTCCGTGGAACGCTCCATGAGTTCCTTGATCCGCGGCAGGTCCTTGGAACGGGAAGCAATGGCCACCACGTCGCCCACCCGGACCAGGGCGGAAGGCACGTTCGTCCGCCGGCCGTTGACCGTAAAGTGGCCGTGCCGGACCAACTGGCGGGCTTCCGCCCGCGAGGCGCCCAGCCCCAGCCGGTACACGACGTTGTCCAGCCGCCGCTCCAGTAGACGCAACAGGTTTTCGCCGGTAATGCCGCCGGAGCGTTCGGCTTTCTCGAAATACCTGCCGAACTGCCGCTCGAGCACCCCGTAGATGCGGCGGGCCTTTTGTTTTTCCCGCAACTGCGCCCCGTATTCGGATACCTTCTTCTGACGCCGGCTCTTGCCGTGGGACCCGGGGGCGTAACTGCGCTTGTCGACCGAGCACTTGGTGCTGTAACAGCGGTCGCCCTTGAGGAAGAGTTTCGCGCCCTCCCGCCGGCACAGCCGGCAGACCGGCCCCGTATACCTCGCCATAACGAACCTCCCTTTCAGACTCTCCGGCGCTTAGGCGGCCGGCAGCCGTTGTGGGGAACCGGGGTGACGTCCTTGATCGTGTTGACCTCCAGCCCCGCCGCCTGCAAGGAACGGATGGCGGCCTCCCGGCCCGCCCCGGGCCCCTTGACCATGACCTCGACTTCTTTCAGGCCGTGTTCCATGGCTTCCTTGGCCGCCGCGTCGGCGGCCATCTGGGCGGCAAAGGGCGTGCTCTTGCGGGATCCCTTGAAACCCGCCGTGCCCGCGCTGGCCCAGGAAATGGCGTTGCCGCGCGTGTCGGTGATGCTGACGATGGTGTTGTTGAAGGTGGACTTGATGTGGACCACCCCGCGGTCGATGTTCTTGCGCTCGCGACGTCTGGTTCTGGTTGTTCGCCGTGCCAAATCGTTTAACCTCCCCCGGCCCTATTTCTTGCGGCGGACGCCGACCGTCTTCCGCGGTCCCTTGCGGGTGCGCGCGTTGGTCTTGGTGCGCTGGCCCCGCACGGGCATGCCGCGCCGGTGCCGCAGGCCCCGGTAGCTGCCGATTTCGATCAGCCGCTTGATGTTGAGCGCGATCTCGCGGCGCAGATCACCCTCCACCTTGTAGTTCTTTTCCACGGCGTCCCTGATGCGGTTGACTTCGTCTTCGGTCAGGTTCTTCACCCGGGTGTCCGGATTGACCGAGGTCCGAATCAGGATCTCTTTGGAGGTGGACCTGCCGATACCGAAAATGTAGGTCAGGGCGATTTCTATCCTCTTGTCCCGCGGCAAGTCGACCCCGGCGATTCTGGCCATTACCTGATACCTCCCGTGTTACCCCTGGACCTGTTTATGCTTGGGGTTCTCGCAGATAACCCTTACCTTGCCCTTGCGTTTGATGATCTTGCACTTCTCGCAAAGCTGCTTTACCGAAGGCCTTACCTTCAAGACCGCTTTCCTCCCTTCGCACCCCGCGGCGGGATCGGAAATCTCCGGCTCCGGGCCGTTTCCGCAGCTACTTGTAGCGGTACACGATACGGCCCCGGCTCAGATCGTAGGGAGACAGTTCGACCATCACCCGGTCACCCGCCAGGATCCTGATAAAATTCATTCTTATCTTGCCCGACACGTGTGCCAGCACCTTGTGCCCGTTGGGCAGTTCCACGCGAAACATGGCGTTGGGCAACGGCTCGACGACGGTGCCCTCGACCTCAATCACATCCTGTTTGGCCATTTCTGTCCATGCCCCCTTCACCCGGACAGGCCCGGCAGTCCCCCCTGCCCGCCGTCAGTTCCCGCAGGCGCCTTACGATATCGGAGTTGTCCACCTTCGAACCGGCCGCGAACTTTTCCGCCAGGTCCCCCGCGCACAGAGGGTGGGCCTGGACGTGCCGGTGATTCTTTTTCTTGGGTCGTTCCACCGGATGGCTCGCTCCGTTGACCAGGACCACCCGGTCCCCGGCCAGAGCCAGAACCAGGTAGTACTTTCCCCGGTCCCGGCCGCGCGTGGCGCTTACCAGTTGACCCGCCCGCAAATCCGGCATCGCCGTCCCTCCCGCGGCCCTAAAGTTTGGTCAGTATCTCCGGTCCGCTGTCCGTAATGGCCACGGTGTGTTCGAAGTGCGCCGAAAGGCGGCGGTCCCTGGTCACTACCGTCCACGCGTCGGCCATCGTAACGACGTCGGCGGCACCGGCGTTGACCATCGGCTCGATGGCCAGGGTCATACCCGCCCGCAGGCGGGGACCCCGGCCCGGGGGACCGAAGTTGGGGAGTTGGGGCTCCTCGTGCATGCTGCGCCCGATCCCGTGGCCCACGTATTCACGGACCACGGAAAACCCGTTGCTCTCCACCAGGGTTTGGACGGCATGCGAGATATCGGACAGACGATTACCCGGTCTGGCCGCGGCAATACCCCGATAGAGGGCCTCCTCCGTAACGGCCAGCAATCTCGCCGCCTGGGCCGCGATGTCGCCAACCGCGAAGGTGTACGCGGCATCGCCGTAATAGCCCTTTATTTCCGTGCCAATGTCGATACTGATAATATCTCCCTTCTCCAGGCTTCTTAAACCAGGGATGCCATGCACCACCTGTTCGTTCACCGAAGCGCAGATCGAAGCCGGAAAACCGTAAAGCCCCTTGAAAGCGGGTCTCGCCCCTTGCGACCGGATGAATTTCTCGGCCAGGGCGTCCAGTTCCGCCGTGGTGATCCCCGGCTCGATCGCCGTGCGCAACACCTCCAGGGTTTGCGCCACGATCCGGCCCGCCTCCCGCATCAATCCGAGTTCTCGTTGCGATTTGCACGTGATCATGTCAGGATTTCATGAACCCCTGGTAACTGCGCATCAGCAAATGCGACTCCACCTGCTTCATGGTATCCAGGGCCACACCCACCACGATCAAAAGCGCGGTGCCACCGAAATAGATGTTGGGAATCCGGGTCGCCGCCAGCACGAAGTTGGGCAGCACCGCGACGGCGGCCAGAAACACGGCTCCGGCCAGGGTGATGCGGGAAAGCACCCGGCCGATGTATTCGGCCGTGGGCCGGCCCGGACGGTAGCCGGGGATGAATCCCCCGTACTTCTTGATATTGTCGGCCACGTCCACCGGATTCATGATCACCGCCGTGTAGAAATAGGTGAAACCGATCACCAGGAGCACGTAAAGTATGGTCTGCGTCGGGCCGCCCCAGCGCATGACGTTGTTGATCCAGTCCACCGCCGGGTTCCCCTTGAACCAGCCCGCCAGGGCCTGGGGCAGGAACAGGATGGATGCCGCAAAGATGACCGGTATCACGCCGGCCTGGTTGACCTTCAGCGGGATGTGGGAACTCTGGCCGCCGTACACGCGCCGCCCGACCACCCTTTTCGCGTACTGCACCGGAATGCGCCTCTCGCCCTGCTGCACCAGGATGATCCCGCCGATGACCACGGCACCGATCACGGCCAGGCCCAGCAGACTCCACCAGGTGATCGTGCCGGCGGCCAGGTACTGGTACAGGCGCACGGCGCCGGTGGGAATGCGCGAGACGATGGCGGCGAAGATGAGGAGGGATATACCGTTGCCCACACCCTTTTCGGTCATCTGCTCACCCACCCACATCAGGAACGTGGAGCCCGCCGTGAGACAGAGGGCCACGAAAAGGTAATTCCAGATGTTAGGCGTATACAGCGCGGAACGCAAGCCGACCGCCATGCCTATGCCCTGGATGAAGGCCAGCACCACCGTGGCGTAGCGGGTATACTGGGTGATTTTCTTCTGTCCTTCGGCGCCCTCCTTGGCCAGTTTTTCCAGGGCCGGGATCACCACCGTAAACAGTTGCATGATGATGGAGGCATTGATATACGGGATGATACCCATGGCAAACACGGAAAAGTTCTTGAAAGCCCCGCCGGAGATGATGTTGAAAAACCCGAACAACTGCCCCTGCGAGATCAGGCTGGCGATGACGTCCGGATTGACCCGGGGTACCGATACGGCCACCCCCAGCCGGAAAACGAACAACATGGCCAGAGTGAACAGGAGCTTGCGCCTAAGTTCGCTGACCCTCAGGGAGGACCTCAGGCTGTCGAGCATTTCCAGCATCTAGATCACCTCCGCGCTGCCACCCGCGGCCTGAATCTTCTCGCGGGCCGCGCTGGAAAACGAATGGGCCCGCACCGTCAGGGACTTGGTCAGCTCCCCCGTTCCCAATATCTTTATGCCGTCGCCCGGTTTCCTGACCAGCCCCTCGCGCACCAGGGCCGCCGGGTCCACCGTCGTTCCCTCGTCGAAGCGGTTCAGGTCCCGCACGTTGACCAGAACCATCTCTTTCTTGAAGGGATAGTTGGTGAAACCCCTCTTGGGCATCCGCCGCTGCAGGGGCATCTGGCCGCCCTCGAAGCCCGGCCTGATTTTGCCGCCGGAACGGGCTTTCTGTCCCTTGGTCCCCCGGCCGGCCGTCTTACCCAGGCCGCTGCCGATGCCCTGCCCCTTGCGCGTGGGCTTCGACCTGGCTCCCGGGGCCGGTTTGAGCGATGCGAGATTCATGCCTCGTCCACCCCTCCCAGTTCTTCCACCCGCAACAGAAAGCGCACTTTGTCCACCATACCCCGGATGACCGGCGAGTCCTCCCGGACCACCGCCTGATTGATCCGGGACAGCCCCAGGGCCCGCACCACGGCCCGCTGCTTCTCCGGCCGGCCGATCAGGCTGCGGACGAGGGTGATTTTCAGCCTGCCCACCTTACCTACCTCCCGCCGCCGGACGGTTGCGCAGCCTCGCCACCTGTTCCGGCGTTTTCAGTTGGGCGATGGCGTCCATGGTAGCCCGCACCATATTGTTGGGGTTGTTGGAGCCCAGGGATTTGGTCAGGACGTCCCTGACCCCCGCGATCTCCATTATGGCCCGCACGGCGCCGCCCGCGATCACGCCGGTACCCGGGGCGGCCGGCTTGACGAGCACCTTGCCCGCCCCGAAATGACCGGTGACTTCGTGGGGTATGGTGGTGCCCCGCATGGGTACCGTCACCATGTGCTTCTTGGCGTCCTCGATACCTTTGCGGATGGCCTCCGGCACTTCCTGGGCCTTGCCCAGGCCGGCGCCCACATTGCCCTTGCCGTCGCCCACCACCATCAACGCGGAGAAGGAAAACCGCCGGCCACCCTTGACCACCTTGGCCACCCGGTTTATGAAGACCACTTTTTCGGCCATTTCCTGCTCTTTTTTGGGATCACCCTTAGACTGCCGTTGCGTATCGCCCTTAACCACTTATTCCCCCCCTTAAAAGTCCAGTCCCTCGGACCGGGCCGCCTCGGCCAGGGCCTTGACCCGCCCGTGGTAGAGGTACCCCCCCCGGTCGAAAACGACCTTCTTGATCCCCATCCCCAGGGCCTTGCGGCCCAGGAGTTTGCCCACCTCTTGCGCCGCCCGGACGTTGCCGCCCGGGATCTCTTTGAGTTCCGGCGACAGCGTGGAGGCCGCGCACAGGGTCACGCCCCGCTCGTCGTCGATGATCTGGGCGTAGATGTTGGTGTTGGAACGAAAAACGTTGAGCCTCGGCCGTTCGCCCGTGCCCCGCACCTTGTTCCGCACCCGCAGGTGCCGCTTGCGGCGCAAGGCGTTACGCGACTCTTTCTTGATCAAAAGCCCCGCCCCCTTTATCTCCCAGGCCCCAAACTCCGGCCGGGGGCCGGACAGTCCTGGCGCCTGCTCCGCCGACCCCGTTCAAGCCACCCGCCTCCGGCGGGTCCCGGGGTTCCCGGAAGGAAGAATTGCCTCAACCACTGCGGACCGCGATCCGGGACCGGCCCGCCTATTTCTTGCCCTTGCCGCCGGCCTTGCCCGCTTTGCCCGCCTTGCGCCGGACGACCTCGCCTTCGTAGCGGACGCCCTTGCCTTTGTACGGATCGGGGGAACGGGTCCGCCAGATCTGGGCCGCCAGTTGCCCCACCTTTTCCTTGTCTATTCCCCGCACGATGACCCGGGTGGGAACCGGCACCTCGATCTCCAGGTCCGCAGCGGGCTCGATCTCCACGGGATGGGAGTAACCCACGGCCAGAACCAGCTTCCGGCCCTGCTTGGACGCCCGGTAACCGACACCGACCAGTTCCAGTTGTTTCTGAAAACCTCCGGTCACGCCCTGCACCATGTTGGCCAAAAGGGTACGCGTCAGGCCGTGCAGGCACCGGTGCAGCTTGGCGTCCGAAGGCCGCGTGACCACGAGGGCCCCGCCTTCCACCGCTATTTTCATGTCCCGGTGAAAGTCGCGGGAGAGGGTCCCGCGCGGCCCTTTTACCGTCACCGTGGAGCCCTCGACGGAAACATCGACTTCCGGCGGCACCGGAACCGGCTGTCTGCCTATCCTGGACATTGTTTCACCTCGCTTTGCGACCTACCAGACGTAACAGATTACCTCGCCGCCCAGGCCTTCCTTGCGGGCTCGCCGATCGGTCATGATGCCGCGCGACGTCGAGATAATGGCGATACCCAACCCGCCCAACACCCTGGGAACGGCGTCCTTACGGGCGTAAACCCGAAGGCCCGGCCGGGAGATGCGCTTGACCCCGGTGAGGACCCGCGCCCGGCCCTCCCCGTATTTCAGGTATACCCTGATGATCCCCTGCTTGCCGTCGTCAATGAACTCGTAATCCTTGACGAAGCCCTCTTCCTTGAGAATCGAGGCGATGGCCCTTTTAACCCGCGATGCCGGAGCCTCGACCTTTTCGTGGCATACCGTATTGGCGTTACGGATGCGGGTCAGGAAGTCGGCAATGGGATCGGTCATGACCATCTCACAAACCTCCCTTTTTGCCCCGGCCTGTCTGCGACCGGCCGGGGGCCCCTGTTCTGCCCCAACCCGCCTTGCGGCGGGCCGGGGGCCCCCGTCGTTTTCCCGCCGCCTGGTCCTCCGGCACGGCGCCGGAAAGCCTGGTCCCCATCCCCGGAACCCGCCGCGGCGGGCTCTTGAAACCGGGGGCTCGGACCGGCGGAGGAAGTTTCAACTACCAGCTGGCCTTCTTGATGCCGGGAATCTCCCCGCGGTACGACAGTTCGCGGAAGCAGATCCGGCAGATGCCGAACTTGCGCATATAGGCGTGGGGCCGCCCGCAAAACTTGCACCGGTTGACCCGCCGGACCGAAAACTTGGGCGTCCGGCTGGCCCGGACAATCATCGACTTCTTGGCCAAGACATCTCCCCCTTTTCGCCCCGGCCTGTCTGCGACCGGCCGGGGGTTCCCCGATCAACTTGCCCGGAAGGGCATTCCCATCAGCCGCAACAGTTCCCGGGCCTGCTCGTCGTTTTTGGCCGTGGTGACGAAGGTTATGTCCATACCCCGCAGCCGGTCGATCTTGTCGTATTCCACCTCGGGGAAGATCAATTGCTCGCGCAGACCCAGCGAGTAATTACCCCGGCCGTCGAACGAGTTGGGCGAAACGCCCCGGAAGTCCCGTACCCGCGGCAAGGCCACGGAAAACAAGCGATCGACGAACTCGTACATCCGGTTTCCCCGCAGGGTCACCTTGGCGCCGACCCGCATCCCTTCCCGCACCTTGAAGGCGGCGATGGATTTCTTGGCCCGGGTCACCACCGCCTTCTGCCCGGTGATGGTCGCCAGATCGCCCACCGCCGCGTCGATGGCCTTGGGGTTCTGGATGGCCTCGCCCAGCCCGATGTTAATAACCACGCGGTCCAGCCGGGGCACCTCCATGACGTTGCGCAAGGAAAACCTCTTCATCATGGCCGGCACCACTTCCGACCGGTACCTGTCCTTCAGCCTCGGCATGCGCCGTAAACCTCCTTACACCCAAACCGCCGCCGGTTAGCCAAGCGACTCCCCGCACTTCTTGCAATAGCGCTCCTTGGTGCCGTCCTCCAAAAAACGCCGGCCCACCCTGGTGGGCTGGTTACACTTGCCGCACAGCAACATCACGTTGGAACTGGCCACGGGAGCCTCCTTTTCCACTATGCCCCCCTGCGGCATGGCCCGCGTCGCGCGCTGGTGGCGCTTGACGATGTTGACGCCTTCCACCACCACCCGGCTCTTGGCCGGGTCCACGCGGATAACCTTGCCCCGCATGCCGGCCGATTTGCCGGTGATGACCAGCACCTGATCCCCTTTCCGCACATGTACCCTGGGCATAACCTTTAACCTCCGCCTCACAGCACTTCCGGAGCCAGCGACACGATCTTCATGAAATCCCGGTCCCGCAGTTCCCGGGCCACCGGGCCGAAGATACGGGTGCCGCGCGGGCTGTTGTCGTCCTTGATGATGACCGCCGCGTTCTCGTCGAACTTGATGTACGAGCCGTCGGGCCGCCGGATTTCCTTTCGGGTACGAACCACCACGGCCTTGACCACGTCGCTCTTTTTCACCATGCCTCCGGGGGCGGCTTCCTTGACCGCGCACACCACGATGTCGCCCACGCGGGCGTAGCGCCGCAGGCTACCGCCCAGAACGCGGATGCACATCAGCTTGCGGGCGCCGGTATTGTCGGCCGCCTTTAGGATGCTCTGCACCTGAATCACTTGCCATACGCCTCCTCGGGCCGCTTGCGTCCCAGCCTTCTATATCTGGTGGCCCCGTTCCAGGATCTCGACCACCCGCCACCGCTTTTCCTTGGAAAGCGGCCTGGTCTCCATGATGCGGACCCGGTCGCCCGTGTGACAACTGTTATCCGCGTCGTGGGCCTTGAACTTGGTGGTGCGCCGTATGGTCCGCCCGTAAAGCGGGTGGCGTACCAGGGTCTCCACGGCCACCACGACGGTTTTGTCCATCTTGTCGGACACTACCTTACCGGTTTGCACCTTGCGCATGCCCCGGTCTTCCACCAGGTTACCCCCTCTTCATACCCCGGCCCGCCGGACCCGCCTGGTTGGGAAGGGTGACGCGCGCGGTTGGATGTGGGGGCTTGTTGGAACCGGCTCCACCGATTCCTTCTATTCCCACTGCCAACCCCCCGTCTCCTGCCTCTGAAGCCGCTGGGCGTTCCCGGGCCGGGAGCCGTTTTTCGACCGTTTCAGGCCAGTCTGATGCCGATTTCCCGTTCCCTCTGGATGGTTTTCATCCGGGCGATGTTGTGGCGCACTTCCTTGATGCGCATGTAGTTGTCCAGTTGCCCGGTGGCCAGCTGAAAACGCAGCTTGAACAGCTCATCCTTGGAGTCCACCAGCTTCTTGGCCAGTTCCTCGTTGGAAAGGTCCCTCAAATCCTTCATGCTCATCTTCTCCGGCGCCCGGTCGCGGGGGTCCTCTGTCGAAAGGGGTGACCGCCCGGTCAGGTTCGCCGTTTCCTCCCTTCCCGCATCACGTCAGGAGAAGTGCCGGCCTTACGGGGAAACTTCCCTGGTGGTCTCGGCCGGGGCCCGCATGACAAACCTGGTGGCCAGCGGCAACTTGTGCGAGGCCAGACGCATGGCCTCCCGCGCCGTTTCCTCGTCCACCCCGTCCAGTTCGAACATCATGCGACCCGGTTTGACCACCGCGACCCAGTACTCGGGAGTACCCTTGCCGCTGCCCATGCGGGTTTCCGCCGGCTTGGCCGTAATGGGTTTGTCGGGAAAGATCCTGATCCACACCTTGCCACCGCGTTTGATGTACCGGGTCATGGCGATACGGGCCGCCTCGATCTGGCGGCTGGTCACCCAGGACGCTTCCAGGGCCTGCAGGCCGAAGCGGCCGAAATTGAGTTCGGTGCCGCCCTTGGCCGGGCCGGCCAGGGAACCGCGGTGCTGCTTTCTGTGTTTAACCCGCTTGGGAATCAGCATCTACGATGCGCCTCCTCGCGCTGTCTTCTTGGGCGCCGGCAGCACCTCGCCCCGGTAGATCCACACCTTGATGCCGATCCGGCCGTAAGTGGTGTTGGCTTCGCAAAAGCCGTAGTCGATGTCGGCGCGCAGCGTGTGCAGGGGCACCTTGCCCTCCGAGTACCATTCGCTGCGTGCTATTTCCGCGCCCGCCAGACGCCCCGAACAGGCGATCTTGATGCCCTTGGCCCCCATGCGCATCGACCGGCTGACCGCCTGTTTCATGGCCCGCCGGAAGGCCACCCTCTTCTCGATCTGGGCCGCCACGCTCTCCGCCACCAGTTGGGCGTCCAACTCCGGCACCTTGATCTCGACGATGTTGATACTCACCTGGCGCCCGGTCATCTCTTCCAGTTTCTTGCGCAGGTTCTCCACCTCGACCCCGCCGCGACCGATCACGATACCCGGTTTGGCCGTATGAATGGCTATCTTCACCCGGTTGGCGGCCCGCTCGATCCCGACGGTGGAAATCCCGGCCGCGAAGAGTTTCTTTTTGATAAAGCGGCGGATGGTCGCATCCTCGTGCAGCAGCCGGGCGAAATCCTTTTTCCCGGCAAACCATTTCGTGTCCCAGTCCCTGATGATGCCGACGCGCAGACCCTTGGGATTGACTTTTTGACCCATCGCCCTATTTCCCCCCCGTATCGGCCACGACCACCGTAATATGGCTGGTGCGCCGGCGATGTACGTCGGCCCGGCCCTGGGCCCTGGGAAACATGCGCTTCATGGTGGGCCCCTCGTCCACGCAGATTCTGGCCACCACCAGGTCCTCCGTAGCCATGCTGTAGTTGTGCTCGGCGTTGGCCACGGCCGACTTGAGCACTTTGCCGATCATCCTGGTCGACCGCTGCGGGACGGCCCGCAGTATGGCATAGGCTTCCTTCACCCGGCGGCCGCGGATGAGGTCCGCCACCGGCCGTACCTTGCGGGCGGAAATGCGCAGGTGTTTCGCCTTAGCAACCGCTTCCACGTCTTGCCACCCCCTGTTTTCACCCCGGCGCGCCGGACCCACCCTGCGGGCGGGTGCCCCGCGCCGGGAACCCTATTTGAGCGCCGTCGAGCGCTCGGTGTGCGCGCCGTGGCCGCGGAACAGCCTGGTCGGCGCGAACTCGCCCAGCTTGTGGCCCACCATGTCCTCGGTAATGTAGACCGGGACGTGTTTGCGGCCGTCATGTACGGCAATGGTGTGTCCCACCATTTGGGGGAAAATGGTGGAACGGCGGGACCAGGTCTTGACCACCCGTTTCTCCCCGTGCTCGTTCATGCGCTCTATCCGGCCCAGCAGCCGCTCTTCCACGTAGGGGCCCTTCTTGAGTGACCGGCCCACGTCAACCCCCCCTTATTTCGTGTACCGCCGCTTGACGATCAGGCGGTCCGAAGGTTTCTTCTTCCGGGTCCGGTGCCCCAGCGCCGGCTTGCCCCAAGGCGTCACCGGGTTGCGGCCGACGGGATGACGTCCTTCGCCGCCGCCGTGCGGGTGGTCGACCGGGTTCATCACCATGCCGCGGACGGTGGGCCGTTTGCCCTTCCAGCGATTGCGTCCCGCCTTGCCGATGGTGACGTTTTCGTGCTCCAGGTTACCGACCTGGCCGATGGTGGCCCGGCAGGCCACCGGTACCATCCGCATCTCGCCGCTGGGCAGCCGTACGGTGGCGTAGGCGCCCTCTTTGGCCATCAATTGGGCCACCGCCCCGGCGGAACGGACCATCTGGCCGCCCCGTCCGGGATGCAGCTCGATGTTGTGGATGAGCGTGCCCACCGGGATGTTCGAAAGCGGCAGCGTGTTGCCCGGCTTGATGTCGGCCTCGGGGCCGGACAGGACCTCCTGCCCCACCGAGAGGCCGGCCGGGGCCACAATGTATCTCTTGTCCCCGTCGGCGTAATTCACCAGGGCGATCCGGGCCGAGCGATTGGGGTCGTACTCGATGGAAGCCACCCTCCCCGGTACGCCCACCTTGGCCCGCTTGAAATCGATGACGCGGTAGCGCTTTTTGTGACCGCCTCCCCGGTGACGCACCGTAATGCGTCCCTTCGCGTTGCGGCCGGCCCGCCTTTGCTTGGGGGCCAGAAGGTTCTTTTGCGGCCGTTCGCGCGTGATCTCGGAAAAATCATCGGTCGTGACGAACCGCCGTCCCGGCGAGGTAGGTTTGTATTTCTTGACCGGCATGCCTGGTTTCCCCCTTCACCCCGCACCGCCTGACCCACCTGATTGAAAACCGTGATGCGCGAGACTGGATGCGGGAGCCTTGTTGGAACCGGCACCGCCGCTTCCTTCCATTCCCGCCTCGAACCTCTCGCCTGTCACCTCTTAACCCGGTGTCCGCGGTTGCGGGGCCCCTTGCGATTCAGCCCGAACCGCCTCCCGGCGGTTCGGGGGCCCTTGCGATCCTAGCCGAAGATGCCCTGGTAACTTTCGATCTTGTACCCCGGCTTAAGCGTGATGATGGCCTTCTTGCTGTCGCCGGTGCGCCCGGTCCTGGTGGTCCGTCCGATCCCGCCCGGGCCGCCCCTTTTGGCCCGCCCCTTCCTGGTCACGGTGTTCACCGCGGCCACCTTGACCTTGAAGGTCTCCTCCACGGCCTGGGCGATCTGCACCTTGTTGGCCTCCGGATGGACCAGGAAGGTATACTTGCCCTGACCGAACTGTTTCATTGACTCTTCGGACACCACCGGCCGGATCAAAACGTCGCCCGCGCTCACTGGCCCAACGCCCCTTCCAGGGAGGCCACCGCGTCGGCGGTGATCACCAGCTTGGTATGTTTCAAGAGGTCGTATACGTTGACGTTTCTGGCTTCCATGGGCTTCACGCCCGGAATGTTGCGGACCGAGAGGTAGACGTTCGGGTCATTGGCGGCCGTGACCACCAGCGCCTGCCCGGTCACCCTGACGTTTTCCAGCACCCGGATCATGTCCTTGGTACGGGGACGCTCCAGAGTCAGCCGGTCCAGCACTATCAGGTCGTGGGCGGCCACCTTGGCCGAAAGGGCCGATTTCAGGGCCAAACGCCTCACTTTTTGCGGCACCTTGTAACGGTAGTCGCGCGGGTGCGGGCCGAAAACGATGCCGCCGCCCCGCCAGATGGGCGAGCGGATGCTGCCGTGACGGGCCCGGCCGGTCCCCTTCTGCCGCCAGGGCTTGCGGCCCCCGCCGCGCACCTCGCCCCTGGTCTTCGTATCGGCCGTGCCCAGCCGCCGGTTGGCCATCTGCATGACCACCACCTCGTGCAGCACCGCCTCGTTGACCGGGACGCCGAACACCGCCTCGGACAGTTCCAGGGTGCCGACTTGCTCACCTTCCATGTTGAACACGCTCACCGATGGCATTGACAATGCTCCTTCCTCTCGCCCCACCCCGCCTCCGGCGGGACGGGGGCCCGGGCTCAAACGGAGCGGACGGCCTCCCGCACGATCACCAGCGAACCCCTGATGCCCGGTACCGCTCCTTTGACCGCCAGCAGGTTCCTGGCGGCGTCGACACGGACCACTTCCAGGTTGAGTACCGTGACCCGCCCGGCTCCCAGGTGGCCGGGGAGCTTGCGCCCCTTGAAGACGCGGGCCGGACCCTTGGCCCCCAGCGATCCGGGACGGCGGTGATATTTGGATCCGTGCGCCATCGGTCCGCGGTGGAAGCCGTGCCGTTTGATCCCGCCGGCAAAGCCGCGCCCTTTAGCCTGGCCGGTGACGTCCACCCGTTCCCCCGGCTGGAAAATGTCGCTCTTGATTTCCTGGCCCACCTCGTAGGCGCCGGCGTCGGTCACGCGCATCTCCCGCAGATAACGCACCGCCTTGAGCCCCGCTTTGGCCAGGTGGCCGCGCAAAGGTTTGTTCAAAAGCCGTACGCGCCGCTCGCCGAAACCCAACTGCACGGCGCCGTAACCGTCGCGCTCCGGCGTCTTCTTTTGCACCACCACGCAGGGGCCGGCCTCGATCACCGTCACCGGTACCGCCCGCCCGTCCGGGAGGTACAACTGCGTCATGCCCACTTTTCGTCCCAGGATACCTTTTGCCAAATCCCCTCACCCTCCTTTTTGCCCCGGGGCTACGCCGGCCCTAGAGCTTGATTTCGATGTCCACCCCGGCCGGAAGGTCCAGCCGCATCAGGGCGTCCACCGTCTTGGGAGTGGGTTCCAGGATATCGATCAATCGCTTGTGCGTTCTCATTTCGAATTGCTCCCGCGAGTCCTTGTTGACGTGGGGGGAGCGTAAAATGGTGTAGACGCTGCGCTCGGTGGGCAACGGGACCGGCCCGGCCACATCGGCTCCCGTCCGCTTGGCCGTATCGACGATCTTGAGCGCGGACTGGTCCAGCATCCGGTGATCGTAGGCTTTCAGCCTGATCCGTATCTTCTGGCTCTTCATGGTTGCATCCCTCCTGGGCTTTCCGCCGGAAAGCCGTGTCGCTCCCCGCTCGACCCCCGTCTGAAGACGGGGGCGCCGGATTGTTGTTTTCCTGAACTACCCCCCGACCCACGACCCACGACCCAACCTCCGGTTGGGTGCCCCGGGTTGGGTGCCCCGGCCGGGGGGTTGAGCCAACCGCTTCCCGCCTGTTTCCGGTCTTACACCCGACATACCCGGTCCGTTCCCGACGTGCGGGACCGAAAGTCACCCAGGCCTACTGGGCGATGGCCGTTACCACGCCCGAGGCGACGGTGCGGCCGCCCTCCCGGATGGCAAAGCGCAAGCCTTCCTCCATGGCGATCGGCGTGATCAGTTCCACGCTGATCTTGACGTGGTCCCCGGGCATGACCATCTCCACACCTTCCGGCAACTGGCACGTGCCGGTCACGTCGGTGGTCCGGAAGTAGAACTGCGGCCGGTAGCCGTTGAAGAAGGGCGTGTGCCGGCCTCCCTCTTCCTTGGTCAGCACGTAGATCTCGCCCTCGTACTTGGTGTGCGGCTTGATGCTCCCGGGCTTGGCCAGCACCTGGCCCCGCTCGACCTCCTTGCGGTCCACGCCCCGCAACAGACACCCGATGTTGTCCCCGGCCTCGCCCCGGTCCAGGATCTTGCGGAACATCTCCACGCCCGTCACCACCGTCTTGCGCGGCTTCTCCATCAAACCGACGATCTCGACTTCCTCCCCGGTCTTGATCGTGCCGCGCTCCACCCGGCCCGTGGCCACCGTGCCGCGCCCCGTGATGGAAAAAACGTCCTCCACCGGCATCAAAAACGGCTTGTCGATATCGCGCTGCGGCGTGGGAATGTAGCTGTCGACGGCGTCCATCAGTTCCCAGACCGCCTTGCAGTTCGGGCAGTCCTTCTTGCCACAGTGGCATTCCATGGCCTTCAACGCCGAACCGGTGACTACCGGCACGTCGTCGCCCGGAAACTCGTACGTGGACAGCAACTCCCGGACCTCCATCTCCACCAGTTCCAGAAGCTCCGGATCGTCTACCTGGTCGGCCTTGTTCAGAAAGACCACGATGTAGGGAACGCCCACCTGCCGGGCCAGCAGGATGTGCTCCCGCGTCTGCGGCATGGGACCGTCGGCGGCGCTCACCACCAGGATCGCCCCGTCCATCTGCGCCGCACCGGTGATCATGTTCTTCACGTAGTCGGCGTGACCCGGACAGTCCACGTGCGCGTAATGCCTCTTCTCGGTCTCGTACTCCACGTGCGCCGTGTTGATGGTGATGCCGCGCTCCCGCTCCTCCGGCGCGTTGTCGATCTCCTCGTACTTCTTGACGGTCGCTCCGCCCACCGTGGCCAAAACCATGGTGATGGCCGCCGTCAGGGTGGTCTTGCCGTGGTCGATGTGCCCGATCGTCCCTATGTTGACATGCGGTTTGGTGCGCTCGAACTTTTGCTTGGCCAATGCCTTTTCCTCCTTGACTCTTTTCCCGAACTTTTCCCCGCGTCCCTACTTCTCCCTCCGTCTACCCCGTTCGCCGACGGGGCCGGAGGGAAGCGGTACCATATTTTTCGACCACCCCGGCGACCCACCTGAACCAGGTGCGCGGGATGCCGGAGGTGGGAGCCTTGTTGGAATCGGCGGAGCCGATTCCTCCCCACTTCCAACCTCTCGCCTCTCCCACGGGCGGGCGCCCGGTCCGGGGTTTGCCGGGTCACGGCGCCCCCGGCGGCGAGCCGGGAACCCTCGGCCTATATTCTAACCACGGTTCCTGGCAGTGATTCCCTCCGCTATGGAAGCGGGCACTTCGGCGTAATGGGAGAACTGCATGGTGTACGTGCCCCGCCCCTGGGTCAGGGACCGCAGGGAAGTGGCATACCCGAACATTTCGGCCAGCGGCACCACGGCGTGGATCACCTGCGCCCCACCGCGCCGTTCCATCTCCTCGACCCGGCCGCGCCGCGAGGTGAAGTCGCCCAGCACCTCGCCCATGTATTCGTCCTGGACGATGATCTCCACTTCCATCAGGGGTTCCAAAAGAACCGGCCCCGCCTTGGCCGCCGCGTTCTTGAAGGCGATGGAGCCAGCGATCTTGAAGGCCATTTCGGACGAGTCCACCTCGTGGAAAGAGCCGTCGACCAGCGTGGCCCTCAGGTCGATGACCGGATATCCGGCCAGGACGCCGTTTTCCATGGCCTCGCGCACGCCCTGGTCCACCGCCGGAATGTATTCGCGCGGTACGACGCCGCCCACGATCTTGTTGACAAACTCGTAGCCGCCCCCGGCTTCCACGGGCTCGATCTCCAGCCAGACGTGTCCGTACTGGCCCCGCCCGCCGCTTTGGCGGATGAAGCGGCCCTCGGCCTTGACCTTCTTGCGGATCGTCTCCCGGTAAGCCACCTGCGGACGGCCCACGTTGGCCTCCACCTTGAACTCGCGGGTGAGCCGGTCGACGATGATCTCCAGATGCAGTTCGCCCATGCCGGAAATGATGGTCTGGCCGGTTTCGGGATCGGTATGGACCCGGAAGGTGGGGTCCTCCTCGGCCAGCCGTCCCAGCGCCAGGCCCATCTTCTCCTGGTCGGCCTTGGTCTTGGGTTCGATGGCCACGGAGATGACCGGGGCGGGAAACTCGATGGCTTCCAGGATCACGGGTGACTTTTCGAGGCAAAGGGTGTCGCCGGTGAAGGTCTGCTTGAAACCCACCGCCGCCACAATGTCACCGGTAAAGATTTCCTCGATGTCCTCCCGGTGGTTGGCATGCATGCGCAAAATGCGGCCCACCCGTTCCCGGCGGTTCCGGGTGGCGTTGTACACGTAGGAGCCCTGGCTCAGGTGCCCGGAATAGACACGGAAAAAGGTGAGCTTGCCCACGTAGGGATCGGCCATGATCTTGAAAGCCAGCGCGGAAAAGGGTTCGTCGTCGGAAGGTTTGCGGTTCGCGGGTTCCCCGCTCGCCGGATCCGTCCCGTCCACCGCGCCCTTGTCCACGGGCGAAGGCAGATAGTCGACGATGGCGTCCAGGAGGGGTTGCACTCCCTTGTTCTTGAAGGACGCACCGCAAAGCACCGGGACGATCTTGACGTCGAGGGTGCCGCGGCGGATAGCGGCTTGCAGATCGGCCTCCGTCACCGGCATCCCTTCCAGGTACTTCTCCATGACCGCTTCGTCGCACTCGGCCGCCGCCTCGACCAGCTTTTCCCGGTATTCCGCCACCAGATCCCGCATCGCCCCTGGTACTTCGCCTTCCTCGGCGGAAGTGCCCAGTTCGTCCGCGTAGGTCAGGGCCACCCCGCGCACCAGGTCCACCACGCCCATGAAACCGTCCTCGGCCCCGATGGGCAACTGCAAGGGTACGGCGTTGGCGCCCAGCCGTTTCCTGATCATGTCGACGACCGCAAAGAAGTCGGCCCCGATACGGTCCATCTTGTTGACGTAGGCCACCCGCGGCACCCCGTACTTGTCGGCCTGCCGCCAGACGGTTTCCGATTGCGGTTCCACGCCGCCCACCGAGCAGAAGACGGCTACGGCTCCGTCCAACACACGCAGGGAGCGCTCCACTTCCATGGTGAAGTCCACGTGCCCGGGTGTGTCGATAATGTTGATGACACAGTCCCGCCACTGACAGGAGGTGGCCGCGGAAGTGATGGTGATGCCGCGCTCCTGCTCCTGCACCATCCAGTCCATCACCGCCGATCCATCGTGGACCTCGCCCATCTTGTGCACCTTACCGGTGTAAAACAGGATGCGCTCGGTCGTGGTGGTCTTCCCGGCGTCGATATGGGCCATAATCCCTATATTGCGCGTCTTTTCGATCGCGGTCGTGCGCGGCATAACGGTATCACCTCCCTACCACCGGTAATGGGCAAAGGCCTTGTTGGCTTCCGCCATCTTGTGGGTATCCTCGCGCTTTTTCACCGCTCCGCCGGCGTTGTTGGCCGCGTCCATCAGTTCGGCGGCCAGTTTCTCCCGCATGGTCCGGCCGGAGCGCTGCCGCGCGTAGTTGGTAAGCCAACGGATAGCCAGCGTCGAACGGCGGTCGGGCCGCACCTCGACGGGAACCTGATAGTTGGCGCCGCCCACCCGCCGGGCTTTCACTTCCAGGACCGGCATAACGTTCTTGATGGCCTGGTCGAAGACATCGATCGCGTTCTTGCCGGTTTTTTTGCCGACCATCTCCAGGGCGTCGTAAACGATCTCTTCGGCTGTCGACCTTTTCCCGTCCCACATGACCTGGTTGATCAATTTCGTCAGCATCGCGCTGCCGTACACCGGATCGGCCGGCACGCTCCGCCGGCCCGGACTTCCCCGCCTGGGCATCCTCGTCCCCCCTTTGTCCGGAATCTTTTTCGCAACTCCCCGTTGGAAAACGGGGCATTGGGAAGCGTAAGCATTCTCGGCCACCCCCGCGACCCACGACCCACCCCCGACCCAACCTCCAGTTGGGTGCCCCGTGGGTGGGTGCCCCGTCAGGTGCCCGGCCGGGGGGGTGGCACCCTATTTCTTCTTGGCCCGCTTGGACCCGTACTTGGAACGGCCCCGGTTCCGGTTGGCCACGCCCGCCGAATCCAGGGCGCCGCGAACGACGTGGTAACGGACGCCCGGCAGGTCCTTGACGCGGCCGCCGCGGACCAGGACCACCGAGTGTTCCTGCAGGTTGTGACCGATGCCGGGAATGTAGGAGGTAACCTCGATCCCGTTGGTCAACCGTACGCGGGCCACCTTGCGCAGGGCCGAATTCGGTTTCTTTGGTGTGGTGGTATATACCCGCGTACAAACACCGCGCTTTTGCGGACATTCCTTGAGGGCCGGCGCATTGGACTTTTTCTCCACCCGGGCCCGCCCCTTGCGAACCAGCTGACTGATCGTGGGCACCCCGACACCTCCTTCTACGATTTATCTTTCAGCAACGAGGCACAGGCGCAACCCACGTCTATGCCGCATAGTCTGCCCAAAACCCGCATGCTTTCCACTTCGGTCACCGGGATCCCCCGCGCCCGGCAGGCCCCCGCCACCGGTTCCACCACGCGGCGCTCCGCGTCGCGGGCGATGTACACGGCCTCGACCTGACCCTTTTCGACGGCCTTGAGGGTCTGTTTCGCCCCCACGGTCTTGGCGCGGCTTTGTGCTAACCTGTGCAAGGCCCAACCCCCCACCAGGAAAATCGCACCCCACTATATTAGCAAAAGGCGGAAACCATGTCAAGAAAGAAATTGTAGGAAAATATCCACCGGGGCCGGCACCCGGCGGGCGCGGGCAGCCGCACCGGAACCCGAAGCCCGGGGCACGAGAACAGTCAAAAGCAAGTCCGCCCTGGGCGGCCTCCACCCAGTAGCCCTCCTGAGTGCCATCCTCCCTCTTGCATCCCGCAAATGCTCCGGTTTACCGCTTTGGCCAGTTCCGGCCTCGCACATGGAATTGCCATGAGGCACGAAACAACTTCACACAGTCCCCGGCACTGCAACTCCCCGCAACCCACACGCCCGGGAGGCACCAGCCGAACCCTGACGGTTGTGCCACGGTACTGCCTCCACGGCTGAATATCCAGGCAGCGCAAAATGGCAACGAGGTGTAGCCACACGGAATAACTCCTTGCCTACCACGGAGGCATAGGATAAAATGGAGTGGGCGCTGGTATCGGATTCATGATACCGGGGGGATTGTCTGAAAATGGCTGACGTGGGTGCGGGTTGGGCCCCAGAGCCAATTCAAGCCTTGCGGGCCGGCGTCAATGACCCGGAGGGGCGGAAGGTGTTCGGCGATGCCGGCGCCATAGCACACATCCTTAGGCACGAAACGTTTTTAAGGCCGGAATGGATATTGATGACAATCCAACAACCCGATGAGATATGGGTCCATCCCGACAAAAAGAACACTAAGTTGGCTTACAGACGAATGAACGTAAATGAATTTGGTCACACTTTAAACATAGTAGTTATAGTTAGAAAAACCAGATTAGGTTGGGAAGTCCAAACGGCATTTGACTTATGGCCGGATGCAGATTGGGGAAAGATAGGAAAAGTCAGGAGGTGGACTCGTGGATTGGACCGTTGAAGTTTGCTACGACCGATATCGAGACGTACTCTTCGGATCTGTGCGGCCAGGAGCACAAATCCAAGCCGAACCGATTGCCGTTGACTTGTATCTTCTGCATGACCGAGCTACGGGAGACATTATTGGCTTTGAATGCGATGACTACTCCGAGCATGTCAAAGACGACGAATGGCTGAAAGGCGTCCCAGAGATTAGACTGTTTTATGATCTTCGGGAGCCTGACAAATCTCTGCTTTTTGTCGATGCGCTTCTCCTTTATGAACAAGAAATTAATTCTCAAAAGACCAGCCAGCAGCCAGCATTGGC
>Ga0078972_1002984_pt1:7500-52753 | contig 52753 bp, 48 predicted proteins | sample YelNatPaOPGAMG01_FD_67568 | JGI IMG/M metagenome (GOLD analysis project Ga0078972, IMG submission 67568) | Hot spring thermophilic microbial communities from Obsidian Pool, Yellowstone National Park, USA - OP-RAMG-01 (SPADES assembly) (version 2) | ecosystem: Environmental > Aquatic >... | reverse complement strand
GCGCATCACCAAAATGACCCAGAGCCCCAGCCCCAACCGACATCCCGTTCCCCATCGATAGAAAAATCATGGAGAATCAGACCCGTCCCCTCAGGGCAAGTGAAATGTGTGAATGCCGTAGATATTTCCAGAGGGCGTTCTTTTTCAAGTTCGATTGATTTTCAGGCTCTGAGAGTTTGAAAAAGAATGCCCTCTTGCCGGGAAATTGACAGAGAAATACCCAATATTTCCAGAGGGCATTCTTGTTCAAGGGCGATTGATTTTCAGGCTCTGAGGTCGGAAGAAGAAAGCCGAGGGGCGCCGCCCCGCGCCACACCACCCGCACGACGCGGCGCCACCCGCCGAGGCGGTATCTATTTCTGGTATTTACGGAATTCGGGCTTGCGCTTCTCGTTGAAGGCACGCACCCCTTCGCGCGATTCCTCGCTCGCGTAATACATGCTCAGCGCCTGCATCCCCATGCCGCTGATGCCGCGGATGCTGTCGCTGTCGGCGTTGAAGCTGCGTTTGGCGATGGCGATGGCGGTCGGGCTGCGCTCGAGGATTTCGGCGCACCAGCGCGCCACCTCGGCGTCGAGCCGGTCATGCGGCACGACGGCATTGACGAGGCCCATCGCCAGCGCCTCGGCGGCGCTGTAGCGGCGGCAGAGATACCAGATCTCGCGGGCTTTCTTCTCGCCGACGACGCGCGCGAGATAGGCGGTGCCGAAGCCGGGATCGACCGAGCCGACCTTGGGGCCGACCTGGCCGAACTGCGCCCGCTCGGACGCAATGGTGAGATCGCAAAGCGTCGCCAGCACGTTGCCGCCGCCGATGGCGTAGCCCTGGACGCGGGCGATGACCGGCTTCGGCACCTCGCGGATGATCGATTGCAGCTCCTCGACCGGCAAGCCGATCAGGCCGCGCCCGTCATATTGGCCTTCATGCGCGGATTGATCGCCGCCGGTGCAGAACGCCTTGTCGCCGCTGCCGGTGAGCACGATGACGCCGACCGCCTTGTCCCAGCCGGCGCGGTTGAAGGCGGCGATCAGTTCCTCGCAAGTGCGGCCGCGAAAGGCGTTCATGACCTGCGGGCGGTTGATCGTGATGGTCGCGACGCCATCGCCGACGGCAAACAAGATGTCCTCGTAGTGCATTGGGTTTCCTCCTGATCAGCCGGCCATGGTCAGGCCGCTGAGCCCCTGTCCGGTGATGAAGGCGGCCTCGCCGCCGCTGGTGACGATCACCATTTTTTCCCTGCGATCCGTGTCCCGGCGGCGAGCGGAAAATCCGTTGGCCGGGAAATATAACAGCACTATGATACATTTTCCTCTATATGGCAATATATTGATGGATAACATCACGAGACTTCCCGCAATGCCGCCATTGGCACCCCCGGACAGCGGGGCCGACCGCTTCGACATCGCCAATCGGCTGTTCCTGCGGCTTTATCAGGCCTCGAACCTGCTGCACAAAACCGGCACGCGGGCCGTGAGCAGGTTCGGCGCCACCACGCAGCAATGGGCGGTGCTGGGCGCGCTGTCGCGCCCCGCCATGCGGGAGCGTGGCATGACGGTCAAGGATTTGATCGCCTTCCTGATGGTCAGCCGGCAGAATCTGACCGTGGTGCTCGATCGGCTGGCCGCGGCGGGCTTGATCGAGCGGGTCCGCGCCACAGGCGATGGCCGCCTCCGCCATGTCCGGCTGACCGCGGCGGGCGATCGCCTCTGGGCGGAGATGCTGATCAGCATCCGCGCCTATTACGCGGCGGCGCTGGCGGATTTCACGACCGAGGATTGTCTCTCGCTCTTCCGCCTGCTCGACCAGCTGCGCACCAGCCTCAGGCGCATCGCCGGCCCCGAGGCGGCCGGTCCTGAGGCGGCCGGCCCCGAGGAGGCATGAACCCGCGCGCCCGCCGTCGCCGGCGAAGACCCTCGCCAGCCGCCGCGATCGCAGACCTCGGCCATCAGGGTTTTCGGCAACCCGCCAATCCCGCCGCCGTCGCGGCCCGCGCGACCTTGCGAAGTGGGGCACCCGCCGTCGTGATCTGCCGGATCAGCCATGAGCCTTGAGGCCATCGTCCCCTTGAAATTAATCCTTCCTCCATCCCATCGACCACGGTAAAATGGGCTTTATTAAAGACGTTTGTCGCATTTATCCTAAGTTATGCGACAATTCGGGGCCCGGGAAAAACGACCCAACGGAGACATTCGTCGGTCATGTGTCACCGCGCTCATGATGCCGATACCGGACATAAGATTGATCCAAAATTTACGGCTATGCGCGGGTCTTAACGGATGTTTATATCGAAACGGCACAGGCGAGCCCTCTCAAGGCGAGCTGTTCCGCGCCGACGCATCGTAGTCCTCTTCTGCAAATACCCGACAGTTAGTATACGCAAAAACCCGACAAAATCAAGAGAATTGTAAGTTTATCAATGCGTTGAATAAGAGGCGCTTTTCGCGCTACGTCGGCTATGCCTGGGCCTCAGAGGGGAGCTTCCCCAGTGCACTTTGGGTGTCTGCATAGCGGATCGGATTTGCTGCACCCCGTTTCCGCATGTGGTCCGGCACACGGCGACGCATATACAGCCTGGCCAGGCTTTCCGGTGCCTCATTGCCAACAAAGCCCCACCGACCCGGCCGATCGACAGCAGTGCCGGGAAAATTATCCATGGTTGCAGCAAGCCACTTTTCGGCAATGAAGACCCCTACGACGAGCCCTTGGTCGACGGCGAGAACAAGTTCGGCCTGTCGCGCTTTGTTGGGGTCGAGCTTCCACGCATAGCGTACAGCTTCGTAGATGCTGTCTCTTTCGGCGGCCGAGCTGCGAATGTTGATCAACAGTGCGCTGTGGTGAAAGACGATTTCCTTCGCCTCATACCGCTCGATGATCTGCTTTGCGTGCATGAGACCGCGTTCGTCTGAAGCATGGCCGCCAACCAGATTGCTGGCCTCTGGGTAGGCATCGATCAGCGCGGCTTCGACCTCGAATGCAGTATCTGAATCCATGCCATGCCGGTGGATCACATGAATGACGTCAAAGCCATCACGGCGGATATCGCGAATCCTTTGGAGCTTATCGGTGAGAGGATCTGCGTCGGAACCGAGTTCGACCTTATCGCCCTTCACATGGGCAAATACGCGATTGCCCAGGCCCTTGCCGACGTAGAACGTCTCGCCATTACGAGGGTCGATGAGCCGATAAACATAATAGCTAAGTTTTTGCGAGACCGCTTCCGAGAACCGCGAATGACTATTCATGGTTGGACCTGCCGATGCACTTTCGTCAGCGCCAGTTCGAGCGAGATCGCCTGATACGGGACCTCGGGACGGATGCGGCCACGCTCTCCTTTGTGCAGGGCTACTGTACCGCGGCCCGGATTTGAGACAACCGGCTGCGCTTATTCAGGCGGCCAAGGATAGCTCGCCGATATTGGAGTTGGCAACCCGAAGTTGAGCGAGCCGCACCTGAGCGGGCGTTTGATATCCGTGGCGCTCGACGAGCCAGGGTGCATTGTAGCGCCTGGCGAACGCGATGAGCGCGACGTGAAGTTCCTTTATGGTGTTGAAGGATCTGATCCACAAAAAATTTTCCTTCAGCGTCCGCATGAACCGCTCGGCGACGCCATTGCCCTCTGGTTCGCGGACGAAGGACGGCGCTGTCGCAAGCCTCCTCCAGAGGGCGTATCCATATCCCATCCCAGTCGGCCGCCAAGCGTGCAATTTCTTCGCATTCGAGCACGAAGCGGATTGACCCTCCCCACCCTCATGGGACATAGATTGTCGCACAACTCGTAAACCCTCAACAACTACTCCAAGATCGTTGAGAGTTTCGCCAGCACCTCATCCACGATGACCGCCGGCACGCTTTCGAGCTTGCGACCGCGCCGGGAAGCGATGTCGAGGGCGCGCGGCTGATCGCAGCGCACGACGCCGGTTGTCTGTGTGCCCGCGCCGGTCAGGGAGACGGTGAATCCCGCCACGCGTGCAAAGTTGCCGCCCGTCGTGATGGGCAGCACCACGGGTGTGTGCGTCAGACGGTTGAACGCGCCCGGCGACACGATCAGCACAGGGCGCGTGCCCTGCGGTTCGTGGCCGGACGTGGGATCGAGCGAGACGACATAGATGTCACCCCGCTCCATCACAGCAGCTCGCCGCCGATCGGCTTGGCATCGAGCCATTCCCGATCTTCGGCGGTCAGAGCGGCCGAGGGATCGCATTGCGCCAGCAGCTCATCGAGCGTGTAGCGCGGGCGTGCTGACGGTTCGACCACGAGGCGGCCATTGTCCACGGCAAGCCCGACCTTGGCACCGACCCTCAGTTGGAGAACATCGAGCAGCGCGGGCGGCATGGCGAGCATGATCGAGCCGCCGACCTTGCGCAGATGGGTTGTGTACATGACGGACACCCCTGAAAAGTTATACATAAGTATAGCAAAACGCTATCTGTCCTTCAATGCCTTTTGGGGTCGCACAATCCCAACGGCGCCGGACTACACGGCATGTCGCGGAACTCGTAAACCCGCGACACTCTGATAACCCACCACCACGCCGCAACCCCATTTTCAGCACGGCAAATCCCTCTGCGATTCTCCTGCCCTGAGAGCTTGAAAAAGACTGCCCTCTTGCCCGGAAATTGACAGAAAAATCAATATTTTCAAAGGGCGTTCCTATTCAAGTGCGATCGATTTTCAGGCCCTGAGTAGCCCAACGCCTTGCGGCGACCCGTCCCGGCCGGTAAAGGTTACAGGCCGATTCGGAACACAGCATGAACGATTTGTTTTCTCCCAACGCCCCACCCCATAACACCAAGTCTCCCGACGCCAAATCCCGCGCGCCCAAGGACAGCGCGCCCAAGGACAGCGCGCCCAAGGACAGCGCGCCCAAGGACGGCGCCGAGCCGAGCTACTCGGCCAAGGACATCGAGGTTCTGGAGGGGCTTGAGCCGGTGCGCCGCCGGCCCGGCATGTATATCGGCGGCACCGACGAGGCGGCATTGCACCATCTCGCCGCCGAGATCCTCGATAACGCCATGGACGAGGCGGTCGCCGGCCACGCCAGCCTCATCGAGGTGCAGCTCGCAGCCGACCATTTCCTCACCGTGCGCGATAACGGGCGCGGCATTCCGGTCGATCCGCACCCGAAATTCCGCCAGCGGAGCGCGCTTGAGGTCATTTTCACGACGCTGCACGCCGGCGGCAAATTCGGCGGCAAGGCCTATGCCACCTCGGGCGGGCTGAACGGCGTCGGCAGTTCGGTGGTCAACGCGCTTTCCGAAAGCCTCGAGGTCGAGGTCGCGCGCGAGCGGATGCTCTGGAAACAAAGCTACGCCCGCGGCAAGCCGCTCGGCCCGCTGGTCCAGGCCGGGGCGGTGCAGAACCGCCGCGGCACAACCATCCGCTTCCGCCCCGACCGGGAGATTTTCGGCGCCGAACAGTTCAGCCCCATGCGGCTCTTCCGGCTCTGCCGCTCGAAGGCCTATCTGTTTCGTGGCGTGCGCATCCGCTGGAGCTGCGCTCCCGCGCTGCTCACCGGCGCCTCCGGCGAAATCCCCGCCGAGGCCGAACTGCATTTCCCCGGCGGCCTCGCCGACAGCCTCAAGGCCGAGATCGGCGCGGAACCATGCATCGGCGGGCAGATCTGGGCCGGCGAGACCGCGCTCCCCGGCAATGGCGCGGAAGGGTCGGGGAAAAAGCTCGAATGGGCGCTGGCCTGGCTGGAGCGCGGTGAGGGATTTCTTCACTCCTACTGCAACACCATCCCGACGCCACAAGGTGGCACCCACGAGGCCGGGCTGCGCGCTGCCCTGCTCAAGGGCTTCCGCGCCTGGGGCGAGCAGCGCGGCAACCGCCGCGCCGGGCAGATCACCGCCGAGGACGTGTCAGCGGGCCTGGCCGCCAAACTCTCGCTGTTTATCCGCGAGCCGCAATTCCAGGGCCAGACCAAGGAAAAACTCACCTCGCCCGAGGCGGCGCGGCTGGTCGAAACCGCCCTCCGCGATCATCTCGATCATTTCCTCGCCGGCGATCCGGCGCGCGCCGACACCCTCCTCGCCCATCTCATCGAACGCGCCGAGGAGCGCAAGCGCCTCCGCGAAGCCCGCGACACGCCGCGCAAAACCGCGACCCGCCGGCTGCGGCTGCCCGGCAAGCTCACCGATTGCGCCCGCGAAAGCGCCGAGGGCACCGAGATTTTCCTGGTCGAGGGCGACAGCGCCGGCGGCTCGGCCAAGCAGGCGCGCGACCGCGAAACCCAGGCCGTGCTGCCGTTGCGCGGCAAAATCCTCAACGTCGCCTCCGCCTCGGCCGACAAGCTGCGCCAGAACCAGGAACTCAAGGATCTCATCGAGGCGCTCGGCTGCGGCGCCGGGGCACGGTTCGACGCCGCCAAACTGCGCTACGGCCGCGTCATCATCATGACCGACGCCGATGTCGATGGCGCCCATATCGCGTCCCTGCTGATGACGTTCTTTTATCGTGAACTCCCCGAACTGGTGCGCCGCGGCCATCTCTATCTCGCCCAGCCGCCACTCTACCGGCTCACCCAGGGGGCGAAATCGCTCTACGCCATGGACGACGCCGAGCGCGACCGGCTCCTGAAAACCGCGTTCAAGGGCAACGCCCGCGTCGAAATCAGCCGCTTCAAGGGGCTCGGCGAAATGCCCGCGCAGGTGCTGCGCCAGACCACCATGGACCCGGCACGCCGCACCCTGCTCAAGGTCGTGGCCTCGCCCGAGACGCGGGAAGCAACCGAGGATCTCGTCGAACGCCTGATGGGGCGGAAACCCGAATTGCGCTTCCAGTTCATCCAGGAACGCGCGGGTAGCGTCGAGACGCTCGATGTCTGACCGGCTGAGGGGAAAATCTCTATATAGGCCAGGGGCTTTGCCCCTGGACCCCAGCAAAGGCGGAGCCTTTGCAATCCTTCCCGAAGTGCGGGTCCAGGGCAACGCCCTGGCCTTGATTAAAGCCACGCGATCAGCCACGCTTCGTTGCATCGCCGCTCAAGGCAACAACAGGAGGAATAACCGTGGTTTCGCGCCCTGGCCTCGCCCTCGCCGGCTCCCTGATGCTCTCGCTGCTCTCGCCCGGCGCCATGGCCGGGCCCTATCCGGCGCTCTACGCGTTCGGCGACAGTCTGTCGGACGCCGGCAACGATTATATCCTGAGCAGCGGCACGATCCCGGCCTCGCCGCCCTATTCCGACGGGCGGTTCAGCAACGGCCCGGTCTGGGTGCAGGATCTGTCGCAAGCGCTCGGTCTCGGCACGCTCACCCCGAGCCTTCATGGCGGCACCGATTTCGCCTATGGCGACGCGCAAACTGGCACGACGCCGGTCCATACCGCCGATCAGCTCGATCTCCCGACCTAGCTCGCGCAGTTCCAGGCAGCGGTTGCGCACCCCGCGCCGGGCGCGCTCTACACGCTCTGGATCGGCTCGAATGATCTTGAGAGCATTTTGGAAGCCAATCCCACGCCTACTCAGGCGCGCACCGACATCGCCGCCGCGGTCGGCAATATCGTTACTTTCGTCAATGGCCTTGCGGCCGACGGAGCAAAGAATCTCCTGGTGCTCTCGGTGCCCAATCTCGGGCTCACGCCGCTCGTCAGGGCACTTGGCCCGACCGCGATCGCCGGTGCCTCGGGGCTCGCGCAGGCGTTCAATGGCGCCCTCATCTCCGCCCTCACCCCCCTAAGCGCGGCGGAAGGGCTCAATCTCTCCTATCTCAACACCTATTCCCTGCTCGATGCCGCCGTCGCCGATCCCGCCGCCTTCGGGTTCACCAATGTCACCGATCCCTGCCTTTCCGGCACGACGCCCTGCGCCAGCACCGAGGCCGGCCAGAACCAATATTTGTTCTGGGATGACCAACACCCAACCGCCGCCGGTCAGGCGATCATCGCCGCCGATGCCCTCGCTTTGGTGCCCGAACCGGACAGTTTTTCGCTTTTCGCCGCCATGCTCGGCGGCCTGGCGCTGGTTCTCGGCGCCCGCTTCATGCGCATGAGGTATGCGCATAAAATATGCGCATGAATTGCGGCGCGGTGGTGGAGCTGAGGGGGATCGAACCCCTGACCTCCTCATTGCGAACGAGGCGCTCTCCCAGCTGAGCTACAGCCCCCCATCGCCGGCGGGCGGACAATGCAGAGCGGGCACGGCGAAGTCAAGCGCGCGGGAAAACGCGCCCCGCGCCGGCGGTTGCATGGCGCGGGGCGCGCGGCTAGAGGTTTGCCGCGCCGCTTTCCGTCCCCCGCCGTCATGATCGGGTTTCCATGAACGCTCTCTTCTGGCTGCTCAACGAACTGATCACGCTCTATTTCTGGGCCGTCATTCTTGCCGCCGTCTTCAGCAATCTCATCGCCTTCAATATCCTCGACACCCGTAACCGGCTGGTCTGGACGATTTCGGATTTTCTCTTCCGCGTCACCGAGCCAGCCTTGCGGCCGATCCGCGCGTTCATGCCGAATTTCGGCGGCATCGATATCAGCCCGATCATTCTGATCGTGCTGCTCCAGGCGCTGCGCATCCTCCTCGGGGAAATCCAGATCGCTCTCTGGCACGCCGGGCTCTATTGAACGCGCCATGGGTTTCTGGACCACGACCGAGAATGGCGTGCGTCTCGCGGTGAAGGTCACGCCACGCGCCCGCCGCCCCGGTTTGGGTGGCAAAATCGCCGCCCTCGGGCGCGGCACCACGACGCGGCTCCGCGTCGCCGTCACCGCGCCCGCCGAGGATGGCCGGGCGAACGCGGCGGTCTGCCGCCTGATCGCAGCCGCGCTCGACCTGCCGCCAAGCGCGGTCCGGATCGATTCTGGGGCGGGCGGGCGCGAAAAACTGCTCCATATAGCGGGCGATCCGGCCACCCTCGCGGCTCGGCTGGCCGCGCTATGACCGCCCTCGTGCTCGACGGCAAGGCGCTGGCTGCAGAACTCCGCGCCGAGATCGCGCGCCAGGCCGGCGCCCTGCCCTTCACGCCAGGGCTGGCCGTCGTGCTGGTCGGTGACAATCCGGCGAGTGCCGTCTATGTCCGCAACAAGGAACGCGCGGCGCTTGGCAGCGGCATCGCCGCGCGCACCATCCGCTTTCCCGCCAACATCTCCGAGGCCCAGCTGTTGGCCGAAATCGCCGTGCTCAATGCCGATCCGGCGATCGATGGCATCCTGGTCCAGATGCCGCTCCCGGCACAAATCCATCCCATGGCGGTGATCGCGGCGATCGCTCCGGAAAAGGATGTCGATGGCTTTCACCCGCTCAATGTCGGCCGCCTCGCGCTCGGCCTCTCCGGCCTCGTTCCTTGCACCCCGCGGGGCATCATGCGGCTTTTGGATCATGCCGGAGTGCCGCTCAGGGGCGCGCGCGCCGCCGTGCTCGGCCGTTCGCACATCGTCGGGCGACCGATGGCAATGTTGCTGACGGCGGCGGACGCGACCGTGACGCTGCTCCATTCCCGCTCGCGCGACCTCGCCGCCGAGTGCCAGCGCGCCGAGATCGTCATCGCCGCGACCGGCCACGCCGAAATGGTGCGCGGCGCGTGGATCAGCCCCGGCGCCGTGGTCATCGATGTCGGGATCAACCGGCTGGGGGATGGCCGTCTGGTTGGCGACGTCGCTTATGCCGAGTGCGTCGGCCATGCCGGCGCCATCACCCCGGTGCCGGGGGGTGTCGGGCCGATGACGATTGCCTGCCTCTTGGAAAACACCCTCATCGCCGCAGCCAAGCTGCGGGGGCGTTGAGAAGCGGGGGCGTTGAGAAATAGATGCGTCCATCAGACCTGGGGTTTCGCCCAGGGCCTTATCTTGATGTGACAAATGTTTCCCAAATGCTCAAGGCAGGAGATGGCCGAAGCGCGCCGCCTTGGTCGCGAGGTAGCGATCGTTGACGCCGTTGGGGGGAATAATCAGCGCCTCGCGCCCGGCGATGTCGCAGCCGCAGGCGGCCAGGGCGGCGACCTTGTCGGGGTTGTTGGTGAGCAGGCGGAAACGCTGGATGCCGAGTTCGCGCAGCATCGTGGCGGCGATCAGAAAACGCCGCTCATCAGCCCCCCAGCCAAGCGCGCGATTGGCATCCAAGGTGTCGAGCCCGCGATCCTGGAGCGCGTAGGCGCGTAGTTTGTTGACCAGGCCGATGCCGCGCCCCTCCTGCGCGAGGTAGAGCACCGCGCCATCGCCGCCCGCGGCGACGCGGCGGAGGGCGAGGCGCAGCTGCGGGCCGCAATCGCAACGCAGGCTGCCGAGCAGATCGCCAGTGAAACACTCCGAATGCAGCCGCACCAGCGGCATCGCGGCGGCCTCTGGCCGGCCGATGACGATCGCGAGGTGTTCGATCCCGGCATCGGGGGCACGAAACGCGACAACCCGGGCATCTGGCGCATCGGCCAGCGGCACGCGGGCCTCGGCGACGCGCCGCAGGCTCGCGGCCGCCGTGTCGGGGTAAGCCAGCACATCCTCGATCGGAACGGTGAGCAGGCCCATCGCAGCGGCGCGATGGGCGGCGTCCGCGCCCGCCGGGGCGCCCAGCATCGCCGGCAGCAGCCGTGCGAGCTTGGCCAAAGCGAGCGCCGCTGCTGCCTCGATGGGCGGCTCGCGGAGTTCGGGAAGGTTTTCCGGCAGGATCTGCGCCAGCGTCGGATCGGCGAGGCGGCGGAGCGCTGCCGGGGCGAGCAGATCGGACGCCACCGGGAAAGCCACGGCCGCCTGGTCGAGACGAAGCGGGCGGCCGAGCAGCGCCGCGGCGCGCGCCGGGGCCATCAGCAGCAGCGGCGCCGCCGCCGCGAGGGCCGCGAATTCGGCGAGGCCCTGGGCGCTCAGGGTCTCGGCCGGGGCGATCACGAAATCTTGTCGTCCCGTGAGCAGCACCGGAACACCGCGCCGGCTATCGGCGATCGCCCGATGGAGCGCCCGCAGCCGCAGCGTGGCTGGCTCGGAAAACGGCCGTTGCCCGCCAGTTTCCGGCACCGCGGCGGGGCATTCTTCAGGGTCCGCGAGGACCGTAGCGGCGGGAGGCCGGCGTCTCGTCAATGGCATTTACCTCGATTGACCGCGGAACCGCATCGTTTCAGAGAGAGCGCGCAGCCGCGTCTTTTCTCTTGGAGAAATTGGGCGTGTGGGGCTGTTCGCGCAAGGCATGACAGCGAGGGACCGATGACCGGAGAACGCCCGATCCTGATAGTCGATGATGATCGCGCGCTGCGCGAGACGCTGGCCGAGCAGCTCTCGGTGGATGGCGCTTTCGCGGTGACCGAGGCGGCGAGCCTCGCCGAGGCGACGCAACGGCTCGCCGAGCCCGAGGCGCGGTTCGACGCGGTGATCCTCGATGTCGGGCTACCCGATGGCGATGGCCGGGATTTCTGCGCGAGGCTCCGCAAGAACGGGGTCAAAATCCCGGTGATCATGCTCACCGCCGCCGATGACGAGCACGACGTGGTGCGCGGCCTGGAAGCCGGCGCCAACGACTATGTCGCCAAGCCGTTTCGTCTGGCCGAGTTGCTGGCGCGGCTGCGCGCGCAGCTGCGCATGTTCGAGAACAGCGAGGATGCGGTTTTCGTCATCGGCAATTTCACCTTCCGCCCGGCGCTGAAGCTGTTGCAGGATGCCGCGACCGGCCGGCGTGTCCGGCTCACCGAGAAAGAGGCGGCGATCCTGAAATTCCTCTATCGCGCCGGCGCCAAGCCGGTACCCCGCCAGGTGCTGTTGAACGAGGTATGGGGCTACAACGCGGCGGTGACCACGCATACGCTGGAGACCCACATCTATCGCCTGCGCCAGAAGATCGAGGCCGAGCCGGCCAATGCGCGGATGCTTCTGACCGAGGGCGGCGGCTATCGGCTCGATCTCGAGGGTCTCGCTCTTCCGGCCTAGGGCGCCGCGGATCATGCGCGACGCGCTCTACGCGTTCCTCGTTGCGCCGGGCCGCCCGCGGTTTTCAGCCGAGAGCGGCGACGCCGGGTAGGGTTTTTCCTTCGAGCCATTCGAGGAAGGCGCCGCCGGCGGTGGAAACATAGCTGAATTTTTCCGCCACCCCAACCTGGTGCAGCGCCGCCACGGTATCGCCCCCGCCGGCGACGCTCATCAACTCGCCAGCCACGGTGCGCGCCGCGACCGCCCTCGCCAAGGCCTCGGTCGCGGCAGCGAAAGGCGGGGTCTCGAAGGCGCCGAGCGGGCCGTTCCACACCAGCGTCCGCCAGGTGGCAAGTTTTTCCGTGAGCCGGGCGAGACTTTCGGGGCCAAAATCGAGAATGAGCGCGCCCTCTGGCACCGCGCTGATGGAAACGGTCAAAGTCGGTGGGTTGGGGCGGAATTCGCGGGCGGTGACGGCATCGACGGGCAGGATGAGCTCGCAGCCCTGGGCCGCGGCATGGGCGAGGATTTGCCGGGCGGTCTCGTGCATCGTCGCTTCCTGAAGCGAGGCGCCGACGCCGATGCCCTGGGCCGCAAGAAACGTATTGGCCATTGCGCCGCCGATCACCAGGGCATCGACCCGGGTGAGAAGATTGCCGAGCAGGTCGAGCTTGGTCGAAACCTTGGCGCCGCCCACGATCGCCGCGACCGGGTGGCGGGGATGGGAGAGCGCCGCTTCCAGCGCCTCCAGCTCGCGCTGCATCAGCCGCCCGGCATAGGCCGGGAGAAGATGCGCCACGCCCTCGGTGCTGGCATGGGCGCGATGGGCGGTGGAAAACGCATCGTTCACATAGATGTCGGCGAGGCGGGCGAGGGAGGCCGCCATTGCCGGGTCGTTGGTTTCCTCGCCGGGATGAAAGCGGGTGTTTTCCAGCACCAGCACGCCCCCCGCCGGCAGCGCCGCGACCGCCGCCTCCGCCACCGGACCGATGCACGCGGGGGTGAAGGCGATGGGCCGGCCGAGGATCTCGCCGAGCGCCGCCGCCACCGGAGCGAGCGACATCGCGGGGTCGGGTTTTCCCTTGGGCCGGCCGAAATGCGAGCAGACGATGACGCGGGCGCCTTTTTCCGCGAGTTCGCGGATCGTGGGCGTCAGGCGTTCGAGGCGCGTGCGGTCGGTGATTTTCCCATCATGCAGCGGCACGTTGAGATCGGCGCGCAGCAGCACGCGCTTGCCGTGCACATCGAGGCCATCGAGGGTGCGAAAGGACATCGGAAAAGACTCCTCCGAGCGGGAAAATCAATCGAACTTGAAAAAAACCATGCCCCCTGGAAATGTCGGTGTTCCCCGTCGATCCCCGGGCCAGAGGGCGGGCTTTTTCAAACTCTCAGCGCGGCGCCGGCATATCGAGAAAATCCTGCACCACCCGGAACAATTGCCGACGGTTCTTTTCCATGACGATGGTGTGCGTGCCCTCGCCCAGCATCACGTATTCCTTCCAGGGCGCGTGGGTGATGAGCGGAAAGAGCGTGTGCGACATATAGGGCGGCGTGTCGTGGTCCCACTCCGCCTGTACCATCAAGACCGGCATGGTGAGTTTCGCCGGATCCCAGGTCGGCTGGCCTTTTTGCCAATAGCGCAGGATGTCGAGCACCACGCCATTGGGGGCGCGCAACACCGGCGGGTTTTGCGCGGCGCCCTTGGGATCGGTGGCGAAGGTCGCATCCGCCCATTGCGTGAACCAGCCCTCGGGGATCAGGCCTTGCTGCTGCGCGGGGGTCAGACCCGAAAGCCAACGCTTTTTGGCGTCCTCGCGGCTTACCGTGCGATAGGCGCCGAGATGGTCGGGATCGATCTTGAGCGCGATCGGCCCCTCGATCACCCAGAGCGCGGCGTAGAGCACGAGGCGATGCACTTTCTCGGGGTGTTCGGCGGCAAATCCTCCAGCGATCGCAGTGCCCCAGGACCAGCCCATGACGTCGAGGCTGGCCAGACCCTGGCGCTGCAAAATATCATCGACGACGGCGCCGAGCGCTGCCACGGCTTGGTCGGTCGTCTCGAGCGGCGGGTTGGCGCTGGCCGGCTGGTCCATCTCGGGCGGACGGGTCGAGCGGCCATAGCCCGGCAGGTCGAGGAGATAGACATCATAGCCATGGCGCGCGAGGTCATCCATCCAGGAGCGCCCGCCGAGCGGCAGGTCGAAACTGGTGCTGGCGGGATAGGTCGCGCCATGGACAAAGACGAGAGTATGCGCGGCATCGAAGCCGGCAGCACCGATCAGGTGCTTGTTGCGGACATAGATCTCAAGCCCTTTTTGCGGTGCTGGCACCATGCGCTCGGCAACCGCGATCTCCGGCACGTCTTGTGCCCGGGCCTGCGCCATGAGCGCCATCAGCGCGACCAAAACCACCCCGAGCCGCCTCGGCGTTGTGTGCATCCTGCTCTCCCGTTTCCGCCCCCGGCTGGGTCCGATCCCGGCCGCTGCCGCGCCACTTGGCCCAAGCGGGGGCGGGCTGGCAAGAGGCGTTCGGGGGATTTGCGGGCGCGTCGATCATACCGGGGCGGCATGGCGCAGCGCCGCGATCGCCTGCTCATAGGGCGGCGCGCGGAAGATCGCCGAGCCCGCGACCAGGGCATCGGCACCGGCCGCGAGCACCAAAGGCGCGGTCTCCGGCGTGATGCCGCCATCGACCTCGATATGCACCGGCCGCGTCCCGAGCATGGCGCGCAACCGGCGGATTTTTTCCACCATGGCGGGGATGAAAGCCTGGCCGCCGAAGCCGGGATTGACGCTCATCACCAGCACAAGATCGATGCGGTCGAGGACATAGGCGATGGCGCTTTCGGAGGTTGCGGGATTGAGCGCGACACCGGCCGCCTTGCCGAGATTGGCGATCGCCTGCAGCGTGCGGTCGAGATGCGGCGTTGCTTCGGCATGGACGGTGAGGCGATCGGCGCCCGCTTTGGCGAAGGCTTCGAGGTAGGGATCGACGGGCGCGATCATCAGATGGGTGTCGAAGCATTTGCGGCTCAAAGGGCGGATGGCGCGGATGATATCGGGGCCGAAGGTGAGATTGGGGACGAAATGCCCATCCATGACATCGAGATGAAGCCAATCCGCCCCGGCCCGATCGATCGCCTCCACCTCCGCGCCGAGGCGGGCGAAATCGGCCGAGAGCAGCGAGGGCGCGATCAGCGGAGGGAGGGGCATTATGTCTTCTCCAGCGAGGCGGCTTGCTCGAAAACCCGGCTTTGCAGAATGTCATCGGCTTTGAGCGTGATCAAATCGGCGACTGTCTTCGGCGTCGCGCGGTTTTCGAACAACCTTACCGCCTGGCGCATGCGGGCGCGATCAAGGGCGTTGCGGATCGAGCGCGCATTGGCAAAATGCGGCTGGCCCATGCGCGCCGTGATATAGGCGCGAAACGCCTCTTCCGCCGCGGTATCGAGCCGATAATGCGTCGCTTCGAGCATTTTGCCGGCGATGAGAAAAAGCTCCTCGGCGCTGTAGTCGGGAAAATCGACGTGGTGCGCGACGCGCGAGCGAAAGCCCGGATTGGCGGTGAAAAAACGGTCCATCCGGTCGGCATAGCCGGCCAGGATGACCACAAGGTCATCGCGCCGGCTTTCCATCACCTGTAGCAGGATCTCGATCGCTTCCTGGCCGTAATCGCGTTCGTTCTCGGGTCGGTAAAGATAATAGGCCTCGTCGATGAACAGCACGCCGCCCATCGCTTTTTTCAGGATCTCCTTGGTTTTCGGCGCGGTATGGCCGATATATTGGCCGACCAGATCATCGCGCGTGACCGATACCAGTTGATTGGTGCGGATATAGCCGAGGCGATGAAGCATGTCGGCCATGCGGAGTGCCACGGTGGTTTTGCCGGTTCCGGGATTGCCGGTAAACGACATGTGCAGCGTCGGGTTCTCGCTGCCCACGCCAAAACTGCGCCGCAGCCGCTCGACGAGAAGAAGGGCGGCGATCTCGCGGATGCGTCGCTTCACCGGCTGCAGCCCGATCAGCGCGCGCTCCAACGCGTCGAGCACCTCGCCAACCCCCGAGGCGACAAACGCCGCTTCGAGATCGACCGTTTCAGGAGCGTCCATCGTCTTGCAATCCGTGTCCACGGGGGAAAATCCAAAAATGCGCCGGCCTCCCAGAGGAAGGCTGGCAGTCGGGGGTGGAAACGCTCAGTAGCGCGCGCCCGCCGGGCGATCGGTCGTGTAGGCGCGCGTCGTGTAGGCGATCATGCGGCCGCTCCGTTCCTGGCGCTCCAGCATGAAGCCCGGCTCCTCGGCCGGCCGGTCGGTGATGAAGGAGAGCCGGAGCGACTCCCAGCCCGCTGTCGCATCGAAAGCGGAGAGCCGGATATAGGCGCGCCCCGCATGCACCTTGCGGCAGGCGGCAAGTTCGTACATCGCCCCGGCGGCATCGCGCAGATCGAACATCGGCGCGCCCCACATTTCCCAATAGGTGTTGCGGGGATGCGGATCGTCGGTGAATTCGATGTTCACCGCCCAACCCTTGGAGAGGCAGTATTTGACCTGGGCGGTGATTTGTTCATCGTTGAGATCGGGCAGAAAGCTGAAGGTTCCCTGGGTGATACGCATGTTATGGTGCTCCTCTCAGGCGGGTGTCGCGGTGGGGACGAAATCGGGCGTGTCGGTCGAGCTGTACTCGAAAGTCACGTCCTTCCACACCTTGAGCGCCTCGGCGAGCGGCGCGCAGCTGCGCGCCGCACGTTCAAGAATTTCCGGCCCCTCGCGGAGGATATCGTGGCCTTCGTTGCGGGCCAGCACCATCGCCTCCAAGGCGACACGGTTGGCGGTCGCCCCGGCGGCAATCCCCATCGGATGCCCGATCGTGCCGCCGCCGAATTGCAACACGCAATCCTCGCCGAGCAGATCGAGTAATTGGTGCATCTGTCCGGCATGAATGCCGCCCGAGGCGACGGGCATCATCCGCCGCAGGCTGGCCCAATCCTGGTCGAAGAAAATCCCGTGCTCGAGCCGCATCGGGTTGTACATCTCGCGGCAGATATCGTAATAGCCGCGGGTCGTGAACGGATCGCCTTCCAGCTTGCCGACGACGGTGCCGGCATGGATGTGATCGACGCCAGCGAGGCGCATCCATTTCGCGATGACGCGGAAGCTGACACCATGCGTTTTCTGGCGGGTATAGGTGGAATGCCCAGCGCGATGGAGATGGAGGATCATGTCGTTCCGGCGCGCCCATTTCGCCATCGACTGGATCGCGGTATAACCGATAACGAGATCGATCATGACGATCACCGAGCCAAGCTCCTTGGCGAATTCGGCCCGTTCGTACATCTCCTCCATGGTGGCGGCCGAAACGTTGAGATACGTGCCCTTGACCTCACCGGTCATCGCCTGGGCACGGTTGACCGCTTCCATGCAGTAGAGAAAGCGGTCCCGCCAATGCATGAATGGCTGGCTGTTGATGTTCTCGTCATCCTTGGTGAAGTCGAGACCGCCCTTCAGGGCCTCGTAAACCACGCGGCCGTAATTGCGCCCGGAAAGCCCGAGTTTTGGCTTCACCGTTGCCCCCAGCAAGGGGCGGCCGAATTTGTCGAGCCGCTCACGCTCAACGACAATCCCCGTCGCCGGCCCGTCGAAGGTTTTCACATAGGCGACTGGTATACGCATATCCTCCAGCCGGAGTGCTTTCAACGGTTTGAAGCCGAAGACATTGCCGATGATGGATGCGGAGAGATTAACGATCGAGCCAGGCTCGAAAAGATCGATATCATAAGCGATCGCGGCAAAATACTGCCCCGCCTGGCCAGGTACCGGATCGACGCGATAGCATTTCGCGCGGTATTTCTCGCAAGCGGTGAGCCGGTCGGTCCACACCACCGTCCAGGTCGCTGTCGAGCTTTCGCCGGCCACCGCCGCCGCCGCCTCCTCAGGATCGACGCCGTCTTGCGGCGTGATGCGGAACAGGGCAAGGATATCGGTATCCTTGGGCTGATAATCGAGATCGAAATAGCCCATTTCCTTGTATTGCATGACCCCGGCATCATAGCGGCTTTTCCGCGCGGGTTTTTTCTCAACTTTGTTCATCACTATCTCCTGTGGCGGCGTGTTGTTTCAAGCGGCCTTGGCGGCCGGCGCGGCCTGTGACCCGGCGGCGGCATGATAGCGGCGCGCCATTTCCGAGAGTGGAAGCGGGCGGAGCGATGCCGCCTTTCCCGCCGCACCGAAAGCAACGAAGCGCTCGGCGCAAAGTTTTTCCAGCGCTGCCATGGCGGGTTTGAGGAAGGCACGGGGATCGAACTCATCGGGACGCTCGCTGGCGATACGACGAAACTGCCCGGTCATCGCAATCCGGCAATCGGTATCGATGTTGATCTTGCGCACGCCGAAGCGGATGCCTTCCTGGATTTCCGCCACCGGCACGCCCCAGGTTTGCGGCATGGCGCCACCGAAACGGTTGAAAATGTCCTGCAATTCCTGCGGCACCGAGGAGGAGCCGTGCATCACGAGATGGGTATTGGGCAGACGCGCGTGGATCGCCTTGACGACATCCATGGCAAGAATGTCGCCGCTGGGCGCGCGCGAGAATTTGTAGGCGCCATGGCTGGTACCGATCGCGACCGCGAGCGCATCGACCTTGCTGCGGGTGACGAAATCGAGCGCCTGATCAGGATCGGTCAGAAGCTGCGCGTGCGAGAGCGTGCCTGCGGCGCCATGCCCATCCTCGGCCGCGCCCTGGCCGGTCTCGAGCGAGCCGAGGCAGCCCAGTTCACCCTCGACCGAAACGCCGACCGCATGGGCCAACGCGGCGACCTGCGCGGTGACGGCGACGTTGTAGTCGTACTCAGCGGGGGTTTTGCCGTCCTCGCGCAGCGATCCGTCCATCATCACCGAGGTAAACCCTTGCTGGATCGCCGACAGACAGGTCGCCGGGCTTTCGCCGTGATCCTGATGGACACAGATGGGAATTTCCGGAAACATCTCGGCCGCGCCAAGTAGCATGTGGCGCAGCATGGCGTCGCCCGCATACGAGCGCGCGCCGCGGCTCGCCTGCAGGATCACCGGCGCGTCGGTCTTGCGCGCGGCGTTCATGATCGCCAGCACTTGTTCCATGGTATTGATGTTGAACGCCGGCACGCCGTAGCCGTTCTCGGCGGCATGGTCGAGGAGTTGGCGAAGCGTTACAAAAGCCATGGCAGGTGTCTCCTGTCGGGGGATCGCGTGATCATGAGGGGCGCGTGATTAGGGGGTATTGCGCGTCATCGCGGCACGCGCCGGGCGAGGAGTGTTTTTCCGAGCGCGACGGCGGCGGCGCCGAAGCTTTTCATGCCGGGGACATGATCTTCCGAGCCGACGTAGCGCGCCCAGCCATAGGGCGAGGCGGCTTCGATGGCGAGGCGCGGCGCGTTGCCGAGGACCGCCGCGCGATAGGCCGCATCCTGCGCGTCAAACCGGGCAAAGCAGGGGATCGAGACGAGCGCGGTCGGGATGCCGCTCTGTTCGAGGTGCTGTTGTGCTGCGCGCGCGATCGTGACCTCCGAGCCCGATGCCAGAATGGTCAGTTGCCGCGCGGCACGCGCTTCGACGAGAACATAGGCCCCGCGCGCCGAAAGGTTCTGGCCGCCGTCATCGTGGCGTTCAGTCGGCAGATTCTGCCGCGAAAGCACGAGCACCGAGGGCCGCTCGCGCTCGGCGAGCGTGTTCTCGCTCGCCTTGCGGGTCGCGATAGTGGGCCGCGTTATGCAGAGGGTCTTGCGGAATTGCGCCAGCGCCCGCTCCCACAGGCAGCGGCGCGGCCGGTTGCGGGCGCCGGCGGCGCGCCAAGCGCTGAGAATATGCCGCGGCATCACGAAAGGTTCAGCACTCCAGCCGAGTTTTTGCCGCGCTCGCGCCACCTCGTCCTTGCCAAGCGGCCCGGTGGTGGTCTCGACGCCCGGCGTATGGCCATATTCGGGATGGCGAGGGGTGAGCGCGCCGAGTTGGCGAAAGCGCATCAGGGCATCCCGGTCCATGCCGGGAAAGCCGGTGAGATGGAGCAGCGCATAGAGCAGCATCGAGCCGTGGCCCGGGGAAAGCACGAAACGATCACGATCGGGCCAATCTGGCGCCGTGGGGTCGAACTTCAGGAATCGTGTCCAGAGCACAGTCGCGACATCGGCCATGCCCATCGGCATGCCGGGATGGCCGGACTGCGCGCGCTCGACGGCATCCATCGCGAGGGCGCGGATGGCATTCGCGAGATCGCGATGCGGCAGCGTCTGGGAGGTGGATATTGCAGTCTGGCTCAAGGAATATCTCCCTCAGCGCGCTCGGCGCCGCCGCTCCATGAGTTGCAGGATGAGCGGGGTCAGGATCAGTTGCATGGCGAGATCGAGCTTGCCGCCGGGAATGACGATGGAATTGGCGCGCGACATGAAGCTGTCGTGGATCATCGAGACGAGATAGGGAAAATCTATGCCTTTCGGGTTGGCGAAGCGGATCACCACCAGCGATTCATCGGCGGTCGGGATCCAGCGGGCGATGAACGGGTTCGAGGTGTCGACCGTCGGCACGCGCTGGAAATTGATGTCGGTGACGGCGAATTGTGGAATGATGTAATGCACGTAATCCGGCATGCGGCGGAGGATGGTGTCCATCACCGCCTCCGTCGAATAGCCCCGCGTCGCACGATCGCGATGAATTTTCTGGATCCATTCGAGATTGAGCACTGGCACGACACCGATCTTGAGATCGGCGTGGCGCGCGACATTGACCTGATCGGTGATCACCGCGCCGTGCAGCCCCTCATAAAACAAAAGATCGCTGCCCTCCGGCAAATCCCGCCAGTCGGTGAACGTGCCGGGTGCTGCGCCGTATTGCTCGGCCTCACTTGCGTCATGGACATAGTGACGATAGCGCCCGACGCCGCTTTCACCGTAGCGTTTGAACAGCGTTTCGAGTTCGGAAAAAAGATTGGAGTCCGGTCCGAAATGGCTGAAATGGTGGTTGCCGCAGGCGGTCTGCTCGGCCATCTTGGCCTTCATCTCGGCGCGGTCGTAGCGGTGGAAGGCATCGCCCTCGATGAAGGCCGCACTGACCTTCTCGCGGCGGAAAATCTGCTCGAACGTGTGCTTGACCGTGGTCGTGCCGGCGCCCGAGGAGCCGGTGACGGAGATGATGGGATGGATCAGCGACATGGCGCGAGGTCGCCGCTGCTGCGAAACAACCCGCGGCGGCCAAACAGCGGCGCGTGCTCGGCGACCGCGAGTTCACCGGCGCAATAAGCGGCAATCCGCGCCACCTTGTCGCGCGAGCCGAACACCAGCGGCACGCGCTGATGCAGCCCTCGTGGCACGCGCGTGAGAATGCGCTGCACGCCATCACTTGCCGCACCGCCCGCTTGCTCGATCAGGAAGGCGAGCGGGTTGGCCTCATAGACCAGCCGCAGCCGTCCCTCGCGATAGCCCGGCCGGGCATCGCCGGGATAGAGATAGATACCGCCCCGCAGCAGGATGCGGAACGCCTCGCCGACCACCGAGGCGAGCCAGCGCATGTTGAAATCGACCCCCCGCGGCCCCTCCGCCCCGGCCACGCAATCGTCGATATAGGCGCGCACCGGGGCCTCCCAATGGCGGTAGTTGGAGACGTTGATGGCGTATTCGTGGGTGCCCTCGGGGAGGGCGAGGTCGCGGCGGGTGAGTGCGAACGCATTCTGCCGGCGATCGAGGGTAAAAACCTGGGTGCCGGCGCCGAGCGTGAGCACGAGCACGGTCTCGACGCCATAGAGGAAGAATCCGGCGGCGAGCTGCGCCGTGCCGGGTTGCAGCAGCGCTGCCGCCGGCGGCGCATCGGGGAGGGTCGGCAGAATGGAGAAAATACTGCCGATCGGCGCGTTGATCGCGATATTCCCGGAGCCATCGAGGGGATCGAGCGCCAGCACGAGGCGGCTCTCGGCGTGGAGCGGGATCGGCGCCTCGCTCTCTTCCGAGCCGATCGCGGCGAGCGGGGCGGAGCGCAGCGCGTCGATGAAAAATTCCTCGGCGCGGATATCGAGTTCCTTCTGCACATCGCCGCCCGCGACATTTCCCGCCCGGCTTCCCTCGCGCGTAGCACCCAGCGCACCGGCGAGCGGGCCGAGGGCGGCGAGATCGGCGACCTGCCGGGCGGCCACGGCAGCCTGGCGCAGCGTGCGGGCGATGTCGGCGCGGCGCGGTTCCGTGCCGGCCCAGACGTCAAGATAGGTTTCGAGCGTCTCGTGCATCGCGTCCTCACCTGGGTGGATGGCGACGCTTCCCGCATCGCGCCCTTGTTGGGAAAGACGCTATCGAGGATTGCGGATAAAAGCAATTTTAATTAACTATCGTTTGATGAAGAAATTCGTTAATCAGGCGCTCCGCCGCCTCAGCCTCAAGCAGCTCCGCGCCTTCGCCGCCATCGTCGAGGCCGGCACCATCACCGCCGCCGCGGCGGAAAACGGCGTGACGCCGCCCGCTATCCACCATCAGCTCCGCCAGCTTGAGGAGACGCTCGCCATCCCGCTGCTGGAGCGCGCCAACGGCACCGCCATGCCCACCGAGGCGGGCCGCGAGATCCTCGCCGTCACCCAGCGCATCGAAACCCTGCTTGCCGATTGCGTCGACGCGATCGCCGGGCTGAGCGGCATGAAGCGCGGCCGCGTGACCGTCGGCGTCATCAGCACGGCCAAGTATTTCGCGCCCCGCGCCTTGGCCGCCTTCAAGCGCGCCCATCCCCCAGTCGATCTCCGGCTCCTGATCGGCAATCGTGCCGAGACCGTGGCCGCGCTTGAGCGGTTCGAGATCGATCTCGCCATCATGGGTCGCCCGCCCGAGCATTTCGACGTTACCGAGGCCGCGATCGGCGTGCATCCCCATGTCATCATCGCCGCCCCCGACCATCCGCTCGCCGGGCGCGCTGCGATCCCGCCCGCGGCCCTTCTCGATCAAACCTTTCTCCTGCGCGAGCCGGGCTCGGGCTCGCGCGCGCTGCTTGGCCACTTGTTCGCCGAGGCTGGGCTCGATCCCGCGGGGGGCATGGAATTCGGCAGCAACGAGACGATCAAGCAGGCGGTGATGGCCGGGATGGGCATCGCGATGCTCTCCGCCCATACCATCGCCGCCGAATGGGCTGACCGCCGGCTCATCATTCTCGATGTGCTAGGCACGCCGATCCTGCGTCAATGGTTCGTCGTGCGGCGGCGGGAAAAACGGCTGTTGCCGGCGGGGCGCGCGTTGTGGGACCATCTCGCGGCGACGGGGGAAACTTTTCTTCCGAAGGTCGACCTGCCGGGCGCGTCCTGAGAGTTTGAAAAAGAATGCCCTCGCGCCCGGGAATCGATCAGAACCAAACGATGTGTTCAAGGGGCGTGCTTTTTCAAGTTCGATTGATTTTCAGGCTCTGAGCACGGAGGTTTGCCATGCGGTGGCTTTTGGTCGTGCTTTTGTTGACGAGCTTTGCCGCGGCCGCCGAGGAACTTCTCGGGCGCGCCGCCTTCGGCGGCTGGCAGGCCGACAAACCGGGCCTGGTGCGGCGGATCACCGTCGCCGATCTGCCTCCGCCCGGTGATCAGCCCGCCCGCGCCAGCAATGGACCCGCCATCGTGCCCTGCCCGCCAGGCTTCGCCCCGCGCGTGCCAGCGGGGTTTCGCATCTCGCGCATCGCAGCCGGGCTCAAGATGCCGCGGGTGCTGCGGGTGGCGCCGGATGGCGATGTTTTCCTCGCCGAAAGCGGTAGCGGGCGCATTCTGGTCTTGCCGTCCGCGGGTGGGGCGCCCAGTGTTTTTGCCACCGGCCTCGATCTGCCGTACGGGATGGCCTTCTATCCACCTGGCCCGGCGCCGCGTTTTCTCTATGTCGGCGAGACCGGCCGGATCGTGCGTTTTCCCTACCAGAACGGCGATCGCGCGGCGCCAGGCGGCCCCGAGGTGATCATCCCCGATCTGCCAACAGGCGGGCACTGGACACGCGATCTCGCCGCCGCGCCCGATGGCGCACTCTATTACGCCATCGGCTCGGCCTCCAATCTCGCCTCGGGCATGCCGGCCGTGCCGCCCGATGGGATCGCCGCCTTCGAGGCGAGCCACGGCCGGGGGGCGGCCTGGGGGGCGGAGGAAAACCGCGCGGAACTCCGCCGTTTCGACGCCGACGGGCGGAATGTCCGGCCCTATGCCACGGGTCTGCGCAACTGCTCGGGCCTAGCCCTCGATCCCGCCGGCGCGCCCTGGTGCGTGGTCAATGAGCGCGACATGCTGGGCGATGATCTGCCGCCCGATTACGCGACGCGGGTGGTGCGGGGGGGATTTTATGGCTGGCCGTGGTTCTATAGCGGCGCCCACCCCGACCCCCGGCTGGCCGGGGCGCGGCCCGACCTCGCGCCCGACGTGCGGGTGCCCGATGTGTTGTTTCAGCCGCACTCGGCGCCACTCGGTATCGCCTTTTATGAGGGAAAAAATTTCCCCCCGATCTATCGCGGCGATGCCTTCGTCACCTTCCACGGCTCGTGGAACCGGCGCTTGCGCACCGGCTACAAAATGGTGCGGCTGCTCTTTCACGAGGGCCAGCCGAGCGGCGCGTATGAGGATTTTGTCACCGGGTTCGTGCTCGATAACGACCATGTCTGCGGTCGCCCGGTTGGCGTTGCGGTCGCCGCCGATGGTGCGGTTTTGATGAGCGAGGACGCCAACGGCACGCTCTGGCGGATCAGCTATGCCGGGGAAGCGGGTTCGCGCTAGGCTCGCTGGCGGCACGACCGAAGGAATTCTAGATGCTGCGAAAACTGCTATTTGGGCGCACGCTCGCCAATCGTGAGGCGGAAGGGAGTAAAATGGGGCTGTTTTGCCGGCGTTGCCGGCGATGGGCCTCGATGGGCTGAGTTCCGCGGCCTATGGGCCGGAGGCGACGCTCGGCGTGCTCGTCGCCGCCGGGGCGCCGGGGGTGGGTTTCATCCAGCCGGTGACCGCAGCGATCATCGCGCTGCTCGCCATTCTCTATTTCTCCTATCGCCAGACCATCGCCGCCTATCCGCAGAATGGCGGCTCCTATACCGTCGCCAGCGCCAATCTCGGCGCCGGCCCCGGTCTGCTCGCCGCGACCGCGCTGATGCTCGATTACGTGCTCAATGTCGCGGTTGGCATCTCGGCGGGGATTGGCGCGCTGATCTCGGCGGTGCCGGTGCTTCAGCCCTTCACGCTCTGGCTCTGCCTTGGCGTGCTGGTTGGGATCACGCTGATCAATCTGCGTGGCACCAGGGAATCGGGGATTGCCTTCGCGCTGCCGACCTATCTGTTTCTCGCCACGCTGGGCTTCGTGCTGGTGTTCGGGGTCATCAAGGCGGTGCTCGCCGCCGGCCATCCGCAGCCGGTGATCGCGCCGCCGCCGCTTCAGACCCGCGGCGCCGAGACGCTCGGGCTGTGGCTGCTGCTGCGCGCCTTTGCCAGCGGCTGCACGGCGATGACCGGGGTCGAGGCGGTGAGCAACGGGGTCGGCGCGTTTCGCGAGCCCAAGGTCAAGCACGCACACCGCACGCTCACCGCCATCGTCGTGCTGCTCGGTTTCCTGCTGCTCGGCATCGCCTTTCTGGCAAACGTCTTTGGCATCGGCGCGATGGATCAGACGGCGGCGGGCTATCAGAGCGTTCTCTCGCAGGTGATCGGCGCGGTCTATGGACGCGGCTGGTTCTACTACCTGACGATCGCGGCCATCCTCGCCGTGCTCTCGCTCTCGGCGAATACCAGTTTCGTCGGTTTCCCCCGGATCTGCCGGCTGCTCGCCCGCGATTCCTACCTCCCGCAGGCGTTCGCCATGCCGGGGCGGCGTCTCGTCTATGCGGTTGGCATTCTGTTTCTTGCCGCCAGCGCCGGGCTGTTGCTGGTGGTTTTCGATGGCGTGACGGATCGGCTCATTCCGCTGTTCGCGGTCGGCGCGTTTCTCGCCTTCACGCTCTCGCAGGCCGGCATGACGGTGCATTGGTGGCGCCTGCGCGGCGAGGCCGGCCGTGGCGTGTGGCCGCGCCTGATCATCAACGGTTTTGGCGCGATCGCCACGGGCATCGCGCTCGCGGTCATCCTGGCGGCGAAATTCGTCGAGGGCGCCTGGATCACCGTCATCGTTATTCCGCTCACGCTGTTGCTGCTGCGCGCGATCCATCGCTACTACGCTACCCTCGATGCCGCGATCCTCGGCGAAAAGGATCGCCGGCTCTCGCTGCCCAATTACGATCCGCCGGTGGTGCTGCTGCCGATCGAGCGCTGGGACCGGCTGGCCCGCAAAGCGCTGAATTTCGCTATGCGGATTTCGCCCGATGTCTTCGCGCTGCATCTGACGGCGCTTGAGGGACCGGACGCCAGCGCCGAACAAGCCACGACGACGCATGAGAAGCGGCTGCGGGCCGACTGGCAGCGCTATGTCGAACGCCCGGCCAAGCGGGCCGGGCTCAATCCGCCGCGGTTGATCCTCGAACCCTCGCCTTTCCGCAGCATGGTGGCGCCCTTGCTCCGCACCGCGATCGATCTCGAAAAGCGCTTTCCCGGCCGCCCGGTGACGGTGGTGCTGCCGGAAGTGGTTGAGGGGCGGTGGTGGGAGATGGTGTTGCATACACGGCGCGCGCAAGCGCTGCGCCAGGCTTTGCTACGCCATGGCGGGTTCAATCTGGTGGTGGCAACCGTGCCCTGGCAGACCGCCGAGCCGGAACCCGCCGAGGTGATCGCCGAGGAGGAACCCGAGGAAGCCAAGCCAGAGGAAGCCAAGCCAGAGGAAGCCAAGCCAGAGGAAGCCAAGCCAGAGGAAGCCAAGCCAGAGGAAGCCAAGCCAGAGGAAGCCAAGCCAGAGGAAGCCAAGCCAGAGAAAGTCGCGGTCGCGGCCGAGGCTGCCGACAAGACCATGGCGAAATAGCCGATGCGGCACCATGATGACGGAGCAGACCGCCGCGCCGCCACCCTAACGGGAGTTTTCGACGATGGCTGAGACCCTCTCGCTCCCTGGCGGTGCCGAAGCCGCGCCGATCCTGCGACCCGATGCCGCGACATTGCGCCGCGCCGTCATCGCCTCGGTGATCGGCAACGGCCTCGAATGGTTCGATTTCCTGATCTACGGTTTTTTCGCGAGCGTCATCGCGGACGTGTTTTTCCCCGCTCAGAACCAGCAACTCTCCCTCATCCTCACCTTTGCGACCTTTGGCGTGGGCTTCGTCGTGCGCCCCCTGGGCGGCATCCTGATCGGTGTCTATGCCGACCACGCGGGGCGGCAGAAGGCACTCTCGATGCTCATTCTGCTGATGGCTTTCGGCACCGTGGCGCTCGGGTTGACGCCAGGCTACGCTCGGATCGGGCTCGCGGCACCGCTGATCGTGGTCTTCGCCCGCGTGCTCCAGGGGCTCTCGGTGGGCGGGGAGTTCGCCTCGGCGACCGCGATGCTGGTGGAATACGCGCCGCCAGGAAAACGCTATTTCTTCGCCGCTTTCCAGATGTGCGCGCAATCCTTCGCCGTGGCGCTCGCCTCGGGGTTCGGCTTCGTGCTGGCCGCGACCCTCACGCCCGCGGCCCTGCACGCTTGGGGCTGGCGGCTGCCCTTTCTGCTCGGCGGCCTGGTCGGCCCGGTCGGGTTCTATATCCGGCGCAAGGTGGGCGACGCGCCGGAATTCTTGGAATGGCAGCGGCGGCGGCCGAAAACCCTCCGCGCCCCGGTGCGGGAGGTGTTGTTCGGCCATCCCGGTGCGGTGCTCTGCGCCATCGGCACCATCGTCTGCGGCACCGCGGCGACCTATCTCTGGAACAGCTATCTGCCGGTCTATGTCGTGAAAACCCTGCATCTGCCGCTCGCCGCGCCCCTGCTTGGGGCTGCGATCTGCGGCGCGATCAATATGGGGGTGAACCCGTTGGCTGGCATGCTCGCCGATCGCATCGGCCCCTATCGGGTGTTTTTCCCCGCCGTCATCGCCTCGGGGCTGCTGGCCTATCCGATGTTCGCCTTCGTCATTGCCCATCCCAGCCGGGACAATCTGTTCGCCGTGCAGCTTCTGGCGACCCTGATGCTCGGCTTCATGGCGGGGCCGATCCCCGGCCTGCTCGGCGGCCTGTTCGCGACCCCGATCCGCTCGACCGGCATGGCGATCAGCTATAACGTCTCGGTGACGCTGTTTGGCGGGCTTGCGCCGCTCACCATCACCTGGCTCACCGGCCTCACCGCGAGCCGCTTCATTCCGGCCTATTATCTCGGCGCCGCGGCATTGCTCTCGCTCATTCTGGTCGGGCTGTTCCGACCGGCTCCACGCCCGATGGCGGCGCGCCAAGCGGCGTGATCCAGCCCTCGGCGATGAACACCTGGCGCCATTGCGCGGCCAGCCGCAGCGCCATGCGCCGCGCCTGTAGAGCCACGTCGCGGGTTCGCGCGGCGGGGGTGCGAGCAGGCCGCATAGTGAGCGGCAACGCATTGTTATCGTTGATCATAGCGGCCTCGCCGCCGGCCGGCGGCTGGTCGCTCGGGGGCGCTGGCGTCACGGGCGCGGCGGCGCTGAAGCGCCGCCAGGGGCGCGGCATCTGGCCGGCGAGCTGGTAGGCGAATGCGCTGCGGGCATTCACCTGGCTCGCTGGGTTGCCGACATCGATATCCGCGAGACGCGCGGGGATCGCCTCGGTGATGTTGGTGACATTGCCCGAGATGATCAGCGCATTGCCGCTTGGGGGGCCATTCTCGGGGCTGGCCGTCGCGCTGTCGCCATGGACCGGCTCGGCGGGGAGGCCCATGGCACGGATCGCGGCGATCAGTGTCGTGCTGATGGTGGCCTGTGCAACGGCCGCGTCAGCCGCGCGGGAGCGCGCGTCGATCGCCATGTCGAGGCCCTCCATGACGTAGCTGAACTGGTTGGAATCGACATTCACTACCGCCGCCGGGACGCGGAAATCATAGACATAGACATGTTCGGGCCGCTTCAGGCGAGCGTTCTCCGGCCAGGGCGCGGCGGCGCAGCCGTGCAGCAGCAATGCCGAGAGCCCGCAGATTCGCAGCCTTGCTATTTTTATACTTCCTCGCGTCACCCTGGTCCCTCGCGGCCACCCCGGCCAATGGTTTCAGCCGCCCAAGGCCTCGCCCGTAGCGCCCGGGTGCAGCGCAAGATCCAAAATACCCCGACCCGCGCAAATTGCTTAGGGTTTCGTGCCCTCGGGCGGGGTGCTCGTAGGTTTCGCCGGGGCCAGCGTAAGCCCGGCGCGCTTCCAGCCATCGACCCCGTCAGGATACCAGAAAACCCGGCGATAGCCCAGGGTGGCGGCTCGTTTGGCGGCGTTCCAGCTCATCCAGCATTGCTCCTGGCAGTAGAACACCAGCGGGCGCGCGCGGTCGCCTTGTGTCAGGGCAGCGAGTTCGGCGCGAAACCAGGTTTCGGCCGCCGGGCTCAGAGCGCCGCGGCCGCTATCGGGCAGCCAGACGCTGCCGGGAATGTCGAGATGGGGCGCCGGGAGCCAGGGCATCGCGGCTTTCATGCCTTCGGGGCGGCGCGGCGCGGGCAAAACGTCGATCAGGATAGGGTTTTCCCGTGCCAGCAGGCTTTGCAGGGCGGCGGCCGAGGAGATGACGGTGCCGCCCTTTACGCTGGAGGGGACCGGCGCGTGGTAGTCATCGAGGCGATAGCCCTCTGGCTCGGGCGCGGCGCCCAGCACCGAGGCGAGGGCGACGCTCGCGAGGAGAGCGGCGACACCAGCCGTGAGGCGTCGCGAAACCCACCTCATGGCACCGGCAAACTCATGGTTTGGCGGCGGTTTCTCCCGGCACGGCGAGGGGATGGTTTTGCTCGTCGAGCAACGGGACACCATAGTCGAGCAGCAGGGCGGTGATTTCGCTCTGGTGCTGGCTGATCAGGGCGTTGAGTTTGCGGCGGAAGGTGACGTCGCTTGGGCGGACCCCCATGGCGATGCGGTAGTCGAGCCGCGGCCCACCCGGCTCGGCGGCAAGGAACGCCATGCGCAGCGGCAGATTGTCATGCTTGATGTAATAGCCCGCGAACGGCCCCCAGACGAGGCCGATATCGATTTTGCCTTCTGCGACATCGTGCAGCATGTCCTCGGAGGGCTGCTCGACGCGGGTATCGACGTTGAGATGATAGGGCGTGACATGCGCCAGCAGATGGTGCCGCGCTACCAGATCGGTGGGCGGCGTGGAGGCGATCAGTCCGATGCGCTTGTCGGCAAAATCCGGATCACCGAGATCGGCGCTCGTGACATGGTCCGCCGCGCGGGTCACCATGACATAGCCGGTATGGTAATAGGCGGTGGTGGTATCAACCATATCGCCGCCGGCAACCGTGCCCATCACGACATCGCAACGATGCGCGAAGAGCGTATTGCGCAGGAAACCCACGGTCTGGGGAAACCACACATCGCTCACCGGCACATGCAGATATCCGGCGAAAAGATCGGCGATCTTGTTCTCGAAACCCTGCCGCTTGTCATTCGAAAAGGGTAGATTGGCGGGATCGGCGCAGACCCGGAATTCGGTTTCCGATGCAAGGCTCGGGGTTACGGGCTGGGCGGAGGCGAGGGCAGGGGCGAGGAGAAAAGCCAGCACCATGGCGGAGGCGTGGGCCGCGCGACACGCCCAGCCTGGCTTCCCCGCATCAGTTATCGTCATCACCGATTTGCTTCGGGCGACCAGGGCCAAGCGCGCCATCCGAGCGTGCCTTGAGATAAGCGTAGATATCATCGAGATTCTCTACGACATCGGGGTTGGTACCGAGGGCCGGCATGACGTTCTGGTTGGCGGTATTGACGTCCATGCGGCCGTTGATGATGGTCTCTTCGACTTGCTCCTTGGTCATGTGCTTGAGCGAGTCGGTGAGATCGGGGGCATAGGAACTGCCGGTGGCGTTCGGGCCATGGCAGCGCAGGCAATTGTCACCGTAGCGGCGATAGCCGTTGAAAACGTGCTTATCGACGCGGCCGTTCTCGATCACATAGGGCTTGGTGTCGTCGGCGCGGGCGGCGCAGTTGCTGGTGAGAGCGGCGAGCGAGACAAATCCGAGTGAGAGCGCGGCGGCAAGGGCAAATCGAGAAACGCGATCACAATTCATGCCGATTTCCTTGGCGAGACCCTTATGCGAGACCCTGGGCCACGGCGCAAAGATCGGCGGGGCAGGGCAGGGGGAAGAAATCCCCGGCTGGCGCGGGCCAGCCGGGGACAGCGCGCGATCAACCAGAGAAGAAACCTACTCGATGGAGAACACGGTCAATACACCACCGAGCTGGGTGTAGTTGGAGAGGCTCTTGTACGCGCCGACCGCGCCGAGACCATCGGTGTCGCCGGTCAGGCCCGCGGCCATGCCGATGCCCGCCCAGCCGCCGACGCCGGAGAGCACGGCGATGTATTCCTTGCCGTTATGCTCGAAAGCGTTGACGTTGCCGATGATGCCCGAAGGCGTCTTGAACTTGTAGAGCAGCTTGCCGGTCTTGACATCGACCGCCTTCAGATCGCCATCCAGCGTGCCGTAGAAGGCAACCCCGGTCGGCGTCGTCAAGGCGCCCGACCACACCGAGAAGGTCTCGTGATCGGACCAGACGATTTTTCCCTCATTCACGTCATAGGCGATGAAATTGCCGAGATGGTTATCGCCATTGGGCGGGAACATCGACACCGTCGCGCCGACATAGGGCTGCCCCGCGGTATAGGTCACCTTGTACGGCTCGTCGTCCATGCAGACATGGTTGGTCGGCACGTAGAACATATGCGTCTGCGGATCATAGGAAGCCGGCTGCTCGTCCTTCGAGCCGAGGGCTGCCGGGCAGACGCCCTTGGTGTTGTGATCGGGGCCGTTGTGATCGGGCGAGTATTGCGCGACGCCTTCCGGACGCCCAGTGGTCAGATCGACCTTGGTCGCCCAGTTGACGGCCGGATCATACTTGTTGGCCTCCAGCAGCGCGCCGGTCTCGCGATCGAGCACATAGGCGAAGCCGTTGCGGTCGAAATGCACCAGCGCCTTGGTCTCCTTGCCGTGCACCTTGGTGTCGGCGAGGATCATTTCGTTGATGCCGTCATAATCCCATTCGTCGTGCGGGGTCATTTGATAGACCCATTTCGCCATGCCGGTATCGGGATCGCGGGCGAACACGGTCGTCGACCATTTATTGTCGCCCGGGCGCTGGCTCGGGTTCCAGGTGCTGGGATTGCCGGAGCCGTAATAGACCAGGTTCAGCTTGGGATCATAGGAAATCCAGCCCCAGGTGCCACCGCCGCCGATTTTCCACTGATCACCTTCCCAGGTTTTCAGCGACGAATCCTTGCCGACTGGCTTGCCCATGGACATGGTCTTGTCAGGATCGAACAGGATCTGATCGTCCGGCCCCTCGGAATAGGCGCGCCAGGCGAGCGAGCCGTCCTTGATGTTGTAGGCGGTCATGTGGGCGTGCACGCCGAACTCGCCACCGGAGACGCCGACCAGAACCTTGTCCTTGACGACGAGCGGTGCCGAAGTGCCGGTGGCCCCCTTGGCGGGATCGTCATCCTTCACCGACCACACGACCTTGCCGGTCTTGGCGTCGAGCGCGACCAGGGTGGTATCGGCCTGATGCAGGAAGATCATGCCCTCGCCATAGGCGACGCCGCGATTGACGGTATCGCAGCACATCACCGGAATGACGTTGGGATCCTGCTTCGGCTCATAGGCCCAGACGATGCGGCCCTCGTTGTTGAGATCGAGCGCGAATACCTTATTCGGGAACGGCGTGTGGACATACATCATGTCGCCGACCACCAGTGGCCCGCCTTCATGGCCGCGCAAGACGCCGGTGGAGAAGGTCCACACCGGATGCAGCTTATGGGCGTTCTCGGTGGTGATCTGGGTCAGCTTGGTGTGGCGCTGATTGGCATAGTCGCCGCCCGGCATGACCCACTGCTTGGGGTCTTGTGACATTTTTTCGAGTTCATCATTGGCGTAGGCGGCGCTGGCACCCAGAACCCCAGCCGTCCCGGTCAATAGCACGGCCCACGCGAACAAGCGCTTGCTCGGCTTCATCTAGATTCCTCCCTAAAAAGCACAATCCAACAGCCCGTTCCAGGACAGCCTGGAAGGACAGCACGCGACCGCTAGACAGAACTCCACCGTCCCCGCAGCCTAGGCGCAGGCTATCACCATTTCCTTGCGTCTGGCAAGCATTCAATCGCGGAACCATGAAGCGGAAGCACGAAAATTTTTCTGATTTGTTTATTTTGCGGTGCAGCATAGAGGTATTCGATCGGATCACTACGCACGTCTATTTTCACGCCATAGGGGAACACGATGGAACGAAAGAAAATCCCCATGAAGCTGGCAGGATTTTGATCCGCCGTACGGCACGTTATTCCCTCCGCCGGGCTCAGGTGGGATCCTGGCGGGGCACGTCGATCTCGCAACGCCAGCCGGCGAGCCGCCACGCGGGATGCGCCTCGACATAGTCGATGGCATAGCGCTCGGCGTCCATCAGGCAGGATTGCGGCGTCATCTCAACCTCGAAAGCCGGCCGCTTCTCGATGCAGGTATGCGAATCACTGATCAGGCAGTAGACGAGAACCAGTTCAATCATCATCATCTCCCATGATTCCGTTGCGGCTCCCCCGCTGTTCGCCACGGCAATCGCGGGGGAAGAAAATCACTCAGCAAACGAGATGCAAGCAAACATGATGCCAAACACCCGCGCCACCGGCCTGCTGGCCCTGCTTCTCGCCTTCCCCCTCACCGCGCCCGGCATTGCCTGGGGGCAATCGAGCGCCGCCCCGCCCGCGCCGCAATCCCCGGCGCCGGCCCGCGCCGATGCCCCGCCCGCGCCGCTCAGCCCGGCGCAGATCGCGCTCTTCGAGACGCCGCATCTGCAAAACATCGACCATCCCGAGACCCTCCTCTACCATTTCGTCCGACAGGGGCCAGACGGGTTCGCCGATCAGGTGGGCGAACAGATCAAGCTCATCCATCCAGATGGCGGCAAATACGTGATGTTCAATTTCCTGAGCGGTCCGCGACACGTTTTTTATCCCGCGCTTGACGGGTTTCACGGCAATCCGCTGGTGATGGTCTTCCTCGAACACGACGTGAACGAGATGCGGGATGCGACCGGCATCGCCGCCGCCTACTATCGCAACCATATCCGCGCCGCCTTTATCGACAAGGCGAGCGTGAGCCCGGTGAGCATTACCCTCGCCGGGCGAACCATCGCGGCGCGGGAGATCACGCTTCGCCCCTTCACCAATGACGACCGCTTCACCCATTTGCCCCAGATCCGGGGCAAGACCTACCGCTTCGTCGTCAGCCCGGAGGTTCCCGGCGGGGTCTATGAAATGGCCGCCGAGGAAGCCGCCGATCCCGCTGCCGGCGCGCCAGCCTTCATCGAGACCATGACTTTCGACAAGGCCGAAGCGACGCCGGCCATCGCGCCGGCTGGGGAGGCCAAGCCATGATCCGGCTGCTCCTGCTGGCCGCCCTGGCCCTGGGCGGCCTCACCCTCGCCGCGCGCGCCGAGCAGGATCACACGCCAGCGCATGACTACCCGACGGATGCGCGCGCCGATTACGTCATCGGCTGCCTCGCCGCCAATGGTTTCAGCCATGATCTGCTCGAAAAATGCTCCTGCGGTATCGACACCATCGCCGACATGATGAGCTATGACGATTACGAAAAAGCGGAAACCATCCTCAGCATGCAGCAGGGCGTGCATGGGCCGCAGGGCGCAATTTTCCGTGACACCCCGATCGCCCATGAAGAGCTCGACCTTCTGCACCGCGCCGAGGCCGAGGTGAATTTGCGCTGCAAGTAGGCGCGGATTGGAAAAACTCGATCCAGCGCCGCCTGGACTTGGTGCAGCCTAGCCAATAATGACATCGTCCGGCTGATCCTCGGCGGCATGGTGGTCAAGGTCCGGCCCGACCGGAAAGTCTTGAGCTGCCCCTTGCTTCAGGCGAGAGGCACGAGGCCAGTCCGGTTTGAGCGACCAGTGGAACACGCATGCCCCGCGCGGCTCGGCCCACCAGCCGGGGCGAAGCGCGGGGGCGGTGGCCTGCGGCCAAAGCTCAGCATCGAACGCCTCGACCCCCGGCATTAACAAATCGGCCCAGTCGCGATAGAGGGCGAGCAGGCGATCGGCGGCGGCGCGCGTGCCGAAGCCAATCAGCTCGGCGCCATTGCACACCGCGAGCGAGCGGGCTGCGGTATCGACGATCCCGAATCCCGCGACATCGAAGATACCGCCGGCGCCGCCGGCAAGCTGCGGGTTGGCGGGCAGACCCGCGTCTTCCCGGCGAAACACCACGAAACGCGGCTCGCGCTTGGTGAGGAAGGAGCGCAATGCCATTGTCGCCGACGCCAGCGGCATGACCCCATAGCCCGGCTGGCCGAAGGTGAAAGGCAGACGCAGGGTTTCCTCGAATGCGAGCTCCTGCCAGAGCGGTAGGGCGGGGAGCGAGACGGGCGCATCATCGGCCTGCGCGAGACCCCCGCTCGGATAGATGAAGGTGCACGACAGCGCCGCCTCGGCACGAAAGCCGCCCGCTTCCATCCGCCGCAGGGCCAGGGCGTCGTTGCCGATCCCCTTGATCTGAAACGGCGCGACCAGCAGCCCGCCGGGCGTGACAGCGGTAAAATAAGCCTCGGGAAGTTCGCGGAGACCGGTGGTGAAAATGATACGATCGAACGTGCCGGCGGCGGCGCACCCCTGGATCCCGTCGGCCGCGATCACGCGCGCGTTTGCGATCCCGGCGGCGGCCAGCGACTGCCGGCTCTGTTCGGCGAGTTCGGGAATGATCTCGATGCCGGTCGCGATCCCCTCGGGACCGATGGCGCGCGCGATCAGCCCGAGCATCCAGCCGCAACCCGAGCCGATCTCCAACACCCTCTGGCCGGGTTGGAGATCGAGGAGTTCGAGTAAATGCAGCACGATGGAGGGTTGCGAATTGGTCGAGGCGAGCGGCGCGCCGGCGGCGTCGACATGGCCGAGCGGGGCGTCGCGATAGATCGCGGGGAGATGAAGATCGGCCGGGCCGGCGGCAAGATCGCGCGTATCGGCTCCCGCATGGGGGATGTAGCGGCGGACGAAAAAATGGCGCGGGCAGGCCAGAACCGCCGCGCGCAAGGCCGGCCGCAGCCCGCCGGACAGACCATGGGCGCGCACCCGCGCCTCCGTCTCGGCGAGGAATTGCCGCAAGATCGCGGTAAGCTTGTCGTTGTCGTAACGGAATGGGCTGTCCTGGGCGAGGGCGAGGCTGTGCATGATCGGCGCGACCTTTTTCCAGTTGCGAGGGAGCAGTGAAGCAGGGGAAGCTTACTGATTGGTGAGTGACGCAGGCCGAGAGCCAGGGGTGGCTGGCCTCTCGGAGCGGGAAAATCAATCGAACTTAAAAAACTGCGGCGTCATGCACAGCGCACGGCGGCAGCTCAAGCTGCTTGTCCGCCTTTGCCGAGCTTTATCCGGGGGACTGGACGTGCCCTGCATTATGGGAATGCTTCATCGATAAATAGCCGGTGTTTGCTGACCTATGCCGCATGACCGCGAACCCAGGCTTAATCAGACACCGGATTACAAAGCGCCGCCGTTTCCGCCGCGGCCGTGCCCGGCAGGGCGCTGGCGAACAAGCGGAGCGCCAGGGGATAGAGAAGATGCTCCTGGGCGAGCACGCGGGCAGCAAGCAGCTCTGGCGTGTCGCCGGGGCGCACCGGCACCGCCGCCTGGGCGAGAATCGGGCCCTCATCCATCCGCTCCGTCACCAGATGGACGGTGCAGCCATGCAGCTTGACACCGGCGGCAAGCGCCCGGGCATGGGTGTCGAGACCAGGGAAGGCGGGCAGCAGGCTGGGGTGAATGTTGAGCATCCGCCCGGCAAAACGGGCGACGAGAAAGGGCGTGAGCAGGCGCATATAGCCGGCGAGGCAGACGATCTCGATGCCGTGGCGCTCAAGCTCCGTGGTGATCGCGGCCTCATGCCGGGCGCGGTCGCGAGGGAAGTCGCGATGCGCGATGGTGAGCGCCGGTATCCGATGCGCTTCCGCGACGGCCAATCCGCCGGCGTTGGCGAGGTTGGAGATCACCAGCGCGATCTCGGCGGGGAAGGCGGCGTCGCGCGATGCGGCGAGGAGGGCGGCGAGGTTGGAACCACGCCCGCTGATTAGCACGCCCACCCGCTTGCGGCGCGGCGGCGTCACGCGAGCCAGTTGTCCGGCGGATCGATGCGAACCGCCCCCGGCCCAAGGGCCGCCTCGATCCGACCGATGCGGAACACCCGTTCCCCAGCGGCGGCAAGCACCGCCTCGGCACGCGCCGCATCCGCCACCACCACCGCCATGCCAATGCCGCAATTAAAGACGCGCAGCATCTCTTCCGGTGTGACCCCACCGGCTTGCGCCAGCCAACGGAACACGGGCGGCACCGTCCAGGCTCCGGCATCGAGCGCCGCGACCATGCCCTCGGGGAGCACGCGCCGCAGATTGCCAGGTAGACCGCCGCCGGTGATGTGCGCGGCCGCGCGCAGCAGCCCGGCGCGGTGCAGCGCGAGCAGGCTTTTGACATAGAGCCGCGTCGGCTGGAGCAAAGCCTCGGCAAGGCTCATCGCGGGGGCGAACGGGGCCGGGGCGGCGAGCGCAACCCCGCTGGCGGCGACGATGCGCCGGACCAGGGAAAAACCGTTGGCATGCACCCCGCTCGCCGCGAGACCCAAGACCGTATCACCCGGCATCACACCCTGGGGCAGCAACCGGCCGCGCTCGGCGGCACCGACGGCGAAGCCCGCGAGGTCGTAATCCTCCCCGCCATAGAGCCCCGGCATTTCGGCAGTCTCGCCGCCGACCAGGGCGCAGCCGGCCTCGATGCAGCCCCGCGCGATGCTGGCGATGATCCGCTCGGCAGCCCCGACATTAAGTCGGCCGGTGGCGAAATAATCGAGAAAAAACAATGGCTCGGCACCCTGGACCACGAGATCGTTGACGCACATGGCGACCAGGTCGATGCCGATGCTGTCGTGATTGCCGCTCTCGATCGCGAGCCGGAGCTTGGTGCCGACGCCATCGGTGGTGGCGACCAGGATGGGGTCGGTAAAACCCGCGGCGCGGGGATCGAAGAGCGCGCCGAAGCCGCCTAGGGCGCCCAGCACGCCGCGCCGTGCGGTCGCCCTGGCGACCTGCTTGATCGCCTCTACCAGCGCCTCGCCAGCGGCGATATCGACACCGGCTTCGCGATAGGTCAGGCTCGCCATCTCTCTCTCCGAAAATTTCACCGCGGCCGATCGGCTGGCCGCGGAGACAACCATAGTCGGCAGTAGCGCGCAACGCCGCGATGGTGGAAACTGCGCCCGATGTCGTCCCAACCGGATATTCCGCTCCTCATTCCCCGCCATCCCGATATGCCGGCGATGCGCCGCCAGCGTATCGCGCTGCTGGTCGGCGTGGTGTTGGTGTTTTGGCTGGTCTTGCAGCTTTTCGCCACCATCCTGCTGCCCTTCGTCGCTGCCGCGGGTATCGCCTATTTCCTTGACCCACTGGCCGGGCGACTGACGCGGGCCGGCATGCCGCGGGGCTTGGCCGCCCTTTTGCTGGTCATTCTGCTGATCGCCGCCGTGTTGCTGTTCCTGCTGTTGTTCTATCCGCTGATCCTCGCTCAGGTTGGCCTCCTGATCACCCGTCTGCCGGAATACGCCGGGATGCTGCGCCAGGCGGCGATAACAGTGATGGCGCGCTTGCAGGATCGGCTGGGGGCGGATTTCGTCAATGCGCGGCTGCGCGAGCTGGTCGGCAGCCAAGCCGGCAATATGGTCTCCTTCCTCGCGACCGCTGCCTCCCACCTTTTGGGCGGCGGATTCGCGATTTTCAATGCGCTCACCTTGCTGGTGGTGACGCCGGTGGTATCGTTTTACCTGCTACGCGACTGGCCGCGGGTGATCGCCAAGCTCGATACCTGGCTGCCGCGCCGCTATGAGGGCGTGATTCGGGCGCAGGCGCGCGAGGTTGATCGTATTCTCTCGGCCTGGGTGCGCGGCCAAGCGCTCTGCTGTCTGGTGCTCGCCCTCTACTACACTCTGGCCCTTACGCTGGTCGGGCTTGATCTCGGTCTGCTTGTCGGCCTCGCCGCCGGGCTGCTCTCCTTCATACCCTATGTCGGCTCAATCGTCGGGCTGGTCACCGCGCTTGGCCTGGCGCTGGCGCAGTTTCCCTCCTGGTGGGGGGTGGCGGCGGTGGCGGTGGTGTTTTTCGTGGGCCAGATCCTCGAAGGCTACGTGATCTATCCGCGCTTCCTCGGCGATCGGGTGGAGTTGCCGGCGGTGTGGGTGATTTTTGCTCTCTTTGCTGGCGGCGCCGCCTTCGGTTTTCTCGGCGTGCTGCTCGCCGTGCCGGTGACGGCGACGATCGGCGTGCTGGCGCGGTTCTGGCTGCGGCGCTATCTCACCAGCCCGCTCTATCTCGACCCACCCGGCCCGCCTTTGAGTTCCGCCCCCTAAATTCTGCCCGCCGCGAGCCCCGTATCATGAACGCTCTCCGCCAGCTGTCGCTCCCCTTCGCTCCCGCGCCGCATTACGAGGCGGCGGATTTCGTCGCCGCCCCCTCGAATGCCGAGGCGCGCGCCTGGCTCGCCCGACCGACCTCCTGGCCGGAGGGGCGGCTGGCGCTCTCGGGCGAGGCGGGCTGCGGCAAAACGCATCTTTTGCATCTTTGGGCCGCCGAGGGCGGGGGAGAAATGCTTGCCGGACCGTTCCTCCGCGCACTCCCGAGGACGTTCGCGCGGCGCCTCGCTGTCGATGACGCCGATGCCTGTCCCGACGAGGCGGTATTGCTGCATTTGCTTAACGCCACACGGGAGGCGCGCTGCCTCGTGCTGCTCGCCGGACGCACGCTCCCGGCGCGCTGGAAGGTTGGGCTGCCCGATCTTACGAGCCGGCTCCGCGCGCTGACCGCAATCTCCATCGGCCCCGCCGAGGACGCGCTGTTGCGCCCACTCCTCGCGCGTCTGTTCGCCGAACGCCAGCTGCGCGTCAGCCCGCTTGTGCAAGATTTTCTCCTCGCCCGGCTGCCGCGCACCCCGGCGGCGCTGCGCGAGGCGGCGGCACGGCTCGACCGGCGGGCGCTGGCCAGTGGCGGGCGAATTTCACGCCCGCTCGCCGCCCTGGTGATCGCCGAGCTTGGCGGCGAGGTCGAACCTGCACCCGCCATGCCCCAGGTCGAGTTTGATCGGGCATTGTCAATTTAAAGTCTTCGCCCGCTTCAGCCTGACTTGTCGCCAACAGCCCCCGCCCGCGCAGGAATTACTGTGCGGGATCAGCAGGTTGCGGTTTTCGACGGAGGAGGTTCAGGGGGGTTAGTAAGGTGGCAATTTTCCCTGGCGTTCAGGGTGGGGCGAGGGCGGTGGTGACACGGATCCGCACCCGTCCGCCGGCAAGCATGGGGTGCGCCGTCATGCCCCATTGGTCACGCTGGAGAGTCGCCTCGACCTCGAATCGTTGGCCGGTGCGGGCCAGCGAGAAGGCCAGCGCGCCGGTCAGGCCACGCATCCTAAGCTGTCCGTCGAGCCGCGGTGGTGCGCCCGGCTGGGCGCGACAGCCGCCATCGTAGAGCAGGGCGGGGTAAGCGCCGGCATTGAGGAAATCCTCGCCGAGCGCCATCCGCTCGGCCTTCGCATCGGGCATCACCAGGCTTGCCGTCACAACGCGCACCGCGATCCGGCATTGCCCCGGATCCGCGGGATCGAGGGTCAGGGTGCCGGAAAACCGGGTGAAATGCCCGTCCAGCGGAATGAACCCGAAGACATAGACGCGAAAGCCGATTTCGGTGTTGTCCGGCGTGATGGTGAGGGTTTGCGGTGCGGCCCAGGCGGCCCTGGCGCAGAGCATGAACGCCATTGCGAGCGCGCCCCAGGCGCGCCCGCGCCGTGTCGCGGGCGGCAAGCCGATCAGTCGGGCACGTGGTGGATGTCGTGCATGACAATCCCCTGTTCCTCGCTCGGCATTTTCAGCCATTCGCCATGCTGCAAGGTGGCTTTGGTGTCGCGATAGCCGGAGCTCCAGTGACTGTGCATGGAGGAGGCGCTGAAATCGTAGTCCTTGTTTTCGCACTCATGGGCTTTCTGCTGGTAGATCAGGTGCAGGAGGGCGATTTCGGGCAGGCTGGCGAGTTCCTGCTTGCGCCGCCGCTCCTCCTCGCTGAGGTCGCCTTCGGGGACCTTGCCGAGGATCTGGCGCATCATCACCTTCTCGCGATGGAGCCGCATGAACATGTCGGTGACCATGCGGGTGCGGCTGGAATACTGGATGTCCTTCTGGCGGGCGGCCACGTCATACATATCGCGCGGTACCGGGCCGCGCGCGCCGAAGAGATCGACCTGGAAAATCAGCAGATTGCGACTTTTGGCATGTTCCAGAAGATGCTGTAGCGGGGTATTGGAGACGGTGCCGCCATCCCAGTAGTAGTCGGTGCCGATGCGCACCATGGGCAGCGCCGGCGGCAGCGCCCCGCTCGCCATCGCGTGCTCGGGGGCGATCCGCTGATGGGCGCTGTCGAAGAAGTAGAAATTGCCGGTGGCGACATTCACCGCGCCGGCGGCGTAGCGCACGTCGCTCTGGTTGAGCAGTTCGAAATCGACCAGCCGGCCGAGGGTTTTGCGCAGCGGTTCGGTGGTGTAGAGGCTGGTCGCGCCCTGCGCGCCGCGCGCTGCGAACCACGGGCTGGGAACCCGCGGCTCGAAGAAGCCGGGCTGGCCGAGCAGCGCGGCGAGGCTCGACGACAGGGAATGGAAGGCGCGGCGTGGGCCATCGCCGTCGATCAGGCCGGGATCGAAGAAGGGGATCACCGGGCGGGCGGTGATGGTTTCCCAGAATTCGCGGAGTTTTTCGAGCCGCTTCTCGGGCGGATTGCCGGCGATGATCACGCCATTGATGCTGCCGATCGAGACACCGGCGATCCAGTCGGGCTCCAGCCCGGCTTCGTGCAGCGCCTCATAGACCCCGGCCTGATAGGCGCCGAGCGCGCCGCCGCCTTGCAGCACGAGCGCGATCTGATCGCACCCCTCCGGCCGCCAACGCTGCCGCGATCCGGGTTGTGGTGAAATCGGCCCTGCATCCATACCTCTGTGCTCCTGCTCGCTCGGTTGATAAACGCCAAGCATATCTAGTCATGCGGCGCGCGGCGGACCGTTCAAGATTACGCGAGGCTGGCTCAGGGTTCCGCGGGCGCTGCCTTGGCCAGGATTTCCGGAATGGCGGCGCGCCCGACCGCTGGGCCGATCAGCAGCAGCGCCGGTCCGCCGGTGGACCAGGCGGGGGCGCGCGCGGCAAGCTCGGCGAGGGGGGCAAAAATGCGGCGTTCGTCCCGCGTGCCGCCACGCTCGATCAGCGCCGCCGGGGTTTCCGGGGCGAGCCCGGCCTCGTGGAAGCCGGCCGCGACGCGGGCGAGCGCGGCGATGCCCATGTAAATCGCGAAAGTGCCGCCCAAGCGTGCCAGCGTCGGAAAATCGAGATCGACGGTGCCGGCCTGGGTGTGGCCGGTGAGCAGCGTGACCGAGCGCGCGGCCTCGCGATGGGTGAGCGGGATCTGGGCGGACGCGGCGCAGGCGAGGGCGGCGGTGACGCCGGGCACGACCTCGCAGGCGATGCCGGCGGCCGCCAGCGCCTCGGCTTCCTCGCCGCCGCGCCCGAAAATCAAGGGATCGCCGCCCTTGAGCCGCACCACTTTTTTGCCCGCGCGCGCGAGGCGGATGAGCAGGGCGTTGATCTCGGCCTGCGGCAGACAATGGTTGGCGCGCGCCTTGCCGACGAAGATGCGTGCGGCATCGCGCCGGGCGAGATCGAGCACGTCGTCCGAGACCAGCCGGTCATGGACGATGACATCGGCCTCGCCGAGCAGACGCTGGGCGCGCAGCGTAACGAGATCGGCCGCCCCCGGCCCGGCGCCGACGAGAAACACCATGCCGGGGCCAGGGCCGAGGTCGGGGGCGGCGAGGTCGCGGGCGAGCGCGGCGCGGGCTGCCACTTCGCGTCCGGCGACCACGAGTTCTCCGACGCGCCCGGCGATGAGGCGCTCGATGAAGCGTCGGCGCGCCGCGAGATCAGGCAGACGCCGGCGGAGTTCAGCCTTGGCGGTGTCCAGGAAAGCGCTCAGACGGCCGAGAGCGGGCGGGATCAACGCCTCGATGCGGGCACGGAGCTGGCGGGCGAGCACCGGCGCGCTGGCGCCCGAGCCGATGGCAATGGTGATCGGGTCGCGATCGACGATCGCCGGCATGATGAAGCTCGAAAGTACCGGGCGATCGACGATGTTGACCGGAATACCGCGCGCTCGCGCTGCCTCGGAAAGCGCCACGAGATCGGCCTCGGGCGCATCCGCGCCGATGGCGAGTGCGACGCCGTCAAGGCCATCGGCGGCGAAGCGCGGCAGCCGGCGCACATGCGCGCCGGCCCGCGCCAGGGCCGCTTCCTTGCGCAGCGCGACCGCACCGGCGCCGAGCACCAACGCGGTGCGGCCGGTGAGATCGAGAAAAATCGGAAAATGGCGCATCGGGCGAAAACCTTGCGGCGGCGCGGGCAAAAGCCTGTAGCTTGACGGCGCCGGCTATGCAATCAAGCGTCTCCCCGCGGCACGGTGAGTGAGGAGAAAAAAGCAATGGATGACCGGGCACGGTTTTCGGCGATGCTGCGGCGCTCGGCCGCACTCAAGCTCAGGATCGCCGAGGAATTGGCCGAGCCGGCGCTGGCGGTGGTGGATGCGGCGGAGGCATCGCTTCGCGGCGGCGGCAAGCTGATGTTCTGCGGCAATGGCGGCTCGGCCGCCGACAGCCAGCACCTCGCGACCGAGCTGCTGATCCGCTTGCGCCCCAAGGTGGAACGCGCGTCGCTGCCGGCTTTGGCGCTCACCCTTGATCCGGCGGCGCTGACCGCGGCGGGGAATGATTACGGCTTCGCGCAGGTGTTCGAGCGGCCACTGCGCAGCCTTGGCCGGCGCGGTGACGTGCTGTTCGGCATCACCACCTCGGGGCGGTCGGAAAATGTCTGTCGGGCGCTCGCCGCGGCGCGCGAAATGGGCATCGTTACCGTCGGGCTGCTCGGCGCCGAGGGGCGGCCGGCGCGGGATTTCTGCGATCACGTGCTGTTGGTGCCGGACGCCGAGACGGCGCGCATCCAGGAATGCCATATCACGCTCGGCCACGCCCTTCTTGAGCTTCTGGAAGACCGGCTGGTCGCCCGCCCGATCGCGGCGCCCGCATGACGGTTCTGCTCACCGGCGCGGCAGGCTTCATCGGCTATCACGTGGCCGAGGCGCTGCTGGCGCGGGGCGAGGACGTGCTCGGCCTCGACGATCTCAACCCTTATTACGATGTGCGGCTCAAGGAGGCGCGGCTGGCGCGCTTGCAGGCGCGGCCGGGCTTCACGTTTCGTCGCCTCGACATCGCCGATCGCGGGGCGATGGAAGCCGTGGCGGCTGAGTTTCCCACCATACGCCGCATCGTCCATCTCGCCGCGCAGGCCGGGGTGCGGCATTCCCTCGTCGATCCCTACGCCTATGTCAGCACCAATGTTATGGGCCATCTGGTGGTGCTGGAGACGGCGCGGCGATTGGCGGGGCTTGAGCATCTCGTCTATGCGAGTTCGTCCTCGGTCTATGGTGCCAACAGGGCGCTTCCTTTTGCCGAGAGCGATCGGGTGGATCACCCGACATCGCTCTATGCCGCGACCAAGCGGGCGGATGAGCTGATGAGCGCGGCCTATGGCCATCTCTTTGGCTTGCCGCAGACCGGGCTGCGGTTTTTTACCGTCTATGGCCCCTGGGGCCGGCCGGACATGGCTTATTTTTTCTTTGCCGAGGCGATCATGGCGGGCACGCCGATCACGGTTTTCGAGGGCCGGCTGAAGCGCGATTTCACGTATATCGATGATATCGTCACGGGCGTGCTGGGCTGCCTCGATCGCCCCCCCGCGTCAGGGGCGGCGCCACGTCTGCTCAACATTGGCAATCATCGCAGCGAGCCGGTGGCGCGGCTGATCGCGCTCCTGGAGGAAGGTCTCGGCCGGCGCGCGGTGGTGCGCGCGGCGCCGCGCCCGCGGGCGGATGTCGAGGAAACCTTCGCGGCGATCACGGCGATCGGCGAACTCACCGGATTTACCCCGCGCACCACGCTTGAGCAGGGGATTCCGCGGTTTCTTGACTGGTTCCGCGCCTGGCGGGAGGGGAGGGGCGAAAAATCCGCCTGAGGGGTGTTGACGCGGCGCGGCATCCCGCTTAAACCGCCTTTCGCCGGGTCGGAGGCAGCTCTTGATTTTGCTGCGCCGACCCATTAGTTTCTTTGCCTCGCATCGGAAGGTGCGAGGCGGCTTGTGGACGGGTGGTTTGCCCTCGGCAAACTTACCTTTTCTTTCGTTTTGTTCATTGACAGTTTTATCTGGAGTGGAAGGGATACGTTGGCGGTGCCTTTGGTGGGTATTTTGTGAGTTTAGGCTGAGGTTTAGTTAGGTGGAGTGACCTGGCTAG
>Ga0078972_1002983_pt1 | contig 52794 bp, 42 predicted proteins | sample YelNatPaOPGAMG01_FD_67568 | JGI IMG/M metagenome (GOLD analysis project Ga0078972, IMG submission 67568) | Hot spring thermophilic microbial communities from Obsidian Pool, Yellowstone National Park, USA - OP-RAMG-01 (SPADES assembly) (version 2) | ecosystem: Environmental > Aquatic > Thermal... | reverse complement strand
CCTACTAAGGCACAGTATTTCGTGATCGCCGCCGTTAGCGTCGTCTTCCCATGATCAATGTGCCCCATCGTCCCTACATTCATGTGCGGCTTCGTCCGCTCGTATTTTTGCTTCGCCATGCGAACCTCTCCTTACTTAGTTTTATGCATAATCTAAAATTGCTCGGGCGACATTTTCAGGCACCCTTGCATAATGATCGAATTCCATCGAAAAGACCCCTCGCCCCTGGGTTGCAGAGCGTAAATCCGTTGCATAACCAAACATTTCTGCTAACGGTACATACGCCTTTACCGCCTGGGTGTTCCCTATACGAGGTTCAATTCCCAAAATTTCACCACGCCGTGAATTTAGCTGTCCGATGATTTCGCCTAAAAATTCTTCAGGAATAATCACTTCCACTTTCATAATTGGCTCTTGCAAGATCGGCTGGCCAGCTTGGATGCCGCTTTTGAATGCCATAGAAGCAGCCATTTTGAAAGACATTTCATTCGAATCTACTTCGTGGAATGATCCATCTACCAAATGGACAATGACATCGGTAACCGGATATCCAGCCAAAACGCCTGCCTCAGCTGCTTCGCGAACACCTTTTTCCACGGCAGGGATAAACTCGCTCGGAATCACTCCGCCTTTGATTTCATTCAAAAATACAATACCGCTGCCTGCTTCTCCGGGCTCCATATTGAAAACGACATGGCCATATTGACCTCTCCCACCGCTTTGTTTTACGTAGCGATGTTCGATATGCTGCACTGGAACCGTAATGGATTCACGGTAAGCTACTTGTGGCTTGCCAACCCGAGCTTGTACGCGAAATTCACGCAGCATCCGATCGACCAATACTTCCAAATGCAACTCGCCCATTCCGGAGATGATCGTCTGCCCGGTATCTTCATCGGTACGTACGCGAAATGTTGGATCTTCTTCGGATAACTTCTTCAGCGCCTCTCCCATTTTCGCTTGATCCGCGCTGGTCTTTGGTTCGATCGCTACGGAAATCACCGGTTCCGGGAAAGAAATGGTTTCAAGCAAAATCGGATGCGAGGCATCACACAAAGTATCACCCGTAAAAGAATCCTTTAGACCTAAAACTGCTCCAATATCGCCAGCATATAGCTCACTAATATCTTCACGTCGGTCTGCGTACATGCGTAACAAACGCCCGATCCTCTCACGCTTATCTTTGGCGGAGTTATAAACCGTTGTACCCTGTTCGAGTTTTCCGGAATAAACCCGTACATACGCCAAGCGTCCCATATAGGGGTCTGTAACGATTTTAAAGACCAATGCGCTCAGGGGAACGTTATCATCAATCGTCCTAATTTCTTGCTCCCCAGTGCGCGGATGGGTGCCTTTCACGGGCGGGACATCTAACGGTGACGGTAGATAGTCCACAATCCCATCCAATAATGGTTGAACACCTTTATTTTTTAGAGAACTACCGCAAAAGACAACGGTCGCTTTACTATTGATGACAGCACGACGTAACGCTGCCTTTAGCTCTTCAATGGTGATTTCATCGCCTTCTAAATATTTTATGGTTAATGCATCATCAATTTCGGCGATTGCTTCTACCATTAACTCACGTTGCTCACGTGCTTTTTGCTCTAACTCAGCTGGGATCGGAACAATTAATGGCTCCTTACCCAGATCATCTTCCCAAATAATGGCATGTTGATGGATCAAATCTACCACACCCTTGAATGCTGCCTCTTCCCCGATAGGGATCTGCACCGATATAGGATTCGCCCCTAATCGTTGTCGGATTGATTCAATCGACCGCTCATAAGAGGCTCCAATCCGATCCATCTTATTTACAAAACAAATCCGTGGCACATTATAGCGATCCGCCTGCCGCCAGACGGTTTCACTTTGCGGTTCAACTCCCTGCACAGCATCGAAGATGACCACTCCACCGTCTAAAACTCGCAGCGATCGCTGCACCTCTGCGGTGAAGTCAATATGCCCCGGTGTATCAATAATGTTAATTTGCACCCCATTCCATTCAGCAGTAACGGCTGCCGAAACGATGGTTATGCCTCGTTCACGCTCCTGTTCCATCCAATCGGTCACAGTAGTCCCTTCGTCTACCGAACCGATGCGATAGGTCTTCCCGGTATAGAACAAGATCCGCTCGGTAGTTGTTGTTTTCCCGGCGTCGATATGGGCAATAATGCCAATGTTGCGGACTTGATCTAACGGTAAAGGTCGAGGCATAAGTCAAACTCATCTATCCTAACTCGCTGGTGTTCCCTTTGTTATACCCGATAATGCGAGAACGCCCGGTTGGCTTCTGCCATTTTGTGAGTCTCTTCACGTTTTCGGATGGCAGAGCCGGTATTGTTGGCAGCGTCCATTAATTCTGCTGCTAATTTCTCGGAAAAAGTACGCCCCGTGCGAGCTTTCGATGCCGCGATAATCCAACGGGTCGCCAGAGCAAACCTTCGATCCGGCGGGACTTCCATCGGGACTTGATATGTAGCCCCACCCACCCGGCGTGGTTTCACTTCCATCAATGGGGATACATTCTTAAAAGCCTGGTCAAATACCTCTAAGGGGTTCTTTTTGGTCTTTTCTTGTATAATATCAAAAGCATCGTAGACCAAACGCGCCGCCAAGCTTTTCTTCCCTCGTCTCATCACGCGATTAATAAAGGATTGCACGTCCACACTGTTATAGCGTACATCCGGCGGTATCTCAAATTTTTCGGGTTTATTTCTTCGAGACATTTACTCTCTCCATCACCATATTTTATAAACTGATTATTTTGCCCGTTTTGAACCGTATTTAGATCGTCCTTGCTTGCGATCCTTAACGCCAGTTGTATCAAGAGAACCGCGCACAATATGATAACGAACACCCGGTAAATCCTTTACACGGCCTCCACGTACCAATACAACGGAGTGCTCCTGCAAAGTGTGACCTTCACCAGGTATGTAGGCAGTTACTTCGATGCCATTTGTCAAACGCACACGCGCAATCTTCCGCAACGCAGAATTTGGTTTCTTGGGTGTCATCGTACGCACAGTAGTACACACACCTCGTTTTTGCGGTGCACCTTTCGCCTGACGTTTTCTGGACTGCTTCATCGAATTTAAAGTAAAGAGTAAAGCCGGAGCTTTGCTTTTCTCCTTCTTCGATTGACGGCCTTTACGGACTAATTGGTTGATTGTTGGCACATTTGCCTCCACAATAATAAAATCATCTAAAATTTATTTTTTCCATCAAGGGAGGCCATCCAACTTCCGATGGCCTCGCCTTGAATTTTCAAAGATAGCCTTATTTGACTATGTACCGCGAATTTAGGCGGCGAAGGGGGATTTTACCATGCGTCTTATCTCTCGTCAAGCAATTCCGCTAAAATCCTTCGCCTAAATCTAATAAACCCGTCGGTGGTTTGACCGGCCTTGTTCGTTCTTCTTCCTTCCCGAACCGAATCGTCTCGCCAGTATCGGTGACTGCCTCGACCGCTAAAGCCAAGCTTTGCAGTTCTTTCACCAATACCTTAAAGGAAGCCGGGATACTTGGTTCCTCGATGGGTTCACCTTTAACGATCGCCTCATACGTCTTCACCCGCCCTTGCACATCATCGGATTTCACTGTTAACATCTCTTGCAAGGTATATGCGGCTCCATACGCCTCCAAAGCCCATACTTCCATTTCGCCAAAACGCTGCCCACCAAACTGCGCCTTTCCTCCTAAAGGTTGTTGGGAAACCAGGCTGTATGGACCAGTAGAGCGAGCATGGACTTTATCTTCGACCAGGTGGTGCAATTTGAGCATAGTCATCACGCCCACCGTAATGGGCTGATCAAAAGGTTCACCCGTCTTCCCATCGCGAAGTATCTGTTTACCCAAAATGGGCATCGGCACGCCGGTTTCAATCATTTTGGTTTCAGCTAGCTTGCGGATTTCTTCATCAGGAACGTCAGTTGTATCCACGCCGAGCGTCTTTAACCACTCCCGCAAGCACACCACAATCGCCATTTGATCCAAATGGCGGCGCACCGAGGATTTTATAGTCTTCCGATCGACAAAGAATAAAACTTCATCGGGATTAACCCCTCTTTCTCGCAAGTATTCCGAGAAAACCGCCTTGCGCGCGTAGATTGGGTCCGAGATCAATTGATAGACATCATACCCTTTATCGCCTAGCCAGCCTTCCAGATATAATCGGCGGACTTCATCGTCATCCTCGACCAGTTCCGGGTTATATTCCTCTTGGTCTTTAATCCAAGCCCAGGCTTCTTCTCCAACTTTATTCCACGCCTCATCCATCAACCAGGCTCGCGCTAATTCGGCTTCGATCTCGTCTTCAGTGGCGCCATCAAATACCGGGGTGATCGCCCGGAAGCCGAGACGATCCGCTGCCCAACCGAGATGGGTTTCCAACACCTGCCCAATATTCATACGTCCAGGCACACCCAAAGGATTAAGGATGATGTCCACCGGTTCACCGTTTTCCAGGAATGGCATGTCTTCGACCGGTACCACTTTGGAAACAACCCCTTTATTTCCATGGCGCCCTGCCATCTTATCGCCGGCGGTAATCTTCCGCTTTTGGGCAACCGAAACGCGGACCATCTTGTCCACCCCGGCGGAGAGATCGGTATTGTCTTCGCGCGTGAATACTTTGACTTCTACCACTTTTCCGCGCTCGCCATGAGGCATTCTTAATGAAGTATCTTTAACATCACGAGATTTTTCACCAAAGATTGCCCGGAGTAACCTTTCTTCTGGGGTTAATTCCTTTTCCCCTTTCGGAGAGATTTTACCAACCAAAATATCATTCGGACCAACTTCCGCGCCTACCCGGATAATCCCTTCTTCATCCAAATCCTTAATCGCGTCTTCGCCAACATTGGGTATATCACGGGTAATTTCTTCTGGTCCTAATCGAGTATCCCGCGATTCGATTTCATACTTTTCAATATGGATGGAGGTAAATTTATCATCTTGAACGAGCCGTTCCGAAATCAAGATGGCATCTTCATAATTTCCGCCTTCCCAAGAGAGGAAAGCAACCGTCACATTTTGTCCTAAAGCCAGCTCGCCATTTTGGGTCGAGGAAGAGTCAGCGATCACCTCTCCTGCTTTTACGCGCTGTCCTTTCACCACTGCAGGACGCTGGTCAATACAAGTGGATTGATTGGACCTTTGATATTTCCGCAAGTTATAGGTCTTCAAATGACCGTCGGTAGATCGCACCACAATATAACGGCCGGTCACCGAAACTACTTCACCATCTTCTTCTGCAATGACAACCTGCCCCGAATCGATAGCAGCGGCATATTCCATTCCAGTGGATACCTGTGGGATATCGGGCTGCAGCAATGGAACAGCTTGCGCCTGCATGTTAGAACCCATTAATGCGCGGTTGGCGTCATCATGTTCCAAAAACGGAATCAACGCCGCGCTGATGCCCACAATTTGATGAGGAGCCACATCCATATAATCAATATTCGTGGGCGGCGAGAAGATGAATGAATTGTGGTAGCGTGAAGATATGCGGGAACGCACAAACTCCCCATCTTCCGTGAGTGGCGCATTGGCTTGGGCAATCACATAGCGATCCTCTACATCAGCGGATAGATATTCTACGTCTTCCGTCACAAATGGAACAATAGCGATATCTTTAGTGATTCCCGCTTCTCGAATTTTCTGGGCAATTTCTTCTGTTATCCTATCGCCACTGCGGGCAAGCACATCCTGGTTTTGAGGATTGAGCACATCCTCGCGTAAAGCGCGGCCCACAAAACGCGGGTCATTTGGACTAATAAACTTGAGCACGCGGCGATAAGGAGTTTCAATGAAACCATATTCATTCACCCGCGCAAAAGATGCGAGACGCCCAATCAAACCAATATTTGGACCTTCTGGTGTCTCAATCGGGCAAATTCGGCCATAGTGAGAATGGTGAACATCACGCACATCGAAACCAGCCCGCTCACGCCTTAAACCTCCAGGGCCAAGTGCTGATAACGTGCGTTTGTGTCGTAGTTCTGCCAACGGATTTGTCTGATCCATGAATTGAGATAATTGGCTTGAACCGAAAAACTCACGTAAAGCCGCAACAACCGGTCGGATATTAACCAATGTGATGGGTGAGATTTGCTCTTGATCACGAATCGACATACGCTCCTTGATGACCCGTTCCATTCGACGTAAGCCGATTCGCAATTTATTTTGAATGAGCTCCCCTACTGTTTTCGCTCGTCGATTTCCTAAATGATCGATGTCATCTGGGTCGAGCATGTTATTATTGATCATGATCATCCGCCGAATTAAGCGCACCACATCCCATTTCGTAACAGTGCGAATCTGCATCGGCACTTTATCATGCAGCTCTAATTTCTGATTGAGCTTATAACGACCGACACGTTCCAAATCGTAGTGTCGTTGATCAAACAACTGTTCCTCGAGAAACTCGCGTGCATTTTCTAAAGTAGCGGGATCACCCGGACGCATACGTTTAAAGAATTCTAACAATGCTGCTTCAGCGATATTACTCACATGAGTTAGATCCCACTCCGGTTCTTGTGCAAAGGTTGAACTGATAAACATGCGATCGGGGTTGTTGTCGATATCACTGAACAAAGTAATCAATTCTTCATCACTTCCACTGACAAGGGGCGAATCGGCAGTAGAATTGGCGTCTTGTACTGCAGCTAACGCCCTTAAGAAGATTGTCACTGGAACTGTTCTTTTACGATTAAATCGCAATGTTAGATAATCACTCTTGCGGGTTTCGAATTCCATCCAAGCCCCTCGGTCGGGGATCAATTTTGCCATGGCTAGCCTTCTGCCCGTGGAACGATCCACAACCGCTTCGAAATAAACACCCGGAGATCGGATTAATTGAGAAACAACCACCCTTTCCGTGCCATTGATGATGAAGGTTCCCTTCTCAGTCATCTCGGGGAAATCGCCCAAGAAAATATCCTGCTTGATCGGCTCTTGAATTTCTGGACCCTCGAGCAACACCGAGACATATAAAGGACTGGCGTATGTTAAATCGCGTTCTACGCATTCTTCTATGGAATGCTTTGGGTCACCAAACCAATAGCGTAATCCCCATTGTTTGGAGAGCGCATCCTGGCTGGGGAAATGCAAACGCATTCCTTTGTTATAAGACTCAATTGGTGAAATTTCATTGAATAAATCCGCTAAGCCTTCGGCTTTTAAGCGACGAAACGAATCGAGCTGTACCTCGATTAAAGTCGGTAGCGGTAGTTTAACATCAATACGCGCATAAGATTTGCTTGGGAGTACTGCCATAAAAATCTCCTGAATTTAACTTTACTAGACAGATAAAAACGTAAAACGATAGCTCTTGGCTTGAAACCACCCTATCATTATGCCGAGTCGTTTTACGCTAATCAAGGATTACTCTTCTTAAAATAAGATAATGCCAATAGACGAAAGAATATTATACCTAACTATTATAGTGATGTCAAGATGAATTTTTTTTATAAATTATTCAATTTTTTCCGCTAGCCCAGCCATCATTAAGCCAATGGTTTCGCGTTTCGCTTCTGTAATGGGTACAATCCCCAAAATCTTCCCTTCAAAAATCACAGCTATTCTATCAGATAATGCAAATATTTCATCTAAATCTTCTGAAATAAGTAAAATTGCCTTTCCCTGATCCCGCTGTTCAATCAAACGGCGATGGACAAATTCAGTCGCGCCAATATCCAACCCTCGCGTGGGTTGATTTGCTAATAAAAATACTGGCTGACGGGTAATTTCACGCGCTAAAACCAGTTTCTGGATGTTGCCACCAGATAAAGATTTAGCCAGTGTATGGATACTGGGTGTTTTTATGTCAAATTCTGCAACTAAATTTGTGGAAAACCTTTGGATGTTTTCTAAATTTAAAAAGCCGTTATGCGACAAAGGGGGACGGGCGTGGTCTTTTAATATCAAATTCTCCGATACGGAAAAATTGGGTATCGTTCCTACATGCAAGCGATCCTCCGGGATGTAACCCATTCCTGCAGCAATGACATCAGCTGGTGAAGCATGGGTAACATCTTTACCGTTGATGATAATTGACCCTTTTTGGATATGCCTTAAACGCGCCAGCGCCTCTGCTAACTCGCGTTGCCCATTTCCCGATACACCAGCCAGCCCTACTATCTCACCAGCATTAATCTGCAACGACAAGTCTTTAACTGCCGGTAATCGTTGGTCATTCAGTACATTAATCGAATTAATTTCCAATATCGTATTTTTCACTTGCGCTGGTTGTCTGGGGAACTCATTGGTTATTTCTCTCCCTACCATTAATTGGGCAAGTTCCTGTTCATTCGTATCGGCTGTGTTTAATGTTTGTACAGAACGTCCATTGCGCAACACCGTCACACGATCGCTGATGCGCATAATTTCTTTCAGCTTATGGGTGATGAAAATGATTCCTAACCCCAAATCCACCATCTCACGCAATATTGTAAACAACTCTTCCACTTCACTTGGCGTTAGGACTGCGGTTGGTTCGTCGAGGATTAATATCTCTGCACCGCGATAGAGAACCTTGAGGATTTCTACCCTTTGTTGTTCTCCCACACTCAGCTGCCATACATAAGCTTTTGGATTCGTTTTGAGTCCATATTTTTGAGATAGATCCATCAGTTTATCGGACGCTTCCTCAATATTCAATAACGGACCTTTTCCAGTAGGTAAACCAAGAATGATATTTTCAATAACAGTCAGCGTCGGCACAAGCATGAAATGTTGATGAACCATCCCTATGCCCAGATGCATAGCATCTCGTGGCGAGTGAATGCTCACTGGTTCCCCATTAATCAAGATCTCCCCCTCATCTGGTCGATATAAACCATATAAAATCTTCATTAATGTGGATTTTCCAGCGCCGTTCTCCCCCAATAAAGCCAACACCTCACCGGCATGCACTTCAATATTGACGTGATCATTTGCCAGAACGCCGGGGAATTGCTTCGTGATATTCTTCATTTCCAGGTGTTGGATCTTCATGATGACCTCATCCACTAAATAAAACAGGAAAAATGGAGGATGTCCATCGAAGGTTTATATTCGCCAATTTGGCAAACGGCTAGGATAACACCTCTCGCTCAACTCAAAATTGGATAAACCCTCCAGGACATCCTCAAAACACTACATTATTTTGGTAATTCGATTGTCAATTTTCCAGCGATGATATCCTTTTTAGCCTGCTCAACCAGCGCCATGACATCAGCAGGGATGACATTGGCTAACTTTTGATTGAACACGAGTTGGATGCCGCCGTTTGCTAAAGAGAGCACCAGGTGTTCCCCACCAACTTTCCCTTCTTGGCGGAATTTAATCATTTGCATGACAACATTCTTCCAATCATACGCTTGAGCGGAGAGAACTGTATCTGGTGCAATCGAAGATTGATCCATATCGTTTCCTAGCCAATATATGCCAGGTTTTTCCGCACAGGCTTTAATGGCACCGACGGTTTGTTGGGCAGTACCGGTTAAGATGTCTGCGCCGGCATCGATCTGCGCCTTTGCCAATTCGGAGGCCTTGGCAATGTCACCAAACGAACCGGTGTATGCTACTCTTACGTCTGCGTTTGGATTGACGGATTTCACACCTTGCTGAAAACCAACATTGTACTTAATCGCATCTCCCGCTTCGATTGGGCCAACGATACCGATGATATTGCTTTTGGTCAACTTCCCCGCAATAATCCCCTGCAGGTAAGCACCTTCCTGGGATTGCGGATCATAAGCAAAGATATTATCATGTGCTTGAAACCCTGTTCCATAGGCAAAGGATGTCTTGGGGAATTCTTTTGCAATTTCATCCAGGATGGATTGGTATTGCGACCCGTGGGCAATGATCAAATCATACCCTTGGGAAGCATATTGTCGGATAGCTGCAGCTGCATCGGTCGGATTGCCCAATCTTTCGCTAATTGCCACCTCGACCTTGTCTTCACCCAATTCTTTCTGAACTGCTTTCACTCCTTCGGTCATTCCCTGGCTCCATGATAAATCATCAACGGTGCTAGGTAAGACTAAGGCGATTTTGATCTTTTGCGAGGCTGTCTGGGTGCTACAAGCGCTCAACAGCATTGCCAAGATCATCACAAGAACAACAATAAACGAGACTTTTTTCATTTTTCTTCTCCTCTGGGTAGATTTTACTAATCGCCTTCGCGATTGAACGGCTTGCCAAGTGCCGCCGGTTCCCATATTCGACGCGCTGCTAACACTAAGGCCAATATGGTAAATACATAGGGCGCCATGACAGCAAATTCATAAGGGATTTTTAATCCTAATACCTGCACCCATAATTGTAGCGCGTCCACAAAACTAAAAAATAATGCCCCTCCTAATATTCCCCATGGATTCCATCTGCCGAAATATACTAATGCCACTGCAATGAATCCTCTGCCAGCAGAAATGTTATCCGCATACATATTGGTATGCCCAAGAGTCAAAAAAGCGCCAGCCATTGCAGCCGCCACGCTCCCGATCACTAGGCACGTATAGCGGATTGCGATCACGCTTAGTCCAAGCGTATCCGCCGCTTCGGGTGTCATCCCGGCAGTGCGTATTTTTAATCCCCAGGTTGTTTTGAATAAAATAAACCATGAAATTGGTACCATTAAAAAAGCGAAATATACCATCCAATTATGATTGAAAAACACCGTCCCTAAAATAGGAATATCACCCAGGATGGGTATCTTTATTGGCTTGAAACCCTCGATATTCGTAATGTATCCTATCGTAATCCGAAATAAGTAACCAGCCAAACCCACTCCAAACATATACAATCCAATGCCGCTAATTCCTTGTTCCGCTTGTAGGGTAATACTCACCAGGCCCATTAATAACCCCATTAAAACACCTACGAAAATGGCTGCCAGGATACCATTCCAATTTGAACCGCTCCGCAGGGATACCCAAAATCCGACAAACGCCCCCATCATCATCACGCCTTCAACCCCCAGATTATAGACGCCAGCACGTTGGTCGAACATTTCCCCCAATGCTGCCAGCAAAAACGGGGTTGCTAAGCGAATAGCTGTGGAGAGAATCCCGATTATCGTGGTGAATTGTAATAATTGATTGATCATTTTCTCTTCTCGCTGATTTCCTCAGGTCAAAAAGCCTAATTCGGATCGCCTGGAGGGCTCTGTTCCACGAATTTCTTTTTCGGGGTTTTCAAGCCTAATAACCGTCTTGCCCAATCCGGCTTACGGATAAAGATATCCGATCCTACAACAAATAACACCATCAGTCCTTGAATGGTTTGCACGATCGCGGCCGGAATCGCCACCGCTCTTTGCATCATATCAGCCCCTAACATCAATGCGCCAAACAAAAAAGCTGCCGGTATTACGCCCAATGGATGCAAACGCCCAAACAGGGCTGCTACGATGCCAGTGAATCCATAACCAGCGGAGATGCCATCTAATAAGCGGTGATGGATCCCCAACACTTCCACAATACCAGCTAGACCAGCAAAACCTCCGCTTAATACCATCGCGGATAATAATCCGGTTTCCACATTTATACCCGCTGCTCTGGCAGCCTGGGGACCGGCTCCTACCGCTCGCAATCGATAGCCGATGACTGTCCGCCAAAGGAAAAAATAAACCAGCACAGCCATCACAATTGCGATAATAAAACCAAGATGCAACCGGGTTTGAGGGATAAGGCGAACCAACCAGATTGATTCAGGTAGTTGCTGGGTTTGGGGAAAACCGGTGCCATAAGAAATTTCGGTAGGATCGATTAATGGCCCACGCAAGAGATACACCATAAATTGTTGGGCAATCGCATTCAGCATGATCGTCGAGAGTATCTCGTTTACTTTGAAGTATGCTTTAAGAGATCCAGGGATTGCGCCATAAAGCGCTCCGCCGGCAAAACCTGCTAAAAGCGTTAAAGGTAAAAGAAAAACTCCAGACATCTTTTGGAAAGTCAAAGCCACCACGGTGCCAGCTAACGCCCCCATCATCATTTGACCTTCTGCACCAATATTGAGTATCCCAGAGCGAAAAGCAATCACAATGCCTAACCCCACTAATAATAATGGTGTTGCTTTGGCGGCTGTTTCCGTTAATCCATAAAGGTCACTAAAAGGACCAAACAACATTGCTTGATAAGCACGAAAAGGATTGGCGTGTACAATCAGCAATAAAATTGCCCCCACCGCTAAGGCGCCTAACACTGCAATAATGAGTGTAATTAATTGTGCCCGAAAAGAAGTTTTCATTCAGGAAACTCTTTAAACTTGTCTGACAATTATTATAATGGAATGATTATATTTTGTCTATAGTCAATATTCACAAATAATCAATCCCAAAATCCAGCATGAACCCAACGTGCTTCATCGAGATGAATTGGCCCTTCCACTTCAATTAGGCGTTGACCGCGCCCAAAAACCTCTCGACAAGGTAAGTTTAATGTCGGGTTTTGCGGATTAGCTCCGGTTATCCGCAGTAATTCCTCCTCGCTCAAGGCAAATACCACCCTGCCAATTCCACCCCAATAGATCGCCCCAGCGCACATCGCACAGGGTTCCGTACTGGTATATAACGTACATTGTTGCAAGATCTCCGCGGGAAATTGTTTACTCGCCAACCGCATTAAGTTAGTCTCGGCGTGACCCGTACAATCTTTTTCCGTAACCACCGTATTCTCTGCTTCCAATAACACCTCGCCGTTTCGTGTTGCCAACAAAGCACCAAAAGGATGATTACCCTTTTCTCTTGCGCGCGCAGCAATACCGATTGCGCGTTTTAGTAATTCCAAATCTATCGCAGTTGTCATGTGAATTCCTTGTTTTCGAGTTATCTGTAGTAATTATATCCGAAAACGAATAAAGGACGATTCTGATAAAAATAAAATAATGCTGGAAAGCGCCTGTTTCTCACCCCACCATGATAAAATACGATCAATATAATTAATTTTAGACCAAATGGTGGTAATGCAATTCATGAGAGAGACTTCTTCTAATAATGATTTCCGCAGCGGATTTGTCGCTGTAATTGGAAGACCAAATGTAGGAAAATCTACACTGATTAATGTGCTTTTAAAACAGAAAATTGCTGCGGTTTCGCCACGTCCCCAAACCACCCGCCGCCAGCAACTGGGGATTCTAACTACGGAAAATGCTCAGATAATCTTTGTGGATACTCCAGGGTTTCATTCTCCCCGTCATAAGCTTGGCGAAAAAATGGTTGCCTCAGCACTCGCCGCGATTGATGATGCCGACGCCTTATTGCTGATACTTGATGGCAGCGAACCTTTAACCGACGAAGATGAATTGCTCATTCAACGAATCAAACCACTCGTCAATGAAAATCAAAAACCATTGACCATTGCCTTGAATAAAATCGATCTCGTTCAGCCCGAAGACCTCAAAACGGTGAGCAATAAGATTAAAGAAATTTTTCCCCAAGGAGAATTAATCCCAATTTCCAGCACACGCGGAGATAATCTGGATGCTTTATTGGATCATCTCATCCAAATACTGCCAATCAGCGAGCCCCTTTATCCAGAAGAACAACTTACCGACCTCAGTGAGCGCGAGATAGCCGCGGATTTGATCCGCGAAGCTGCTCTCCATATTCTGCGTGACGAGGTGCCACACGGCATTGCGGTGCGGATCGATCAATACCAAGAAAAGGGGGAAGGAGCAGCGGTAATATATGCGACCATCATTGTCGAACGTGAATCGCACAAAGGAATCGTCATTGGCGCCAATGGAAATATGATCAAGAAAATCGGCATCCAGGCTCGCCAAGAAATCGAGGCAATGAGTGGACGAAAAGTATATTTAAACTTGAACGTTAAAGTTCAAAAGAATTGGCGTAAAGATGAAAACTTGTTGAAGTGGCTTGGCTATTGATGTTGCACAATTGCTTCCGTCCCAAAACGAGTCATCACTACTGCACCAAATCCCAAGAGCCCGAATAAATAGGGTATCGTCCAACCAATGCAGGGAATCAGTGCCGAAATCGCATTCGTAATAAACACCAAAATAAAAGTCCCTACCGCAGCTGTGATTGGCAACGACCAATTCTGATGAAGCTGATGAGAGATCTTCTCTCCCAGCACAGTTCCAACCGCAACAATACCACAGAACCAACCAGCACTAACCAATAATGCAGCTACAAAGGCAACCGGTATAAATATTAAAGTGATAGTTAGGAATACTATTGCAGTAAGCGAAACCAGCCAGGATAAGAATCCCAGACCAATAGCGATAGCTGTTTCAGCGCTGACCGCATCCGCCATTTTTTGCAAAGCATACGGAAAAAGCAAACCAATTAAGACAGCCAACGCAGACCATGCGAATACCTTGAAAAGGAACGCAAACCAACGTCCAATACCCACCGAAAACCAATTAAACCGGGTTTCATTAAAAGCAGGGGGGGTAACACTTGGCACTGGTTTTGCTGGTTCTAGCTGAACGACTTCTCCTACTTGCGCACCATTTTCCCGTTGTAACGTTGCATTTAATAACATTACCCGGCCTCTAACATTCGCATGCGCGGTTAAATCGATTCGGCTGCCTATTCCGAGGACATCCCCTTGCACTTCGCCAGCACATTCCAGGCTGCTGCCAAGCAAAGCAATGTTGCGTTGTACAAGCGAATTATCCTCAATCACCGCATGCCCCCCGATCATTACCAGGTCGCCGGTTAATGTTTCACCACTCTGCAAAACATAATCCCCCCCAATCACTACTTTTCCATCCTGCAGTCCCGCTCCAAAAGTGAGGATGGATAGAATCAAACCCGCTAAAAGGATCAACATTATTTGCCATTTCTTACGCATCATGTCCTCTACTCCTTATCAAATGTACCCGTTGCATCAATACCAACCAAAGTAACAGACCACTCCAAGTGGTTATAACTAACCCCAGCCCCAGCGCGGTTGGGATGAGGATTCCCAAGGGGCGCAGGAGCGTCAATAAAAAGGATATTAAATCCTGTGTGTATTGCGCAAAAACCGAAACGCGATAGAATGCAGTCCAAATTTCCGTGAGCGGGGAAGCAGAGATAACCGATAGAAATAAAGGTATTGCAAAGATGAAAGCGCCGCCTGCGGTAAGCATAAATGCCCAATATGCATGCTTTTGTTGTTCCAAGATCTGATGCTGTTTTAGTCGAGATTGCCAGCGTTGTGCAAAACCTTCATCTGGTGAATACCATATTTTGGTGTCCATCTGGAGCATCAATTCATTCCAGGCTGTTTCCATTGTCTGGCAGTGTTGGCAAGTTTGTGTATGGTTATTGAGTAATTCTTTTTGTTCGCTATCCAAATCGTCCTTCGAAAATAACCATTCCTCAAACAACTGGTGTCTCATAGCGCTTCCTTTCTAGTTCAGAGCCGGAAACATTGGACTGCTCCCGCCAAAGGCTTGCCATAGCTTTTCTTGCTCGGTGCAAGCGGCTCTTAACTGAGCTAACCGATAAATGTAACGTTTCACTAATTTCTTCATAAGACATGTCATACCAATAATAGAAAATGATTGCTGCCCGATCTAACTCGGAGAGTTGCAGTAAAATTTTTTGGACTTTTTGCTGTTCGTCTCGTTGAACCACTTTTCGTTCTGGGGTTGGTAAAGGATCAGAAATATCTCCTGAAACTAAGTCTTCTAACGATACAAGGTTAATTCGATTTTTCCGCAATTGATCGATGCAATGATGGGCTGCAATGGAGAGTAGCCAAGTAGCGAACGAGCGCTGAAAATCATATTTTTTTAGATGAGAATAGGCACGTAGGAATGTCTCCTGCGCGGCATCCTCGGCATCTTCCCGATTGCCTAGCATGCGGTAACAAAGATTAAAAACTGGCTTTTGGTATAACTCTATTAAATGCATAAAACTATCCGCATCACCATGCAATGCTTGCTCTAACCAATGTATCTCATCGGCACGATTATTTTCTTCTGCACTTGCCATTGGTTTATCCTATATCTTTATACGTTTTATATGACGGGAGGTTTCAGCAGCGGCTAATCAAAACGTTTAAATCCTTCCCCTAACGCCTCATGGGCTTGGCTGATGACCACAAATGCAGCCGGGTCAACCTGCCGCACCATTGCCTTTATCTGTGCAATTTCTGAGCGAGATAGCACACAATAAAGGATACTTTTCGTTACCCCACTATAACCTCCCACCGCCGGAATAATTGTCACGCCGCGTTCAAGGTCATGCAATATTTTCATTCGAATCTCTTCCGGCTTATCCGTGATAATCATTACTGTCCGAACCACATTAGAACCCTCGAGAGCAGCCTCAGCGGCTAATCCGCTGATATATAGGCTCACGATAGCATAAAGGGCATTTTCCCAGCTAAACGAAAGACCAGCTAATAACATGATACCCGCATCGGTTAGTAAATAACTCTGGGATATCGAAATTCCTTTCCAGTGGTTCAATATCCTTCCAAGAATGTCACTTCCCCCGCTAGTACCTTTACCGCGATAAACTAATCCATAGCCAATACCACTAATTACGCCCCCATATAAAGCATTTAAATTGAGGTCTCGGGTTAAACCATTCGCCGGTAGAATCCAAGCTAAACTGTCTACAAAAACAGAAAATACAACCACCGCAAAAATCGTCCGCAAGGCAAAACGGAAACCACCCAAGTAACGCCATCCCAAAACAAAAAGCGGAATATTCCCTAGAATTACCATAATACCAATTGGAAAATGCGTATGATAGTTAATTATCTGGGCTAACCCAGCCACACCTCCACTGGCTAGGTGGGCTGGGATAAGGAATAGACGCATTCCAAGTGCCTGAAGGAATACTCCACCGAGAATGATGAGAAAGTCAGTGCCTTCTTCCCAATTAAATTGATATTGCTTCAATCTTGCTCCTCTTGCTTGACCTGAAGTTTATGGTTGGCTAATGATTCGATTACCCCAATTACGGCAGAGTTATCTAACTCCCGCATTCCCATTTCGAGCATAGCTTGATAAAGTTGCGTATGAACTGCCGCGCTGGGTAGCGGGATTCCGTATTCCCGGGCAGTCTCCATTACGATGGCTAAATCTTTCGCTTGCATATATGCCTTGAAACCAGGGGAACGATTTCCGACAAATAACCGTTGTGGTTTAACATCTAAAGTCCAACATTGAGCTGCACCGCCTTTAATCGCTTCCACTACTTTTTGGGGATCTGCTCCAGCTTTTTCTGCAAAAATCAACAATTCACCCATTGCAACCATTTGGGCTGCCACCATAATTTGATTGGCAGCTTTAGCAATTTGTCCTGCTCCGGCATCACCGACATGCGTGATGGTTCTCCCCATCGCGTGAAAAACTGGCATCACCTTATTCAACGCTTCTGCAGGACCACCGACCATGATTGCCAGCGTTGCATTGCGTGCTCCGATATCACCCCCGCTGACAGGAGCATCAAGCGCCTGCACACCAACCTCGGCGAGCTTTCGTGCAATATCTCGTGCTACGGCTGGCTTAATCGTCGAGTTATCCACATAAATCAAACCAGCATGTGCCCCTTCGATAATTCCATCTTTCCCTAAAACAACGCTTTCTACATCTGGTGTATCCGGCAAGTTCGTGAAAACCACATCGACGTTTGTTGCTACTTCGCGCGGAGTGAAAGCTTCCTTTGCACCTTCTTTTACTAATTCAGCCACCGCAGCGCGACTGCGATTATGTACCACTAGCGGGAATCCGGCTTTTAAGATATTGCGCGCAATCGACTTTCCCATCAACCCTAAACCAATATAACCTACTCGCAGTGATTCCATTTTGCCTCCATGATTGTAAAAATTGACTAGATTTGGTGTTTATTTTTTACCAGTAAATCAATATATTATAGTAGAAAGCGTTGGAAAATAACTGAAGAATTGAGCCTTTATCCATATAAAAATCAATAGCATTAACCACTCTTGCCTCAAGAGACGGCTCAGGCCCTCAGGGGTATTTAATGAATTATTTTCTACTCACTAATTTTCAAGCCTGATATCTTTTGCGGATATTAGGGACTAAATATTCCGCAAAAGAGCGTTCCAAGTCGTATTCTGGTTTCCAATTCCAATCGCGCCGGGCGTCATTATCATTCATGTCCTCGGGCCAACTATCTACAATGCCCTGTCGTTTTAAATCTGGTTCGAATGTGATCTCCGCCTTTGGAAATGCTTTCATTACCATTTCCCGAAATTCTGCCGCGCTTAAGCTATACGAAGTCACATTGTACACCTTACGACTTAATTGCTGACGTTTTGCAGAAGCTAAATCAATCAATGCCTTAATTGCATCTGGCATAACCATAAAAGGAATACGCGTATCTGGACGAACAAAACAAGCATACGGTTGCCCCTTTGCTGCAGCATGGAGCATCTCAGGCCCATAATCCGAAGTACCGCCACTCGGTACAGTATAAGCGCTGATCAATCCCGGGAAGCGCACAGAGCGAAAGTCCAGCATGACCGGTCGTTCGGCGGCTAATTGGCGGTAAAATTCACTATAATAAATTCCCAGCATCTCGCAGTAAAGCTTATTACAACCATACATAGTGCGTGGATAATTCCACTCCCATTCCCTTACCTTAGGGAATTGCGTTTTTGTTTTCAAATCAGGCAACCCATACACCGCCACAGAGGAGGGAAAGATAAACAACACGGCTTCTCCCCGCCAATCCGATTGCTCACCAGCAATCTGCAGCAAACCCAATGTCCCTTCTACGTTAACCCGATGAGCTGCTTCTGGTGTAAATTCCGCGCGTGTCGATAACAATGCGGCGAGGTGATAAATGGTCTCAATTTCATATTCACTAACCAGCCGCTCCAAAAGGGCATGATCACAAATATCCCCAACAACCTGGATGACTTTTGAACGCAACCGCTCATCAACCGGGCGGATATCCAGGGCTAGGATGTTTTCGACCTTTTGGGATATTAATTGATCAATCAATGCCGTGCCAATCTCCCCCGCTGCTCCCGTTACTAAAATGATTTTTTTTCGCATCTGAATCTCCTTTTTAAAATTTCCCTGTCACTTTCTGTCAGAATGGTTATAATCTGATTGTGAATATTTTGATGCAGTTATATTGTACAACATTAGAATTAATTGAGGGGATCCGATATCGTTTCTATTTAGTTTGTTCAGCGGAGGGTTTATCATGCCATTAGATATCATCATTGGAACACAATGGGGAGACGAAGGAAAAGGGAGAGTAGTAGACTTACTCTCACGGCAAGCCGATTATGTTGCTCGCTATAACGGTGGTGATAATGCGGGTCACACCGTGACCGTGGGAGAAAAAGTATTCAAATTACATTTAATCCCATCCGGAATCATTCACCCCCAGACAATTGCAGTAATTGGTAATGGAGTGGTGATCAATCCACAAACGCTTTTATCCGAAATCGAGATGCTACACGCCAATGGCGTGGAAGTCAATCCACAGCGATTAATGATTTCATACGCTGCTCATCTGATCACCCCGGGCCACTTAGCATTAGACAAAGCCCAGGAAATGTCTCTTGGAAACACCAAAATTGGCACCACCCTGCGTGGAATTGGACCAACCTATACGGACAAAGTCAGTCGTTCTGGCATCCGCGTTGAACAAATGCTTGACCTAGCACGTTTCGCCGATACATTACAAAAACATCTCGAAGCAGTCAACCAAAAATTAACCCAATTATTTCATACTGATCCTCTGGAAAGTTCCCCAATTATTCAACAATACCTTGACTACGCTCAACTGATTCGTCCATACATTGGAGATGTTTCTTCCCTTTTACACGAAGCATTAAAGTCAGGGAAAAAAGTTCTTGCAGAAGGCGCCCAAGGCAGCTTGCTTGATTTAGACCATGGCACCTATCCCTTTGTTACCAGCTCTTATCCAACCGCGGCTGGGGCATTATTAGGACTTGGCATCGGGGTGGGCTGCGAAGGTAGAGTGATTGGCGTTACCAAAGCCTTCCAAACCCGGGTCGGTTCTGGTCCTTTTCCAACGGAGGTGTTCGATGAGACCGCGCAGCGTTTACGTGGCAGCGGTGCCAATCCTTGGGATGAATATGGCACAACTACTGGCAGACCAAGACGCGTCGGTTGGTTGGATTTGGTCTTATTACGCTATGCGATCCGCATCAATGGTGTTAACGCGTTAACGATGACGAAACTGGATGTCTTGAGTGGGTTTGAGGAAGTGAAAATTTGTAATGCATATCGATCCCAAGGAAAAACATATCCGAATCTTCCCCTTGGCCCAGCGGATCTAAGCCCATTTGAACCCCTTTATGATAGTATGCCTGGATGGAAAGAAGAAATCCGTGGTTGTCGCAAATGGCAAGATTTACCCATTGCTGCGCAAAACTTCGTTAATAAGGTGGCAGAACTTGTTCAAGTACCCATTCATCTCGTTTCAGTAGGTCCCGAACGGGAAGATGTAATTGAAGTTCCACATCCTTAATTCCAAAGCGCTGAGATGGGTATGAAAACCGTTCCGCTTTTATGCGCGCTATTCGGATTCAGTTTGCTATTCTCGAGCTGCATTGCTTCTCCAGCAACCCTCATGCCCGACACACCTGTCCCCCCTACTGCAACGATCACACCTACCGCAACCATTGTTTGGTTTCCACCCACATCTACTCCCACTGTGGTTCCCACACTTGCCATTACCCCCACATTAGACCTTAAACCGAAAATCGGCACCCTTTTGTTCTCCGATGACTTTCGTGTCGGTACGGACTGGATGCTCGCCCAAACGAATACCAGCAGCATTGCTTTGGGGAAAAATGAAATCACCTTAGCCATAGCGCAACCGAAAACCTACCTCTACACCCTGCGCAAAGAACCACAACTGGATAACTTTTATTTAGAGATTAACGCCTCCCCAAATCTCTGCTTAGCCGATGATGAATATGGCATTCTATTTCGGTTCACACCCAACCAAGAATTTTACCGATTAGGTCTCACCTGTGACGGACAAATACACTTAGATCGTTATATGCAAAACCGCGCCGCGATGATCTATCCAAAATCCTATAGCGGTGCTGTACCGCCCGGCGCGCCGAGTTCATCCTTGATTGAACTATGGGCATCCAAAAATCAGATTATCGTTTTTGTCAATCAACAATATCAATTCACCCTGAATGATGCCGCGATACCTGCTGGTTCCTTCGGTTTATTTGCCCGTACCGGAAGCCATGATGCAATGACCGTTAATTTCTCCGACCTGAAAGTTTACCAAATCAAATGATGAAGTTTAATTTATCAGCTCTGTATTATAATGAATACTGTATAAACACATTTTTCATATCAGTGTTGTAATGAGAATAGCTTAAAGGAGATATTCATGTCATACCATACCATAATCCTGGCTGGAAATTTAGGTCGTGATCCTGAGATGCGATACACACCCAGCGGTCAACCGGTCACATCATTCTCTGTAGCGGTGAACGATAATTACACCTCTAATTCAGGAGAAAAAGTCCAGCGCACCATTTGGTTTCGCATCACTGCTTGGGGTAAACAAGCAGAACTTTGCAACAATTACCTTAAGAAGGGTCAAAAAGTATTAGTAGAAGGCCGCTTGGTTGTTGATCCAAATACGGGTGGTCCTCGCATCTGGCAACGACAGGATGGCTCTTCAGCTGCTTCGTTTGAGGTGAGTGCGCAAGCAGTGCGTTTCCTTTCCGCAAAGGGTGAAGCAGAAATTCCAGAAGCATTTGTTGAAGGTGCAGAAACTGATACCGGCGATAATATTCCTTTCTAAGATGGATTTATATCAATGGTAAATAGTGAACCAGTAGGCAGTTCGATGCAATTTCCGGATTTACAATTCCCGGATAACTTGCTCGTGGAATACGTAAACCTTGTGCGAATAGCTCACTCACCTTCAGAATTGATTTTCGATTTCGCTCAAATATTACCCGGACTAAACCGCCCGCTGGTGCAATCACGAATTGTTATGTCTCCTCTCGGAGCGAAATTGTTCTATCATGCTTTGGCGGAGAATATCGCTCGATATGAAGCAGCATTCGGAGAAATCCGTATTCCTCGCGGTACTTCACTTGCCGACGAACTATTCCATCCACCCAAACCACCTAACCCGGAATAAATCGAAATGCATAATCTTGAATCGATTGCAGAACGCATCCATGAATCATTCACCTCCCGGTCCTCTGCTCGCGAGGAAGCATTAGCACAAGCGCGAGCGCTCACCCGTCATTGTGCGAATGCTATCCGAGCAATCCATCGTGAGGAGCGCGAATTAGCACTGCAAGAATTGCAAATCGCCACAGGGATCGCCGGATCTTTACAAAACAATCAACATACATTTCCGGATATCTACTATGAAGGGTATACCCAAGACGCATTAAAAGAATTTGCTGAGGCGAGCATTGTTTATAAACTCACCGAAAATGGCAGCCTACCCCAACCAGAAGAACTGGGAATTGAATATGCCGCTTATCTGAAAGGAATGGCAGAAGCTATCGGAGAGCTGCGCCGCCGCTGCTTAGATACACTTCGTGTTAACCATACCCAAGAAGCAGAGCAAATGCTCACGTATATGGATGATATCTTTGCAGTCCTTACCACCATGGATTATCCCGATGCAATAACCGGCGGTCTCCGCCGTCTGACGGATATCGCCCGCAGCATCATCGAGCGCACCCGCGGCGATCTGACTTTAAGCCTGCGTCAAGAAAAACTCGAAAAGAGCTTGCGCCGCTTAGAACAACAGCTGAATCATGACACCCCACACTGATGTGGGGTGTTTATTTTCGGTTTCTAAAACTGAACTGATTAACCATTTCGTCATTTCTCTGGTTATAATTATTCCGTGATGACGAATCAATCCTATCGCTTCAAAAAAATTGCCATTGCAGCTCATCCTAAACTCCCCGAAGCTGGGAAAGAAGCCTATAAACTTGCCCATTATCTTAAACAACATGGGCAGGATTCTTGCCTTGCTTTGCTCTACGATGATAAGTTAGTCAACAGCATACAAAATCACGAGATTGATTTATTAATTGTATTGGGTGGAGATGGCACCATGCTGCGAGCTGGGCATCTATGTGGCCCATATGGTGTCCCAATTTTAGGTATAAATCTCGGGCACTTCGGTTTTCTAATGGAAATCCGCCAAAATCAATGGCGAGAATTTATTCCGGAGTTATTAAAAGGGAATTACTGGCTAGAAAAAAGGATGATGCTCAATGCACGTTCTTATCATAACGAAGAATTAATTGGCGAATACACGGTTTTAAATGAGGTTTTTGTTGGCAGAGGCGGGGTGGTTCGTCCCGTCCGACTTGAAGCCCATGTCGATGGTCGTTATTTAACCACTTATGTGGCTGATGCATTAATCGCGGCTACCGCAACCGGTTCCACTGCTTATGCCCTGGCTGCTGGTGGGCCAATCCTCCCTCCGGAATTGCGCAACATCCTTCTAGTTGCGGTTGCTCCCCATCTCTCTATTGATCGCGGGATTGTCCTTTCAGAAGGCTCTTCGGTGAGCATCGTCGTCCACACGGATCACCAAGCCCAAATCTGTGTCGATGGACAGAATCCCGTTCCATTAAAGGACAATGACCGAGTTGAGATAAGCGCCAGTGAACACAATGCGGAATTTATCCGTTTTCAAGATCCAGGTTATTTTTATCGTAACCTCACACCGCACATGAATCAAAACCCTTCCACAGGTATCCCTAGATGAACGATGAAATTACACCGCTTTATTGCGCCAACCATCCAACTGTTGAAACCCACCTTCGCTGCAACAATTGTGGCAAACCCATCTGCCCAAAATGCGCCATAGCTACCCCTACTGGATACCGTTGCAAAGAGTGCGTCCGAAGCCAACAAAAACTATTTGAAACTGCGCAATGGTTTGATTACTTAACCGCAGGTATCACTGCCTTAGTACTCTCTTTTGTGGGCAGTCTCATCATCCCGCGCCTCGGGTTTTTCGTCTTGATCCTGGCGCCTATCGCTGGGGTCATTATTGCTGAATCCTGCCGTTTCATCATCAACAAACGACGCTCAAAACGACTTTATCTAACCATAGCGATCACAACTGCATTAGGAAGTCTATTGCTCGTTCTACTGAATTTGCTTACTTTTATCGTTGCATTGGGTCATTTCAATTTCAGCGGTTTGATTTATCTCATTGTGCAAGTAACGTATGCAATTATGGTAACTTCCACAGCATATTATCGCTTAAGCGGGGTTCAACTTAAACTATAAACGAGCAAAACTCTATGTTATCTTCGTTACACATTCAAAACTTTGCCATTATTGAAGATATTCGCTTGAATTTTCAACCCGGATTAATCATTTTAACTGGCGAAACAGGAGCAGGAAAATCGATTCTCGTCGATGCCTTAGAAGCGGTCGTAGGCGGGCGTGCGGACATAACATCTATCCGTAGTGGTGCTGAAAAAGCGATCATTGAAGCTGAATTCACCTTTTCCAATCCATCGGAAAATCCAGTAACGGATATTTTGCAGCGTGAAGATTTGCTCGATGATCCCTGCCAAGTTATCCTTAGCCGCGAAATCCGTTCCAATGGTCGTCATATCGCGCGCGTGAATGGGCGCATGGTCAATACCACAATCCTGCGCGAGATCGGCGAAGAACTTGTGGATATTCATGGTCAATCGGAGCACCTCTCTTTACTAAGAGTATCGGAGCATTTGCGGTTATTAGATAATTTCGCGAAGGCGGAAACCCTTTTTCGTGATTATCAACAAGCCTATCAAACATGGCTGGAAATCCGTCGTTCCCTTGCGGCTCTTCGTCAGTTGGAACAAGAATCCGCTCGCCGACTTGATTTGTTAACCTATCAACTGAATGAAATTCAAAGCGCTCACCTGCAATTGGATGAAGAAAATGAGCTTTTGACAGAACGCAATCGCCTTGCCAATGCAGAAAACTTAGCCAATGGGATCCAACAAGCGCTATATCTTCTCGACGAAGAAGCTCCAGATAATCGCCCTGTCTTATCTCAATTTGGGGAAATAATCTCGCATCTTAACACACTGCCGCGCTACGATCCACAAGTTTTACCCCTCGTTGATCAAGCCAACAACCTATTTGATGCGATTTCGGAACTAGTCCGTAATTTGCGCCGCTATGCTGACACGATTGAATTCAACCCCAAAAAGCTGGATCAGGTTGAAGATCGCCTTAACCTGATTCATATCCTCAAAAGAAAATACGGGAATACCATCGAGGCGATCTTAAAATATGCCGATCAGGTGCAATCGGAACTGATGGAGATCACCACCGCCACGGATAAAATCGAAACCCTGCTCAAACAAGAACAGGAAGCTCTCAATAAGCTACGCCAGGCGGGATTAAAACTATCAGAGGCTCGTCATCACTCTAGCGAGAAATTATCACGAGCAGTTGAAAAAGAGCTTCAAGATCTCCATATGCCCAAAGCTCAATTTCAAGTTCAATTCCAAACAATCAAAAGTGAAAATGAAATCCTTCTCGAAGAGGAAAAGAAAATTTCCTTCAATGCTCACGGTTTTGAACAAGTGGAGTTTCTAATCGCCCCTAACCCAGGGGAAGGGTTTAAACCGCTGGTTAAAATCGCATCCGGTGGAGAGACATCACGTTTAATGTTAGCTTTAAAAAACGTCCTGACCGCAGCCGATCCGATCCCCTGCTTGGTTTTCGATGAAATTGATCAGGGTATCGGCGGAAAAGTTGGAATAACCGTGGGCAAAAAATTACGCCAGCTATCTCACCGGCATCAAGTGTTTTGCATCACCCACCTGCCGCAATTAGCTGCATTTGGTGACCAACATTTTACCGTGTCCAAGAAAATATCCGCTGCACGGACGATCACCGAAGTTGAGGAAATTACTTCTGAGCGAAGAGTAACAGAAATTGCATCAATGTTTGGTGATATTAATCCCTCAACCATCCAATCGGCACGCGAATTGCTCCATCTCGTTCAAGATCAGGATATGGAAACCCCTGCTTGATATTCTATGAAAAACACCGCTCTGATTGTCCTAAATCGAAATAAGCGGAGAAAAAAGGAACATCCTCATTCCATTCCCCGTCTTGCGTGGAGCACTGCGCTGGCACTAAGTTTATTCTTCACTATCATCCTCGCAATCATCGTTGTCATCTCGGTTAATCTATTATCCAACTTGCCATCCTTGGAGGAGTTAGCCTACTTACTCGACGACCAACATGGCATCCTTCTGCAACCCACCCGCTTTTATGATCGCACTGGGACTGAACTATTAGCCAGTTTTCAACCTGGTGGCGTGGAACGAAGTTGGTTACAAGCCTCAAATCCGGATAAGTCTGTAAATTACCTCGATCTCCAATCCCCATTGGCTAGAGCATTCTATGCGTATTATGAGCCAAAAACTGATACCAATTCTCCCTTCTCACTTATAAAGTACTTCAAACCGCAATTGTCAACCATCGCCGATCGTTTAGCCTATGATATATTGCTGTGGCGTGAGCCAAATAGTACGATAAAAATTCTGCGCGCAAAGGTTTTAGCAGCTCAAATTACAGGGCGATTCGGCAAAGGACAAGTATTGGTTTGGTTTCTAAACTGCGCAAAATTCGGTCCTTATTTATATGGCGCAGACACAGCTGCCAAGGTCTATTTTGGAAAACCTGCTAATCAACTGAATCTCGCCGAATCGGCCGCATTAGTGGCGATATCCGATAGCCCATCTATTCATCCATTGAATGCGCCCCAGCTTGTTAAACAGCGCGCGGGAGAAATTCTCAACGCCATGCTTAATTCCCACCTTATCCAAATTGACGAGTTATCCCAAACTAACTTAGACAATCTCCATTTCAATCCTACGATCAACGAACTGGATATTACGCTTCCGCCATTTATTCCATTAGCAGAGAAACAACTTGCTTCGTTAATACCTGTAAATCGTTTGGAAATGGGCGGGATGAAGGTCATTACCTCCATTGATGCAGACCTGCAAAAAAACGCGGTCTGTGTTAGCAACATTCTCATCCATAAAATCACAAACATTGCCGCCACCGATGAACAAGCAGATTGCCCCGCAAGTCTTTTGATACCCACTATCATCCCAAATATCATCACGCCAACAAATCCACTTGCTGCTAACCTCATCATCCTCGACATCCCAAGCGGGCAAACCCTGGCACTGGTAAGCGTGGAACAAAAATCCGCTTCGTCAGCTTTGATGCAAAACGCACCGCTTTCCACTCATCCTGCAGGGAGTATTCTGTCTCCTTTTATTTATCTATCTGCTTTTGCCCGAGGGCATCAACCAGCCAGCCTAGAATGGGATATTCCAATCCCTGAACTGGCAATTCCACCCAACTTGGATAACCAATTTCATGGGCCCTTACGTGCACGGATCGCCCTTGCCAATGATCTCCTTTCACCAGCAGCACAGCTTTTTCAGCAAATTGGAAGTGAAACCATCATCAACACTACCAAACAGATGGGCATTCCTTTAAAAAGCCTTACCAATTCGAGTAAGGCAAACATACAGAATGACTTTATTGGTTATCTTAATACACAAATCTCCATCATTGATATTGCCCAGGCTTATTCCATTTTCGCCAATCAAGGTTCTTCACAAGGATTAGAGATTACGATCCCCGAAGATGCTACCAGCTTGGGGTTACAACCTATTTTCGTTCTGTCTGTGTTAGATAGTAATGGAAATGCTCTTCCCTCTGTCGAATGGAATAACGGACTCTTGAACCAGGAAAAATCGGTCATCAGTCCCCAGCTGGCATATCTCATGACAAATGTTCTGTCGGACGAATCAGCCCGCTGGCTTGTTTTGGGGCATCCCAATTTTTTCGAGATCGGGCGCACTGCTGCAGCAAAACTCGGTAGGACAATCGGTCAGGATCAATATTGGGCGATTGGATATACTCCACAAAGATTGGTCGGGGTATGGTTAGGAAAAATGAATGCAACCTCACCCCAGCCGGAATTAGCATCTGGAAGCATGGCAATCTGGTATGCAATGACACAATACAGCTCGCAAAATCTTCCTGCACAAAGCTGGGAAACTCCACCGAACATCCAAAAGATAACCGTATGTGATCCATCTGGTTTGTTGCCTGATGAAGATTGCCCCACCACGGTTAATGAAGTATTTTTAGCTGGTTTTGAACCGCATCAAACCGATAATTTATTTCAAACCCTGCCGATCAATGAGCAGACTGGTCGTTTAGCAACGGTGTTTACTCCGTTTGAATTGGTCAAAGAAAAAACTTTTATGAATATTCCCCCGCAAGCGCAAGCGTGGGCAAAGTCCGCAAACATCGCCATACCTCCTACGGAGTATGATGTGATTCAAACTCCAGCGAATTTATCCAGCTGTGTTCGTATCACCTCCCCTGCCATGTTTGCCTTTGTTCATGGAAAAGTAAAAATTATGGGCAGCACGGATTGCGCTGGTTTTCATTATTACCGCTTACAACTGGGAAAAGGTCTCTTCCCCCGCGCATGGTTGCAAATTGGCTCAGATGTCACGCAAACCGTAAAAGAAGGTGAATTGGGAGAATGGGATACATCAGGACTGGATGGATTATATACCCTACAATTACAAGTGGTTGGGGAGGAAAACCAAGTACAGACTGCCTTGATTCAAATCACAGTTGATAATGTTCCTCCTACGATATCCATCTTGTATCCAGCGGATGGCGAAATGATTTCCGCCAGCGAGTATCCCTCTCTCACATTCCAGTTCCAAGCCTATGATGATATCGCTGTAAAACAAGTAGCAATCTATTTAGATGGCAAAAATATCTATAATTTAGTCCAACCCCCTTTTGCAGTGCCGTGGCAGACAATTCCTGGTAAACACCACCTCAAGGCAATTGTGATTGATCAAGCCAGTAACCAGACCGTATCCGAAATTACATTTACCGTAAAGCCATAAATAATTTATCATAAAGGACTAATTCGCTCCCCAGTAAAAATGGAGCAAAATTAGTCACCACCAAAAAAATTATATTACGCTCATAAGTATCGCAAGTGTGTTGAAAAACAATTTCTTAATTGACCAACCGTCAGACTTTAACACTCAATAACAAAACCTGACAGGTCTCCGCTAAGGTCTTGCTTTTTGAATTTCTGTCTTCGCAAGGGATTCGGACAACATAAATTTGGATGAAACCTGACAGGTCTCCGCTAAGGTCTTGCATTCCGAGTTCCTTGTCTATGCCAGCGATTCGGTAAACACAGGCGCAGGTAAGACCTGTCAGGTTTGAACTAGGTGGCGTACCGTGAAAGTCTTGCATTCCGAGTTTCATATCCATGCAGGCAATTCAGGCAACATAAATTTGGATGAAACCTGACAGGTCTCCACTAAGATCATGCGTTCCGAGTTCCTTGTCTATGCCAGCGATTCGGTAAACACAGGCGCGGGTAAGACCTGTCAGGTTTGAACTCGGTGGCGCACTATGAATACCCAGTCTGGTATCATCACCAGCTTTCAGGTGACATTTAGCTATGCCTGCAATGAGCATCATTTTTGTTCTTATCCTTTTTTTACCGCTTTGGTGCCTAAACTCAAACGGATGATGAATGTCTTCATTAGGATTGGTTTCAAAATAAAAAAATTTCCCATACATAACCAAGAGAGATCTGTCGATGGGAACTAAAAGGAGGTGTATATTTTGGAAATTTAGATAGAATTTGAGTTGTTAAAAGTCAAATTCGGATAGGAAAGTTTTTTCAATTTACCTATTCGTTTGTCACAATATGAGAGTATTTTTTAAACGTACTCAATTAATCAACTTAATTCATCGTCGTGAATTATAATAATGTTGAGATTACTCAGCCTCTCATTGCGAGTGAATATTACGAAGCAATCCACAATTTAGCGAGGAGATTGCTACCATCGCAAAGAGGATTCCATTGCAACGACCGGTGCAGTCATGAACATATATCGCAATGACGCATTAATTGTGGTTTCATAAAGATTTATAACTGCATCCTTATAAAATGATTTCCATTTATTATTCACTCCCATCGAAGCTATAAATCATGACGGTGAGTGATTGACAAAAAATTGAATATTGCTAATTAGGAGAATCATAAAATGGAGAAAAAATCGTCCTATTCTTATCTCGTTTCTCGATCCTGGCGAGTTTTTTTTGGTCTGCTATTCCTATTTGTTGCCAGCCTAAGTTGCACACTGGGAGGGGCTTCCGATACCACCCTCATTCAAACACAAACTTCCCTTGGCATTCAACAAACTATGCTTGCCCAACAAAGCAATCAAATGCAACAACAAACCTCCGATGCTGTTATAAAGACCCAAATCGCCCAAGAAATCCAGGCTACCATGATTGCAAATCAAAGCCTTCAGCTCACTCAAGCAGCGGTAGCGGTACCTACTACTCAAAACCAACCTGTTCAACCTACGACCCAAACCAGTCCAGTGAACCCTGTCCAGCCAACCGAAGGCATGTCTCCGGCTGATGTAGAAAATAAAATCAAATCTGCCAAAATTCTTTTGTATGAAGATATGGCAGGCACCGGCCAATTAGAGTATTACAAAGAAGCACTAGACATGGGAGGTTATAAATATAAAGGAGACGGAAGCGCATTAGGTTGGTTTAAAGAAGATCTGTTAGGAAGCAATTGGGATCTTATTATCGCTGCTTCCGAAAACCGCAATGTCGTACAAGGTGAATTTTTCCAATATTTATTGGAGCATATGAACAAAGGTACCGCTGTCATCATCGAACACTGGGACTTAGATGATTTATCTAGCGGTAAAGTTGCCCCAATTTTAGCCAAATGTGGTATTGGAATTTATCGCGATTGGTTCTTCCAGGATCTGGCTGGGGTTGCTGATTTATCTGTTTGGCCCCTCGTTAGCGGCCATCCGGTCTTCAATGAACCAAATACAGGAATTTCATTACGCAATTTCAATTATTTTTGGCCGACGAACGATCAAGGTGATCTGCTCAAATTAACCGGGAGTGGCGATGCAACCTTATTGGCAGGCAACATTGCAACGTCAAAGTCCGATCATGGCGTGTTAGCCACTTGTATGGGCGGACGTGTGATCATCCAGACGTTTTCTTCGCATACCTATTTGCGGGAACAAGTCACCAGATTGATAGAGAATTATGTGCATTACACCTTGAAAAATCACTTTTTGACTCAGCCATAAGTTTCAGGCAGGGACTTCAATGGAATGGACGCGGTAACAATTCGACTTGATCATCAATTCAAAGATCATTAATGCCGCGTCCATGACATTCAATAAGAGATAAGATTTTTCTCGTTCTCTCTTTGTATGGCGGAATTCATCGCAGCGGTTAGTTATTCGATGCCGGAATAGTTTTGTGGGCTTTCTCAATAATTTTTTGTGTTGTAGAAAAAGCCAATGGCGGTAAAGAATCAAAAGGGAAAAAAGCTACTTTATCTACATCATCAGCAGCATTCATCTCACCGGAGCGGATTTCTCCCCGATAGACAATTAAAATATGAGCACCGCGCACATGCTCTTGCCCATAAAGAACATCGAATAAGTCTGTAATCTCAACATCCAAGCCGGTCTCTTCTTTACATTCCCGTTGAGCTGCCCAGCGTGGATCTTCACCAGCATCCACAAAACCAGCCGGTAATGTCCATTGCCCTTGTCCGGGAACATTAACCCTCCGTGCCAGTAAAACTTTCCCATCTTTGATAATCAGTACCGCAACAGCCACCTTCGGATCAGCAAAGTAAATCCATCCACACTTTGGACATGACGGTCTTAACTTCCCAAAGATTTCTTTTTCGCTCAGTTTGCTACCGCAGCGAATACAGTAATTCACCTCATCATCAACAAGACTCATAAAATTATCCGTTTTGTTTATAAAAATAAAAGGTCAATCCACCAAACAATACTGTCAGGATTGCCAAACCAATTTGAAGGTATAACCAGCGCGGATTGGTCTGGGTTTGGAGCTCCCCTGTTTCTTCCTGTGGAGAAACCATCGAGCGCTGGTTTTGGTCAAAAGATGGCGCAGGATATGCCTGTAATGCAGCAGCGCCTTCCTCTTGTGGTGTAGAAGACATCGCTAAGTTTTGAGCAGAAACCTCCGGAGTTTCGCTAACTTGGGGCAACAATTTCATTGACGGCGCTTCCGTGATGGTTTGAGTGGTTGTAATCTCACCCCCTCCCAGTCCTGTTGCACCGACAATACCTGGGTAAGGAGTTGCTTCACCTGTGGGGAGTATTGGTGCGACTTTCATCATCGGTTCACTCGTGCCTTCACTGGCAGGGCTGCCGGAAATAGATGGCTCCAGCGCAGTAATTTCTGGATATGGCGTCAGCGGAGCCGCTTCATAAACTTCCGCAGGCGCTGCAGCCATCGGTAAACTTTTTTGTTGATTAATGGACAGAATGTTCCAGCAAAACCAAATCCCAAAAACCAAGCTAAGCATGGCTGATGCGGTTTGAAGCAACTTATTCCGATTGATAAATACTTCCCATATCGATTTTCGATGTTCAGCTAGTTGCGGTTTTAGGGTGTAATTACGGGGGGCACGCAGGACGGGTTGAGCGCGTAGAAGATTGCGGGTTCGGTTTAGTTTATTGAATAATTCTTGTAACTCTTGGTCGTCTTTGAGCCGCGATTCAATTAGCCGTCTTTCTTCGGAGGTTACTTCTCCATCCAAGTAGGCATTAATTTCTTCGAGATCGCTTTGGCGAGGTAGATTGTTACTCATATTTTGCCCTCATTCAATAAACGAAATCGAGCAGGTAGGAGTTCCCAAAAACCTTGCAGACAATCTTGCATCCGGTACCGTGCGCGTGCGAGACGACTTTTTATCGTACCAATCGGCTTATTTAGGACATGGGCAGCCTCTGCATAATCACATCCATCCAAATCAATGATCACGACCACACTCCGAAATTCTTCTGGAAGATCATCCAAGCATTTCTGAATCGCCTCTTGGAGTGCTTTTTGAGCCAATATTTCTTCCGGTGAATCACCAGGGTCAACCATCCACTGGGCTGTTTCAATTTCCTCCTCTTCGGAATTGAGAGGTTCCAAAGGAACTGTGGGACGACGTTTTTGACGACGTAACTCATCGAGACATTGATTGGTGACAATCCTTAGCAACCAGGCTTTGAAAGACCCGCCACGGAAGGATTTCAGTGCATGATAGGCTGAGATAAAACACTCTTGGGTAGCATCGTCAGCCATTTCTCGATTTCCTAACATGCGGTACGCATGGGTATAAATCAAATCCTGATATTGCAATACCAAGCGATTGAATGAATCGATATCCCCCTTTTGTGCAAATTGAATCAACGCCTGTTCATCCATCGGTAGTGATTAAAACCAGGTTTATTTAGGAAAACCCAAAGGGTTTTATACGGACTGGTTTGTTTCCTTTCCAAACTAATTATACATGCGAAATTATCCCAAACACACAAGTATCTTTATGAAACCTGAAAATTGAATAATTAGGAACGGGAACAAAGCCAGTTTTCCAACACCAGAATGTATTAAAACGACGCCATTTTAAATTACTTCTTCTTAAATACTAAATCATGGACATACGTATCCCAATACTCTTGATCTCCCGCGATAGTTCCTATTCATATTCTATATAGATTCGGTTAAAATAACAATATCTCATCATTGCCTGACGTGGAAATCAACTGATGCAAATCAAGCACTTCCTTTCCCGTTCAGCATGACAATATATGAAATATTGTAAACCATAAAAAATGCCATTAAATCCTTCCCTAACCCAATTAATTTGCTTTGATATCGATGGTACATTGGCAGACACGGATAATGTCATCGTCGATCAAATTGCCAAACGGCTGCTTTTAATAAACAAAATCTTCCCATCCGTGGATATTCCCCGCCTTGCCAGAAAAATTGTCATGGCGGTGGAATCACCGGGCAATTCATTGCTCTATCAACTTGACCGATTGGGCATCGATGAATGGATCCATAAAATACGTAAACGTCTTTCTCCTTCTGGTATGTCAAATTTACCCTATTCGGATTGGATTCCGGGAGCAGACGAGACGCTCAAGAGACTTTCCAACAAATATTCCCTTGCCATTCTCAGCGCCCGTGATGAGCAATCCACCCGCGCATTCATCCAACAAATGGGTATATCCGAATTCATTCGCATTTATGCGAGTGCTGAAACCTGCCCTCATACCAAGCCTTATCCGGATCCACTACTCTGGATTGGTAGACAATTAGGGATTGCCCCTAAAAATATCCTTTTTGTTGGCGATACAACCGTGGATATTCTCACTGGAAAACGGGCTGGGGCTCAAACAGTGGGGGTTCTGAGCGGATTTGGAGAAGCGGCTGAATTAGCTGCTGCGGGAGCAGATTTAATTCTGAATGACATTAATATGCTGGCACACATTTTACCGCCATAACCGTCTTGACAGGCTTTCTTTTTCCTTTTCAACCCGCATAAAATACCAATTCGTTGCAAGATTTTAGCCAAAACTATTGCATTTTCATAATTATTTGTATATAATAAGAATATGGAAAAAAGATTTTATTCCCATTTCTTTTTCCGCACTATTCTGATTTGCTTGTTGTTCAGTCTTTTCAGTATCTTTTCCTACATTCCTTCAGCATTAGCAGCGGATATTCCACGCTATTTCCCGGAAACCGGGCATTTCCTCGGCGGCGATTTTCTCACCAAATACAATGAGACGCCCAATGCCGAATTAATCTATGGCTCTCCCATTACAGAAGCATTCTATTCTCCCTCCTCAAAACGTCTGACGCAATACTTCGAAAAAGCTCGTTTCGAACTCTACCCTGAAAACCCTCCCGAACTGCGCATTAAAGTTACCCCACTCGGTGAATTAATACACGCGTATCAGCCCGGAAAACCACTGGCTATCAACGCACCCCTCTCTGGATGTAAAAATTTTGTTGAAACCGGCTATTCGGTCTGCTATAGTTTCCTCGATACGTTCAATCAATTAGGGGGTGTGCGGGTCTTCGGATATCCCATCTCCAACCTTGAAACGCAGGATGGCCTCATTGTCCAATATTTTCAATTAAGTCGTTTTGAATGGCACGGTAATGGTAGCCCCAGCAACAAAGTTCAAATCTCTGATCTTGGTCGACGCTTTTTCGAATTGTCTGGTGAAGATAAGCGCTTATTAGCTCCATTGATGCCTGGCAACAATGCACCACAGATCATCCGCCGTCTTCAAATTCATGGCTTCACCGAATTAGCAGTTACCGCTCAAACCGCTACGCAAACGGTTTATGTCATTGTGCAGGATCAAAATAATCTGCCCGTGACGAACGCATTGGTTGGTGCCATTATTAACTTACCCGATGGACAACAAATACCAGCTCCTTTTCCTCTCCCCACTGATAATAACGGCCTGGCAAAATTTAACTTTAATTTCCAATCATCCGAAATTGGATTGGCAATAATAAAAATTGAAGCACGGTACGATATTTATTCTGCGAAATCCGTGACTTCATTTCGGATTTGGAAATAGGTAATACGTTCAAACCCTAAGAATCCATTTGACATACACATTGGAATAGTGCACAAGAAGCACATCAATCTTTTTGGATTGGGTCATCTTTATTGTCGTTAATAATTGATCCAAATCAATAACTTCTCCGGCTTTCATTATGCTTGCCCTTGTCGAAGCATTCCCCAATTCAGCATTAGAAATGCCGCGCCCCCAAATGGTACTCCTTATTTATGACGGGTTACTGGTGTGAATGTTTGATAATAATAGGGGTAAAGTGTCAATAATATTATTATCGTTAGCGGAAACTTTTATTTCCCCTTATTAAGCTTATTAGCGATCCGAGTTGTCCTCGATGGCAAATCTTTCCAATCAGGATAATCTAATTCCAATTGTTTCAAAAAGTTATGGGCTTGCACTAATTTATTATTTTGTTCGAGGAAATCCAAATAGGCGTCTAAATCTTTCAGTGCCTGAGCGAGGTTATGCAAACGATAGTTTAATTCCATCGTCAATATCCGTGCTTTTTCATCGTTGGGTTCTAGTTCTCGAATTTGCTGGTATATTTCCAGAGCCGATTTCCAATCCAAGTTCTGAATATCCAGATCGCCAATGAGGTGCAAGACCATCACCTGCATATTTTTCCCTAAATTATTTTGAAGGACATACTGATAAGCTTTCTCATACGTTTCCCGGGCTTGCCGCAAATCCGCCAAAGTGTAAAATGCCTCCGCTAAATTTAGATACTCCTGCAGACATTCATTTACCTCCCCTTTTTCTGACAACAAATCGATTAATTTCTGGCGAACCAAGGTATTCATCGGTGAGATATCGGTTAATCTCCGATACAACTCCAGCGCTTTTTCTTTTTCACCTCTTACATCGTATGTCTTTGCCACGATAAATAGCTTCGTGAAAGCATCTTCCGTAAATCCATGTTCCAACAATAAATCACCCAATAAAATATGTAAAGGAAGATAGGTCGGCATAAACTGGAGAGTGTAATACAACTCTTCGATTGCAGTTCGAAAGTTCCCACTGCGTGCCAGCGATTGAATTGAGGAAATAATGTTCATAGCATTCAAACCACCCGCCTCGGAAAAAAGACTACCTATGGGGATAATTTCCCCTTCGAGCTGCCTGGCGTTCAATTGCTCACGTATCTGCCTGATTCTCTTTTGCCAATCGCGACTAAATAAAATGCTGCTGATTTCCTTGCAGATCTGCTTCAGGTTTTCCTCATCTTTTTGTTGCGCAATTGTTTCAAGATAAGGAGCGTATGCCTTTTCTAATTCTCCCCTTTGGGATTCTGGCACAGATTCAAGATCAATTTTCATCAACGCTTGATAATAAGCACGGGTTGCTTCCAATAATTTTCCGCGCTGGTAATACGAATCGCCGATCAATAAATAACTCGCAACTTGGTAAGCCGATTCTTTTAAAGCTGGACTCAGAGCTTTTTCAACCTGATCATATTTTCGCTGGCGGTGATAACCATAACCAAGTTCGAAATACGCTGCCGGATGGTTTAAGCCGGCTTGGATCGCATTTTCTAAATCTGCAAGTGCTTCTGGCATCTCATTTTCTTTGACTTTCGCAAGGTAATCCCCAAGGTATTTCTTTATTTTCAGAATATCTGGTTGGCGGTTAAATATTCCCTTTGCTCCACTTACCCAGGAGCTCAATCCTCTTTTCTCATTTACATCTTCATCTGTAATATTATTCCCTTCAAAAAACCCTTCTGCTAGTTGGCTAAGGGCGAGCTGATGCGCTTTGCCCAATAGATCAACCTCTCGATCTGCAACAGTTTTCGATGAGTAAGATGGAACTTTTTTTGCTGGTGATGGGATTTGTTTTTCTAACTCCACCAGGGGAAGTTGCTTCCCGCTTTCGATAATCTTTAATGCTTCAATCGCTTCCTGACTTTCCGGCAGAAGCTGCTGCGCTTGCAACAACAATTCTTTTGCCTTATCCATCCTACCTTGCCTTTGGTGGATTGCAGCCATGACCATTAACTCATGTACCGCTTGCTCTGGTTGGTTGCTTTTCTCGTATATTTTTGCTAGTAACGTATGGATCTGCAAATCCTGAGGATTACATTTTGCTGCAAACGCCCAATTCTCAATCGTTTTAGGTAGATCGCGATTTTTAAGATACAGCTCCCCTGCACGCATAGCAAATCCAGCTGCTTGTATAGAATATCCTAATTGGTGAGCAATTTGCGCCAGTCGTTCTGCTGGAATTGGGTCATTTGCATCAATCTTGCTTGCCGATGAATAAGCATCGAACGCCTCTTCTAAACGGTTTAAAGCGGAGTATGCATAACCTAAACCAATCCAAACCGCTGCTTTGTTCCGATTGATTTCCAAAGCTTTTTGATAACAATCAATGGCGAGCTCCCAATCCTGATCCCAAGCAGCTTCATGGCCTTTCTCAATCAATTCCTCAAAGCGTTCTTCCGTTTCATCCATAATTACTCCAACATCTGGAAGGGTTTATTAACCTTGATTTATTCATCAAACAACACCATATCACTCCAATTTTTCCCATAACGCGCATCCGTTTTCAAGGGAATACTCAATGGATATGCGGATTCCATCACCCGTTTGACGAGCGTTACGGTTTCTTTAAGTTCATTCTCTGGACATTCCACAACTAATTCATCATGAACCTGGAGCAACATTTTCCCATTTAAGCCAGCTTCACTCAATGCATCGGGAATTCGTAACATCGCCAGTTTAATGATGTCCGCTGCGGTGCCTTGGATGGGTGCATTGATAGCTTCGCGTTCTTCTCGGTTGCGGATATTGGGATTTCGTTCATTTTTCAACCCTGGAAAATACCGTCGTCTTCCTAGCAAGGTTTCCACATAACCGCGTTCGGCTGCTTCTATCCTTGCTCGATCGAGATACGCTTTTACCCCAGGGAATTTCTTAAAATAAGCTTTGACAAACTCTTCTGCTTCTGCCAAAGTCAAGTCAGTCCCGCGGGTTAATCCATACGGCGTCATCCCATAGATCAAACCAAAGTTAATCGCTTTTGCATGTCGGCGTTGTTCTTTTGTGACAGCCTCAATCGGGATGTTGTAGATCGCCGCAGCGGTTGCAGCGTGAATATCCTGATCTGCCTGAAATGCTTCTAGCATAGCCTGGTCTTTTGATATGTGAGCCACGATTCTCAACTCAACTTGAGAGTAATCCGCTGAGATTAAGATATGGTTCGGGCTGGCGATGAACGCTTGTCGGACTTGTCTGCCTATATCTGACCTGGCTGGAATATTCTGCAAATTCGGTTCAGAAGATGCTAATCTACCCGTAACCGAACCGGTCTGATTATAAGATGTGTGCACCCGTCCGGTTTTTGGATTAACCTCACGCGGTAACGCATCTACATAGGTGGATTTCAATTTGGAGAGTTCCCGATAATCTAAAATCCAGTCAACCACCTCATTTTGGCCGCGTAACTCTTCCAAAATACCCGCTGCGGTGGAATAAAAACCACTGGCGGTTTTCTGATTCCGGTTGGGTGGAATGATTTTCAATCGTTTAAACAAGACATCCGATAACTGAGATGGAGAATTAATGTTGAATTTCATATCCACTGCTTCATATATCCGATTCTCGATATCATGCAAGCGTTGTGCCAATTCTTGAGACATCCCTTTCAATAATGCTACATCCAGGCTAATGCCGGTCATTTCCATCTCAGCCAATACTTTGACTAATGGCATTTCCAATTCCGAAAACAATTTCAAGCCTTGTTTCTGGGATAATTCCTCGAGCAAGATCGGTTTCAAACGAATAACCATGGCAGCATCTGCAGCTGCATACGGAGCTGCCTGTTCAATCGGTACATCTGCCATGCTAATTTGTTTTTTCCCTTTTCCGATTAACTCCTCAATCGTGGTCATATTAATATTCAAACGCACCCAAGCCAGATTCTTCAAGCCTAAATTATGCGATCCGGGATCGCATACCCATTCAGCGATCATCGAATCAAAGCTTAACGGTTCGGGTCGTAATCCATTTCTTGCTAACACTACATAATCGTATTTAACATTATGACCTAATTTAGGTACATTCAAATCAGTAAGAACTGGCGCTAATCTTGAAAGAACATAAGGTAATTCTAATTGCGGGAACGCATCCTGATGGTGTCCAACAGGAATATAGTAACCTTTGTCTTCTGCAAAAGCGAGCGATATTCCAACTAAATCCGCTCGCATTTGATCGGTGGAGGTGGTTTCCGTGTCGAAAGAAACTTCCTTAGCGTTACTCAATTGTGCCAGAAGACTATCCATCTTCTCTGGAGTGTTGATGATCTCCGTTTGTAAATCTCCCATGCCGCTAATCTCCACTATATTTGATATAGCGCTGCTAGGGAAGAGTGATAGTTGTTGCGTGGTTTTTCTTTGATTGGTGAGTACCCCATACTGTTCTGCTACGACACGAAAACGATTCATCAATGTGCGAAATTCAAGAGCGCGGAATAGTTCTTCAATTCGCTCCAGGTCAAATTGGCCGACTTTTGCAGTTTCAGGTTGAAAGGGTATGTTTAAATCCGTGCGGATGGTTGCTAGTTTGCGGGATAGATAAGCATTGTCTTTATCTGCAATGAGTTTCTTGCGCACCGATTCGCTGATTTCATCTAAATGAGCATAAATCCCATCCAAAGTTTGATATTTCATCAGCAAACTAATGGCTGTTTTCTCACCAATCCCAGCCACTCCTGGAATGTTATCCGATTTGTCCCCCACTAGCGCTTTATAATCCACAACTTGTTGAGGAGTTACGCCTAAATATTTCTGTACATCCTCGGGATAATAATCCATTGCATCCGATAGACTTTTTCCTGGTAAATTCACGATAATGCGTGGTTCCACTAACTGCAATAAATCTCTATCTCCGGTGATGATTTTGACCCCATAACCATCTTTAACTACTTGCTTGGCAATGCTTCCCAAAACATCATCCGCTTCAAAGCCTTCCAATTCGAGGCGCGGGAAATGCATCGCATCCACAATTTCGCGAATTCTTTCGATTTGTGGTTGTAGGTCATCGGGCATTTTTGCGCGCGTTGCTTTATAAGCTGGATAAATATCATCCCGAAAAGTACGGCCGGTATCAAAAGCAATGGCTAAATATTGTGGTTTTTCATTTTCAAGGATACGTAAAACCACACTAACAAATCCAAAAACACCTGCAGTAGGTTCACCAGTGTGTGTATGAAATCCCTCAGGACTGCCACGCATTAAGGCAAAATAGGTTCGGTAAGCAAGTGCATGACCATCAATTAAATAAAGAGTCGGAGGCATGGGGTTTATTCCTTATTCAATTCATCTACTTTATTCAATTATAAATGAGTTTATTTCAAAATCATTTTCAAAACAGCACAGTTTGATAGACAAACCCCTATATCTATCATCTCCTCAAAACTTTTGCCACAAAAACACTCATTACCGAAGCATAGATAAATTCACCGATTTATACTATTTACGAAGAATTAAGTTGACAAGCTGTTCCTTACATGTTATCTTATCCAATAGGATGAAACGTGCGACGGGCGTCGTTGGTTTTATATTTTTGATTCTCTCCATTTGGGGAGTTATTTCACAACGAATTAAACCCGCCGCCGGAGAAGATTCTCCTCCACCACGTCAAACAACAATCCAGGTTTCCTATACAGATTATGAGTGGTGGTTGCTCACATGGAAGGATAGTTCCATTGTTTGTCGAATTCATATTGACCATGAGGGCTTGCCCAATCAGGATGAGGTCTACCAACAATGTGGCTTGGATGTATACCAAACCTGGGCATCTACACCACCTTGCGCTCCTGCTCAAATGGGCAGTTTCGATACTTTTGGCTGCAAGGGGTTATATCTGCATTTTATTGCCAGTAAACCCTCTCAAAAAGAATTGGTGATTGACTTGCCGGTTGCAAGTGCCACAATCAGCCTGGACGGATGTCAACCTACTATCCCGGAGAACCGTTGTCCGACCATCCCAAATTTACTCATCACCGGAATTGAACCGCTTCCGAATGAACAAATCACCGCAATTGAAGGATTATATGACCGCGAACCGTTCACCTGTAACGGAGCAGTTTGTTCCATTCCCCTCCGCCCTACTCCGATGAACGGTGTCGAAGTAGAATTTTGGGCTGTCTCAAGCTTCGGCGACACAAGCGCGCATTACAAAGCTCAGGTGCGGGTTGTCGATAGTGGCGTCACTCAGAATCCGAGCGGTAGTGGTTGGTTCATTGATGTTTTAAGCTCCCAATGGCGCGGTAATCCATTGGCATCTTGCGCAGAAACATGGCAAGCATTTCAACCGGTTGGCGGTCCCCCGCTCTGGTTAAGCTCACCATCAACGACAGATTTAATGGCTTCTGACCAACCGTATTATTATCTCGCCGGGCGGTTAATCAGCCAAGGTGTCGTGGATGCCTCTAGCTGCCCTACCAAAGGGTTATTACCCAATGGTTATGCAGACGCTTGTGGACTGGAACAAGCACGACCCTATATCCAAAGCTGGCAAAATCAATTCGACGCAAAGATCTTGCAAGTGTCCAATGAGAGCGGCGTACCAGCTCAATTGATGAAGAACATCTTTGCCCAAGAAAGTCAATTTTGGCCAGGGATCTTTCGAATCCCCTATGAATACGGCCTTGGTCAAATAACCGATCGGGGAGCGGATGCGTTATTATTATGGAATGATAGTTTCTACAACCAATTTTGCCCCCTCATTTTAGCGCAAGACACCTGCGATCAGGGCTATCTCCATCTCAGCCCAGAAAATCAGGCGATGCTGCGTGGTGCTTTGGCAGTCCAGGCCCAAGCAGATTGTGCCGATTGTCCAGCGGGAATAGATTTAACCGATGCCTCATTCAGCATCCCTCTCTTTGCCAATACCATCAAGGCGAATTGCGATCAAGTAGCCCAGATAGTTTATAACGCTACCAAACAAATGCCTGGCGCGGTTGCCAGTTATGAAGATTTGTGGCGGATGACGGTTGCTAATTACCATGTTGGTCCAGGATGCTTATCTTATGCTGTGTTTACAACTTGGAACGCTGGTTCTCCTTTAACTTGGGATAACATTATCCAAAATTTGACCGAGCCTTGTAAATCTGCCATCCCTTACGTTGAAAAAATTGCCCGCTAAGGAATAAACCCCCTGATAGAGGCATATTGAAACCGTTTATCATTGGTTCGACAGCCCTTTCGCCCCTGTATCACAAAATTTATTTTGTGGGCTTTTGTGAAATAAATTTCGCAGTACTAACCTGTACCTTTCTAATCCATTGAGAACGAATCTACCTCACTACCATAAGTCATAGCCTCTGCTCATTACCGCGATCTGCCACCGACGATTTATTGCTTCTAACCAACGAGGAATCACCTCAAGGGTTTCGTACCGCGATTCCAAAATTGTTGAATCATGATATAATTTTCGGCAAGCGATGAGGCTCGCGTCAATTGTCCTCTGGACTGATAGCCTCTATTGAAGAATACTTCAATAGAGGTTTTTTTATTTATTAAGCGATATTAGAGAAATGGATCGAAATGATGGTTTTAATAATTTCATTATTTATAAAAGGATTTGACTGGGATCATTTTTCTAGTCATTTGACTTTATCTTCTTAACTTATCCCCACAAGCACACTTATTGGAGCATAGCTATGAGTGAGGTAATCATCGAAATACACCAACCTGGACGTCCAATCGGTGAATATCAACAGAGTTCAAACGGGTATTTGATTCTGAAGCAAATAATTTATCCAGAAGAACATCTCCCATTTGATATCGGTTATATCCCAGAAACACTCTCCGATCAGGGGGAATTGCTTCCAGTTCTATTAATCGGAGAAACTTCTCACCCACCTCACAGCCGGGTTGAAGTCCGTCTCCTTGGGGGTATTCGAAACAATGGAACAATTTCGACTTTGTTAGCGGTCGCCAAATCCGACAAGAAATATCAAAATGTTTCATCCATAAACGACTTAAATGATCTGCAGCGGGATGAAATAATCAATCGCCTGAAAATGTTCTCCAAAAACGGATTCCACTGGCTCAACCAAACGGAAATCGACGCAATCATCAAACAAGCTCGCAAGAATTATAGATTGGTATCCATCCAAAACAGTCAAGAAATACGGACAAAACCAGCCTGGAAACCTGCAGATTCACAGCGAAGAGTTACCGATTATACAGAAATCGAGCATTACACTGCTGCAGAGTATACATTTTTCCAGCTTCCTTACCATATTCAACATTATGTTAGCGAATATCTGGATGAGGATGAACGTATTTTATACGCCATACAGCGCCCAGCTATGCGCAGTAACATTTATCATTCCTGGCTGGGACGTGAAAAACTTCAAGAAGGAGTGCTTATCCTAACTACACAGCGTTTGATCCAATTAGTTGAGCTGGTTCCATTAAGTGATAGTGGCGTGCGTTACGGTTTTAATGCCCAGATTGGCGTTGTGGAGCGATTAGTAGATTTTTCTGTTGAGGAAATAAAGGATGAATCAGTGATTATCAGAACTGAATGGCGATCGAAAATGGGAAAAGGTTTATTAGAATGGGAAACCCCTTTATTTACCCGTTCCAAAGTCCTGGATATGCTGAGTTATTTGGAGAAATTTACACCCGCGAAAATCAAACCAAATGCATTACAACGTTCCAGTTTTCCAGCCCCAGCAGAATTGCCATTATTGCGTGACCCTGCGAGTAATGACCCGCAATCCGAACATTTTATTCATCAGCGCTTTGCAAATTTTATACCTTCTCTATTATCCAAAAACGAAAAAATTTATACCTGGGCGCTGATTCCAGCCTGGTTTGAAAATAACAATATTGCGCATACAGTAGTGATAACAAATTCCAGGATCATGCTCGTAGCGGATCCCAACCATCCAAAACCGTTGCTTTGGAGTGTACCATTGGTCAATATCACCACCCTTGAATATGTGGGCTCTGTCATGCATTCTTACATTGGATTACACGTGGATGAAACCGAAAAAACTCCCTTGATTAAAATCAAATTTCCTTATTCAGCAGAAATCGCCTTCCATCGTTGTTTTGAAACTATCCGCCGCTGCATGGCAGTCCTGCCACTGGCTTGAGGTTATTCTCTGCCCTTCTTGCTATGCTTGTTGTATGCACACATTTGATTCTGATAAGAATACAACAATGGACTTCTTGTAGTAGTACAAATTATGTTATTTTGCTTTGATTTTTGGCAGAAACCAAAGTGCCACAAATGCGACAAATGCCATAATTGCGCCAAAAGTAAATGGCGCTGCAGCGGAGATATTCCATAAGTATCCAGCGATAACACTGGCGGGTAAAGCCATTACCCCAATGGATGCATTGAATAATCCATAGGCAGCTCCACGATTAGCTTCAGGTACCAGTTCTGCTACCATTGCTTTCGATGAGCCTTCAGTAAAAGCATAATAGAGACCATAAAAAGCATAGAATATCCAAATCATCCAAGCACTTCTGGCGACTGCAAATCCTAAATAAGTCAAAGCATACACACCCCAACCAATCGTGATAGCTTTCCGTCGCCCAATTTTATCGGATATCTTTCCTGCTGGGATTGCAGTCAAAGCAGAAGTAAGATTAAATAAAGCTACAACTAACGGAATAGTAGTGCTCGTAATTCCGACATCTTCAGCCCTGAGAATTAGAAAAGCGTCTGATGAATTCCCTAAAGTAAATAACAACATAATACCTAAAAATGCAGCAAAAGTCCCTCTAAGTGGCGCAAGGGAAATGATTTGCTTATTGATGGGCGATTTTCTTTCTTTCACCAATAATCCAATGATAACCAATGGTACAAAGGCAATAATTCCAGCGATAAAGAAAATTCTTCGATATAAATAGCTATTTCCAACCCATATCCGTAATAATCCATACGTGATGATTGGTCCTGCAACTGACCCCAATGTATCCAAAGTACGTTGTATTCCAAAAGCAAAACCTAATTTTCGATGACCTGCGGATCCCGCCACAAGGGCATCCCGAGGAGCATCTTTCAAACCTTTGCCAACCCCATCCGTCCATCGTAACCCCAAAACAGCGACACCGCTGTTCACGAAACCCAGGCTAAACCTGGCTATCGCAGAAAAGGCATAACCTATAAAAACGATTAACTTTCTTAACCCAAGATAGTCTGACAAATAACCAGCACCAATTTTCATTAAACTGACAATGGTCATCATGGCGCCTTCAATTAACCCAATAAATTCTTTGTTGAGTCCTAAAACCGAGCTGTAAAAAGTGGGGAGAACTGGTTGGATCATATCTTGAGCTAGTCCACCAAAAAAAGCGACCCAACCTAAAGCTACGACATTACGTTCGACGAGTTTATCATTCCCATTACCTGTTTGTGATGGAGAATTCTCCGAGTAGTTTTTCTTCATAATTTTCATCCTTTCACACTTTTTACACCGAATATTTGCTCTAAAATAAAAAGCCTCTACCACATCACATTGGTAGAAGCTATCATCTGCAGCAGCAGTTTAAATTGCGAGCTTCATCGCTAAAATTATTTTAATTCTTAATCGGAGTGTGGTCAAGATAACCCCGAATTGGCGTTACAGCAAAAAGACTTTCACCGCCCATTTCTTTATAGATTACTATGAAGCTAATGTATGTCATCCTGCGGATATATGCTAACACGAATTAATTGGGAATAAATGCGCCATCATCTTAATAAATAACATCTCAAAATTCTATGTATTCTTCTTTTGATTATTATTGGTGGAATTCCACCATTCCGATACAACTCAATCGTCGGTAGTCTACATCAACTTTACTGGACAATATCAATCGGATGGCTCGCTCGGTATGTTTCGGAGTGAATGGTCGCTTTTTACTGAATTTAGAGTCAAAAACGTGGATATTGGCTTTTATCCCGATTTTTATTTTATTGTGCAATTCAGATTGTCGGGTATGGAAACCCGACCTATAGGTCGTCAAGTAAGATACACAACTCCTACCCCATAACCCTCGCGAGCGGGGGAATGGGAGTAATGACTCCTGCTCCAACGAGGTGTAATATTCCTCTAAAAAAGAAAAGGGCTGGCGATTAAACCAGTCCTTTTCTATTCATTGCGCCTCCTTAGAGAAGAGCAAGGGAAATAATCTCGGATATACTCCCCTGATCAAACCGCAGTCAGCAATTTCACTAATGCCAGAAATTCGTCCCATTCTTCTTGAAAAAAGTGGAGCGTTACATTGTTGAGCTCTAAATGATAAGTAGTCTCGCCATCTGGTTCTTGCGCACGCCAGGCGAGATAATTATCTGTTTCAGCAATGACATCTGTCTCGGGTTCAGGCATTTCTTTGGGCATATTTTCCTCCGTTCTAATCGGTATCTTCACTTAAAGTTTCCAGGAATTCCTGGTTGTTCGCCGTCCGGGCAAGCCGTTGCAGTATCGCTTCAGTTGCCGTGGTCGGATCCATGCCGGCTCCATGAGGTGGAGGGGTGATCATCGCATCATACATCCGCCTCATCAACCAAACACGTGGTGTGATATCAGGTCCTAATAACAATTCTTCACGCCGGGTTGAAGAACGCTCGATGTCAATGGCGGGGAAGATACGCCGTTCCTGTAAGCGCCGTGAGAGATGTAATTCCATGTTACCAGTACCTTTGAATTCTTCATAAACAACGTCATCCATGCGCGAGCCAGTATCCACGAGACAGGTCGCAATAATCGTCAATGATCCACCCTCTTCGATATTTCGCGCTGCTCCGAAAAACCGTTTTGGAGGATAAAGCGCCGAGGGATCAATACCTCCTGATAACGTGCGTCCGGATGGGGTAACAACCAGATTATACGCACGTGCCAAACGAGTGATCGAGTCCATCAAAATGACAACATGCCGGCCGATTTCTACCAATCGCTTCGCCCTTTCCAATGCCATCTCAGCAATCCGCACGTGTGATGTGACCGGTTCATCAAACGTGGACGAAATCACTTCCGCTTCTACTGAGCGATCCATATCGGTGACTTCTTCTGGTCGCTCTCCGATAAGGGCAACCATCAGATGAACATCGGGATATTTTGTGGAAATAGCATTAGCAATTTGCTTGAGGATGGTGGTTTTACCCGCTTTAGGTGGCGACACGATCAATCCACGTTGTCCGCGCCCAATGGGGGTCACGAGGTTAATGAGGCGAGTTGAAAGGGTGTGACGGTCGGTCTCTAAATCAAAACGAGTGTCCGGGAAAATGGGGGTTAAGGATTCAAAATTAGGTCTTTCGCGGGCTTCTTCCGCATCGATGCCGTTAATCGTTTCGACCTTAAGTAAACCATAATGGCGTTCCGATTCGCGCGGCGGCCGCACCTGTCCAATTACCAGATCCCCGGTTTTTAAATTGTAGCGCCGGATTTGAGATTGCGACACATACACATCAAACGGGCCTGGCATATAATGACCCGAGCGTAAGAATCCTATCCCTTCATTCATGATCTCAAGAATTCCCCCCCTCAATTCCATTCCTTCCTGCTCTCCTTCAACTTGCCGGATGCGTAAAATCAAATCCTCTTTCTTCATTCGATTAGCACCCGTTACGTTGAGTTCAATCGCTTTTTGCCGTAACTCGGCTAAAGGTATGTTTTCAAGTTCCGCAACTTTCATTGTTTTTCCTTATCCTCTACCATGAGATATCGTTATCTTTTTCAAATCAGGTTAACCCGTGCAAGAATCATTACGCGGATTACCGAGTAATTATTCAATCAATCCAAACATGCACGTTGGGGATGTCAATTTGCATTGTTTATTAAATCATTCAACAATACAATAATCGAATAATATGGCTTAACGAATAAAAAAGCGTTCTAATGTTACCGTTTAAGTATTTCCAATGAACCATATATGTAAATCAGTTGAAAAGAACATTCAGACGGGAATATTACCTTCAATCCAGATATAACGTCGAAAATTGAACCACAATACAAGTGGGTAAAAATTCCTTGAATATGGGTTCGTCCCCAGATTATTTATATTATACACCATTAATTCCGGAAATTTGCAAGGATTTTAGTAAAATTTGAATTAAATTTGCAGGAGATATTTTTCGAATTGATGAAATAGTGGCTCAATCTGGTTGACAATCAAGGCGCACCTGTGTAAAATAAGGGCGCTTTAACAAGTGAAACGTTTAGGCCGAGATAGCTCAGTTGGTAGAGCACATGACTGAAAATCATGGTGTCGCCAGTTCGATTCTGGCTCTCGGCACTCTCGGCCTGACGAGGCCGGCTATGCGGGCGTGGTTCAGTTGGTAGAACGTCTCCTTGCCAAGGAGAAGGTCGTGGGTTCGAGTCCCATCGCCCGCTCTTTTTATCAACCACGGCGACGTGGCCAAGTGGTAAGGCAAGGGTCTGCAAAACCCTGATCACGGGTTCAAATCCCGTCGTCGCCTCACTTCTACCGAAACAAGCTAACTCATCAGAGTGGCTTGTTTTTATTTCCTACTGCGGTCAATATTGTAACTGGATAGATAACCTGGAAGCGGCAGATTAATCCCCGATCATTATTATTCCGTTGTGCCATGAGCGCTTGATCTCATCACCCCGCAGGAGGAAACACGCCCACGTGAAAGGGAATAACTGAGAAAATGATTGGCACCAATTTCCAACAATGATTAGGGCGGAAAAACTCAGGATGGTAACCAGCGGTAATCTTAATGGATCACGGTTTAATAAAATTTCTATATTAGTGATTGACTTTCACTTAAAAAAATACTAAAATCAAAATTGAGATCATCGGAGAACGTGCGGTGAACTCGCCCTGTATTCCGTATTTCCCCACCCTTATCTGCGTTCGTTTATTCATAAACCGCGAACGAGCGTTCCCTATGCCACGCGTAGAACGTAAAATCCGTAATGCAATTTCCTATTCTAAAACCATGCCAGAGGAAGGGAAAGTCAAGCTAACATTTACTAAGGCGAACCGTCATCGGCACCATAGCGATTGGCAGAATCAGTTTGCTATTTGAGCAAGTGAAGGAGGTGTCATGATGATGCAAAAATGGTTCAAGTCAGCGTTAGCGGTAGGTGCGGCACTGACTCTGGCGGTAGCACTGTTGACACTGGTTGGGCGATTTCCGGTTTCCGCAGAGGTAGAAGGGACTTTTTTCGTAAATAGCAGTGGGGATGATCCAGATTCCAACATTGGCGATTGCCATTGTGCTACAACTGGTGGGAGTTGTACCCTGCGCGCGGCAATACAGGAAGCCAATGCCTGCTCGGGCGCGCAGACGATTCGGTTCAGCCCACCCAGTCCCGGCACATTGATGTACATCACTCCTACCACTGCGCTGCCGATCATTACTGGTACAGAGACGGTCATTGATGCCAGCGACCGCTGGTGGGACACACCCATTTATCGCGGACCTGGCATCGTGTTGGAGGGAAATTCCGGCTCGTTCAGCGGGCTGGTCATCACTGCATCTCACTGTGCAATCTACGGCCTTGGGATCAGGAACTTTGGTGGGCACGGTGTGTATCTCTATGGTGGTGCGTTCAAGAATGCTATCGGCGGAGCCGGAACCCATCAGGGCAACGTGATCACAGACAATGGCCAGAACGGGGTGCGGATTGAGGGAACTACAACCACAGACAACGTCGTGGAGTCCAATTATATCGGCACCATCCTGGCTGGTATCTCTGGTCACGGCAATCGCTGGCACGGTATCAGTGTCTGGGAAGCAGGCGACAATGTAATTACTGGCAACTGGATCGCCGGCAATGAGTGGAGCGGCGTGGCAATGGACTATGTGAGCAGCGGCGAGATCCAGAGCAACCAGATCGGCTTCCGGGGCATCTTCAGTCCGCTGGGTAACGGTTTCTACGGTATTCACCTGGCCCACGGTTCCCGGCCCGCGGTTATCTCTAACACCATCGCCTACAACAAGCGGGGGATCTATCTGGAAGGTGGTAGCATTCCATGGATCTACCACAATACCATCTACGGTCACAACGCTTCTGCCAGCAGCCTGAACTATGCCGGCTATGGCGGTGGCATCTTCTGCTATCAGTCCGCCCCTGTCATCTCCGGGAATGTCATCACCAACAATATCGCTTACGAAGGAACCGACAAGATTGGCTATGGCGGTGGCATCGCACTTTACCATTGCGGCGGCACACTAATCGGTAGTAATACGGTGATCAGCAACACAGCTAACACCACTGGCTATGGCGAGGGAGGTGGAATCTCTCTAAGGTACAGCGATGATGTTCTTATCGGTTCCAACACCATCATGAGCAACACCGCCGGCATCGATGTCAACAGCCGGGGTGGTGGTCTCTATTTAGAATATAGTAACACCGGACCCCATTACCACATCGTCGGCAACACCATCCAGGGGAACTCGGCGGCAGCCGATGGCCGCGGATTCGGCGGTGGTGTCCATCTTTTCTACAGCAATGCCACATTGGACAGCAATTTCATCCTCGGCAATCGCGCCACCTATGGAGGAGGCGTGCACACCGATAATAGCACTTTCTTTACGATGACGAACAATATCATGGCCCAGAACTCCTCAAATGGTGTGCGTACGTCGGCCAGCCCAGGCCCTTGCCGAGGGCTGCTTATCCACAACACCATTGTCCAGAATGGTACCTCCGGGGTGGAGTTGAGGGAGAACTCTTTGCTTACTCTCACCAACAATATTATTGTCAGCCACAACATCGGTATCAGTTTATGGAATTACACAAACACCGCCGTCGCGGATTACACGTTATTCTATGGGAACACATTAGCCGACACTACTCTCGGCGTCACCAGCACCCATGCCATCACCGGCCTCGATCCGCTCTTTCTGAACCCGGCGAGTGGCAACTATCACCTGCGCTTCGGGTCACCGGCGATTGCTGCTGGCATCCCGATTCCCTGGCTGACCTGGGATATAGACGGCGACAGGCGGCCTCCTTGCGCCAACTATGACATCGGGGCGGATGAAGCACGATTTCTGCTTCTACCTATCATTCTACGGTAGTGGCAGTAAGAAAAAATTATTATCAGTCTCTCTATTATCCGGGTAGCTTTGGCAATAATGAGTAACTTAAATCTGATAATTACAAAGGAAAGTCACATCCAGGAGAACTGATATCACATCGCTAAAAAATCAATGGAGAAAAACTGAAAGAATCTTGATATTTGAAAAGGAATAAATACTGACTCTGAAGCATCCTCGTTATGTTCAAAATTATATTAAGGAGGTGCAAAATGAAAGGCAAATGGACAATTATGGTCAGCATCCTGGTGATGCTCCTGCTGGTGCTGGCGGTGGGACTGGCCCGTGCACAAGAGCCACAGCCGCCGGCTGAAGGCGTCCAGCCGCAGGGGGGCGTGGGTATCCAGGCTAACCTGGGCACTGCCTTCACCTACCAGGGCCAGCTCAAGAAGAACGGCAGCCCCGTTAACGGTAATTGTGATTTCCAATTCAGCTTGTGGGACGCAGCAGGCAGTGGTTCGCCTCCAACAGGAGGTAACCTGATTGGCAGCCCGCAAACGAAAACCGGTATTGCGGTGATCAATGGCCTGTTCACCGCCCAGTTGGATTTTGGCGCCGGAGCCTTCCAGGGCGATGCCCGCTGGCTGCAGATTGCGGTCAAGTGCACCGGGGATGCCAGTTACAACACACTTTCTCCACGTCAACCATTGACTCCTTCTCCCTACGCATTGGCCCTGCCCGGTCTGTGGACACAACAGAACACCACCAGTCCCAACCTCATCAGCGGTTACAGCGGTAACAGCGTGAGCAGTGGCGTGGTGGGCGCGACAATCGGCGGTGGGGGTATCAGCGGCGATATCAACCGCGTCACCGATGACTACGGCACGGTAGGCGGGGGCTACGGCAATACTGCCAACGGCTATGTTGCAACCGTGGGTGGAGGGCGGCATAATACCGCCAGCAGCAAGTCCTTTGTAGGTGGGGGCGAAGGCAACACCGCCAATGGTATTTCCGTCGTTGGCGGGGGTGTGGGTAACACTGCCAGCAATTACGCCTCCATCGTTGGTGGAGGCTGGGGCAACACCGCCAACGGCTGGTACGCCACTATCCCCGGCGGAGCGAGTGCGTCCGCCACTCACTACGGTGAAATGGCTTACGCCAGTGGAAGCTTTACCACCCAAGGTGAGGCCCAGACTTCCACCTACGTTATGCGCATAGAGCAAACCTGTGAGGCGGGTACCTGGTACGACCTGTATCTCAACGGCAATGATACCCCTTCTGAATTCCTCACCATCGCCCAGGGTCGCACCGTCGCCTTTGATGCCCTGGTGGTGGGGCGTACCCAGGCAGGC
>Ga0078972_1002982_pt1 | contig 52802 bp, 44 predicted proteins | sample YelNatPaOPGAMG01_FD_67568 | JGI IMG/M metagenome (GOLD analysis project Ga0078972, IMG submission 67568) | Hot spring thermophilic microbial communities from Obsidian Pool, Yellowstone National Park, USA - OP-RAMG-01 (SPADES assembly) (version 2) | ecosystem: Environmental > Aquatic > Thermal... | reverse complement strand
GCCCCGGCCCAGGGGGGAGGGGGATGGTGTGGATGGCGCGCCAGGCGGCCCCGCGGAGCGGCCTGCAGCGCCATCCAGACCATCCACTTCCCCCTATTAAGGTCCGTACCTGGGTAGTGCGCAGCAAGAAAGCCGGTCACCGATAACTTTGGGACATACCCGGCTACATATCGGCAGTGGCGCCGGGCGGGGAAGAGGAGTAAAATCACAAGCTACCGTATCTCAGCCAGGAGGAGAGTGACCCCGCATGGGCACACCCGAGCTACCCCGCGATGAGATCATCCAGGGCGACTGCGTACAGGTGCTGGAGTCGCTGCCCGAGCGCTCCATTGACCTGATCTTCGCTGACCCCCCCTACAACCTGCAACTGCAACAGGAACTGTGGCGACCCGATATGAGCCGGGTCGACGCCGTCGATGACTCCTGGGACCGTTTCGAGGACCTGGCTGCCTATGACCGCTTTACACGCGCCTGGCTCCTGGCCTGCCGGCGTGTGCTCAAGGATACGGGCACCCTCTGGGTCATCGGAAGTTACCATAACATTTTCCGCGTGGGCGCCATCCTGATGGACCTGGGCTATTGGATCCTGAACTCTATCGTGTGGATCAAAACCAATCCCATGCCCAATTTCCACGGTGTCCGCTTCACGAATGCCCATGAGACCCTGATCTGGGCACAGAAGGAGCGCGGACGTCGCTACACCTTTAACTATCAGGCCATGAAGGCGCTGAACGATGATGTGCAGATGCGCAGCGACTGGTACCTTCCCCTGTGCACGGGCCGCGAGCGCATCCGGGTGGGTGGCGCCAAGGCTCACTCCACGCAAAAGCCAGAGGCCCTGCTCTATCGCGTCCTTCTTTCCAGCTCCAACCCGGGTGACACTGTTCTGGATCCCTTTTTCGGCAGCGGCACCACCGGCGCCGTGGCGCGCCGGCTGCACCGCCATTGGATCGGCATCGAGCGCGATGAGGAGTATATCCGCATTGCCCGCGAGCGCATCGCCCGGGTGCAGCCTGAGCTCACTCCCGCAGAGGCGCTCACCTTCCCCGGCAAGCGCGATGAGCCACGCATCCCCTTCGGCGCCCTGCTGGAACAGGGCCTGTTGCAGCCGGGCGCCGTGCTCTATTACGACGGCCGGGCCGACATCACGGCCACCGTGCTCGCCGATGGGCACCTGCGCGCCGGCGACGTGGTCGGCTCGATCCACCAGGTCGGTCGCGCCCTGCGCGGGGCCCCCTGCAACGGCTGGGAGCACTGGTACTATCTCGATGAGAGCACGGGCGAAAAAGTAGCCATTGACCGGCTGCGCGCCCAACTGCGGAAGGAGAGGTCGTCGTAAGGCCAGGGTTCCTCTCCTCCGCCGGGTGAGAGTATAATACAGTGCATCACTATCCTGCCCCAGTTGCCGGGGCCATCATCGACGAAAGCAGGCACGACATATGCCCAAGACCAAGCGCACCCTCTGGCTGCTGACCATCGGCGCCTTTTATGCCTTTTTCATCTTTGGCTTTGCCGACAATATGAAGGGTGCCACCATTCCGGCTCTGTTGAGCGACCTGCACTTGAGCTATTCCCAGGGGGGCACGATCCTCCTGGGGGCCTACATCGGGTTTCTGATCGCCACCCTGCTGACCGGCATCCTGGCCGACCTGGCCGGCAAAAAGGCCGTTATCTTTGTCGCCGGCGCCGCGCTTCTTATCGGCATCGCCGGCTACAGCACGTTCAGCTCGTTCTGGCTCCTGATGGCCGCCATGCTGGTGCTGGGCGTGGGCATCGGCTCCATCGAGCTGGGCGGCAACGCCATGATCGTTGAGCTTCACGGCGCTGACAGGGGCCGCTTTCTGAACCTGCTGGCCGTATTCCACGGCTTGGGCTCCATGGTCGCGCCCTTCTATGCCGGGCAGATGCTGGCCGACGGGGCCTCCTGGCGGCTGGTGTACCGGTTGGCGTTGATCCCCGTGGTCCTGCTGCCGGCCTATTTTCTGTTCCTCCGCTACCCGCACCAGCGCCAGGCGCCGCGCGCGAATGGCGGGCTGCAGAAGGTGTGGCGCAGCGCTGTCAGCAGCGAAATGGCCTGTTTCTACCTGCTCATCGGCGCCTACTGCGCCGCCGAGATCGGCATTGGCTCGTGGATCGTCGAGTTCCTGCAAAAGGCCAAAGGGCAATCCGTGATCGCCAGCTCGCTCTACCTCTCCCTCTACTTTGGCTTGATCATGCTGGGGCGCCTGTTGGGCAGTTTCGTGGTAGAGCGTGCAGGCTACTTTCGCATCATGCTGCTGGCCGCCAGCGCATCCATCCTCTGCCTGACCCTGGGCGTGTTCGGGCCTCCGGCCCTGGCGCCCCTGGTGCCGCTGACGGGCCTCTTTTTCTCTGTCATCTTTCCTACCACTACAGCGGCCGTTTCGGGCCGGCATCAGGAGAATGTGGGCACGCTGCTGGGGCTGCTCTTTACCTTTGCGGGCATTGGCGGCATGGTGGGACCCTGGATGGTTGGGGTGGCTGGCGACGCCCTGGGCATCCAGCCGGGCTTTGGCACGCTCATCAGCATGTGCGTGCTCATGGTGGCAGCGCTTACGGCCCTCACACGCCTCACCGCGCAGCGCAAGGCTGGCGCCCCCTCCGAGCGGCAACCGGCTATCTGCGAGACCTCCGTGGCCGAGTGAGGCGCAGCCTGCACTGGTTGACGGCCACCCGGGCGCGATGTAGAATCTATGCAAGATCCTGTGTTTTCCCTACCCTCCGTTCTGGTAAAGGAGATGCAGCATGGAGCTGACCCGCAAATTGACCCGGCGCGAGCTGTTGCGTGGCGCCGCGCTCACTGTGGCCGCCGGAGCGCTCTCCGGCTGCGCATCGCTCTTCAAGCATCCCACACCCACCCCCACGCCTCCGCCCGCCCAGGAAAAGGCCAAGCTGATCTATGCCCGTCCGGCCGGGCAGGAGTTCGACCTGCTGGGCAAAGCAGCGCTCTCGTTCAACGATACAGGCCTGGCTCCGGATGTGGAGGTCGAGGACGTGGCCCTCGAGGGAGACCCCTTTGCCCGCATCATCGAGATGGAGGCCTCGGGTGAGCCGGCCGATGTGCACCTGCTGACCGATGAGACCGTCCCTGTTTGGGCTCGCCAGGGGTACATTCTCTCGCTGGACCCCTTCCTGGCCGATGATACCCGGTTCGATCTGGCGGACTTTTACGAGCAGTTCCTGGCCAATAGCCGCTTCAATGGCCAGCTCTGGGCGCTTCCCTGGGTCTGCACGCCCTATTTCTTGTTTGTCAACAAGGACCTCTTCCAGGCCGCCGGCGTGCCCCTGCCCGCCTCCAGCTGGACCTGGGAGGACTATAAGGTTGCCGCTATCCATCTGACCAACCCGGAAAAGAACCAATGGGGCGGCGCGCCCATCGACACTTTCTGGCAGATGGGCGAGCACATCTGGCAAAACGGAGGTGAGGTTTTCAACTCCGACCGTACCAAGTGCCTCCTGGACCAGCCCGAGGCCACCGATGCGCTCCAGTTCTGGGCCGACCTGGCGCTGGCCGACAAGGCCATTCCCGACGCCACCGCCAAGCTGGGTGGAAGTTATCGCCTCTTCCGCAGCGGGCAACTCGCCATGTATGAAGACGCGCTCTACATGGTCCAATCCTGGAAGGACGTCCCTTTCAAGTGGACGCTGGCCCCGGCCCCCCAAAACCGCAAGGCCGCAAACCTGCTGTTGGCCGGCTCGCAGGTTATCAGTGCACATACACGGCACACCGCTGCCGCCTGGCAGTTGCTCAAATATGTCACCGGCCCCGAAGTACTCAGGACCTTCTCCGCTGCCCTGCGGGTGCCCTGCGCGCGCAAGAGCGTCAACGAGAAGAAACCCTACATCGACCCGAACATCGACATCGATTGGGACCTGGTGCAGACCGGTGTGCAGAATGGCCAACTGACCGAGGTGACGCCCAACACTGGGGAGGTGAGCAGCCTGCTGGAATCGCTGCTGAAAAGCATCATGGAGGGCACGCAGACCATCCGGGAGGCCATCGACAAGACCGTGCCTCAGATCAACGACCTGATCATCGAGGGCTGGCCGCAGCCGACGCCCACCAATGAGGGCTGAGCGGGGGCAGGCCCGCTTCTTGCAGCATGAGCAGGCCCGTCCTACAAGAGTCACACGGGCGCGGCGGCTGGGATAAGCCGCGATGCGCCCGCTGCGCGGGCGTGACGAGATCAACGAATAGAAGGAATTCCTTGTGAACGGCACTGCCAATTACCACTTTCGAGTCGGGGCGATCGAATGCGTCGCCCTCAGTGACGGTAGTGAAGTGACACCGGCCGAGGATGTTGTCCGGGGCATCCCCAGCGAGCAGTGGCGCCAGGCTCTGGTCGAGCGCGGTTACTCACCTACCGAAGCGACCGTATACTTTAACTGCCTCTATATCCAGGCGGGCCAGCACCGGATCCTGGTCGACGCCGGTTGGGGGCAGGGCGGCGAGCGGCGGACGGGGACCCTATTGGATCGGCTGCAGGATGAGGATATTGCGCCCGCCGACATTGACACGCTGATCATCACCCATTTCGACGCCGACCATGTTGGCGGCATTGTGACTGCTGACAATCAGTTGACCTTCCCGAACGCCGGCTATGTCTTGCTGCAAGACGCCTGGGATTTTTGGTCCAACGAGGCGATTGTGGCCAAGTGGCCCCCATTCTTGACGGCCAATGCCCGCAAGGTGCTGCCTTTGCTCCAGGGGCGGGTCCAGGTCGTCGAGCCGGGGGCTGAGTTCTTGCCGGGCTTTCAGCTCATCCCGGCCCCCGGGCATCGCCCCGGGCACACGGCTATCGCGATGGCGTCGGCCGGCCAAACCCTGTTTCACTTGGCGGATGTTGCGGGCCACCCGGTGCTGATGGAACACCCCGCCTGGCCATGGGCCTTCGATGCCCACCCCGATCAGGCCGAGAAGGATAAAGCGCTGATTCTGGACCAGGCTGCGGCGCGGCATGCTCTGGTTTTCGGCTCTCACCTGCCTTTCCCCGGTGTGGGGCACGTAGCGCCGCAGGGAGATGGCTGGCGCTGGCAACCCCTGGCCGGAGCAGAGACATAGTACTTGCACAAGGCTGAGCCCGCATCGGCAGAGCCACCATCATGTCTGGCATGGTAGTTGCTGCGTCCATCTGATCACGGATGTAACATCCATCTGGAGCAGAACCCATGCGCGCGAGTTGGACTGGAACAATTGGCTTTGGCCTGGTGAACATCCCGGTGCGGCTCTACCGCGCCGTCGAGGAGCACCGTGCCCGCTTTCGTTATCTGCACCGCGAGTGCCGCACACCCCTCGTGACCCGGCGTTACTGCCCGGTGCACGAAGAGATCGTCCCCTGGGAAGAAGTGGTGCGTGGCTACGAGGTGGCTCCCAACGCATATATCGTGTTGGAGCCGGAGGAACTGGAGCGGGCCACAGCCGAGAAAGAGCGGCGGCTTGAGATCGAGCAATTCATCGATCAAACGGAGATCGATCCCCTCTACTATGACACCGCCTACTATGCCGAGCCGACGCCCGAGGGCCGGCCCGCCTATAGCCTGCTGCAGCAGGCCATGCGGCAGACGGCGCGCGTGGCTGTGGCGCACATGACGATGCGCGGCCGCGAGGCACGGGCCTCGATCCGGCCGTTGGAAGACGCTCTGGTCGTCGAGACGCTTTTTTACGCCGATGAGGTGCGCCCGCCGGCGCAGCTTGACCTGCCCCATGGCGCCGCGTCGCCGCGCGAGCTGCGGACGGCCATCCGCCTGATCGAGAGTCTGGCTGCGCCCTTCAGGCCAGAGCAAGCTGCCGACCGGTATTACGAGCGGCTAATGAGCATCATCGAGAAAAAGGCCGAGGCGCGTGCGGCGGAGGCTCAGGAACGCCCTGCAGGGCTGCTGGGTGAATTGCAGGCCAGCCTGAGCGCCGCCGCCGAGAGCCGGCGCGAGCAGCCATGAGCACACTGGCTTCTGCTCAAGTCAATGTCGATGGCACCCTGGTCAGCCTGCATCACCAGGATAAGCTCTTCTGGCCGGACCTCGGGCTCACCAAAGGGGACATGGTCAACTATTACATCGCCGTCTCACCGTATCTCTTGCCCCACCTGCGCAAGCGCCCATTCATCATGAAGCCCTTCCCCGATGGAGTCACCGGCGCCAGCTATTTTCGCTGGCAGGTCCCCGAGTCGGCCCCGGCCTGGCTGCACCGCTGGCGCTATGAAACGCCACAGCGCAGCATTGACATGCTCATCATCGATGCCCTGCCTGACCTGGTGTGGGCTGCCGACGAGGCCTGCATCGAGCTACACACCTGGCTCGCGCGCGCCGACCGGCCCACTCTGCCGGACCTGGCCGTTTTTGACCTCGACCCAGGGCCCGAGGTGGGCTTTCCTGCCTGCCTGGAGGTCGCCCGCCATCTGCACCGGGCGCTCGAGCAGACGGGGGTGCGTGCCTATGCCAAGACCACGGGCCGCCACGGCCTGCACGTGCTCGTGCCCCTGGAACGCCGGTATACCTTCCCGCAGGTGCGCGCCTGGGTGGAAGGGGTTGCACGGCAAGTCAGCGCCGAGCGCCCCGAGTTGATCACCCTCGACAAGTCCCTCGCCGCGCGTGACGGGCGGGTGTTGATCGATTACAGCCAGAACGGGCACGCAAAAAGCATTGTGGCCCCCTACAGCCTGCGCGCCGTGCCCGAGGCCACCGTCTCTACTCCGCTGACCTGGGAAGAGGTGTCGGCCGGCCGCGTGCGCCCGACAGATTGGACGATGCTGACGGTGCTGCCGCGCCTGCAAAAGGTAGGTGACCTGTTGGCGCCGCTGCTCGAGCCGCAGATGCTGCCGGGGGAACTCGTGGGGACTCATGGGAGCTCGTAGGAACTGAGGGAACTGACGGGATAAGGATGCTCATGAAGAAGAGACGCTTGCTATTGACCCTTGGCGTGGCGATAGCATTGTTCGTTGCCGGCATCGCTGCCGTGACTGGCCTGCTCATCTGGCGCGAGCGGCCGCTGCCTATCTATGCAGCAGCCGAGGGGCATGCGGCCGATGGCGAGCGCGTGACAGACACACTGGCCCTGAACGGTGTGCTGTACGTCCACTGCCGGGCAGGGCGCCAACCCTGACTGTATTACCCTGACCGGTTTCATGTTCCCCGATCTCGTCTACCGCCGTGCGGATGTTCCCGTGTTCGACCCCCAGAGCCTCCCGATCAGCGCACTACGGCTGGCTGCCAAAACGGGGCTCAACCCTCTGCTGCAAAAGACCCAGGACCCGGCGCTGATCGCCGAGGTGCTGGCCCGCCTCAAGGAACCCGGGCCGCTCACCACCGCTAGACCGCTCACCACCGCTCTGGAATCAAACAAGATCTACCACCTCGAGCTGCTCTCCGCGCGGACGCCAGGCATCTCCTACTTTATGTCATCGTTGCCCAGAATGGAAGAGTGTTCTTGGCCGAGAAAGCATCGCCTATCGGGCTTGCGATAATCCGGCACGGGCACTCTCCCTGAAACCCGTCTAGTAACAGCCGTAGGCACGAGCCGCCTCATACATGGCTAACACATTCTCAGTCGGTGAGTTGTCCTGCAGGGCATGGGTGGGCGCGAAGCAGTACCCTCCGCCGGGCATCATGATCTCCAGCGTACGGCGGCATTCGGCCACGACCTCATCGACGCTGCCATAGGCGACCGGGCCCGCGGTTGAGATACAGCCGTGGAAGGCCAGCCGGTCCCCATAGCGCTGCTTGAGGTACTCAGGCGCCATGTAGGCCGCCTCCGGCTGGAGTGTATCGACCACATGGATGCCCATCTCCACAAAGCTGTCGAAAGCCCAGCTGCTCGAGCCGCAGCAGTGCATCATCACTGGCAGGTTGTAAGCGTGGGCCAGGTCGCAGTACTTCTGATAACGCGGGCGGATATGTTTGTTGAAAACAGCCATGCTGATCATGGGCCCTTTCTGCGTGCCCAGGTCCTCGCCCATCCAGATGAAATCCACGCCGCCCTTGGCCGCCTCCAGAATGCGGGCGGTGATCTCGATCTGAATGTTCATGCGCCGATCGGCCAAAAGGAGGCCGGCAGGGTCATCCGTGAGCAGATCGACCAGCGTCTGCTCCATGGTGCGCAGCATGCCGTTGCCGTTGATGATATCGCCAAACCCGCCCGCGCCGTTGACGGCATACTGCCCGTATTCCCGGCAGGCCGCGGCGATACCCGAGTAATCGAAATCATCCGGCGAGGGCATGGGCCAATTGGCGACCTGCTCCTCGTCTGCATCCTTGAGCGGAAAGTCGCAGTAATCCCAATAGCCCCCCGACTCGTGCTCCACCCAGCGCCGGTGGATGCCCCAGTTATCGACCGAGCGGCCGGGGACGTCCGCATGCAGCTTGGGGCCGGTATAGCGTGGGTGTATGCTCCGGAAATCCACGCCCAGCGCCCGGCGCAGGCCTTCGTTATCATCGGCGGCCAGCCCAAAATGCGCTTTGAGCCGGCCATCGATGCCCGGGTTGGCGTCATAGTCGACCGGCACCCGGTCCGGCTCTTGCCGGGCAAAAGCCGTCAAGACCCGCTCCTTAGACGTCATCGCTTTTCTCATGGCAGCTTAGCCTTTCGCGAATGGAACTGAGAGAACTGACGGAATTGGGGGAACTCATAGGAACTCACGGGAACTCGTGGAAATTCAAGGGAGCTCGTGGGAGCAGATCTGCAGTCTCCCACGAGCTCCCCGAATTCCCTGAGTTCCATCAGTTCCCGTGAGTTCCCACGAGCTACGCCTTGATGGCGCCGGAGGTCAGGCCGGCGATAAAGTAGCGCATGGTGAACATGAACAGGATGAGCAGCGGGATCGAGGCCAGCACATAACCGGCGTACATGGGCCCCCAGCTTTCGGTGCCCAGGTACTGGCTGCCAAAGCTGACGATGCCCACGGAGATTGTCCAGCGCCTACCATCAGGGATGGTCACGAGCGGCCAGATATAGTCGTTCCAGGTGCTCAGGACGTTCATGATGGCGATGGTCACCAGGATGGGCTTGGAAAGCGGCAGGCAGATGCCCGTGTAGAGCCGCAAGGTATTGGCGCCATCAATGCGGGCCGACTCAAAGAGTTCCTCGGGCAGCGAGGCGAAAAAGCTGCGCATGATAAAGATGGCAAAGATCTGCCCGCCGGCGATGTAGGGCAGCACCAGCGCCCCGTAGGTGTTCATCAGGCCCAGGGTCTTGACGAGGAGGAAGGCCGGCACCAGCGTCAGAATGCCCGGGATCATCAGCAGCGCCAGCAGCATCAGGAAGAGCACCTCACGGCCGGGGAAACGGAAGCGGGCAAAGACAAAGGCCGAGATGCTGCCGATAATCAGCACGCCAGCGGCTGAGGTCGTGGAGACGATCAGGCTGTTGATCACATAGCCGCTGATGCGAGTCCAGGCATCAGAATAGTTTGAGAGTTGGATCCAGTGTGGCAGGCCCCAAAAGTTGTGCTGAAAGTCAATTGAGGCTTTGAACGACGTAATGACCATGAAGATGAAGGGGTAGAAGGTCAAGATCGCCGCCAAGATCAGGAAGACATGGATCCAAAAGTCATGTTTCAGCGTCTTGCTCATCGTTCTCCCCCTCTACGCGCCCGTGTATTCCACGCTGGACTGGAGGTAGCGCATGTTGAGATAGGTCAGGGCCAGCGTGACGATAAAGAGCGCCGTGCCGATAGCGCAGGCATAGCCCATTTTGTTATAGTACATGGCGTTTCGGTAGAGCCAGAGGCCCGGCACCATAGTATTTACGCCCGGCCCGCCGTTCGTCATCACCATAATCGTGGCAAAGTTGTTCATGGCGCCGATCACGGTGAGGATAACGATCAGCTTGATCTGTGACATGACCAGGGGGATTTCCACATACCAGAAGCGCGTCCATGTGCCGGCGCCATCGATCGAGGAAGCGTCCATCAGCTCGCGCGGGATCGCCTGGAAGCCCGCCAGGTAGATCAGCGTCGACATGCCGGCGAACCATGGGAACCCGATGAACATGACAGCCCAGAGGGCCAGCTTGAAATCGCCCAGCCAGGGCCGGGCCAGGTGCGTCAGCCCCACGCCTTTCAGAATCATGTTGATCAAGCCGATATTCGGGGCATAGATCGACTTCCAGATGCCCAGCACGACCATGCCCGGCACCACGAGCGGGATTACATAGAGCACGCGGTAAAAGTACGCCAGGCGATTGTCCAACAGGTGAGAGATCAGCGCCCCGGCCAGCAGCGGGAAGGTGATATTCACCACCAGCGAGAACAGGGCCAACTTGATCAGGTTCATGATCGAGCCCATCAGGGTCGCGTCATGGAAGATAGCGACAAAGTTGGCCAAACCGGTGTAGCGTTGGAGGTTGGCCCCGTTCCACTCATAGACGCTGTGGACAATGGCCGAGAAAGCCGGATAGTAGCTAAAGGTCAGCACCAGCGCAAAGGTTGGCACAAGGAGGAGATAGGCTTCCTTGCTGCGTGCAATACGCTGCAGCAGGCTGCCTTCCTTCCCTTGCGCCGCGACCGCTTGCGCCGCGTCGTGTGCTATCGTAGTCTGTGCCATGATTTCACTCCGCTAGCCAGGGTGACGTGGGCGGGCGAACACTCGCCCGCCCACGTTTCAACAGCGCGATCCGGGTTTGTTGTGAGCGCCTTCGCGCTTCGTCCTACGGACAAACCAGCACGACTACTTGACCCACTCGGGATGCTCGTCGGCCAGGCTCTTGGCGGCCGCTTCCATCTGGCCCTGGAGGGTGGTCGCAAAGGCGTCGAGCTGCATCTGCCCGGCCAGGAACTGCTGCAGCTCGTTCCACATCGTGTCCACAAACTCGCGGGTCAACATCGAGTCAAAGGGCTCCATGCGCTCGGTGCCGTACTTGACCATCATGTCGGTATAGACGGCCAGGGTCGGGTCGGCGCCGGTGGTATCGACCGTGCCGGGGGCGAACCCACCATGGTCGTTGAGCAGCGCGATCAGGTTCTTGGGGGCGGTGATGAAACGCATCCAGTCGATCGTTTCGTTCAGGTTGCCGCGCTTCTCCGCCTCGGCCGCGATCGCATACTGGAAGACGCCGCCCACGCCGGCCATCGCCGGAAAGTCGATGCCGCCGAACTGCGAGGTTTCGGTCGTGATCTGGGGGATCTTGGGCAGCACGCCATATTTGAACTTGATGAGCGGGTCGTTGAGCACGGTCTTGTTCATCCAGGAGCCCTGCCAGGTCATGGCCGCCTGGCCGTTCGCCCACAGCTTGTAGACATCGGTGTTCGGGAAGGCCCAGAAGCTATCTACGAACCACTGGGACCAGTCCTTGAGGATCTTGAGCATTTCCTTGAACTCGGGATCGGTCGCTCCGTAGCGCTTCTCTACGATGGCCTTGACCATCACCGGCTGGGGCAGATTCTCGCCCGGCTTCCAGGTGCGCGGGACGGGCTGGTTGGTGCCTTTGATCATGCCCATCTTCTTGTCGTACATTACGTCCTGGATGATACGCGTGGACCAGCTGCCCCAGAGCTGGGTGCCGCCCGACAGGTCGAAGCTGATAGAGATCGGGGTCACGCCCGAATCCTTGATCGCCTTCTCGACGACCTCGAATTCTTTCCAGGTCTCGGGCACCTTGAGACCCAGCTTGTCGAACATGTCCTGATTGTAGAAGAACCCGGTGCCGACGATATCGCCAGTGATCATATAGATATGGCCGTCGGGCGCCTTGCCGCTCTCGATAACTGGTGGCTGGAAGATCTCCTTCCAGGTCTTGTTATCGGGCACGTAGGTATCGGGCTCGGCCAGATACGGATCCAGGTTGACGAACCAGCCCTTGTTATAGTCGCGGGAAATGTAGCCGCGCTGATACCAGACGATCTCGGGCGAGGTGCCGCCCGACATCTGAGTCACCAGCCACTCCTCATAGCCCTGGGCCAGGTTGGGCACAAACTCGATCGTGACGCCAGGGTGCGCTTCCTCATACTGCGCCTTGAGGGTGTTCGCATACTTGGGTGGATCCACCGCGTCGTCGGCGGTGCGCTCGCGTGGGGTCAGGCCCTGCAGGTAGTGCTTGATGGTCTTCTTGGTGCCCGCGGCTGCGGGGGCCTGGGTGGCTTCTGGCACGGCGGTGGCTTGGGGCGCTGCCGTCGCTTCTGTCGATGCAGATGCTTGCGTCGGCGCGGGCGCCTGGGTTGGCGCGGAAGCGGGGGCGCAGGCAGCAAGGATGGCCGCAATGCTGGACGCGCCGGCCAGTTTGAGGAATCCGCGACGAGACAATTGCTTGGACATTGTATGCTCCTCCTGAAAAAGACCAAGTACGAGCGAAGACTCTCACTGCGAACTGGGGATTCCGATTACTCTATTCTCTGTGCGCCTCCTTCTTGAGCAGGTTTGTCGATGCCCTCGCGTCGTGCGACACTCGCAACATTGACGCCGGAAGCGAGGTGAACAGAACGGCCTGCCACCTGAGGGTGCATCCAGGATCCGCATCCGCCGCCCGGATTGCAGCCAGCTATTCCGCCACGCTGCCGCTTGGCCTCAACCTGGCAGAGGCGTGAACTCGCTGGCGTATCCTGGACGCACCCCCACCGCAGCTTATTGCAGATGAGCCACGCCTTGGGTATAATAGAGTATACAATGGAATCCGAACGCCATGGGCGTTTTTTGGCCCGCGCGCGGCCAGAGTGGGGACAGAATTTGGACTCAACTGTACTGCACCAACAACAGAAGCAAATTCGCGAGGCCCTCAACCATCTGCATGATCCGGCTTTTCTGCGCAAGAGTCCTCTGGCCGCCGCCTTTGGGGTGTCAGCCCGCTTTGATACACCGGTAGCTATCCGCAGTATTCTGGTGAGCGCCATTGAAGCCCTGCAGCCCCAGCCCGAGGAGCCCCCTGGGTCTCGCGCCTGGGAGGTCTTCCAGTCCCTCTACTATCGTTACGTGGAGCAATTCAGCCAGGATGAGGTCGCCAATCAAATGGGCATCAGCCTGCGCCAGCTCAGGCGCTTGCAGCAATCGGCCCTGGAAGCCCTGACCTATCACCTGGCAGAGCAATTTCACCTGCAACCCAACAGCCCGCTCGAGGCGTCGCCAGAGCCCCCGGCAACCGCCGCTGCCCCCCATGGCGAGGATGAGCTGGATTGGCTCAAAACCAGCCCACCGGAAGAGACGACCGACCTGAGCGAGTCGCTGCCAGCGGCGGTAGAGCTTCTGCGCCCCCTGGCCAGGCAGCGGAGCGTCTCCATCGAGATGGTATTGGAGGAGCATCTACCCCACATCGTCGCCCATCCAGCTGCCGTGCGCCAGGCCCTGCTCAATGTATTGACGGTAGCCGTCCTCAATGCGCCGCCGGGAGCCGACGCGCCCGTCCGCATTGTAGCCAGCCTGGCACGCGACCAGGTGCAGATTCGGTGTGAATGGAAGTCCCCGGCGCCAGTCCAGCAGAGCAACGCTGAAGATCAGCAAAAGCTGCAATTCGCCCAGAGGCTGGTGGAGCTATGCAGCGGCAAGATGCAGGTTACGACCGCAGGCCGGGTGAGCAAAGCCCAGTTCACTTTCTCGGCGTTAGGCCAGCGCCAGGTGCTGGTCATCGACGACAACGCCCAGGCCTTACAGTTGCTGCAACGCTATGCCGCCGGCACCCGCTACCGGGTCGTGGGCGCTCAGAGCGCCCCTGAAGCACTGGCGCTGCTCCGCAGCGCGGTATTCGAAGTGATTGTGGTCGATGTGATGATGCCCGGCACGGATGGCTGGACGGTGTTAGCTAACCTGCGCCAGAGCCCGTCTACGGCGGCGATCCCGATTATCGTCTGCACTGTACTGCCACAGCGGGAGCTGGCCCTTTCCCTGGGCGCCGATGACTTTATGCAAAAGCCGGTTAGCCGGCAGTTGTTTCTCGATGCCCTGGACCGCCAGCTTGCCTCCCATCCGCTGCCATCCTGATCACATCGCGGATGCAGGTCAGCAAGTCGCCGGTCGTCAGCCCGCCATACGAGGTCACGGCAATCCGGTCCGTGTGCATCGGGTCGGTGCTTAGCCCCCGCGCTGAGGTCACGATGATCGGAATATGCTGGATGCTCGGGTCGGCAGCCCGCTGGCGCAAGACCTGGAAGCCATCCATGCCCGGCATGGCCAGGTCGAGGATCGCCAGATCGGGCTGCTCGTGGCGCAGCAAATGCAGGGCTCGGGTGCCCGTTGTGGCGCGCAGGACGCGATAGCCACGCTCGGCGCTGTAGAGGATGCGCGTGAACAGGCGCAGGACCTCGGGCTCATCATCGACCAGGAGGATGGTCCGCACTTGCCGGCCGATATCCTCCACGGCAGCAAGCAATTGCTCGCGCATGACCGGCTTGGGCAGATAGCGGGCAATGCCCAGCTCCTCGGCCGCCAAGCCATCGCTGGCAAACCAGCATGTGACGATGGGCGGAGTATCGGGCAGGAGCGCCGCCTCTCTTTCCAGCAGGGCCCGGTCGCCATGCCAGTAGCCATCCACGAGCACAGCGCTCGCCGGCACGCGCCGCAGCAGATCAAGCGCCTCCTGGACCTCTCCGACCGTCTCGACCTCGATATCGCCCAGGTAGCGCTCCGCCAGCCGGCTGAGCGCGTGATCTTGCTCGACCACGATGAAACGTGGCAGGGCCTCTGGCACAGGCGCCTTGAAACGCCGGGTGCGCATGCGGAATTCCGCCTCCGCACTGATAAACCGCTTTACATGGTCGGCGCCGCGGGCAGCGGCGGGCAGAGGCGCTTCGAGGGGCAGGGTAAAATAAAAGGTTGTGCCCACGCCGACCTCGCTTTCTACCCACATCCTGCCTTCGTGCATTTCGACAAACTGCTTGCTGATCGCCAGGCCCAGGCCGCTGCCCCCCTGCCGCCGGCGAATGGAGGCATCGAGCTGCGAGAAGGGTTGGAACAGCCGCTGCACGTCCGCAGCCGGAATGCCGGGCCCCGTGTCGGTCACGCTGATCACCACCTCATTGGCCTGATGGCGTGCTCGTATGCGCGCCCCTCCCTGTTCCATGAAACGGCCGGCGTTGCTCAGCAGGTTGAGCAACACTTGCCGGATGCGCGTGGCATCGCAATAGACCGGTGGCAAATCTGGCGGCACGTCCGCCTGGACGTAGAGATGCTTTGATTCGTAAAGAGAGCGCACTTCCTGCGCCGCCTCCTCGATGATGACGGCAACCGCGGACCATGACTTGCTCAGGGCCATGCGACCCGCTTCCACCTGACTGAGGTCCAGGATGTCATCCACCAGCCGGGCCAGGTGCTGGGCATTGGCATGGATGGCGCCGATATCGGCCAGCAGTGTAGGGGGCAGCTTGCGTCCATAGACCCGAGGCGCCTCGGTCATCAGCTCGGCAAAGCCGATGATCATGTTCAGGGGTGTGCGCAGCTCGTGTGACACATTGGCTACAAACTCGGCTTTGGCCTGCCGTGCCTCCTGGGCAATCTGCCACATCTGCTTTAGCTTGTCCGAAAGCCGGCTCAGCTCCTGATTGGCCAGGACAAGGTCCTCCTGGATTTGCTTCATCTCGACTCTCTGGTCGCGAGCTTCCTCCTGGACCTTGTGGGCTCGCTCCCAGCTGTGCAGGGCCCAGCGCACCATGCTTGTCACAGCCCGCGCTACGCTCCAACCCACGACTGCACCGAGCGCGCCGCCCAGCAGCACCATGTTCGCAAGGGAGCTGGAGGGGCCGGAAAGCGGGGCAGGCGTTGCCAGGGGCGTCCACACCAGCGCTGCCACAGCTGCCTCTGCCAGCACGGCAGCCGGCCAACCGATAGTGAGAGCCGCCAGCAGGGGCATCAGCACCAACAGGATGGCAATCGTCGGGTTGTGCTCCAGCGCCATGGCCAGGGCGATGGAGCCTGTGAGGCCCGCCAGCCACACGGCCTGGCCGGCGAGCAGGTTCCTGGGCAACAGACGCAGCGCGAGCAGGCAGGTTGCCCCATAGCAGACGCCTGTGAACCACAGGCTCGGCACATATTCCGGCCACCAGGGCGCCACAGCGACAATCACATAGCCGGCTGCAAAGGCCACGCCCATGCCCACGACCAGGAACTGCATGATGTGGCGCAGCGTTTCCGTCGCCTCAGCAGCCAGGCTGCCTCGGGATTGCCACAGCGCCCGTAGACCGAGCCACATGGGGAACCCTCCTTGGTTCTGGCCGCAACGAGTCCTCGTTCTGGCCAAAGTCTGTCCAAAAGTTCTGCACGAAAGCAGGACTATGTGCTATCATATGGAAGCGCACCTGCCTGTGAGCTTATCTGGTGTGCAATCTAGCATAAAGCACCTGGCATGGCCTGTCAATTTCCTCCCGCAGGCATTGGCTGTATGTCCACCACGATCTGGCCGTCACAAAAGGCAAAGCCGATATGAAAGTCATCTTTAACACTTGGTCGATCCTGGTCGTCACCGGCAAGCGCTTGCTGGCTCAGAAAGGCTTGGCGCTCGCGATTACCATCGGGCTGACGGTAGCCGTCGCATTGGCTGTCAGCCTGCCGGTCTACTCGGATGCAGTCAACTTTCGTATTCTAACCACGGAACTCAATACTGTGCCTGGCTCTGGGGGCCAGATAGCGCGCCGGTCGCCCTTTGCGTTCATGTTCCGCTATGTCGCCGGCGTGCACAAGGCCCTCAAATGGTCAGATATCGGACCGTTGGATACCTACCTGCACGGCTCGGCGAGCAATCAAGTTGGCCTGCCGCGCAAGTTCATCGTCCGCTACCTGGCCACCGATAACCTCAAGCTGTTCCCAGGGAGCGATTCGGCGTTTTCGGACAGCAAAGAGTCCCTGGGGTGGGTCAACATCGGCTCCATCACGGACCTGCAGTCGCACATCACCGTGGTAGAGGGAAGCTTTCCCGAGCCCGCGCCCGCTACGCCCGACAGCATCGTGGATGTGCTCATCAGTGAGGACATGGCCACCCAAGATGGCATACAGGTCGGCGATACCTTTATCGCCTTCGATGCGAACCAAAGCTTGCAGGAAAAGCAAAAAGCCTTTTACCAGATTCCCGTGCGCATCGCTGGCGTCTGGAGAGCCAGCAACCCCAAGGATGAATTCTGGTTCTACGACCCCACGGCCTTGAGTAATGTGTTGCTGGTGCCTGAGGCCAGCCTGCGTGACCGCATCGGCAGCCATGTCGACCACGAGATCTCCACAGCGCTGTGGTACATGGTCCTGGATGGCTCGGGGGTGCGGGCCAGCGACGCCGGCACGATCCGCAGCCGGATTATCTCGCTGGAGCAGCGTGTAAAGAGCTTCCTGCCGAATATCAGCATGGATTCCTCACCCATGGAGGCGTTGACGACTTATCAGTTGCGGACGTCGTGGCTGTCTGTCCTCCTCTATGCCTTTAGCATCCCCATTATCGGGCTGGTGTTGGCGTTCATCGGCATCGTAGCGGGGCTCTCGGTTGAGCGGCAGCGCAGTGAGATCGCTATCCTGCGCAGCCGTGGCGCCACAGTCACCCAGGTGTTCAGCATCAACCTGCTGCAGGGCATCCTGGTCGGGATCATCGCATTGGCGGCAGGCATTTTCCTGGGGCAGTGGCTGGCCTACCTGATCGGCCGGACGCGCAGCTTTCTGGATTTCAGCGGCGCCTCGAACTTGCGGGTCGTGCTCACCAACTCTGCCTGGCAGTTTGGCCTGGCGCTGCTGGGCCTGGCGATTCTGGCGCAGGCCATACCCGTGATCGGGGCGGCGCAGCATACAATCATCACCTACAAGCAAGAGCGTGCGCGCACGCTACAGCGTCCATGGTGGCAGCGGGCCTGGCTCGACGTGCTGTTGCTGATTCCCACCGGTTATGGCATCTATGTCCTCCGCCAGCAGGGCAGCATTGTGTCGCCCACCGTCAGCCCCAATATTGTCGCCCAGGCCGGCACGCTGGTCAGCAATGCACTGCCCAGCGATCCTTTCCAGAACCCGCTCCTGTTTTTGGTGCCGGCGCTCGGCGCCCTGGCGCTGACCCTGCTGATGCTGCGCGCGCTGCCCCCGATCATGAGCGCCATCGCCTGGCTGGCGAGCCACACCCAGAGCGTGGGCATCTTGCTGGCCGCCCGGCACCTGGCGCGCACGCACAACGATTACGCCGGCCCCCTGATGCTGTTGATTGTGACCCTGGGCCTCTCGACCTACACGGCGTCACTGGCGCAGACTCTGGATAGCCACGCCTATGACCAGACGTACTATGCCATAGGGGCAGACATGCATCTGGCCGAGACGGGGCAATCGAGCAGCCTCGATGAGCAGATGAGCTCGCAGATGCCGGGCCAGGGCGAGACGGCGAATCCCCAGGTACAGGCGAGCGCGGAGGCCACGCCAGAGCCCCAGTCGCAGCCACAGGGGCGTGTGTGGGAGTTCCAGCCGGTACAGGACCATCTGCAGGCGCCGGGCGTCAAGGCTGCTGCGCGTGTGAGCACATACCGTGTTTCCACGCGCATGGAGAACAACCAGGCGACGGATCTGTTCATGGGCGTGGACCGGCTCGACTTTCCGCGCGTGGCCTATTGGCGCCCCGATTTCGCGCCAACCAGCCTGGGCGCCCTGATGAATGCCCTGGCCCTGACCAATGACGGCGTCCTGATACCGCGCAGTGCGGCGGCGCAGTATGGCCTGAAGCAGGGTGATACGATGCGCATCATCATCTATGGGCCCAACGGTCAGGTGGAGACGAGTGTGCACGTTGTCGGCTTTTTCAACCTGTTCCCGACCTGGTACCCCGGCGACGGCATGCTCCTCGTCGGCAACAATGACTTTTTGTTCGAGCAATTGGGCGGCGAAGTACCCTATGATGTGTGGCTGAAAACGGAGCCGTCAGCCGATGGCGATCAGATCGTCGCCTCCCTGCGTGACTTGGGGTTCCAGATTTCAACGGTGCAGAACGCTGCCCAGCAGGTGAAGACTGAGATGAGCCGGGCCGAACGGCAGGGGTTGTACGGCGTTCTCTCCGTCGGCTTTGCCGCCGCGGCCTTTTTGGCGGCCTTTGGTTTCCTGCTCAACATGCTGTTTTCGTTCCGCCGCCGCTATATCGAACTGGGCATCCTGCGGGCTATCGGTCTGTCGGCCCAACAGATGACTCTGCTGCTGGCCTCTGAGCTGGCCTTCCTTATCATCACCGCCCTGGTCGTCGGGACGGCCCTCGGCGCCTGGATGAGCAAGCTGTTCATTCCCTATCTGCAGGTCGGCAACACCTTGGCAGCGCGCATCCCGCCCTACCTGGTGACCATTGGCTGGGACAGCATCGTGCGCATTTATATACTGCTGGGCGTGCTGTTCGTGGTGACGCTGGCGCTGCTGGCCGGGCTGCTGCTGCGCATGCGCATCAATCAGGCCGTCAAGCTGGGTGAGACGGGTTAAGTCAACTCGCCGGGGTCCTGGTGGCGGTAGGCGCCCGGGTCGGCGTGATCGTCGGCGTGGCCGGCAAAGGCACGCCCAACCGCTGTAGCGCCTGCACCGCCTTGGGATACCCCGTATGGTACTTGAGGACCAGCAGGTATTCCTCGATGGCCTTGTCTGTCTCGCCCATGGCTTCGTAGGCCTCAGCGCGGTACTCGTGCAGCTCCTCGATGCCGTCGAACTCTTTCAGGGGTGCCTCGGTCAGGGCCAGGACCTTGTCGTACTGCTTGGCGGCCATATAGGCATCAAAGGGGCCAAAGTGGTACCAGAACATGTGCGGCGGCAGGCCGATGGCGATCGCCTTTTCGTAGTTCTGGATGGCGCCCTGGATATCGCCCAGGCCCAAGAGGTCATCGCCCAGGTTGTACCAGGTGTAGGGGTCCTGCGGGCTATCCTGAGTCCACTGGTGTGCATCTGCAGCGGCCCGTTTGTACATCGCGGCCGGATCCCAATCGGCGTCGATGATGCTGCGCACCGTTGCCTCTTGCTCGGGCTTGTAGATGGGGATATAGTTATAGTTGAAGGGCTCCCACACCTTCTCGAGTTGTGCCGGCGTATAGTGAACCGCTGGGCCATAGTAGGCATCCTGGAGGATCAGGTAGCCCCCTGCCTTGTCATAACCACGGATGACCCGGTAGTGGCCGGTCGGGCGGTTATCCAGCCAGGATTGGATCATCACCGGTATGCCCGCCGCTACCAACTGCTCCAGGCGATCGACCGTGCCATCGACGTAGATATTCCCCTTGAGCCCGTACTGGGCCAGGTAGCCCAGGATTTCGCTGGCCGCCACGTGCTTGTCATCCACGTAGGGCTTGAGCACGGCAGCGATCTGATACTGGTTCTTCTGTACGCCATAGTAAGAGAGCACCATTTCCGCCGAGACCACGCCGCAGTTGTTCCAGTCCTGCCATTCAAAGCTCATGGGCGAAAGCAGGGCTGATTTGGGGCTCGCCGTGGGCAGAGGCACCGGCGTATGGGTTGGGGTGGCAGTAGCGGTCGCAGTCGGCGTCAGCGTCGGCGTGGACGTGGCGGTGGGGGTGAGGGTCGGTGTGGCGGTGGCCGTGGGCGTGAGGGTCGGTGTGGCTGTCGCCGTTGCGGTGGCCGTGGGTGTGGGCGTCGGCGGCGGCGCCACCAGGCCGCATGAGGAAAGGGCCACGGTCAGCAGGGCCAGGCCGGCGCAGGCGAGGGGCCTGGCAGCGCGGCGCGGTAAGGCCAGGGCTCGCCGCAAGCCGGTGATACCAGTGAGCAGATCCCAGGACAAGGCAAGGCACCCCTTCTAGACGAAATGCCCAGCGGCTCGCCGGCGAACCAGGCTGGCTATGGTATGTATGAGGATTCAATTATACAGCGTTCTGTTTTTACCGACAAAGCAGCGCGGGTTGTGAGCGCATCCCAGAACCGCCGTCCGCTACGTTTGTAGTAAAGGAGAACGTGCACCGGGTTGGCAACAGAGCCAAACGGCTGGAAGAGACCTCTCTGTTGCCAGCCCGGTGCACGTTCTCCCTTACTACAAGCCTCGGAGTCGGACAATTCTGGCGGGCAAACTCACCGACACTTTAGCCTGCTTGAGGGGATCCATACCGAGCCGGCGCCAAGCGAGGAAGCCGGTCACCCGCGAGCCAGAGATGCACTCGACGGGCGAGCGCTTCCTGCCATCTGCGCCCCCAGGAGCAAGGCGGCAACCATGCTGTCGGGGCGGGCCACCCCCGTCCACGCAATATCAAAGGCCGTGCCGTGATCCACCGAGGTGCGGACAATGGGGAGTCCCAGGGTCACATTGACCCCCTCATCGAACCCCAGCAACTTGACGGCGATGTGCCCCTGGTCATGGTACATGGCCACCACGGCGTCAAACTCGCGCCGGGCAGCCCGCAGGAAGACCGTGTCGGGCGGCAGGGGCCCGCAGGCATCGATCCCGGCCGCCTGCAGGTCCGCGACGGCCGGGGCAATCTGCTCAATCTCCTCGCGCCCAAAGAGCCCCCCCTCGCCGGCATGCGGGTTGAGCCCGGCCACCGCCAGGCGCGGCCGCTCGCCGGTCAGGCGCTGCGTCGCCTCAGCCGTCAGCTTGCCCACGGTCACAATGCGTTCGCGCTGCGCCCGGTCGCAGGCGACGCGCAGCGCTACGTGCGTGCTGACATGGCTCACCCGCAGGGCGCCGGCCACCAGCATCATGACCACGCCCCGCACCCCGCAGAGGTCCGCCAGCACCTCCGTATGGCCGGCATAGGGATGGCCGGCCAGGTTCAGCGCTTCCTTGTTCAGCGGCGCCGTGACGATGCCCGCCGCTTCGCCCGCCAGAGATAACTCGACCGCCTTGCGGATGTATTCAAAAGCGGCCTGCCCGGCCATGGTGCTGACCCGCCCCATGGTGAGATGGGGCAGGTCGATGTTGGCCAGATCCAGCACCTCGATGGTGCCGGGGGCAAAGCGGGCCTCGGCGGGGCTGTGCACTGCGAGCACCCGCGCGTCCACGCCCGTCAGCTCCACGGCCGCTTCGATCGTCCCCGCATCGCCGATCACCAATGGCCGCGACGAGCGGTGCACCCGGCTATCGGCCAGCGCTTTCACGATCACTTCCGGCCCAATCCCCGCCGCATCGCCCATCGTCACGGCCAGGATTGGGCGTCCGTCCTCACTCATCGTTTCCTCCATGTATCAGATGCACTCGCCCCGGTCACAAGTGTGAAACCCCTATGAAGAACCGGTGGGGATTTCGTGCGCTCTGCCCCGCAGTGCGCAGGCCATGCGCCACAGGACGCCCTCATCGCCAAACCCGCCCGCCTTGGTGGCGATGGGTAGGCCATCGGCCTCCCCGCCGGCGAGCCTCCCCAGGGGCACGCCCGCCTCCACCTGCCCCTCCACGATAATCGCCTCCGCCCCCAGGGTCCGGCAGACGGCCATCGCCGTATCACCCCCCGTCAGCATCAGGGCCCCCGGCCGCGCCTGCTGCAGCGCCTGCGCCGCAATGCGCCCCAGCAGCGCCACCACCAGCCGATCTCCCCCGGCCACCAGCGGGGCGCCCAGGGTCGTCAGCGCCACGTCACGCCCCTGCGCCAGCGCCTCTACCACCGCCGCCGCAGCGCGGGCTGCCGCGGGCTCTTCGCCCGGCAGGATCCCGGGCAGCACATCCTTCACGATCTCCAGTTGAGCCTGCTGCTGCAAGTGCAGGAGCTGACCGGCCAGCGCCGGGTGTTTCGTGGCGGCCACGCACAGGATAGGCCCCGCCACGGATGCCGGGGCCGCAGCGAGATCAGGGGGCACCCAACCCCATGCTGCCGGCAACTGCGCCGCCAACCCCGCCGACCCCGCCAGCAGGCGGTCGCGCCCGGCCAGCACTGCCGCCTGCGCTGCCACGGCCAGGTCGGCCTCGGCCAGCGCATCCAGCACCAGCACCGGCTCCGTTTGCGCGGCCAGCGCCCGCGCCAGGGATTGCCCCCCCTGCCGCACCTGCTGCAGGCCCATGCTGCCCACCGCCAGCCCGGTCGAGGCCGCAATCAGCTCGCCCACCAGCGAGGTCGCCCGCCCCGGCTGGGCAAAGGGCGTCTGCGCCAGGGGTTGACCGTGCACGCGCAGCTCGCCCCCCAGCACCGTGCGTCCCTGTGCCGGGAAAGCGGGCGCCAGGAGGGCCTGCTCCGCCACTCCAAGCGCCAGAAGCGCCTCCAGCTCAGCGCCAATGGGGCCGCGCAGGGTAGAATCGACCTTCTTGTAGATGTGGAGTACCGGCAAGAATGGGGCCACTGCCTGCGCCACCGCAGCACGCGCCTCCGCCGGGGGCAGGGCCCGTGTCTCCGTATCCAGCACCCACACGTCTGCATCCGCCGGGGGCAGGCCACCGCCGGCCCAGCTCACCAGCGTGCGTCGCCCATAGCGCGCGAACTGCGCCCCGGTATCCAGCGCACCCGTCAGATCGTCGGCAACGATCAGGAGGTCAATCACCTGGGTTCTCCTCGGTCACGGCGTATGCTTGCGGCTCTTCCAGCAAGCGCAGGCGAAGCACTTTCCGGGCTAATTCGTAGACGTCAGCCCTGCTGCCTTCGGGGCGTAGCCCCAGGGCGACCACCAATACGAGCACCTGATCATGGCACACCCCCTTCTCGTACTGACAAACGTACCGCCAAGTGTACATCTTGTCAAACACTATCCCCTGCCGGGTGCAGTTCACTGTTGGAGCAACCTGCATTGTGACTGCCACGCTGAGTGTTGCAGGGCCCATGGGGCCCCGTACCCGCGGGTACCTCTCCGGCTTGGCAGGATACGGCCTCGAACGTACAATAGGCAACGAACAGAGCCCCAGGTGACCCCATTCCGGCGAGGAGGAAACAACCTTGCAGGCAATCAACACGGGGTATGGCTTGATCGGCTTGGGCAGCATGGGCCAGAACGCGGTGCTCAATCTGCTGGCCCAGGGGCAGCGCGTGGTCGTCTATGACCGCACCCACGAAAAGGTCGACGAGATGGTGCGCATGGGAGCGGTCGGCGCGCAGACGATCGAGGAGATGGCAAGCCTGCTGGCGCGGCCGCGCACGGTCTGGCTGATGGTGGCTGCCGGCAAGCCGGTGGATGACATTCTCTTTGGCCCGGGCGGTCTGTCCGAGCATTTCTCTCCCGGCGACGCGATCATCGATGGCGGCAACTCGTTCTACCGCGACTCCATCCGCCGCGCTGCCCAACTGAAGGAGCGGCATATTCATTTTCTCGATTGTGGCACGAGCGGCGGCCTGGAGGGAGCGCGCAATGGCATGTGCCTGATGGTCGGCGGCGAGGTCGAGGCCTTTCAGATGGCCGAGCCTCTCTTCCATCTGCTGGCCGTGGAGGATGGCTACGCCCGCATCGGGCCCAGTGGCGCCGGGCATTTTGCCCAAATGGTGCACAACGGCATCGAACTTGGCATGCTGGAGGCGCTCGGCGAGGGCCTGGAGTTGCTGGCGCAGGGCCCCTTTGCCCTTGATCTGCCGCAGGTCACGGACCTGTGGCAGCACGGCAGTGCGGTCCGCTCACAGCTGCTCGACCTGGCCGCGCGCGCCCTGGCCCGGGACCCACACCTGGAGGCCATCACCGCGCCGGCCGGCGATGGCGGCGACGGTACGTGGGCCGTCGAGGAAGGGTGGCAGGCCGGCGCGCCCATGGCGGCCATCGCCGTGGCCCTGGCCATGCGCCTGCGCGCGCGCCAGACCGATTCCTTCACCAGCAAGGTGGTTGCTGCCGTGGAGCAAGAGCACGGCGGGCGTGAGGCGGTGCTGGTCGGGCCGGAGGGGCAGGTGGCACTCGAGAACCCATGACGGGTGGACGGAAAACGTAAAACGTAAAACGTGAAACGTAAAACGTGAAACGTGAAACGTGAAACGTGAAACGTAAGATCGCCATCGCGGCAGGTTTCGTGCTCCAGTTGGATCTGTCGGGGCAGACGCTGTGAGAAGCGGCACAAGATTGCCACGGCAGCCTGACGTTTGACGGTTCACGTTTGACGATTCACAACCGCCCCTTGCCTGACACACAGGAGACATTCCCTTGCACACCCCCAACATACCGCTTATCGTCGCCCTCGATGTGGGCACGACTTCTGTGCGCGCGCTGGTGTTTGATGCGCGCGGGAACCGCCTGTCGGCGCTGCACGCCACGAGGCCCTCGCCCCTGCGCACCACCCCCGATGGCGGCGCCGAGATGGACCCCGATGCCCTCGTGGAGGCCGCCGTGGCCTGCCTGGCCGAGATCGGCTCGCAGCTGGGAGCACAGGCCGGGCAGGTGGCCGGCGTGGCGACGTGCACTTTCTGGCACAGCTTCCTGGGCACGGATGCCGCGGGCCGGCCCCTCACCCCCATCTACACCTGGGCCGATACCCGCGCCGCGGGCGAGATTTCCCGCCTGCGCCGCCGCCTGGATCAGACGGCCGTGCATGCCCGCACCGGGGCCATCTTTCACACCGGCTACTGGCCGGCGCGCCTGAGCTGGCTGCGGCGCACCCAGGGGCGGCTCTTCCGGCGCGTGAAAAGGTGGCTCTCTCCCGGTGAGTATCTTTATCTGCGGCTTTTGGGTGCGCCTCTCTGCAGCCTCTCGATGGCTTCGGGCACGGGGCTCTTTGACCAGAACCGGCTGGATTGGGATGACGAGGTCCTGGCGGCGCTGGGCGTCGACCGCGAACAACTCTCCCCTCTGGTCGATCTCGACTCGCCTGCCCGCGGTCTGCGGCCGGAGTGGCGTGAGCGGCTGCCCTACCTGGCCGGGGTGCCGTGGCTGCCCGCCATCGGCGACGGGGCCGGCAGCAATGTGGGCAGCGGCTGCCTGGACCGGGCGCACCTGGCCCTCATGCTCGGCACCAGTGGCGCCATGCGTGTGCTATTTGAGGCCGCCGAGGCCCAGGCGCCCCTCGGCCTCTGGCTCTACCGGATAGACCGGCGCCGCTACCTGATGGGCGGCGCGCTCTCCAATGGCGGCAACTTGCTCGCCTGGCTGCATGCCACCCTGCGCCTGGAGATGGGCCCGGCCATGGAAGCGGAGCTGGCGGCCCTCCCGCCCGATGGTCACGGCCTGACGGTGCTGCCCTTCCTGGCTGGCGAGCGCAACCCCGGCTACTCCCCGGGCGCTACGGCGACCTTCAGCGGGCTGCGCTGGACCACGCGGCCGGTAGAGATCTTGCAGGCCGGGCTGGAGGCGGTCGCCTACCGCATGGCCCTCATCCACGAGCTGCTGCAGCCGCAGCTCGCCCCCGGCGCGCAGATCATCGCCTCGGGCGGCGCCTTTAGTGCGTTGCCCTACTGGGCCCAGATCATGGCCGATGTGCTCGGCCGGCCCGTGGCCGTCAGCCGGGAGGCGGAGGCCTCCAGCCGGGGCGCGGCCCTCCTTGCCGCCGAAAGCCTGGACCTCATCGCCGATGCCGGCGCGGCGCCGCCCGAGCTGGGCGCCGTGTATGCGCCCGACCCCGCTCGCCATGAGCGCTACCGCGCCGGCCTGGAGCGCCAGCGCAGCCTGTACCGTAAGCTGGTCAAGGGGGCCCTACGTTCCTGATATGAGGTATAATCGTGCAATGTACCACCAGGCTTTGCAGAAACAGGCAGCACAAGAGGACGAGACCATGACGTTACTCACGCTAGACAAGGCAACCGTCGTCCGCAATGGCCGGCGCGTTCTGGACCATGTGAGCCTGCAGATCGAGGAAGGCCAGCATACCGCCATTCTGGGCCCCAACGGCTCGGGCAAGTCCTCCCTGATCCGCCTGATCACCCGGCAGGACTACCCCCTGGTCCATGCCGACGGCACACCCTCCGTTCTGATCCGTGGGCAGGAGCGCTGGAATGTGTTCGCGCTCCGCTCGCTCCTCGGCATTGTCTCGGCGGACCTGGACCGGTCCTTCTCGGATGGCGCCACCAATGGCATGTGCGGATTGGAGGCCGTGCTCTCAGGGTTCTTTTCCAGCCATGGGCTGTTCAGCCATCATGCCATCACCGGGGCGATGCGCGCAGAGGCGCAGCGTGCCCTGGCGCAGGTGGAAGCGGCTTACCTGGCAGATAGGGCGATGGATCAGATGTCCACCGGTGAGGTCCGCCGTATCCTGATCGCCCGCGCCCTTGTACACGACCCCGTGGCGCTCATGTTCGATGAGCCCACCACCGGGCTGGACCTTGTGGCCCGGCACCGCTTCCTGCAGACGGTGCGCAACCTGGCCCAACAGGGAAAAACCGTCATCATGGTCACCCACCGCATCGAAGAGATCATCCCCGAAATCGAGCGCGTGGTATTCCTGCAGGATGGCCGGGTGCTGCGCGAGGGGCGCAAGGGAGAGATGCTCACAGCGGCCAACCTCTCGGCGGTGTTCCGCGCCCCGGTGCAGGTGCAGCAGGTAGATGGCTACTATGCGGCCAGTTGCAACGGGGAGAGCGGCTTGTAGCGAGAGAGTGGGAGTTGTGATATAGAGAGCTTTTAGCCCATCCGGCCACTCACCGGAGTGGCAGAAACAAAGACCCGGAGCAAGACACATGGCCATGACTTCACGCGAACGCATGCTCACCGCCCTCAACAACGGGCGCCCCGACCGCCTGCCCTGCCAGGTGCACGGCTGGATGCAGTATTACCTGAATCATTACCTGGGCGGTATCGATTGGTATCAAGCCTACGAGCGCTTTGATATGGATTATGCCATCTATATCTCGCCTCATTACCGCTACAGCGAGCAGGACCTGGCCCACTGGCAGGTGGAACGCCGCGACCTGGGCATCGACGCCGACGGCAACCACCGCTGGGAAGAGACAATCACTACCCCTGGGGGCATTCTGCACCATGCCGGCGCATGGAATGAGATTACAGCCTGGGAGACGGAGGTCCTGGTCAAGAACGAGCGAGATTTCGAGCTTTGGACCCGCTACCTCCCGGTGCCCATCGGAGCCGACTTTCGTGGCATCCAGGAGGCGCGGGACAAGCTGGGAGACAAGGGCATCGTGCGCAGCCACCCCTTTAGCGCCGGGCAGGGCTCGCCGTGGCAGAGTTTTTGCATCCTCGCGGGCACCCAGGAGGCCATCTTTATGGCCATGGATACCCCCGATTTCGTCCACCATGCCCTCGACGAGATCCTGCAAAAGACCCTGCGCGTGACCGAGCTGTGGCAGGGCACCCCGGCCGACATGGTCGAGACGGGCGGCGGCGCCGGCTCCAACACGGTGATCAGCCCCACCCTGTTCAAAGAGTTCTGCCTGCCCTACGATCAAAAGCAGCACGCCGCCCTGCACGACGTCGGGCTTAAGATCGTCTACCACCTCTGCGGCGGTGTGATGCAGATGCTGGACCTGGTGGCCCAGAACGGCGCCGATGGGTTGGAGACGATGACCCCACCTTCCATGGGAGGCGACTGCGACCTGCGAGAAGCCTCGCGGCGAGTCGGTGACAAGCTTTTCTTCATCGGCGGCTTTGACCAGTATGCCGGCTTTGAGAACGGCGACCCCGAGACGGCCCGCAAACTCGTCCACGAGTGCTTTGAGGCCACCCGCGACCACGCCGGCTATATCATCGCGCCCTCCGATCACTTTTTCCACGGCGACCCGGCCAACCTGCAGGCCTTTGCCGACGCCGCCAAGGAGTGCGTGTACTGAGCGCAAGTGGAGAGGACGGAGCAAGAAACCGCAGATGAACGCAGATAAACGCAGATGATCTGGAAGACTTTCGAAATCTCGGAGACTTTGGAAGTCTGGCCTGGCGCTGGATAAGCATTTATCAGCGTTTATCCGCGTTCTCCACGTGAGACCCGATTTTCGTATTCAGCGCGGCGGCTCGGGCACGGCCAGCGGCTCACGCAGGATGAGGGGGCGCAGGAACTCCAACCCCTTGCGCAGGCCGTCTTCGGGCAGGAGCATCGAGTCCTCGTGCTCCAGCACGATGGTGTCGTCATAGCCTACCTGGCGCAGGGCGACGATGATGTCGCGCCAGGCCTCCTCGCCATGGCCATAGCCCACGGTGCGGAACTCCCAGGCGCGCTCGCGCTCATAGTAGAATGGCTTGCCGTCAATCAGGCCGTAGGGCAAAGCGTTGATGGGGTCGATGCGGCAGTCGGTGGCGTGCATGTAAAAGAGGGCATCGCCGAGGGCACGGATTGCATAGAGGGGGTCGATTCCCTGCCAGAAGAGGTGGCCCGGGTTGAAGCAAGCGCCGATGATGTCGCCAACCACTGCACGCAGCTCCAGCAGCGTCTGCGGGTTGTAGACGGCATTCACGGCGTGCATCTCGATGGCGATTCGGGTCACGCCGTGCTCTAGGGCGAACCGGGCCTCGGCCGTCCAGTAGGGCAGCACATGCTCCTCCCACTGCCAGGAGCGCAGTTCCTCCATCTCGGGCGGCCAGGGGTAGACCACCCAGTGGGGAAAGCGCCCCTCCCGCGAATCGCCGGGGCAGCCCGAAAAGGCCACCACGCAGTGCAGGCCCAATTGCTCTGCCAGGCGTACCGTATTGCGCAGGTCATGTCGGTGGGCCAGGGCAATGCCGCGATCCGGATGCAGGGGGTTGCCGTAGCAGCACAGGGCGCCTATCTGCAGGCCGCGGCTCTCGATTGCCTCTCGGAACGCGCCCAGCCGGCCGGGGTCCGCCAGGAGCGCCTCGGGGTCACAGTGCTGCTTACTGCCATAGCCGCCCGTCGTGAAATCCACCACCTCCGCGCCCAGCGCCGCGATCGTATCCAGCGCCTGCGCCAGGGGCTGCCCCTGTAGGGCTGAGGAGAGAATGCCCAGCTTCACTTTTCGCCTCCTCAAGGATCAATAGTGCATCCGGGGAGAATGAGCAAGCCATGTGCCAGAGGCACTGTCTGTCCTTCTTGCCCGCTGCCAGCACGCCTTTTGCGCAGGTCCAGGCCCGGCTGTATAATAAGCTGCGGTGCTTCCGGCCCCGAGACGAGAGTGGGCCTTTCCTGCCCCCACGCAATGGCCCCCAAGCGCCACTATTGCGCCGAGCCTCGCTTCCGAGCTCCGGCATTCCTGCCCAGTGGGGTTTCCCCCAAGGCGATTACACGTTGAGGTGACCCATGATTGTCCCAATGCCAACCCTGCCCAAGATGTACAGGCTGCAGCAAACCTTTGACCGCAGTAGTCTGGAGGACCCGGCGGCTGTGCTCGCAGAGCGCTTGCGTACCTCGCCGGCGATGGATGGCCTCAAGCCCGGCATGCGCGTGGCCATCACGGCCGGTAGCCGGGGCATTTACAAGATCGGCGAGCTGGTGGCGGCCGTGGCCAAGGAAGTGCGCCGCCGTGGGGGCGACCCCTTTGTGGTGCCTGCCATGGGCAGTCACGGTGGGGCGACTGCCGAGGGGCAGGCCGACATGCTGCGCGGCCTGGGCGTGAGCGAAGAGAGCGTCGGCTGCCCCATCCGCTCGTCGATGGAGACCGTGGAGGTTGGCAAGACTCCGCAGGGTTGGTCCGCTTACTGCGACCGCAACGCTTTCGAGTCGGACTATGTGGTGGTCATGAACCGTATCAAGGCACACACCGCGTTCAAGAGCGACATTGAGAGCGGCCTGCACAAGATGATGACGGTTGGCCTCGGCAAGCATAAGGGCGCCGCCAATGTGCACGTCATCGGCCTCAAGAACGGCGTCGTGCCCATCGGCAAGGTCATCCTCGAGAAGGCGCCCATCGGCGTGGGCATCGGCATCATCGAAAACTCGGAAGACAAGACCTACGATTTCAAGATCGTGACCCCGAGCCAGTTTGAGGAGGCCGACCGGGAGGGGCTGGCCCTGGCCAACAAGCTCTTGCCCCGCATTCCCTTTGACCAGCTGGATATCCTCATCGTGCGCGAGATTGGCAAGAACATCTCCGGCACGGGCATGGACTCGAACATTATCGGCATTGGCCGACGCATCGGCGGCTCCTACAAGCCCGAGATTACCCGCCTGGGCGTACTGGACCTGACCGAGAAGACCCACGGCAACGCCCTAGGCATCGGCCTGGCCGATCTGACTACTCGCCGCCTGGTTGATAAGATCGACTATCGCGCTACCTACACCAACGTCATCACCACCGGCTTCCTGGGCACGGCCCGCATCCCCATGATCCTGGAGACGGACCAGGAGATGGTTGCTGTGGCCCTCAACGGCTATGAGGCCAGTAAGGTGCGCATGGCCATCATCCAGAACACCCTGGAGCTGGAGCACCTGCTCATCTCCGAAGCGCTGGTGGAAGAGGCCCGCCAGCAGCCTGGCCTGACCGTGGGCGAGGAGGTTGGCCCCTTCCAGTTCGATGCGGAGGGTAACCTGCTGGTAAGCCTTCACTGGTAGGCAGAGAGGGGGGATAAAAATGGGGGGGGCGCCGCGCCCCCCCTTTTTATGCCCCCTCTCTACCTACTTGATTTCCACTTCTTTGCCCGTCTCGGCCGACTCGCGGATGGCGTCTAGCACCTTGATGATGTTGATGCACTCCTCACCCGAGGCGATCATGGGCTTTTCCGGGTCGCGGACGCAGTCGACAAAGTGCCGGTAGGCGGTGAGGTTATCCTCTGGCGCTGGCACGACCTCGGTATCGACAAAGGCGCCCTTTTCGCCCGAGTGGACGGTGGGCGGGCTGAACTCAAAGCCACCTTTGGTGCCAAAGGTGCGCACGTTGAAAGGCTGGTCCTGGTTGGCCACCCATGAGACGTCGAAAAAGGCGCTGGCGCCGTCATCGAACTTGACCATGGCCGCCGTCAGCTCGTCCACGTCGCACAGCACGCCGCGCTTGACAAACTCTTCCTGGCACAGGTTGCGATAGGCCGAAGCGAGCACCCGCTTTGGTGTGGGGGCGCCCATGAGCCACCAGGTGAGGTCAAAGACGTGCACGCCGATGTCAAAGAGCGCGCCGCCCCCAGCCCGGTCCTTGGAGACGAACCACGCTCCCCGCCCCATGGAGCCGCCGGGCGCGAAATGGATCACTGGCATGCCGCGGCGGCGGATCCAAGTCGAGCGGGCATAATAGATATCGCCGAACGCGCCTTGCTCCAGCATGCGGTGCGCTGCCATGCTCACCGGGCGGAACCGGTTCGACATGTCGATCATCAGACGCCTGCCGGTGCGGCGCGCTGTCTCGAGCATTTTGGCCGCGTCGGCGGCATTGGTGGCCATGGGCTTTTCGCAAAAGACGTGCAAGCCCGCCTCCATCGCCTCGATCGCGACCGGGGCATGGAGATGATTGGGGATAGCGATGCTGACCGCGTCGAGCCCCTTGAGCGACCAAAGGTCTCGCAGATCAGTAAAGACCTGCTTGGCGCCATACTTCTGGGCAAACTCCTCGGCCTCAGACCGGTTCAGATCGCAGACGGCGTCGAGATAGACCCCCGGGCATTGAGTAAAGCCCTCCATGTGATAGCGGCCCATACCCGTGCCGATGACAGCAACGTGTAGTTCGCGGTCCATGGTATTCCTGTGGCTCCATTGGGTAGAGTTGTGCGCAAGCCGCGCACGGGGCAAGGCTCAGAATGTGGCTATCATACTGCACGGGGTTGATGTCTGTCAAAAAGTGCCCTCAAGCCTGGCTTGTTGCTGGGTAGCTTGCTGTGCCTCCGGCCGGTACAACCCAAGAGGGAATTGGGGGGCAGATATCGCGACGTGTCAGCCCCCCAACTCTCTGAAAGGGCTCGCGCCGGGTGGGTACAATGCGTGAAACCCAGCAACCAGCCTGTTTTATTGCAAGGGATAAGCCCCAAAATCGCGCACGGCTTCATAGAGCGCCAGCAGGTTCTCTACCGGCACGCGCGCCTGCACATTGTGGATCGAGTTGAAGATAAAGCCGCCCCCCGGGCCAAAAGCACGGATGCGCTCATGCACCTCGGCGCGCACCTGCTCGGGCGTGCCGAAGGGCAGGGTGCGCTGCGTATCCACGCCGCCACCCCAGAAGGTGATCTCCTTGCCGAACTCCGCCTTGAGCCGCACCGGGTCCATACCTGTCGCCGAACACTGCACCGGGTTGAGGATATCGAACCCCGCTTCGATAAAGCTGGGCAGCAGCGCCAGAACAGAGCCGCAGGTGTGGATGAACGTCTTCCACGTGGTGTGGCTGTGGATCCAGTCGTTCAGCTGCTTGTGGAAGGGCATGTACAGGTTGCGGTAGGCCCTGGGCGAGATGAACGGGGCCGTCTGGGCGCCGAAATCGGTGCCTGTGACGACCAGCGCTGTCGGTCGGTTGCCGACGGCCGCATAGAGCCGCTCCAGGTTGGCCAGCGAGATTTCCGTCTGCCGCTCGAACACACGGTACACATAGTCGCGGCGGATCACGGTGCTCATGTACCATTCGGCCACATCGCGAATGCCCCGGGGATTCTTGAGCCAGGGCGCCGGCACCAGCGCGATATCGCCCAGGCCCGTGCCGCCGAAATTGGCCAGAATGGCCTTGTCGGTCTGGGTGTAGAGACGCTCGGCCTCCGCGGCAAAGTAGGCCAGGTCCTCCGCCGAGACGGGGCCAAACTCTTCCAGGTTGTCCGCTGGGTCCAGCTTATCCTCATCGATGGGCGGCTGGCGGATGATAGAGTCAAAGTAAAAGCCGCCCTTGGGCATGCGGCCGCTGGGTGCGACGGAGCGGTCGCCCTCCGGGTACATGAGGATATCGCCGTTTGCATCGGGTTCGGTGTTGAAGGCAGCCGGCACCAGGAGCGGCGTGCCATCCCAGAAGGTCCATGGCTTCCATCCCTCGTTTTTGAACCCGAAGAGCCCCTTGGGTGCTGTGAGGGGTGCCACATCGATGCCCAGGGCCGCCATCAGGTCGGGTGCGATCTCGCCCAGCATCTGATAAGGCTCGATCACCTTGACCGGTGTGCCCGGCGGGTCCAGGTGTAATGCCTGGCGCAGCAGATACACCGAGCAGACGTGCATGCCGGTAATGGCGCTTCCCCCCTGATCCAGCGGCACCCGGTCGGGCTCCTGGTGGCTCAACGCGCGCAGCACACGATCCCGTGAAGTGAGCATGGGTTACCTCCGTGTTGTTGATAGACTGGTGAAAAGCGACCCCGTGATGCGAGCAGTTGCCATGCAGCGTAATAAGTAAACCGTAATAAGTAAACCGTAATAAGTAAGGGCGCCATTTCGGGGGAAACCCCGCTTTCCATGATACTCGCCCCAAACAGGCCCATGTAAGGCGCCTGGCGTTCCGCAATGGCAACCCGACTTATCACTTGTTACGAATCACGCCCCGCCTCACAAGACGCCTCAAACACTGCATCCGGCGTCTCGGCCGGAATCTCACAGCCAGCACTGAGCATGTAGCGGGCGCCGTGGGCTATCTCGATACAACGGCGCGCGGCAGAGTGACAGGCCTCCGGCGTGGCCTGCATGATCTCCGCAGCGGGCCCGCCCCTCACCCTGGGCCTCGCCTCTGCAGCGCAAGACCTGACGCACCGAATTCCCTGTGGAGATCGGTGTGTCAGGTGTGAGACACCGGCAGTACGATGCGCGAGGCGCGTTCCGCATCGTGCCAGATCATCTGTTGCGCCTTTTGGCCCGCAGTGGCCGCGCTGGGGTCTTCTTTTGTGTTCCAGTTGCGGTCCCAGCGCGGGAAGCTGGCGCTGCTGACCTGTACCGCGACCCGGTGCCCCGCTTTGAACGTGTGGGCCGTGGACCAGAGGTCGATATTCAGCTCATAGGCTGCGCCGGGCTCCAGCCATTTAGGTTCCTGCAGCGATTCGCGGTAGCGGGCGCGCAGGATGCCGTCGCAGAGATTCTCCATGTAGCCATCGGGGTGGACGTCGATGAGGCGCGCGACGAAATCCGTATCGGGGGCTGAGGAGGAGATCCACAGCTCCGCTGTGACGTGGCCCATGATGGCGAGCGGCCCGGCAAGGGGCTCGCCGGCAAAGGTGAGCACATCCGGACGCGCGCTCAGGGGGCGCTGGTCGCGGACGCCGGGCGGGAAGACGCCCGGCATGAGCGTGGCGCCGCCGAGAGTGGGCGTGGGGTGCGAGGGATCGTAGATATAGCTCGATGCGCCCGCGCCGGCCGCTGGCGCCGAGGGGCCCAGGCCGCCGCCTGGCTGCAGGTACAGCGCCATCTGCTGCACGCCTGCCGGGGGCCAGCCGGGCAGCTCCAGCCAGCGGTTCTCACCAGTGAGAAAGACCCGCGCTGGGGGCTCACGGTCTACACCGTTATCGATGCCCTTGAGCCAACGGTCGAACCAGCGCAATTGGAGCGCATCGGGGTTCATGGCCATGAGGCTGGAGGCCAGGCCGAAATCCATCTCGCCAATGGTTGAGGTCTGGTTGCCGTGGGTCCACGGGCCGATGAGCAACTGGGCCGGGAGGCCGCGGCTGCGCAGGCCGACGAAGCTGTTCAGGGTGGCCTGGCTAAAGATATCGTACCAGCCCCCGATGTAGAGGGCCGGCGCATCGATCGCGGCGAGGGAGACGCTCCATTCTGGGGCCAGATGCCCGGGCCCGAGGTCGAGCAGGTTCCTCACGATCCCTGCCAGGTCCGCCGGACGCAGGGACTGGAGGTCACGCAGGGGTGTCTCGGCGTACCCATCCTTGCTGAGACTATCGATGGCGGCGGTAACCGACCCGACAGCGGTAGCAATTTCCTGCGCTGAAGCGCCGGCCGCCGTGAGCTTGCGCCGGACCACATCCACGCTCATGCCCAGGTGCCACGACAGGTCTGTGCCGAGCTCAAAAGCACCACCGCGATAGCAGAGGCCATCCGCTGCGTCGACCCAGGTCACCATCGGCGCGATGGCGCGCAGGTGGGGCGGGTGCTGCATGGCGGCCGCGTGTTGGGTCCAGCCGACATAGGAGCCGCCGATCATCCCCACGGCGCCGTCGGCATAGGGCAGCCCCGCCGCCCACTCAACGGTGTCATAGCCGTCGAGCCCCTCCTGTGCCAACTGCGAAAACCAGTCGAACACCCCCTCTGATGCGCCGGTGCCCCGGCAATCCTGGATGACCATCACATAGCCAGCCGCGATGGCCTGGAAGAGGTTGATTGGGGGTGGGCCATCTTTGCCGTAGGGCGAGCGGCACAGGAGCACAGGGTAGCGCCCCGGCTCGGTGGGCCGGTAGACATTGGCGTACAGGGTGACGCCGTCGCGCATGCGCGCGGGCACATTCTGCTCGACGAGTGCAGTAACCATCGTTTCTCCTTTACTCCAACTGCAGCACCGCCCCTGCCGGGCACTCGCGGAAGGCGTCGCCGAACGCGGCAGCGATGTGCGCGTTCGCTCGGATGCCGGTGCAGTGCGCCGTGCCCACCAGCCCCGGACGTAGCTGCTTGAGCGCTGCGACCGATGCGGCCACCGCCTCTGCATTCTGGGCTACCAGATGCGTGCCGCCGATGACCGCTTGAACCTCGGTTATGCCGGTGATCTGTTGTGCATGCTGGAGGATGTTGACCATGCCCGGGTGCGCGCAGCCGAGGAGGACGATCAACCCCTGCTCGCCGCGCAGAAAGAGACTCTGTTCGTCGCGCATCTCGTCCTGCATCCACTGCTCGCCCTGCTGTACTTGCAGGGAGCCGGGCACACGCTCGAACGCCGTCCGCCGCGGGATCTCACCGCTCAGCCAGACGCCCTCAGCGATCTGCCGCGGCTCTTTGCCCCAGTCGAAACGGGCGCCGGCGGCTTCGAGGGCATCCTGCGGCCAGGGCACCCCGACGTAGCGGCGCTTCTCTTCGCCTTCCTCGTTCTTGTGGACGCTCCACTTGCGGCCCAGGATAGCCGGGTGAGCATAGACCGGCACGTTCCCCGGCTGCAGCGCCAGGACGTCCATGAGGCCGCCGGTGTGGTCATAGTGCCCATGGCTCAGAGCGATGCCATCCAGCCGGCCGAGGTCCTGACGCAGGCGGGCGGCGTTATTCAGCAGCACATAGCCGGCGCCGGTATCGAAGAGGAGGCGCAAGTTCCCCCGCTCGACCAGCGCTGCGAACCCGTGCTCGGCGAGGATGCCCAGGCCGGGCCCGGCCGTGTTTTCGCTGAGGATGGTGATGGTGGTCTGTAACTGGGTCATAATCCTCTCCGTGGGCGCCGGGCTGCGCCGGCCAAGGGGCCTGTAGGCATGGCCAATAGCGGGGCGGGCAACCTTGCGTCCTGCGCACATTGTACAATGAGGCGCCGGGCTGGTCAACAGAGTAGGATGTGATATTGTGCCTTGGGAGGTCCAGAGGCACGGCGCCTGGCATGGATTGTGCTGAACAAGAGCGAGCCCACACGAAAGGCCTCGGAACGCCGTGATGGCCAGACTGTTTCCACTGCCCGAGAGACCAGGCGACTGCAAACCGCAGGCGATCCATATCCTTGGGGTGCCCGTCCACAACCTGACCTATGATGAGGTGCTCGCGCGTGTCACCGCCATGGTCGAGGCGGGCCGGCCGCATCAGATCGTGACCGTCAACCCCGAGTTTCTGGTGGTGGCCAGGCGCAATGCCGAATTCCTGCGGGTGCTGCAGCAGGCGGACCTGGCCCTGGCCGATGGGGTGGGGCTGCAGTTGGCGGCGGCGCTGCAGGGGCGGCGCTTTGTCTCGCGGGTGCCCGGCAGCGAGCTGGTCGACCGTCTAGCGCCCCTGGCTGCCGAGCGCGGCTGGCCCCTTTTCCTGCTGGGTGCAGGGCCGGGGGTTGCAGAGCGAGCGGCCACGGTCTTGCGCGCACGCTACCCCGCTCTGGAGGTTGAGACTGATGGGGCTGACCCCACGCCGGAGGGCACGGCGCAAGTTCTGGCGCACATCCGCGCCGCTCACCCCGCCATCCTGCTGGTCGCCTATGGTGCGCCTACACAAGATCTCTGGATCGCCCGCTATGGCCAGGTTGTGGCAGTGCCCGTCATGATGGGGGTCGGCGGCACACTGGACTTTATCGCCGGTGTCGCCCCGCGGCCGCCGCACCTCTATCACCGCCTCGGCTTGGAGTGGCTGTATCGCCTGTGGAAGCAGCCATGGCGGTGGCGCCGGCAGCTGCGCCTGCCCCTCTTTATCCTGCTGGCGACGGCCGAGCGCGCGCAGGCGCTGGTGAGGCGCTGAATGTGCGGTATTGCGGGCAAGATCTATCATGACCGGGAGCGCGCAGTCGAGGCCGAAACCCTGGCGGCGATGGCGCAGAGCCTCTGGCACCGCGGCCCCGATGACGATGGCTCTTATCGCGATGGGAACGCCGGGCTGGCTATGCGGCGCCTGGCCATTATCGATGTCGAGGGCGGCAGGCAGCCCATCCACAATGAAGACCGGACCGTCTGGACCGTGTTCAATGGTGAAATTTATAACTTTATGGAGCTGCGCCGCGAGTTGGATGCCCGGGGTCACCGCTTCTACACCCGCACTGATGGGGAGGTCATTGTGCACCTCTATGAGGAGCACGGCCTTGACCTGCCCCACGATCTGAACGGTATGTTCGCCATCGCCGTCTGGGATACGCGGGAGCGGCGCCTGCTTTTGGTGCGCGACCGGCTGGGCATCAAGCCCCTCTTCTATGCGGCGCTGCCCGATCGCTTCCTGTTCGCTTCGGAGATCAAAGCTTTGTGGGCCGATCACCCGCCGCTGACAGTCGACCTGAGCGCCCTCAACCATTTTCTCTCGCTGCTCTATATCCCGGCGCCGGAGAGCATCTATCGCGAGGTGCGCAAGCTGGAGCCGGGGCACAGCCTGGTCTGGCAGGGGGGGCAGGTGAGGCTGCACGAGTATTGGCGCCCCGTGGTGCAGGAAGCTATCCCTCGCGCTACCCCCACCTCTGCCCTGCACGAGGAGCTGCGCGCCCTGCTGGCCGATGCGGTGCGGCGCCAGCTGGTGGCCGATGTGCCCGTAGGCATCTTTCTCAGCGGCGGCCTCGATTCGAGCACCGTGGTGGCCCTGGCCCGGCAGGTCTATGGCGGCCCGCTGCGCACTTTTTGTATCGGCTTTGAGGACCGGTCCTACGATGAGACGGCCTCCGCCCGCCTGATGGCACAGCGCTTCGATACGGACCACACGGAAACGATCGTCCGCCCTGCTGCGCTCGACCTGGCGCAGGCGCTGGCAGCCCATTTCGACGAGCCTTTTGCCGACTCGTCGGCGATCCCCACCTATTGCCTGGCCGAAGTAACCCACCGCCGGGTGACGGTGGCGCTGGCGGGCGATGGGGGCGACGAGCTGTTCGCCGGCTATCTCACCTATCAGGCCGACAAGCTGGCCGGGCTCTACGATCTGCTGCCCGGCGCCATCAGCCGCGGGCTTATCCCCGGCCTGGTGCAGCGCCTGCCCGTTTCCGATGCCAAGGTCAGTTTCGATTTCAAGGCCCGCCGCTTTGTGGAGCATGCCCAGCTGGAGCCGGGGCAGCGCCACTATGCCTGGAAGGCCTTTTTCGACGAGGCCCTCAAGCGTTCGGTGCTGCAGCCGGAATTGCTGCGCACCCTGCAAACCCCGCTGGATGGCTATCTACCCTACCGGCGACATTATGAAGCCGTGCCGCAGTTGGATGCGCTCTCGCGCTTTCAGTATGCTGATGCCCGGGTCTATCTGCCCGATGACAATCTGCTCAAGGTGGATCACATGAGCATGGCGCACTCATTGGAGGTGCGGGAGCCCCTGCTCGACCATCGCCTGGTCGAGTTTGCCTTCCGTCTGCCAGGGGATGTCAAGATGCCGGGCCTCAAGCTGAAGCATTTCCTGCGCGAAGCGATGCGGCCGCTCCTGCCCGCCGAGATCCTGAAACGACCCAAGCGCGGTTTTGCCGTGCCGATGGCGCGCTGGCTAAAGGGCGACCTGCGCCCGCTGGTCGACACATTCCTGTCACCCGAGGTCGTGCGGCGCCAGGGGTATTTCGTGCCGGAGGGGGTGGCTGGCCTGGTTGCCGCACATATGGCCGGCCGCGCAGATTATAGCCGCAACCTCTGGGGGCTGCTCATGTTCAGCCTGTGGCTCGAGCGGGCGGGGCAGGTTTCCTGGGGGGGCTATGGCTGATTGGGTGAGTACTGCGGCCAGCCTGCCGGCCTGGAGGGCTGGGCTGGCGCTGGTCCTGGCGCCGGTGGGGGGCACCCTGGCAGCTCAGCGCCTGCTGGCGTGCCTGCCGGGGCGGGTGGAGCAGGCCTGGACCTACCGGCTGGCGTTTTTCGGCGGCGCCGCCCTGGGCGCTGCTGTGGCCCTCTACCTGGCGCCTGTGAACTCGGCGGGTGCGCTCTTGCTGCCCCTGGCGACGGCCCTGCTGGCTGCGTTTGCGGCGGGGTTGCTTCTGACGGCGATCGACATGGGGCTGTGGGAGGACAACCTGCGGCCGTCGCCGCGCGTCGTCGCCGAGGTACGCCGGTATCACTTGCGCGTCATCGGGCGGCCCCCGGCGGGACCGCGCAGCAAGCGCCTTTTCGATCTTGCTCTGGGCGTGGTGGGGGTAGTGCTCTTGTCGCCGCTCTGGCTGCTGTCGGCCTGGCTGATCTGGCTGGAGGACCCCGGCCCAATTCTCTTTATCAAGAATTCGGTGGGCAAAGGGGGAACGAACTTTCGCCAGCTCAAGTTTCGCAGCATGGTCCGCAATGCGGAGGAGGAGACCGGGCCGATCCCGGCGCGTGAGCGGGATGAGCGTACCCTGATCACCGGGCGTTTCTTGCGCAAAACGGCGCTGGATGAGCTGCCGCAGTTGGTGAATATCCTGCTGGGCCAGATGAGCTTTGTGGGCCCGCGGCCGCTGCGCACGGTCGTGATTCACCGCTGGCTGCAGGATCTGCCGCAGTTCGCTGAGCGGCACCGCGTGCAGCCCGGCCTCGCCGGGCTATCGCAGATCATCGGGGGGTACTATATCACCCCGCGTCAGAGGCTACGCTTCGACCGCATCTATGTGCGCCACATGAGCCTGGCCTTTGATATCTGGATCATGCTGCAGGCCCTGTACATCGTGACTTGGGCGCGCTGGCGAAAGGGGGGCTCTCGTCGCGATGCGCGCTTGCGCTGATGTGGTCTGGAGCCCTTCGTTTGCAGTTTGCCTCAACTCTCTGGCCAGGGCCGCGCCGCTGACGACCTCGACCCCTGCGATGAGCTCCTCACGGGCGATCCGGTTTTCCTCCAGGCAACCGGCGCCGACCAGCAGCCGGCCGCCATCTTCCAGGTAGGCCTCCAGGATCTGCTTGAGCGGCCGAAAGCCACGGGCGGCGACGCCTTCGGCCGCGCCTTGCCTGAGGAGCATCCCGCCGTCGTGCTGAAAGCTCAACACCGTCTCCATGGCCGCGGCCTGGGCCATGAGCGCCAGGACAAAGGGCAGTGTGGCCTGTTCCGGGTGCTGTGGGCCGTGGTTGCAGACCAAAATGATTCTCTTCGTCTCAGCCATCGCCAGTTCTCCTGTAGGGGCACTGCAGAGTCCTGCGTGCACATATATTGTACCCGAACGTAAGGATTGCGTAAATGGCCGGCAGGTGCCTCCGGTCGCTAGCGGGGCAAAATGTGGTTAGCAATGGGTTACAGAGTGGCGCACCCCGCCGCTGGCCCGCGTCTTGCCATAGATACTGCGACGACGGCTGAGACCAAGGCCAGGATGGGGGGTGATGGGATGATTTCGCGCCATAATCGAGTGCTGCTGGCCGGCATGAGGCTCGTGGAGGAGATCTCGGCCCGCGTGGGCACGACATCGTATATCTGGGGGGGCTTTACCTTCGATATCGCCGCCGGCTGCCTGTTGCGGGAACACAATGACCTGGACTATTTGACAGTGGACCTGGAGCACCACAAACCGCAGCTCATTGCCGAGTTTACGGCGAGGCGCTGGCCGGTCAAGGTGGTGAGCAATGGCGATCTGTCTCCCCGGCGCCACGGATACCACATGCAACTGGGCAACATCACGCTTGCCGGAGATCAGGTCCGGTGGACCTTTGCCGGTGAAACTGGCTTTCTTGTCTTTCCCCGCCGTTGGCTCAATCCGCGGCCGGTGCCGTTCTGTGGCATCAATGTGCATGTCGTCGAGCCCGAGTTCGAGTATGTGGTCAAGTGTTGCCCCCAGATTTTCAATCCTGACTGGACGGAGCGGCCGCACGACGCGGGGATCCGGGAGCGACTGCGGGCTATGCTCAGGGAGCGTGGCGTCGACCCTGACAAACTGTACGCAGAGGTGAGCATCTGCCGGTCGGCGCCCGAAGCGTTGCCCTGCCCCTTCTGAAAAGAGAGTCGCCGCAGGCAAGGTACACGATTCTGCGAGACGGGAGGTGCCGGAAATGGCGAGTATACAGCGCCCGGCCCGGGAGACCGGTATCCGTCATCTCGGGCCCGGGATCGAGTTCAACCTGATTTCCGCCATCTTTGAGTTCCTGCCCGATGGCCTGGCGTTTATCGATCCGAACCTGGTAATTCGGGCTGCGAACAAGGTTTTCGCACAGCAGGTGCGGCGCCCGTTGGCCAGCACTGTCGATCACCCTGTCGAGGAGGTGATCCCGGGTTGGACGGAGCAGATTGGGCCCATCTATCGCCAGGTGCAAGAAACGGGCCGACCTTTCCAGGGTGATGCTGAGCCTTTTGTGTTCCGGGAGCAGCCAGAGCGCGGCGTTACCTATTGGGAGTGCACGGTGTTCCCCGTCTATGAGCCTGATGGCGGGTTCGAGGGCCATCTGCTGGTGCATCGCGAGGTTACAGAACGTGTGCGCGGCGATCGGGAATGCGATGATCTGCGCGCTGAGGCTTGAGAGGGTGGAGTTGACATAACGGCCTGCCCCAGATAGCATCTGGGGCAGGCCGTTTGCTTGGGCGCTCAGCTCTCGCCCAGGCGCGCAACCCGGCTGCGCACGTAGCGCAGCGGCAGCAGGACGCAGGCCAGGCAGAAAGCGCCGCCCAGGGCCAGGCCCAGCGATTGCCCCGCCAGGGCCGGCCAGCCCAGCAGGCTAAGCCCAATCGACGGGAGTGCGAACAGAGCCAGGGCCACGACCGCGGCCGTTCCGGTAAGCAGCACTCCCAGGCACCCGGCGCTGCTGCTGATCATCTTGCGCGGGTCGTCCCAGTCCATATTGGCGCCCAGGACCCCGAATGCCAGATAGAGGCCCGCGACTGCGGCCTGGCACAGCGCCACGACAACCAGTGAGAACCACAGGGTAGCGAGGCCGGCCCGCTGCACGGCGGCCAGAACGATCACAAAGATCCCGCTCAGCGCCAGGGCCGGCAGGTAGGCGGCGAGGAATTTGCTGGCCAGCAACTGGTTCGCGCTGACCGGGGCCGATTTCAGCAGCCAGTAGTTCCTCCCCTCCTGGGAAAAGCCCATGGCCGCCAGGCGCGACAGAAGCGTCCACCCCACAAAGAGCGAGATGGCGATGCTGCCGTACGACAGGGCGCTCTGCATGGCCTGCATGAGCCAGGCCGGTGCGTTCCCCTGGCCTGAGGACGCCGCCCCGCCGCCGCGCACCAGCATCAGGGCGTAGACAGCCCCCAGGATGAGCGGCGTGACCAGTTGCGACAGGTGTCGCAGGTCGCGCCGCAGGACGGCCCAATCCTTGGCGATGATGGCCCCCACCGCCGAGGGCAGGAAACGCCCGCCAAACCCGGCCAGGGGCCGTGTGGCTTCCCGGCGGGGTGCATGGGCGGCTCTCTTGCGGGTGTGTTGCACCTGCATCCCGGCCCAGCCGCTGTAGTACAGGCGCTCGGCAGTGGTCAGCGCCACGCCGAACACCAGCCCCGCCGCACCCAGGGCCAGCGTGCCAAAGCCAATGCCGGGCAGCCAGCGCCCCTCGCCGATGCCCACCAGCCCGCGGCCAGCCCAGGCCAGAGGCGACCAGGGCACATCAAAGCGCGTGACCAGGCGCAGGGCCGCGGCAAGTTGATCGCCGGAGACGCCGGCCGCGCGGGCGAACTGTCCCGATTGGGAGCAGATGATGGTGACGATGGCGCCGGCAAAGCCCAGCACCTCGGCCGCGCGGCGCGCCGGGAAGATGCGCACCACCCCCATGACCAAGAGGCTGGCGAGGGCCGCAGCCGCCAGGGCCAGGGCCAGCAGCATCAGCAGAGTGGCAGGGTAGTAGAGCAGGTTGTAGCCGCCCGCTGTCCCCAGCCCAAAGAGCACTGGCACTGCCGCCAGCCCGAACAGGGCCAGGTTGGGCAGGATGGCCTGCAGCAGTTTGGAGATGAACACCGCGCGCACGGGTATCGGCGCACTGAGCAGGAAATCCATATCACCGGCCAGGTACATAGCCTGCAGCAGGACGCCAAAGCTGGTCATCAGAATGATCACGAAACCCGTTTCCATGACCAGCACCGGCATGCTCGCCACAAAGCTCCCCGCGCCGGGTACAATCTCGGCCAGCCGGGGTGAGCGCAACAGGCGTAGCAGCGCAAAGCTTGCCACATAGGCGGCAAACAGGATGCTCACGACGAAGAGCGCCAGAATGGCCAGGCGAGCCTTGTTGCGCCCGCTGGCCCGCCGGATACCGTTGATAGTGATCAACGCCCGCAGGCGCAGCAGTTTCCACACGGCGGACCAGAGGCCGAGCGTAAGGAGCTCTGGGACCTGGCTCACCGCAGCACCTCGGCAATCTCGGCGTATTCGGCCCCGCCGGTCAGCGACAGGAAGATATCCTCCAGAGTGCTTTCGCCCTGGCCGTGGGCGCGCAGTTCCTCCATGGTGCCCACGGCGACCAACCGGCCCTGGTTGATGATGCCGACGCGGTCGCACATGTGCTCTGCAATCTCCAGGATGTGGGTCGAGAGAAAGATGGCTGCGCCGCGGTCGGCGAGCTGGCGCAGGATGTCTTTGATCAGGCGCGCCGATTTGGGATCCAGGCCCACCGTTGGCTCATCGAGCACCAGCACCTGGGGGTCGTGCACCAGGGCTGCGGCCAGGACCGTCTTTTGCTTCATGCCATGGCTGTAGGAATCGGTTGTATCGTCGCCGGCAGCGGTCAGGTCAAAGAGGCGCAGCAGCTCTTCGATGCGCCTCTCTACCTGCGGGCGCTTGAGCGCATACAGGTCGCCCACAAAGCGCAGGAGCTCGCGCCCCGTCAGCTTGGCATAGAGGTTGGGCTCGTCGGGCACATAGCCGCAGGCCGCCTTGGCCGCCAGGGGTTGGGCTTGCATGTCATAGCCGGCGATGTGCACCCGGCCGGAGGTAGGCTGAAGCAGCCCTACCAGCATCTTGATGGTGGTCGTCTTGCCGGCACCATTGGGGCCGAGAAAGCCGAAAATCTCGCCACCGCGGATCTGCAGGTTCATATCATCCACGGCCGTCTTGTCGCCGTAGCGCTTGACCAGGTGCTCCGTCTCGATCAGAGGGATTTGGGTCATCATCATTCCTATTCACTCACTTTCGCTTTCAGCCCGCTCCCTGAAGTATAGCACCGCGAGATTGTTCTTGCATCCGGCGTGTGGGCAGTCTCAATCCTGGCCGGTTGGCCAGGCAGACCTGACAGGTTTCTCAAACCTGTCAGGTCTATCCCCTACTTGCGCGCGATGGCCATCATGTGCGCGCTCATGCCAATGGCGACCGCCTCTCGCTCCATCAGGCGGACGATGCTGAGCAGGTTTTCCCGTCGCCGTTGGTCCTGCCAACAGGCTTCGAAATCGGGCACGATCCACCCGGGGCCCTCTATGGCCAGCGTGATCTCGTGAGACAGCCCCGCCTCTTCCACTTCGGCCTTGAGCTCATCAGGGTAGTGGAAATAGGAGGTGGTGAACAGGTGCGGCCAGTGGGGGGGCTGGACGTGCCGGCCGCTGTTGAGCTCACATTCGACCATCTGCCGGTACTCTGAATTGTCGATCCAGCCGCGGAGCAAGCCCACATGGATGGAGGCATAGCGGGGAACGGCCACCGCCAGGAGTACGCCCCCTGGCCGCAGCACGCGCTTTGCCTCGCTGAGGGCGGCCAGGCGATCAGCGCGCTCGAGCAGGTGATAGAGCGGACCATGCATGAGGACCGCATCGGCGATTGCATTAGGAAACTCGAGCCGCCGGGCGTCGCCCAGATCGATCGAAGCTATGGGCTGGCTGGGCTGAGCCGCTGAAGCCTGCCGGGCCTGATAGATGTGCAGCGGCGTCGCATCGATCAGGTGGGCGCGATAGCCCCGGCGCGCCAACCAACAGGAATAGATCCCGGGGCCGCCCCCAACATCGAGCACGGTCGCGGGCGGCGCCGGGAGATAGCGGATAAGGAGTTCTTGCATGCGCGCCAGTTCCAGCGGGCCGATGCCTCGAAACAGGCGCCCCGCTTCCTGTCCCTTGTTGTAATAGGCGAGGATCTCTTCACGCAGGGGGGTGTAGCCGATTGACTCCACGAGCAGCTCCTTCCAGAGAGTTGGGTCGATGCGATTGATCCTTGTGCCCCAGCCATTGTATTGAGGATTACGGTAAACGCAAGTGTCTGCCCTGCGGCCTGCAGGGGTTTCACTGGCGGCCTACATGTTGCTGGGCCAGATAGGGGCGAGTATGCTGTGGCATAACACGGGCCCTGGGGCAGCCCAATGCCCGGCGGAGGTTGGCCTTGACGGAAATCCATGGAGATAGGTCTGGGGCTGTTGCCGCTGCGCATGCGGAGCAGATTGCGTCTGCGCGGGCCGCCGATATCCTCGAGCGTAAAGGCCAGGAGATTGCCACTCGCTGGTTGGAGCGCCTACGGACTGGCCTGTACCCGCAGCGCACAGACTTGCTTGCGGATCTGTTCGACAATGGGCTACAGTTAATCCGTGGGGTAGCCGAGGCGCTGCGGCACGAGCCCGGTGCGCCGCCAGCCGTCATTGTCGGCGCGTACGCGCGCCAGCGGATCGCGCAGGGCGTGCACCTGGCTGACCTGCTGCGCGAATACCAGTTCTTGCGCCAGGAGATGTGGCGTGAACTGCAAGAGGACGTGATCGATCTTCCGGCGAGTACCATCTTTGATCTGTCTGTCGCTTTCGATATGGCCCTCGGTACCATGGCGACCATCGCCGCGCGCACGTATGGGGCCGAGCTGGAGCGCCAGGTAGCGCAGCTCGACGCCACGCTGGCCTCGATCCCCGATGCCTTTATCATTACTGGCCCGGATGGGCACATCGTGCGCATGAACGAGGCGGCCCGGAGGCTGTGGGGCTACACACCTGGAATGGTGGGCGCACCCTGGCCGGAGAGCCTGGTGGTGCAGACGCCCGAGGGCCGGACGATCCGGAGCCCGGAGATGCCGCTGGCCAGGGCGCAACGGGGCGAGACTACCCAGGGGATGATCTTGCGACTGGACCAACCTGGCGGGGGAACGACCTGGATCTCGGCCAGTGCGGCGCCCATCCGTGGTGCGGACGGTCGGTTGCTGGGGGCGGTCGGCACCTATACGGATATCACAGCGCTGCGGGAGCTGCAGGCCCTGCGCAATGCACAGACCCAGCGCGAGGATTTGCTTGTTGGCATCTCCCATCATCTCCGCACGCGATTGACTGTTGTGCAGGGGCAGGCTCAATTGCTGTTGCGGACACTGGATGAGGCCGGCATTACCGACAGGCGCGAGCGCATCAGCGCCGAGGCCATCGTCGCCAACGCGCGGCGCATGAACACCATGATCCAGGACTTGATCGACGCTGTGCGCCTGGAGGCGAGCCAGGTGCAACTCCGCCGCCAACCGGTGGACCTGCGGTCTTTTGTCCTCAGCCTGAAGGCGCAGCAGGCCGATACAATCGAGAGCGAGCGCATCCGCGTAGATGCCCCTCCTGACCTGCCCCCGGTTTCCGCCGACCCGGAACGCCTGCAGCGCATCCTGTTGAGCCTGCTGTCGAACGCGCTCAAGTATTCGGCGCCGGATACCGAGGTGATTGTGCACCTGCGGCAGCACGACGGCGAGATCATCACGTCGGTAGAGGACCATGGGCGCGGCATTGCCCCCGAGGAGCTGCCGCGCCTGTTCCAGCGCTACTATCCCGAGGCCCCAGGCCAGCGGCGCGAAGGCCTGGGCCTCAGCCTCTATGTGACGCGTATGTTCGTGGAAGCCCACGGTGGGCGCATTTGGGTGGAGAGCCAGGTAGGCAAAGGGAGCACCTTCTCCTTCAGCCTGCCGCTGGCGTAAAAACTCCCCCTATCGCAACAGTACTAACGGCCCAGAATGGTCGCCAGACGGCCCAGGGCCATGTAGCCCAGGCCGTACACGATGATGGAGGCTGCCGTCAGGAGGGTGCTTGCGGCAGGCGATTTCGCCATCAATAGGCCACCGGCGATCAGGAGTGCGATGCTGACGGCCAGGATGACCGCCGAAGGGCGGTGCATGCGCCGCAGACCCAGCGCATAGATCGCGGCGCCGGCGTAGAAGAGCAGCACACCGGGGAGGTCGATGGCCAAAAAGAGCGCCTGGATCGTCTCGAAGAGGCTGATGGCCGTCTTGTCGCCGCCGGCAGCGGCAGGGATTGAGCTCCAGCGCGCCAGTGAGACCAGGACCGCTATCGTCTCCAGCAAGATGGCCAGTGCGATCATGACGCCCGCGCCGATCGCCGTGCCGGGGCGCTTGAAGTAGAGACGGATGGTGAGCAGCACCAGCACCGGCAGGAAGAGCAAGTTGCTGAGCAAGACGGCAGCGACGTAGAGGAGGCTGGCCCCCTGGCTGCCGGCCAGGTATTGGGCGGTGGCCTGGGTGGTCACGCCGCCTGGTAATACCGCCAGTGGAAAGAGCACCCCGGCCACGGCCAGGAAGAGGCCCGCCAGGATGGCGAGCGCCATGATGTTTCTACGGGACATGGTACACCTGCCTTGTGAATCCGCTGCGTCTATGGGGTGCCAGGCGCATTGCCGCCAGCAGCAGTGCGCTGTTGCACTCTCCATGGTACACATCATGCGGCCAGACTGCAAAAAGGGCCTCGGCATACGTCTTGCTGCATGAGGGGCGTCATCCTGCCCGCTGAGGTGCCGATGGGCCGCGAGACCGCTTTTCGACACAGCGCATCTGCATCCGGCGCCGTGGATCATGCGGCGCTCGAGCGCATGGCCGCTGTGCTGGAGCATGAGGCCGCCCGCATCGCGAGCCGTTGGGTAGAGCGCCTGGAAGCCGTGCTCTACCCTGCACGGACTGACCTGAACCTGGAGGATATCCGCGATCGTGCCCCGACGCTGGTGCTGGGCGTGGCCAAAGCGCTGCGCCGTGGTGAGGCGGAAGCGGCGGATGCCGCATGGATGGCGGCTGCGCGGCACCATGCCTGGCTCCGCCTGGAGCAGGGCATCTCGCTTTGTGACCTGACGCGCGAGTACCGGGCGCTTCGCCAGGAAATGTACAACGCCCTGCTGCCGGAGTTGAGCACCCTGACGGTGCAGGAGGCCCTCCAGTGGGGGGGGAACCTGGATGGCGCGGTCTATACGCTGGCCAGCATTGCGGGGGAGGCATTCGAGGCCGAACTGCGTCGTACGAATGACCGACTTTGCGTCTACAGGCGGTAACGGCGGCGCTGGTGGCTGCCCGCTACCCGCTCCACGTGGCAGAGGCGGTGACCCGGGAGGGGTTGGCGGCGGTGGGCGCCGCCGGTGGTGTCATTGCCCTCCTGAGTGAGGACGGCCTGTCATTGAACATCCTGTACACGGTTGGCGATCTGGAAGAACTGCCACCATCGTTCCCGCCCATAGCCATTGACGCCCCCGGCCCTCTGGCTGAAGCAGCGCGGACACAGCAGCCGATCTGGCTGGCCTCACCCGAGGCGCTGGCTGAGCGCTTTCCGGTCTTGCTGCCGGGATCCCCCGTAGCCCGCTACCGAAGCTGGGCGGCCCTGCCTCTGCTGGTCCAGGGCCAGGTCCTTGGGGTGCTCGGTCTTGGCTTTGGGGAGTTGCAGACCTTTGGCCCGAAGGACCGTGAGTTTATCCTCACGCTGGCGCGGCTATGCGCCCAAGCAGTCGACCGCAGCCGAATCTATGAGGCTGAGCAGAGGGCGCGGGCCGAGGCGGAGCGGGCCCAGGAACGGGTCTACAACATCCTGGAGCGGATTACCGACGCCTTCCTGGCGCTGGACTGGGAGGGGCGCATCGTCTATGCGAATCGCCGCTTCGAAGCCCTGACTCGTCGCCGGCGCGAGGAGTCCATTGGCCACTCGCTGCGGGATGTTTTCCCGGAAGTCACCAGGACTGCATTTCCGCAGCGCTACCAGCAGATGAAGGCGAAGCAGCTCCCCGAGTCCTATGAGATCTTCTATGTGCCCCTGGATATCTGGGAAGTCCGCGCGTATCCGTCACCAGAGGGGCTATCGCTATTTGGCGCCGATATCACAGCGCGCAAGCGGGCCGAAGCGGAGCGGGAGCAGTTGCTGGCGGAGGTGCAGCGCCGTGCGGCGGAATTGGATACGATCATCCAATCCATGGCCGATGGCCTCATCATCTTTGCTCCCGATGGGCACCTGATGCGTGCGAATGATGCCGTTTACAACATTGTCGGGCTCTCGCCCGAGCAGCGTGCGCTTTCCATGCCAGAGCAGATGGCATTGTTAAAGCCCCAATTGGCGGGGGCGAGATGCTAACTGCGCCCGGAGGGGTGTTGGATCGCGCTCTCAAAGGCGAGAGTCTGCACGGGGTGGTTGTGACCCTGCATCCCGACCCGGAGCGCTCCGTGTGGATTTCTGTTTCCGCGGCCCCCATCCGTAGCTCCGATGGCCAGCTCCTGGGTACGGTGCTCACCCTGACCGACATCACTCGCCTGCACGAGCTGCAGGAGCAGCGCGATGACATCCTGCGCGCCGTCTCCCACGACCTGCGCAGCCCGTTAAGTGCCATTCTGGGCCAGGCGCAGCTGTTGCTGCGCCAGCTGGAAAAGGCGGGTCTGACCGAACCGCCGCACGCTTCCGCCCAATCGATTGTGGCTGTAGCCAACCGGATGAATGCCCTGATTCAGGACCTGGTCGACTCGGTACGGTCCGAGTCAGGGCAGCTCAAGCTGGAACGGCGACCGGTCGATCTCATCTCGTTTGTCCGCAACCTCAAGCGGCAACAGGCGACGGCGATGGATACCGGGCGCATCGAGATCGAGGGGCGAGAGGGCCTGCCACCTGTCGACGCAGACCCCAACCGGCTGGAGCGCATCCTGACCAACCTCTTCTCGAATGCACTCAAGTACTCGGACCCGGGCACGCCGGTCACGGTCACACTTGCGCAGCGGAACGGGGAGATTGTCACCTCTATCACGGACCGGAGCCGGGGCATCACACCCGAGGATCTGCCCCGCCTTTTCCAGCGCTACACCAGGATTGCGGGCGAACGTGGGCCGCGCGAGGGGTTGGGCCTTGGCCTCTACATCACCCGCCAGTTGGTGGAAGCCCACGGTGGCCGCATCTGGGTTGAGAGCGAGGTGGGCAAGGGCAGCACCTTTTCCTTCAGCCTGCCGATTGCTGGCTGAGGCCGCGATCTCTGGCATCGAGCAGAGTCTGCTCCAGCCGGGCCACGCGCTACGCAAGGGCAGGGTGGCTTCCCAAAAGCCCACATCCGCCGCCGTGCATTCGCTGGCAGCGAACCCTTCCAGGGCAGGCCGATGAAGGTGGAATGGCTGAGAGCGCCGCTCTCAGGCCGGTTTGCCCAGGTGCCGGTTGATCCTGGCCGCCAGGTGCGCCGCCAGCCGCGTGAGCCGCTCCTCGCCCACTGCTGCCGAGCCCTCGCGCGCGTCGGCGCCCATCTGGGCAAAGAGCGGGTCGGCCGGGTCATAGCGCACGCCGGGGTATTGATCCCGCGGCGCATGCCCATGGGGCCAGGCGCTGGCCGCATCGCGCCCCGGCTTGAGCGCATCCAGGTCCACCAGTTCGGGCAAGAGCGCCAGCCCGTAGGTCGTCTCCTCCCGCGCCGCATGGTCGCCCGGCAGATCCACTTCCGGCCGACCGATATTCGCCTCGGTGCCCCACAGGAGCAGCACCTCCGGGTGTGCCGCGCGCAGGGCCGAGAGCGGCGTCGCCACGATGTTCTCCCAAGGATAGTGCCCGCAGAGGAGGACAATGGCCCGGAAGCCATAGGCGATCAACTGCGCCACGGTGTTGGCCACGATCGCCCCGGCGGCCTCCGCCGGCTGATAGTGGGTCCAGCGGAACTCGCCGTGGCCGCCCAGTGCGCCCCACCACATCACCGGCAGCAGCACCCCGCCCGTCCGCTCGGCGATGCGGGCGCACAGCCGTTCGGCCTTGATGCCGTCAAAGCCGATGGGCAGGTGCCAGCCGTGATGCTCGATCAGCCCCAGCGGCCAGTAGGCCACGGGCGACTCGGCCACGATGGCCGCCAACTCGTCGGGGCGCAGCTCTTGATAGGGATACCAACGCCGGTGTTCCGCAGCCATATTCTCCCTCCTGCCGGGTCCATGCATAGCGCCCGGTTTGCGCCGGGCCTGTGCCCCTATTATGCAACAGATTCTTCCGGGTTGCCAAAGCTCGCCGTGGGTGCAGTTTCATCTTTGGGGCAACCTGTCTGGTAGCTGTCACGCTGAGCGGGCAGAGCCAACTGGCCATAGCACTCAGCTTGCTCAAGCGAAGCGTCCTCATTGCGCAGAGAGCACCTCTTGCTGTGCAGGATTCGCCCCAGCGATAGGCTCGCATGGCGCATGGTCAACTCGACTGGGAAGAATAGACTCCGTGCGTCAGGCCGGCCCGCGCCACATCAGCCAAACCCTCAGCGCGCCCAGGGCAACTGGATAACCTCTCGCACGCGAAAGCCATGGCGCTCGTAGAACGGCACGATGGCCTCGGAGGGCGTCTCCAGGTAGGCAGCCGTGTGCGCGGCATCGCAGCGCTGCAGGACGGGCTGCAGCAGGGCCGAGCCGATGCCCCGCCGCTGCCAGGGGGGATCGGTGCCCAGCGCCAGCAGCGCCTCCAGGTGAGGCAGGCCCTCGGCGAGCGCCCTGCACACGTAGATGCCCTCGGCGCTTGCCGGCCAGTTGTGGCTAACGGATTGATAGGCAGTGGCACCGGTTTTGTCCATAAGCCGCGAGTTCCTTGGTGTATGCGGCACGAGCTAATTCTGCAAGTTGTCTGCTCGGTGCCGGGTTAAGGGCTGCGCAACCGCCCGGCTTTGGCTCTTTGGGGGTGTGGGGTGGGTGTTGCTGCCTGTTCTGCCGCTCCGGAGCGGCAGAACAGGCAGCAACACCCACCCCACACCCCCAAAGAGAGGGTGCAGGGTAGCGGCGGAGCAGGGTGGCCCGCGG
>Ga0078972_1002979_pt1 | contig 52836 bp, 46 predicted proteins | sample YelNatPaOPGAMG01_FD_67568 | JGI IMG/M metagenome (GOLD analysis project Ga0078972, IMG submission 67568) | Hot spring thermophilic microbial communities from Obsidian Pool, Yellowstone National Park, USA - OP-RAMG-01 (SPADES assembly) (version 2) | ecosystem: Environmental > Aquatic > Thermal... | reverse complement strand
CCGACTCAAGCCAAGTCTGCTTGAGCAGACTTTCATGGAATGAGGCGGGACTTGAGTCCCTGCCGATGCAAACAATCCGGGTGTCCAAATCTAACGGCGAGATTGGAATCCCGCCCTACAACTTGTATCCCGAAATTTATTTCGGATTCCCCGGTTGTTTCCATACCCGACGCACAAACGTTCACATCGTAATCACCTGGCTTTCCCAGCGGTGCCATTTGCCGTGATGTTTTTCCAGCAATTTGCGCCCTTCGCCGGGGGATTCCAACCCGATCAACTCCAAATCAGCGTCAACCATGATGCGCACCAAATCCTTGAAAAATACGCGCGGCTCCCAATTTAACTCTTTCCGAGCATAACTGGGGTCTGCCAGGAGATAATCCACCTCGGTGGGACGGAAATACCGAGGATCGATCTCCACATAATCATGCCAGTCCAGATTGACATAGCCGAACGCTTCATCGAGGAAATCCCGCACGGAATGGGCTTCACCGGTGCCGATCACATAATCATCGGGGCGGTCGTGCTGTAACATCTTCCACATCGCAGCCACATAATCCGGCGCGTAACCCCAATCACGCTTGGCATCCAAATTGCCAAGATACAGCTTTTTCTGTTTGCCGGCCTTGATGGCTGCCACGGCGCGGGTGATCTTCCGCGTAACGAACGTTTCCCCCCGGCGGGGAGATTCATGGTTGAAAAGGATGCCATTGCAGGCAAAGAGATGATAACCCTGGCGGTAATTGCGCGTCACCCAATAAGCATAAACTTTTGCGGCGGCGTAAGGGCTTTGCGGCTGAAAGGGGGTCTGTTCGTTTTGGGGCGGCTTGGCGCTGCCGAACATTTCACTCGAAGAGGCTTGATAGAAGCGGGCAGAGATACCGCTCTTGCGGATTGCCTCGAGGATGCGGATAGTACCCAAACCGGTCACATCGCCGGTGTATTCGGGCAAATCGAAACTTACCCGCACATGGCTCTGCGCTGCTAAATGGTAAACCTCATCCGGGCGGATGTTGTAGATTAAATCAACCAGGTTGCCGGTATTGGCAAGGTCACCATAATGGAGGTAGAGGCTGACTTTTTCACCATTATGAGGATCACGGTAAAGGTGATCAATCCGTTGGGTGTTGAAGGTGCTGGCACGGCGGATTAGCCCGTGCACCTCATAGCCTTTTGAAAGGAGTAGCTCTGCTAAATACGAACCGTCTTGTCCGGTAATGCCGGTAATTAATGCCTTTGTCATGTTCAACTCTTTTTCTGTTGATTACACCACAAGAAAAGATGGATGGAAACCCAGTGATGAGTCCACCAATTTAGTCGATTCTCGCAGTTAAGGGTTATTTTACCCCATCCTCCAAGCACGCGGAAGGAAAGGGTATAATCTCAAACCTCTGGGAAAAGGATCCGTTGAGGAAAGGATATTGTCTATTTCCCGCGCTCCGCCCTTCCGACATACGGATGCAAAATGATAGAGAAATAGAATGACCCCTTTATAACAGACTTACTTATACCAGATTGTCTACCGATAATCCAACGGAAAACCGGCGCACTCAAACCCGGCGGGACAAAACACCGGCGTTCAACTCCAGTGGCACATGCCGTTGTTCGCTCAACAATTTCAATAGAACCCGCACGCGCTCCTTCCCGGGCAAGCGGGCATCGAATATCGCTTCATACCCAGCAAAAGGACCCTCTCGAATCCAAACCGAGTCGCCGGGCTTTAAACCCAAAAACAGCTCTCCCCCTGCTTCCGCCACATCCTTCACTCTTTTTTGAATGGCGGCGATCAAATGCTCTGGCACAGAGGCTGGTTCATCGCCAAAACTAACCAGCCCTAGGGTATGCGGCATCCATTGAAAATAAGATAATCCTAAGCGGTCCAAATCCACCCGCACAAACATATAGCCAGGGAAATAGGGTTTGATTTTTTTCGATCTCGGATTAACGGGGTTGACCCGCAGGCGAGGATAATACACCGTGATTTCTTGACTGACTACCTGCTGATACACCAGGTCTTCTTTGCGAGGCTTACACCGCAAAGCATACCAATATTCCGACATTAACCACCCGTCCTTTAGGAGATATTTATCTCCCATAAATTATACCGAAAATTTTCAAATTTGCCTTCTTCTATTCTTCACCAATGAAACACTTTAATGTTCCGAAAACCATCACCAAAAAATTATACTAGGTTTTGGAAGAAACTCAAGAAAATTTACGTAAAATTATCTGATTATTTCTGGTCGGTCAGGAAGCGCAAAATGCCAAGGGGTAGCCAGACCAGCAAGTGAGTGACCAAACTCAACCCAATCACCAGGTTAAAGGCGCGCAAACTCCATCGGGAAGGGGCGCGTAAAGTGTTGATTAACCAGCTCCCGCCACCAAACAACCATGCCAGTAACGCAATCAAGAGAACGAACATCAATATCAGGAACCATGAACGGCGATCAGAGGCAGAGGGGATCATCGTCGAGCTGATGGCAAAAACAAAATAAAACCATAACCAAAAATCCGTTTGATGGATGAGAAAAGTATAGGCGGGCTTAATTTGTAAGAACGGGTTTTGGGCGAAAGCATTCCATAATAGTGGAAGCTGCAATTTGTTCACTCCGATGATACCGATGATAATACTGCCGACGAAGAGTGGTGCGAAACCGATCAGGCTGTCGCGCAGGAAATCTACCTTTTCGGTTTCCACATACCCTAACCGCAATTTTCCATTCGGTAAGGCTTTGGGGATCAAGGAAAAGCGGCCTATCGAGACACCCAGTATTTTCGCCATGCAAAAATGGCTTAACTCATGTACAACCACCCCTGGTAATAAGAACAAAGAGAAAATGACCAAAGCGATATCCATCCGCTTTGTTAAGTTGTATAAAAGCGATTGTGCCTCCCAATGTACCCGTCGTTGGACAAGCACAAAAGAAGGCACCAATAAACCTAACCAAACCAGATCAGTTGCCATTCACAGGAAGGAGGCTAAGCCAAGTTATACCGCCGCCTGAACAATGCCAATAAATTCATCCGCTTTCAAGCTCGCCCCACCCACCAGCGCGCCATCAATGTCGGGTTGGTTAAAAAACTCACTGGCGTTGCTGGCTTTGACCGAGCCACCGTAAAGCACGCGCACAGATTGAGCAATCTCGCTACCAAACAATTGCGCCAGGCTCGGGCGGATGAACTGGGAAACAACCGCATTGGCACCTTCTCCACTGGCAGCTCGGCCTGTCCCAATTGCCCAGACTGGTTCGTAGGCGATCACCAGGTTGACCGAACCGTCTTTTTGCAATGTCAAGGCGACATCCTGCAAGCCTAATTTCACCTGTCGCTCCACCACTTCACCGGTCTTTCCTGCTTCATTTTCTTGTAATGTCTCGCCCACACAAACAATAGGGATTAACCCAACGCCATAAGCAGCTTTGACTTTTTTATTGACGGTCTCATCGGTTTCGCCGAAATAAGCGCGCCTTTCAGAGTGACCCAGGATGACATAAGTGCACAGCTCCGCCACCATTAATGGAGAGATCTCACCGGTAAAGGCGCCGCTGTTTTCCCAATGCATGTTTTGGGCTCCCAAGCGAATGGTTGAACCTTCCAGCAATGCCCTCGCCGCTAAAAGAGCAGTGAACGGTGGGCAAATGGCTTTCTCAACCCCCGAGATGGGATCTAACCCACGCACCAGCTCCGGCACCAATTGCCTTGCTTCCGCGATGGTTTTGTACATTTTCCAATTACCCGCTATCAAAGGGACACGCTTTTTATCCATAATCACCTCGTTATTTCAAATTTATGCCTGTTATGTGTGAGTGTTTTTGTCAGGTAAAAAACCCGACTTGCATGTCGGGCAACAAACCCGCTCGCTGATATAAAAGAAGGGAGAAAAAATTCTCCCTTCCTGGAAATCATCATTATTTTATTTGTCTTGTAAGACAGCCACGCCGGGTAAAACCAATCCCTCCAGCATTTCGAGCGATGCACCACCGCCCGTGGAGATGTGGGTGATCTTATCCGCCACGCCAGATTTCTTCACCGCAGAAACGGAATCACCGCCCCCGACGATGGTCACCCCTTTACATTCGGCGACAGCTTTGGCGATGCCAAATGTGCCTTCTGCAAAGTTAGGAAATTCAAAAACGCCCATTGGGCCATTCCAAACCACCGTACCAGCGGGAAGGATGACTTTCGAAAAGGTTGCTACCGTTTCAGGACCTATATCCATGATACGCCAGCCATCCGGCACAGGTCCCATACTGATGACTTTCTTCGCTGCGCCATCTTCGAACTTATCTGCAATGACGACATCTACCGGCAGTCTTAATTTGGTGCCGCCCTCAGCTAACAATTGCTTGGCAGTTTCAAGGGCTTCATCTTCCACCAATGAATCACCAACGGGATACCCTTGGGCTTTGAAGAAGGTATTCGCCATCCCACCACCGATTAAAACTTGATCGGCTTTGGTGAGCAGGTTGCGAATGACACCAATTTTGTCGCTGATTTTTGCACCACCCAAAATCGCCACAAACGGTTTTTTGGGGTCTGCAATTGCCTGCCCAAGGTATTGAATCTCTTTCTCCATCAAAAAGCCAGCCACTGCTGGAAGATATCTTGCGACACCTTCAGTGGAGGCGTGAGCACGATGAGCGCTGCCAAAAGCATCATTGACATAGATATCTGCCAATGCGGCTAACTGCTTCGCCATTTCCGGGTCGTTCTTTGTCTCGCCTTTATGAAAACGAGTGTTCTCTAAAACAAGAATATCGCCCGGTTTCAGCGCTTTGGCTGCCTTTTCCGCAACCGGTCCAATACAATCTTCTGCAAAAGCAACCGGTTTCCCCATGATTTTGGCTAAGTGTTCCGCTACCGGCTTCATCGAAAATTGCGGATCTGGACCCTCTTTCGGGCGGCCAAGATGGGAGCAAAGCACTAAAGATGCGCCATGGTCGAGTAAATATTGCAGGGTCGGTAATGCTGCTTTGATGCGTGTATCATCTGTGACAACCCCATCTTTGATTGGCACATTAAAGTCAACCCGCACCAGGACTCTTTTCCCTTTGAAATCTACATCACGAATCGTTTTTTTATTGAACATAGACAACTCCATACCTGAAAAATAAGCGGATATGGTTTAAGAATATCATAATAGAGTCCCCATTCAGGGGACTCTACCGATATACCACTAAAGCGATTTTGCCATCATCGCCGCCAGGTCTGCCGTGCGAACGGAATAACCCCATTCGTTGTCATACCAACTGACGATTTTCGCAAAATTGCTGGTTTCTTTCCCTAAAACCATGGTAAAGGGAAGATCGACAGAGGAGCTATAAGTGCTGCCCTTAAAATCTATGCTTACCAATGGCTCATCTACTGCTTCCAAAATACCCTTCAAAGGTTTCTTGGCAGCGGCATCGCGATATGCCTGGCGCAATTCTTCAGTCGTGGTGGCTTTTTCAAGTTCCACGGTGAGGTCAACCACTGAAACAGTGGAGGTTGGGACACGTAACGCGTATCCATCCAATTTCCCTGCCATTTCCGGGATAACCAACTTCAACGCACGCGCAGCGCCGGTGGTAGTCGGGATGATATTCATCGCTGCCGCGCGGGCACGCCGTAAATCGCTATGCGGTAAATCGAGGATCTTTTGGTCATTGGTATAGGCATGGATGGTGGTCATAAAACCACGCACGACTTTGAATTTGTCGTTGACAACTTTAACTGCTGGAGCCAGGCAGTTGGTGGTGCAGGACGCGTTCGAAACCACATGGTGCACTTTGGGGTCATATTTGTCATCATTGACACCCAAAACGACGGTGATATCCTCCCCTTCAGCAGGAGCTGTAATGATCACTTTCTTGGCACCACCCTTGGTGATGTGATTCTCGGCACCTTTTACTTCTTTCCCCTTTTTGTTCACGCCATCTTTCTTGATGGTGAACAGGCCAGTTGATTCAATTACGATATCAATTCCGAGGTCGCCCCATGGGATTTTGGATGGATCAGTTTCTTTGAAACCTTTTACCTTTTTCCCATTGATCAATAGACCATCTTCAACAACTTCGACAGTACCATTGAAACGACCGTAGTTTGTATCGTATTTCAACAGATGCGCCATTGTGTTTAGATCGCCAATATCGTTGAATGCAACCACTTCCAGCTCGTCGCTATGGTAGTCTAAGATTGCCTTGAGGACTTGTCGTCCAATGCGGCCGAAACCATTGATACCTACTTTTACTGTCATCGTAACCTCCGTGAAAGAGAAATTTAAAATTCAAATTATTAATTTGATTGCATTATGTATTATTATTTTACCCGATAATTTCATTTTTGTGTTGTTATGTGCAATAATTCACAAGCGAGATGTGTCCTTTATCACCCATTTTTCGGGGTTGTTCAAGATGTCCATCAGGAATTTTGCCAATCGATTGGAATCATGGCGAGTTGGATTCATTTCGTCAAATAACTTTTCCTGGATAATCCGATAATGGTTTTGTAAGTTATGTTCCACCTCTACCCACTCAATTTTGTGTCCGACTTTAAAATAATGGGGATGCCGGTTGACAACTACCACATCAAAAATACCTTCCCCAACATGATCCTCTAGCGCACGAATGTGATCGCCACAAGTATAATGGTCAGTCTCACCTTTTTGGGTAGCAATGTTACAGACATACACTTTGATGGCTTTGCTGCTGCGGACAGCTTGAGTAATATCTGGCACTAACAGATTGGGCAAGATACTGGTATATAAACTACCAGGCCCAATCACGATTAAATCAGCATTCAAAATCGCTTTTATCGCTTCTGGAAAGGCAGGTGGCGCCTCGGGTTGTAAATAAACCCTTTTAACACGTCCGTTCGATTTAGGGATTTTACTTTCGCCTTCTATACGAACATCCGCTTCGATTACCGGGATCTTGACTTCTGCAACGAGATTGACATTATTAATTGTCGAGGGAACGACTCTCCCTTTAACCCCCAAAACCCGGCCTGACTCGGCGACCGCTTCTTCGAAGCTGCCCATAATATCTGCCAAGGCGGTGATGAACAAATTGCCAAACGAATGGCCATCCAACCCGGTTGGACTATCCGGAAAGCGATATTGAAAAAGTTGTGCCAGCAATGCTTCATCATCCGATAATGCCGCCAGGCAATTTCTTAAGTCTCCAGGAGGTAAAACCCCAAAACCTCTGCGCAGTTTACCCGAAGAGCCCCCGTCATCTGCAACAGTGACGATTGCAGTAACGTTATATGTATATTCTTTTAAACCACGCAGCAATGTTGCCAATCCATGTCCGCCGCCAATTGCCACAACATGCGGCCCTTTTTCCAGTTTACGGTGCTGGGTTAATTCATCCACCACTTTTCGTCCCGGGCGCATAAATGGTTTCATCAGGGAGTGATTCATTCCATAAATGCCTCCCAGGATCATTGCCAGCCCAATTCCAACAAAAATCACTGCCCGTAAAGGTCGCGAAAGGAAACGCAGTGAAGCTGTCGAAAGGATAGGAAGCCACCATGTTTCAGGAGCTGTGCGATAGATGTGCAACAGGACAATTCCTAACCCCACCCCAATCAATGTTGTCCCCATCAAAGTCAAGATAAACCATCGTTTGACCCCGATTCCGGGAGACAACCAGCGCAAGTTTTGAGTCAAAAAATGACTCACACGATAAAAAAGCGAACGATTCTCTGAATTCTTCATTCAATTTATCATCATAGCAGTCTTTTTTCCTTGCGTCAACAGAAGATAGTTAAGAAGCAAATTAATTTCTGGAGATTTCTTTTCTATGCTATACTTACTTTCCAAAACATGACGGAAAATCATTATCACCCTGTTACCACAATCTGGAAGGTTGCCCCAACCATCCCCCCCGAAATAGAAGCGCGCCTTTCCGATTATCACCCGACAATAAGGCAATTATTATACAATCGTGGTATTACCACCGCTGCGGAAGCAGAGCGCTATATAAACCCCAAAATAGACTATACGCATGATCCTTTGCTGCTTCTGAATATGGAGGCAGCTGTTGAAAGGATCGAGTTCGCAATCCAACGGCATGAGCGTATTGCTATATATGGTGATTACGATGTAGATGGCGTCACAGCCACAACCATTCTATCGGATTATTTAAAACGACGCTCTGCCGATGTCATCTATCACATTCCAAACCGTTTCGAAGAAGGGTATGGCGTCCGCTCTGAAGCAATCGATGGTCTCAAAGAACAAGGAGTAAGACTCATTATCACGGTTGATTGTGGGGTGCGTTCATCCATTGAAGCAGAACATGCAAAATCTATTGGGCTGGATATGATCATCACCGATCATCATCAACCCCTAAACGAATTACCAGATGCCATCGCGATTATCAATCCAAAACAACCGAATGATCCTTATCCATTCAAGGAGCTTGCCGGTGTTGGGGTTGCTTATAAATTGATCCAAGGCTATCAAAAACTTAAACCAATACCCCATCTTCAGCCCGAAGACTATCTCGATTTAGTAGCTCTAGGCACTATTGCGGACATGGTACCGTTAGTAGACGAAAACCGCACACTTGCCCGCATCGGCCTCGATAAACTTCGTTCCAGTCAACGGGCTGGCATCCGAGCGTTGATCACTATTGCTGGTCTAACGCCTCCTAAATTATCTGCCCAACACATTTCGCATTTGCTTGCTCCCCGTCTAAACGCTGCTGGACGCCTGGAGTCAGCAATGGCAGCGTTAAATCTTTTGCTAACCGATGATACAGCTCAAGCCAGTAAACTCGCCCAGGAACTTGATAATCAAAACCGGCAACGCCAAGAACTAACTCATCGTTTCGAAGCGATAGCTACCGAACTTGCTCTAATTGATGAAGAAAATCCATACATTCTTGTTGCTGCAAACCCTGAATTTAATCTAGGAGTCATCGGGTTAGTGGCTTCCCGCTTATGTGAACGTTTTTATCGCCCTGCTATTGTCGCCACCATCAATGATGAATTTATCCGTGGTTCATGCAGATCAATTCCAGAATTAAACATCACTGAGACCCTGGACGAATGCGTTGACTTGATGGAGCATCATGGTGGTCATGCAGCCGCGGCTGGATTCACGATTAAACGGCATCTATTTCCAGAATTAGTGAACCGCTTAAAACATATCACAGAAAGCAGACTAAAAGATTCCCTTTTGCAGCCTACTATTACTGCAGATATCGAACTCGACCTGCACAAAGGGATAAACTTTTATAATGACTTAGAATTATTACAACCAACAGGCATCAATAACCCCGCACCTTTATTTATAACCCGCAATTTAACCCCACAAAATATGAAGAAAGTCGGAAAAGAATATTCTCACCTCCGTTTTCAGGTCAATAACGCTTATCCTTGTATCGCCTTTCGTAAAGGCGATTTATTGGACAATTTACCTGAAAAAATTGATATCTTATATACCATTGAACAAAATGATTTCAACGGGAATAGCTACTTACAGTTAGTTGTTCGCGATATCAAACCATCTTCTTAAATGATGGGCTAATCAACAAAACGATATTTTATAAGCGCCCACATTGCTTCAAAAGCATCCTTGAGCTGTATTTTTTTTCCTTCAGAATAATCGCGGGGATTGAATGAAATTGGCACTTCATAAATACGGACTTTTCTTTTTAATATTTTGGCGGTAAATTCGGGCTCAAAATCAAATCTACGGGCATGAATGGTCATATTTTGAACAACTTCACGCCGAAATACTTTATAACCGGTTTCCATGTCGGTTAATATATTATTGTAGAGAATATTGGTCACCAAAGTAAGTATCTTATTTGCTACCATATTCCAAAATAGAATCGGACGCCGCGCACCCCCCAAAAAGCGGGAGCCATAGACAACCTCTGCATTCCCTTCTTGAATAGGCTTAAGCAGATTAGGGTATTCCCTTGGATCGTATTCCAGGTCAGCATCTTGAATGATCAAGATATCTCCTGTGGCAGCTTGAATACCTGTATTTACGGCGGCACCTTTTCCTCTGTTCTTTTCATGAAACAGGACATGATATGGTTCAGTATTTTGGTATTGAGCCAATATTTCACGCGTGCCATCCGTTGAACCATCATCAACAATCACAATCTCAGAGGGTATATTGGTGTTCTGCACCCGTTTTAGGATTTCTTCAATGGTATTTTTTTCGTTGTAGACAGGGATAATGACACTGATTTTCATGCGCCCATTATACCTAATTAACATTGATGTAAGGTGGGTTTGACTAATAGAATTTAAGTAGCCGTGCTATAATCTGAAATAGAAATGGATAGGACCGGAGGAAGTAAAATGGCAATATTAAACTCGCAACAGGGAATCGAAACCGCTAACGTACCACCAAAAAGTAGCTTTCATCCTCACCCCATCACCTCCATCGAAGAAACGGGGCTGCCTGCTTTATGGCTGCAGGATTTAGCGCTTAAAATTTTATACTTTCAAGGATACATGAGCGGTTTTAAAATGGCTGAAGAAATCGCATTACCCTTTGCTGGGATTGTCGATCAGATCCTTGAATCCTTAAAAAAAGAAAAGTTTGTGGAGATAAAATCTTCCCAACAATTAGGATTAGGGGAAGGTTCGTATGTATATGGAATCACCGGGGCGGGCATTTTACGGGCTCGTGAAGCAATGGAACGAAGCCAGTACGCCGGTCCAGCCCCAGTTCCAATCCATGTTTATAACATGTCCATCCTCCGCCAGAGTCGAAGCCGCTCCTTTTTTACTTCCACCATTCTTCATAAAGCCTTGTCTAATTTGGTGCTGAATGAACGCACTTATGAACGAATAGGACCAGCGATCAATTCCGGTACATCTATGTTCCTCTACGGTCCACCGGGAAATGGAAAGACAAGTATTGCACGCGGGATCGGTAACATGATCTTACAAGATACCATGTATATTCCCTATGCAATTTATATCGACGGTCAAATTGTTAAATTATATGATAGTGTCAACCATCAACTTGCCCATGAGGATGATACGACCACGCTTGGCACTGGAACATTGAAAGCAACCGGAAAACGGGATCTGCGTTGGGTGAAAATCCGCCGGCCCTTTATCATTACCGGGGGAGAACTAACACTGGAAGGGTTAGATTTAGTTTACGATGATATCAACAAGTATTATGAAGCACCGTTTCAGGTAAAAGCAAATGGGGGCATCTTCCTCATCGACGATTTTGGACGGCAACAAATCCGGCCTAGAGATTTACTCAATCGCTGGATCGTCCCACTGGAAAACCGGATAGATTATTTAACTCTCCAAACAGGACGGAAAGTAGAGGTTCCCTTTGATGTGATGATCGTATTTTCGACCAACCTCCCCCCAAAAGATCTGGTCGATGAAGCATTTCTCCGTCGCTTACGCCACAAAATCGAGATCGGTGATCCAAGCTTTAATGAATACCGCGAAATATTTAAACGGATTGCCGCTATTAAAGGGGTTACGTATAGCGATGATGGCTTAAGATATCTCCTGCAAGAGTGGTATATCAAGCGTGGTAGAAAGTTACGCGCCTCCCACCCCCGTGATTTATGCGATCAAATTTTGGATATATCCCGCTATTTAGGTACAGAACCAGTAATGTCAAAAGATTTGTTAGACCGCGCCGCAGAAGCTTATTTTGTAGATATTTAATAAGACACAAATTAGGATAATCTCACAATGCAGCACTTACTCTTCGACTTAACCAAACCAATTATTTTCGCTCATCGCGGCTCCTCTTCCTATGCACCAGAAAATACCTTAGCTGCGTTTGAATTAGCTTTAAAACAAGGAGCTCCGGCGATCGAACTCGATGCAAAACTGACCTTTGATGAAGAAGTAGTAGTAATCCATGATCCAACAACACAACGTACATGCGGAGTCAACGGGACAGTGAAAACCATGACTCTTCATCAGATTAAACAACTCGATGCCGGAAGTCATTTTGATGCCACTTTTACCGGCGAAAAAATCCCCACTTTGCAAGAAGTGTTCGACTTAGTTGGGAAAAAATTACTTATCAACATTGAGATCACCAACTATACATCCATCTTTGACAATCTTCCAAACAAAATTGCCGAGCTAGTCAAAAAGAACAAATTAGAACAGTGGGTTTTTTTCTCTTCTTTTAATCCCATTGCTCTCTGGAAAATAAAAAAACTTTTACCGGAAATACCAATTGGATTTTTAGCTGAAGAAGGGAAACCCGGCAAGTTGGCTAGATCGAGGTTGTTCGAATGGCTAAATTACCAGGCATTTCATCCCCATTTTGCCGATGTTAATCCAAACTTAGTGCAATATCATCATCAAAAAAACCGGCTTATCAACGTGTATACGGTAAATCAAGCTGAAGTCATGCGTACACTACATCAAATGCAGGTAGATGGTATTTTTACAGATGACCCAATCCTTGCCCAACAAGTCTTACTCCCAGAGCATTCGTCGGAGAAAAACGAAAGACCATGATCCCAACCGATTGGTTAATCGAAGCGAGACAAAGAGTAACCCCTCATATCCATCAAACTCCACTTACTTACGATGCGGATTTGAATGTGTATCTTAAATGGGAAAACCAACAAGTCACTGGATCATTCAAGGTGCGTGGTGCAATCAATAAGGTCTTATCTTTGCAAGATTGGGAACGGCAAAGGGGGTTAGTCACTGCTTCAGCAGGTAATCATGGGGCGGGTTTAGCCTATGCCAGTTCAAAAATACAGGAACAAGTTCAAGTATTTGTACCCGAAAGCACACCCCAAATTAAAATTGATCATATCCGTGAATACGGAGGGATCATTCATTTTATTCCCGGTTCTTATGGTGACGCCGAACGCAGCGCTATTGAGTATGCCCATCAAAATCAGGCAAGCTACATTTCCCCATACAATGATGGGCAAATTATCGCTGGGCAAGCTACTGTGGCGATAGAAGCAGTTGATCAACTCAAAGAAAAGGCATTGTATGATTGGGTTGTCCCTGTGGGCGGTGGTGGATTAATCTCTGGCATTGGAGCAGTTATAAAATCTAAAACGTTTCTCAATCATGAAACTACACCTCGATTATACGGAGTTCAATCCGAAGCCTCACCATTCATGTACAACCTTTATAAATTTGGTAACCAAGATGATATAAAAGAATTGCCCAGCCTGGCAGATGGACTTAGTGGTGAAGTAGAGCCCGATTCGATCACGATCCCGATCGTGAAACAATTGGTTGACGATATCCTTCTCGTCACAGAAGAAGAAATAAAAGAAGCGATTCATTATGCTTGGATAAAACATCACCAGAGGATCGAGGGATCTGCTGCTGTTGTGCTCGCTGCAGCTTTATTTAACCATACTCCAAAACGTCCTCTTATCCTCATCATGAGCGGGGGGAACATACAACCCAAAACCCATCAACAGATTGTAGGGGAATATTAATGGAAATCACAGCGGACGAGATTATGGTTGTTTGTATGGCACGGCATATCAATGATGGCGATGTTGTTGCGCAGGGATTAGCAACGCCATTGGTCACTGCTGCCTATTTGCTCGCCCGAGAAACCCATGCTCCAAATCTGTACTTTACCTCCGCTATCGGGCAGGGAATTTGTCGTAATCCAGCCCCAATGAGCATTAGTAACATCGAGCGTTTGTGGCTAGACCGCTCTTTAACAAACGTGGGCTTTGTTAGAGCCGCTGCGGATATTTTACCTTCCCTAAAACCAAAAGAATTTTTCCGCCCAGCCCAGGTTGACCCATTCGGAAATTTCAATAATGTTGCTTTTGGCAAATCTTACCTGCAGGATGCTACCCATAAAGCTCGTTTGAGACTTCCTGGAACGGGGGGCATTCCAGATGTTACAACTTTCATAGACGATATTTATCTTTATGTGCCGCAGCATTCCAGAATCACATTTGTTAATCAATTGGATATCTGCTCCGGATTAGGTCATTCGAAAACACGCCTCGCAGGGCAAGGGACAAAAACGCTCATATCCAACCTCGGTGAGTTTGATTTTTTCCAAGGTAGAATGAGATTAATTACCTATCATCCTGGTGTGGATGTGGAAGAAATCCAAAAACATACCGGGTTTCCATTAGACATTGCTCCAGAATTGAGAGAAACCCCCTTGCCTACCTCAAAAGAACTGGATATCCTCCGTAATCAAATCGATCCTTTGGGAATCCGTAAACTAGAATTACTTAGTGGCGGGGAACGCAAGCGCTTGTTAACGGAAATCATTGCACGGGAAAATATCTTGAGATGAACAGAATCGGAAGATTGCTCATACGATTGTCTCTCATTGGTGTTTTGTTGTGGAATGCATTCCCCTCAACAGCTCATTCCAACGTTCAAGTACAAAGCCCCGAAGCTAAAGCTAAAGTTCTTCTTGATTCCCTTTCACCGGCAGAAAAAGTAGGACAACTTTTTTTAGTTTCCTTCAAAGGCACCAGTGTCGATCCTAATACTCCAATCTATAACCTAATCACAAATTATCACATTGGAGGAGTAATTTTATCTGCCGCAAATGATAATTTTAGCCAAGCAGATAAATTGCTCGAAACTACCATAACCCTGACTACCAATTTACAAAATATCGATTGGATACAAACTCAAACACCGCTCACGAATACAACCACCACTCCAACGCCAGCATCTCATTTCATCCCCTTATTTATTGGCATCTCGCAAGAAGGTGGTGGTGCACCAAATGACCAAATATTGAATGGTTTGACACCCTTACCAGACGCAATGGCATTGGGCGCCACCTGGTCTCCCCAGCTTTCTCAACAAGTTGGATCCGTGTTGGGTAAAGAATTATCTGATATTGGATTTAATTTATTACTCGCACCATCTCTAGATGTACTCGAAACCCCGCGCCCCGAAGGATCAATTGATTTAGGCACTCGTTCTTTTGGCGGTGATCCTTTTTGGGTAAGTACTTTAGGCACCGCCTATATTCAAGGAATTCATGAGGGTAGCCAGGGAAAAATGGCAGTCGTCCCGAAAAATTTTCCAGGCAATGGAGGATCGGATCGTCCGCCGGAATTTGAAGTAGCTACCGTTAGAAAATCATTAGAACAATTGAAAAACTTTGATTTGATGCCCTTCTTTGCAGTGACAGGCAATGCATCTTCACCGGAAACCAGAGCGGATGCTTTGCTGGCTGCTCACATACGTTATCAAGGGTTTCAAGAGAATATCCGTACCACCACCAGGCCTATTAGCCTCGATCCCGAGGCTTTCAATATTCTAATGAGTTTACCAGCATTAGCTAGTTGGCGAACGAATGGCGGGATCGTCATCTGTGACAATTTAGGGAGTCCATCGGTAAAGAAATTTTATCAATTAAATAATCAAAAATTTGACGGTCGCTTAGTTACTTTAAATGCATTTCTCGCTGGTAATGATATCCTTTACCTTGGCAATATTACCTCGGATGATGATCCTGATTCATTCACCACCATCAGCCGTATCATTGAGTTCTTCCGCCAAAAATATCAAGAAGATCCCGCTTTTGCTCAACGGGTTGATCAATCTGTATTAAGAATCCTCACGCTCAAGTATCGTCTTTATCCCGAGTTCAATATCGAGACTATTCAACCATCGATATCAGCTATCTCTGAAATAGGAACACATCAACAAATTACGCTCGATGTGGCTCGTCAGGCAGCAACCCTAATTAGTCCGCGACCTGAAGAGCTCGCCTCAGAGCTCCCTAATCCACCCCGTTTATCCGATCAATTGGTAATTTTCACGGATGTCCGCCTTGCTCAACAATGTAGCCAATGCCCTCCACAACCCATTATTAGTGTAGATGCATTATCTGAGACGATTAAAAAGCTTTATGGTTCTCAAGGAAGCGGTCAAATCTGGCCATCCAATATCAAATCCTATTCATTTGAGGATTTGTTACTATTACTCAACAAAAATCCTACTGCCCCTCCGATTGAAAGTTCCATTAAAAGTGCGACCTGGATTATCTTTGCGATGCTCAATATCAGCAAAGACGTGCCAAATTCCCAGGCAATCCAACGTTTTTTAGCAGAACGTCCGGATCTGTTTCAGCAAAAAAAACTGATTGTGTTTGCGTTTGGTGCCCCTTATTACCTTGACGCAACGGATATTTCGAAATTAAGCGCCTACTATGACCTCTATAGTACTTCCCCTGTTTTTATCGAGACAGCAGCGCGATTGTTGTTTCACGAAATAATCCCCCAGGGAGCCCTCCCTGTATCTGTGCCCGGCATCGGTTACGATTTAATTACTGCCACTTCACCGGATCCGTCACAAACCATTACCTTAGCAATAGACACCAGCATCAATGAGACACCTTCAACACTCCAAACTACTACACCACAACCCACCCCAGTATTTAAAGTCGGTGATTTGCTGCCAGTCCGCACCGGTCAAATATTGGATCACAATGGCCACATCGTCCCAGACGGCACGCCGGTGCAATTTATCATTAATGCCTCAGGAGAATTAGTGAGCCTGCCCCAACCCATCACAACCGTTGGTGGAATCGCACGGGCATTAATAAAAATTACCAGCTCTGGCATTTGGGAAATTCGCGCCGAGAGTGAACCAGCTAAACAATCTGACATTATTCGGTTAGAGATACCTAAAGAAGAGGTTCAGCTGATTACGATTATCACACCAACCGAAATAGCTACTCCAACGGAAACCCCACCCCCATCACCTACTGCCGAAACAACTGCAGAAGTAACACCAATCGCTTCCACCATTCCTCACCCAAATGTCGTTGATTGGTTAACAGCATTGATAATATCCGCAATCGTTGGCTTTGCCAGTTATCGGATTGCTCTTTTTATCGGTCAAATACGCGCTGGTGTACAAGGCGGTTTGAGCAGTATTATCGGTGGTTTACTCGCCTATTCTTATTTAGCTTTACAATTACCCGGTAGCATTACGCTATTAAAAAAACTGGGGACTTTTGGGGTGATCGTATTTACATTATTTGGCGCAATTCTTGGCGTTGGGTGTGTTTGGCTAATCAGGACGATTAAAAACCGGCAACAATTTCATACTTAACGGACAAAAGTCAATACAAAACTTAATAATATCAATCCAATCGAGACAATCGCTAAGGTCATCTCGACTGGCGAACTAATTAAATCAAAGAAAGTGGGTGCAGGTAGACTAATTTTTTGAGGTGTTAGCGGGGAAAATTCACCTAATAAAGCTTTCCGAAATGATTCAATATCCGCCGGCCGCTCTTCTGGATGCAAACTCATTGCCCATAGAATTGCCTTTTCAGTGCGCACACTAATGTTTGGGTTGATCTGCCGTGGCGGAATCAATGCATCAGGATGGAGAAAACGTTCATGGGCTTCAATTGGTGGGGTATTCGTCAGTAAATGATAAAGGGTAGCGCCAAACGCATAAATATCGCTGCGTGTGTCTGTGTGCCCAATATCCCCACCATATTGCTCTAATGGTGTATAAACCGCAGTGCCTTTCCCTTGTACAATGGTCACTGTCATTTCGTCACTCACCAAGACCTTTACCAAACCAAAATCCACTAATTTTAAGACTCCGCCAGGGGTAAATTTCAAATTCGAAGGTTTTATATCGCGATGGACAATGGGTGGGTTTTGACTATGTAAATAGGATAATGCATCTGCTAATTGATTAGCCCAACCTAGTACTTCTAATTCACTGAGAAAAGTGCCTTTTTTCTTTGCCTCCATCATCAACATGCGCAAGTCTTTGCCCGGAACAAAATCCATAACCAGGTAATCCCTTCCTCCAATCGAGAAATAATCGGAAACTTTCGGTAGGTTAGGATGATCCAGGCGGGCAAGGATAGTCGCTTCCCGAAAAAACTGTTCGCGCGCTTCTTTCAAGAGCTCCGAAGTGAGGGTGCGATCATGTTCCACCTCTTTCAACGCGCATAAACGACCCTCCAGACGCAAATCATCTGCCAAGTAAATACTCCCCATTCCTCCTTGGCCAATGATGCGGCGAATTTTATAGCGATTCCTTAAAACTTCTCCTGCCTTCAAAGGTGTAGGCATAAATAAACCTTTCTGAACAAAACCAATGCGGCGTATTAGTTTTGCAGATTATTCTTTTCTTCAGAATTAATCTATTGACAAAGCCTTCAATTTTATTTTTGTGTTATTATAATCTTAGATAATCATTTATGAACAAAATGAGTAAAGATGTTCCTATTCTTGTCGCACAGGGAGGCCTGTTGAATGGGCAGCGCTGGGCTATTCATTCCCAAATCACGATTGGGCGTGACGATGATTGTGATATTGTCATACCAGAACGCCAGGTATCACGCCATCATGCTCGATTAACCCATACCCCTCAGGGAACCTTGTTAGAAGATTTAGTGAGTAAAAACGGAACGCACCACAATGGCAACGCAATTCATGAACCGGTTTATCTCCAAGATGGGGATATCATCCAAATCGCCTTAGCGCAAAGTTTTTATTACATTAGTTCAGACGCGACCCTTCCATTGGAGCAACCCACCATCCTCACATCGACCACAAACCAAATCTTGAGAGTCGATAAACGCTCTCGCCGTGTTTGGATTAACGATAAAGAACTTTTACCACCTTTATCTGCACCTCAATATCGCCTACTTGAAAGGCTTTACGATAATGCCGATCGAGTTGTCTCCCGCAGCGAATTGATTGAAGCGATTTGGGGAGAAAAAGAAGCGCTGCTTGTTTCGGAACAAGCTCTGGATGCACTAATCCGAAGATTACGCGAGCGCATCGCAGAGCTTGATCCTAAGCACGAGTACATCCAAACCATCCGCGGTCATGGTTTGCGATTAAATAATCCATCTCTTTATTGAGCTTTAAGATTCTGTTCCATCGAGTAACGCAAAACGACTTTGAACAAATCCGACAATTGCTGAACAAGCGCCGCGTTTTCTTGGTTTTGTCCATCCTGATTTTGAAATTGGGTTACTAAGGCTGTTAAAGTGTTCACCAATTCCGGTGTAACCTGTGCTTGATTTTCCTCTAATAGTTTACGCTGCTCTTTTTCATCTTTTGCCATGAGCAATTTTTCAATAAATTCCATTTCAGGTGGAGGGGCGCTCGCTTGCTGGATCATCGAGACAATTTTCGATAACTTTTCTAAACGTGCGTTTTGGTTATTCTTCTTTGCTTCTTCAAGAGCAGAGCTCAAAACCGATAAAAAGATGTCGTCAATTACTGGGCTCGTTTCAATAAGCGCTTTTTCAACATCCTCAGCAGCCAAAATCGTTTCTAATCTTTGGCGGGCTTGTTCCAAACGGGCATTAAATTCCTGATCATATTCTTGCGTAAATTTCAACAATAAATCACGCAAGTGAGCCAGTTTTTCTTTGTTTTCCCCTTTTGCTTTCTCAAGCTTATCACTGAGTAATTGAAAGAAAATGTAATCCATCCCTGGCCGGGCTAGGCTGACTAATGCTTTAACCCTTTCTTCATTGGGGGCAGCTATGACGATATCCAATAACTTCTCCCTTGTAAGACCTTTACCGGCTTCTTTCAATGAACTAACCGCGGCATCAACTTCTTTGATTTGGGCATCCAATTGTTTGCCAAAGCTCGAATTTTCCAACAATAGCTTTTGCAGATCAGCCATGCGCTGAGTGGAGGTGTTATCCCCGCTTGCCATTGCTGCTTCAGCCAAGCGCTCCAATAAACCAAAAAATTCCTCGTCGATTTGTGCATCTTCTTGCTGGATAATTTCCTTTCGAACCTCGTCTGAGGATGCCATTAATAAACGTTGAATCAATGAAAGTCTCTGTTGACCAGCCTGAATCATTTCCTTTGTGATCCCGTCTGCTTCGAGTACCTGATCAATCAATCCTTGCATGGTAAGGGACTGTTTCGGGCGCAGCAGATAGGCTTTACGTTTCTCAGGGGGTAATTGTGCCATTACTTGATTGATCAATGAGCCAATCGCACGCTCTTGTTCATTTGGCGGTAATCCTAATTCCGGCGGGAAGAATGTCAACAATAATTCTTTTTCAGGATCATGATAAACAATGGGTGTGGCGATTGCTCCCCGATATCCACAATTCGGGCATTGAATGATATTAAATGCGCCGGAAAGTAACCTTTGTTTTGCGCTTGGATCGGTATTCATATCAAATACCTGATCTAAATCAGCCTGCACGGGCCGTTTACAATTCGGACAATTCACTACTGTTTTTGTCATAAACACTCCATATAAAATGATTTATTTCTGTTTTGCTTCCTTTGGTAAAGAAAAACAAATTCGGGTACCTTTACCCGCTTTTGGATCAACCCAGATATGTCCTCCATGTGCTTCCACCACCGCTCTGGCAAGGTACAATCCCAGTCCAGCTCCTTTAGTGGTTCTCTTGGCATTCTCGGCGCGATAAAAACGGTCAAAGACAAACGGGATATCTTCTGGGGGAATCCCACTGCCTTCATCCGAAACACAGACAATGACTTGTTCAGGACGCACCTGACCGCTAATCCGTATTTCGCCACCTTCGGGTGAATATTTTATCGCATTGGATATCAGATTGGATAACAGCTGAGAAATTCGGTTTTCATCCGCCATAATCACAGGAAAGTTGGGCGGCAGATCTACAATGATTTTATGTTGGCTGGTTTGGGTTTGGAATTTCTGCGCGATTCGTTCGATCAGTGGAACCAAAGCGATATCCGCTAAATTCATGGATAGCACGCCTGCTTGTAGACGGGATGCATCCAGCAAATTTTCGATCAGTTCGGTTAAATGATCTGCTTCTTCTTCGATCACAGCTAAACTATCCTGAATAACCGAGGGATCCCAATTAGCATCCTCGCGGCGGAGAGTGGAAACATAGCCTTTGATCAAAGCCACTGGCGTTTTTAATTCATGGCTTATCACCGAAATAAAAGTCGTTTTTAATTCATCTGCTTCCCGAAAACGGGTAATATCCCGTACGGTAGCAATAATACTGACCAAAATGCCATCCGGGTTCATTAATGGTGCATAGGTAATTCCGACCGGCAAGGGAACCCCACTGGGGCGTTTCAAATCTCCCTCGACATATAAGGTCGCATTTGGTGTCAAGGGCCAACCACCACTTTCCGCAACTTCTAAGGTCATACCTTCTTTTTGATGAGTTAGGACAATTACATCTTCATGACGACGGCCACGCAATGCTTCTGCGGGAATCCCAATCATCCGCACAAAAGCAGGGTTTACTCTTTCAATGCGATGATCTGCAGAAATAATCAAAATGCCATCCGCTGCAGAGTCAAGGATCGCATTTAGCCTTTGTCGTTCGCGGTTGATTTGCGTATATAACCGTGCGTTAAACACCGCAATCGCTGCTTGATCCGCAAAACTTTGTAATAATGCTCGATCGTTAGATGAAAAAACACCCGCATAATTCCGGAAAATAAAAATAACCCCAATCACTTTTTGATGGACTATTAATGGCAAACCAACACCAGTTAATAATCCAAAACTTGCAATTCGGGTTAACTGTTGAACAACCTGATTTATTTCACCTAATTCAAATAAGTTGGGATCGTCACGATCAGAAATGCGGCTTAACAACGTTTCTAAATATCCAAGGAATGGCGCAGCAACCCCAATAGAAGCAGCCACCGACCATGTCCCGCTGTCATCCCGTAATGCAATCAAACCGGCTTGCCCGGCTAGCATCTCAATGGAGATATGTAAAATCCGAGCCAGGAGATTATCCAGGTCTAACTCCTGGGTAATCGCCCGGCTGATTTCTAATAGATAATCTCTCTGGCGTACACGAAAATCAGGCAACAACGGCTTGCATCTCTTTCTCGCTTACAGTTACTGCTTCATCAAAAATTTCCAGCGCTTCATCAGCTTCAGCTTTTGTGACACACAATGGAGGAGCAAACCGAATCGTACTCTTTCCACAACCGAGTAACAACAATCCTCTGCGGAAAGCGTTATCTACAATCAGATCGCGTAGTTTTTCGGCGTGTTCTTTTGTGTTGCGGTCTTGAACAAACTCAACGCCGATCATCAATCCCTTTCCTCGCACTTCTCCAATCGATGGATGACGCATCTGGATTTCATCTAAAGCATCCATGATATATTCTCCCATGGTTGCTGCGTTTTCCAGATAACCATTTTCAATTAAATCAATAGTAGCGAGAGCAGCCGCACAGGCAAGGGGATTACCACCAAACGTGTTCCCATGAGCGCCCTTAGGCCAATTCATAATATATTCCTTTGCAATCATTGCCCCCATCGGTAATCCAGAGGCGATACCCTTCGCAGCACAGACAATGTCGGGTTCTACATCCCAATGTTCAATTGCCCACCATTTCCCGGTGCGTCCCATACCACTTTGAACTTCATCGACGATCAACAATATCCCATATTTATCACATAACTGACGCAATGCCGGGAAAAACTTGGGTGTCGGCACAATGTAACCACCTTCCCCTTGTATAGGCTCTACCAATATCCCCGCAATGTTGTCGGGTGGAAGGACATGCCCCATGATTTGATCTTCAATATAGCGCACTACGGTTTCGCCATAATCTTCCCCCTCATTAGGGATCAGGATCGGTCGATAGGGATCTGGATAAGGGACATGTGTAACACCATTTAATAACGGATAAAAATCACGATGGTACACTGGCTTACTGGCGGTAAACGTGACTGCCCCCATTGTCCTGCCATGAAATGCACCTAAGAAACCAATGAATTCGGTCCGCCCCGTATAATGACGGGCGAGTTTAATTGCCGCCTCCACGCTTTCTGTGCCAGAGTTCGTCATAAAGGACATAGCGTTGTCTAAAAATGGGGCAATGTCATTCAGGCGTTCACCTAGCTCAACCCATTTCACATGATAGAAATCCGAGGAAATATGGAGAAATTTTTTCGCCTGCTCAGTAATCGCCTCAACCACTTTCGGATGACTATGACCAGTCGAAACCACAGCAATTCCGGCTGCAAAGTCTAAAAACCGGTTCCCATCCACGTCCCATACTTCAGTTCCAAGCCCGTGATCCATCACAAAAGGATATCCGCGCGGATAAGAAGGCGAAATAACATCCTGATCACGTTTTACAATCGCCCTTGCCTTTGGACCAGGTAAATTTAATATTTGCATAAATCACTCCTTTTTTCTATCCCAATTGTTCAACTACAAAATAATTATATCATCAGGAGAAAGGCCAAATCAAAATAATATCGTGGAGGTTACCTCATCATCAATAATTCCATTTGTATTGCACCAAGGTGGTCAGGTAATATTGGTCATTGATTTTTTCAATGCCAAATGCCCAGGTACGCCATTTCAGCGCATCCTCTTGCGGGGCTGGATGATAGAGTGCAATGTAATTTAAGTTCAGGTATGGTGGGGGCCATTCTATGTAGCCATTTGACCAATCCGCCGCAATACCCTGATCTAAGGTATCACATAAGGTGTTACTCCCATCCAAAACAGGTTCAATTGCAGGTAAGATAATAGAATTAAAGGAACCTTGAACAGATTGATTGAGACTGCGGTCAAACCCCCAATCGAACGAATTATTTTCAGTAAATATACCCTTGAGGTTTTCCGGCGTCCCCAGGAATATCTCAGGATTTTGCCAGAGATATCTAATCCGCAGCCCATGCACCATACTGATGACGTTGATCAATTCGTTTTCATCTCGGTCTTTTATCGCTTTGATCACCGCGTTCAATAGCTGATTAACTTTCGGATCATTACAAAATTCGGTTGGAGAAATAGCGGAGGTAATATACTCTGCATTCACCCAACCATTACCACCTTGGGGCAGCTCTATTTCAATCCAGAGTTTTCCCTTTTCCCATTGTTCCTGACCGCTCGTCTTTATTCCAACCGCATGAGGTTCAAGTTGTGCAATGGGATTGTTCTCATCCGCCGGAGTGCGGTATACGTTTAATAATTGATCCTCCTCCAAAAAAATTGCCGATACAGAATCAGCAAATTTTGGCAAAGGTGTCGCCGTGGGTTGGGGTGTCATTGTCGGAAGGATAGGGCTGGGTGTTATCACCAAATCTGTGGTTGGTGTTTGTATATCCGTTTTCACGAAAGGCAAACCAATCCCACACGACACCAATAAAAGTGTCAGTATCATTGATCCAAAGAAACTGCGTTGCATGAATATTAAGCTCCCGGTTGAATGAGAGTTGGCCGCTCTCTTTTTTTCGATTTTTCGCTGTTTGGAATCTCTTCTTCCTCTTTTTTTATTTCTTCTGCTAAACGGCGCAATAATCGGGTTGATTTTCTCTTCGGAGCCTGGTTAGATAGTGCAATTTCCAACACCTGATCCATATGTTCTACCGGAGTGATCTCCAATTCCGAAAGCACCTGCTTGGGCACATCGATGAGATCCTTCGTGTTTCGTTTCGGGATGATGATCTTTTTCAAACCAACTCGATGGGCAGCCAAAACTTTTTCGCGGATACCTCCCACCGGCAGCACCCTGCCGCGTAAGGTGATTTCGCCTGTCATTGCTACTTCTTTCAATACTTCTCGTCCAGTAAATGCAGAGACGAGCGCCGTACAAATAGTGATACCCGCGCTGGGTCCATCCTTCGGGACGGCTCCTTCCGGTATATGAATGTGAATGTCTACCTTCTCAAACAAATCTACGTCTAATTTAAAATCCTCCGCACGGGACTTCATGTAAGTCAATGCCGCCTGTGCTGATTCTTGCATCACATTCCCGATTTGACCGGTTATCTGCATCCCGCCTTTACCTTCCACAAGCAATACCTCAACAGGCATAATTTCACCGCCATATTCTGTCCAAGCCATTGCTGTTGCTACCCCAACCTCATTTTTACGCTCCGCTTCTAAATTAAAATATTGCGGTGGTCCTAAATATTTTTCCACTAAAGTCGGATTAATCTGCAAAGGATGCCGCTTGCCTTCCGCTTTTGCTCGGGCAATCTTTCGACAGATCTTCCCAATTTCACGCTCCAAATTTCGTACACCCGCTTCATAGGTATATTCTCGGATGATTTTAGTCACCGCTGCGGGTGTAAAGTGGAGCGGTACCGACTCCAATCCGTTTTCTTCTAATTGACGCGGGATGAGGAACCGATTGGCAATCTCCAACTTTTCCTCTTCAATATACCCGGGAAATTCAATTAATTCCATTCGGTCTAATAGCGCGGGAGGAATGGTACCAATATAATTTGCGGTTGTGATAAACATGACTTTAGAAAGATCATACGGTAACTCTAAGTAATGGTCCGAGAAGGCATAGTTTTGCTCTGGATCGAGGACTTCCAAAAGCGCTGCCGAGGGATCACCGCGGAAATCGGCGCCTAATTTATCAATCTCATCGAGCATGAAAAGCGGGTTTATCGTTCCTGCCCGTTTCATCGTTTGCAAGATACGCCCCGGTAAGGCGCCGATATAAGTTCGGCGATGCCCGCGAATTTCCGCTTCGTCACGCACACCGCCTAAAGATAATCGCACAAACTTCCTGCCCAGTGCATTGGCGATAGATTGTCCCAACGATGTTTTACCGGTACCAGGCGGACCAACAAAACATAGTATCGGTTGACGCATCCGTTTCGGTTTCAGATTTCGGATGGCAATATACTCCAAGATGCGTTCTTTTGCCTTGGGCAAGCCGTAATGATCCCTTTCTAAAATTTCTGCTGCATGTTTCACATCTAAATTATCAGGAGTCTCTTGCTTCCAAGGTAACTCTAAAATCCAATCGATATAGGTGCGGAGGATACCAATTTCCGGAGACATTTGGGGCATTTGATTTAAACGTTCGATTTCCTTCAATGCTCGTGCCTGCGCTTCTTCGGGCAAATCTGCTTTCTCCACCCGCTCTTTTAATTCTTCAAGCTCCCGTGTCCAAACATCCCCTTCTCCTAGCTCGGATTGTATCGCCCGCATCTGTTCACGCAAGTAATATTCTCGTTGTGAGCGATCCACTTCACTCTGAGCCCGCGTATGGATTTCATCTTCCAGCTCCAGCACGTCCGCTTCGCGCGCCAGCAGGCTGACAACTTTATTCAATCTCTCCAGCGGATCTAAGGTTTGGAGGAATTGCATTCGCTCTTCTAAAGATGGTGCAATGGTGGTCACCACCATATCAGCCAACCAGCCCGGTTCGGTGATATTCAGAGCATATAAATATGCTTCTTCCGGTAAGCTGCGGTTGAGGTCAACACAACGATGGAAAAGTTCCAATACAGTGCGCATGGTCGCATCGGTTTTTTTATCGATTTCTTGTGCTTCATATATTGGGCGAGCACGCACTTTAATAAATGGTTCAAACTGTAAGAATTGTACGATCTTCACCCGCCGGCGTCCCTGAACCAACGCAGAGCTCGTACCATCGGGCATTTCTAATAATCGCCCAACTGCCATCTCGACCCCAATTGGAATAAAATCTGTCTCATCTGGATAATCCACATCGGGATCGAGTTGAGTTAATGCAATAACTGTTTTATCGAGCATTTGCGCTTCTTCAATCGCCCTAATGGAAGCTTCTCGGTCAATAAAAACCGGCGAAACCATGTGGGGAAAAACGATTAAATCCCGCAAGGGGAGTACTGGGCATTCAATCAATCCTTTTTTATTTGGAATACTATCTGGAATCTGGTATAGCTCTTCCGTGCGACGATAGAGCGCTTCACCAAATTCATCTTCTTGATCCTGACTAAACCATTCCATGTTTTTCATCTTAACACCTTAAACAAATTACCTTTATCTTTCGTTACATACCAGTTTATTTTGATTTATACATCAAGAAACGTGGATCATTCAACCAAGCATGTCTGGCTTCGGCAACCACAAAAATACTGCCAGTGATAACAACGAGTTGATCACTCCTGATTCTTTCTAAAGCAAGCCACAATGCCTCCGCAACATTCTCATTTACTTTGATCGGTCTATGATAGGGTTCTGCCAATACTTGCAATTTTTCTGCCGCAATTGCACGGGGATGAAAAGAACGAGTGACAATGATCTCATCCACTAAAGGCATTATATCGGCAAACATACCTTGGATGTCTTTATCTTCTGATGCTCCAAAGATTAACAATGGTTTATATTTCGGAAACACCTGTTGCAAGGTGTTGACCAATTGTTGGATCGATTCGCGATTATGAGCACAATCCAAAATTACAGGCGGGTTGCGGGAGATGATTTCAAAACGCCCTTGCCAAACCGTCTGCGGAAAACCACGAATTATCTGATCATCCGTGAGCGGTAAACTCCTCTGCCTAAATTGATTGAGCGCTGCATAAGCAACTGTCGCGTTCTCGACCTGATGATCGCCGAGCAATGGAATCTGGATGATCAGTTTTTTCGGGTCAAAGCGATCATTGTTATCCACCATTAATTCAGAATTTGTAAAATCAGAGATTTCAACGGTTTGATAATCCAATGTTTGCTGTAGCTTTTTCCCGATTGTATCTTTCCCGACAGAGATAAGGCGGGAGTGATGGGTGGTAGCAATCTCGTGGATGACATCCCAGGCTTCTTTCTCTTGAGGAGCACAAACAACCGGCACTCCTTCCTTGATGATACCGCCCTTTTCGCGGGCTATCTCTGCCAGTGTGTTGCCCAGAACAAAGGTATGATCATAAGAAATGGAGGTGATCACGGATACTTCAGGAAGCAGCACATTGGTGGCATCCAATCGCCCCCCTAAACCAACTTCTACAACCGCCACATCCACTTTCCTTTGATAAAAATACAGGAAAGCTAGCGCAGTGGTGATCTCAAATGTGGTTAAATCTTTAATCTTTTCGATAGCAGGCTTCATAGTTTCAACTAACGAAACCAAAGCTGCGTGGGGAATATTTTCTCCGTTAACTTGAATTCGTTCCGCATAATCTTCTAGATGGGGAGAAGTATACATGCCCACCCTGTAGCCAGCCTGCCGAAGGACACTCGTGCACATTGCCGTCACCGAACCCTTTCCCTTTGTTCCAGTGATATGGATGGAAGGAAAAGTATGATGAGGATTCCCCAATTCCTCTAACAACCTTTGCATGCGCGTGAGGTCAAACTTTGCTTGAGCTAGCCGATCCGCTTTCGTCAAGCTGTAATCAACAAAGCTATAGAGATAATCCAATGTATTTTGATAGATCAGTTCTTGATTCATAACGTATGGATTGTAACCCCTCGCGGTTAAGAATGCAATCCTCTTTCATGGTAAAATTTTGACAATTGATGAAAATCACCATACCACAACTTATTACAATGATCTTAATCATTTTCATTATCGTTCTTCTTCTCGCCCCGTTTTTCACGCGGCTGGTTGTTTATTGGTCAATAAAGAGTAACATTTATTCGGTAAATGATGTACCCTATCATAAAGTGGCAATTGTCTTCGGAGCTGGATTAAATCGGACTGGTCAACCCACAACAGTGCTCAGAGATCGAGTGGAAATTGCTGCATTACTCTATAAAAATGGAAAGGTAACGAAGTTACTTTTCAGCGGCGACAACCGTACTGATAATTATAATGAGCCTTTGGCGATGCAAAATTATGCAATCAGCTTGAATGTTCCCAAAGAGGCAATTGTATTAGACTATGGTGGTCGCAGGACTTATGATACTTGTTATCGAGCAAAGGTCATTTTCGGTGTAGATGAAGCGATTTTGGTTACGCAATCCTTTCATTTACCGCGTGCGCTTTATACCTGCCGGGAATTGGGTATCGAAGCAATAGGTGTGCCTTCTGATATCCATCCATACCGGAGGATCATGCAATTTTATTGGAATTTTCGGGAAACAATGGCGACAATCAATGCCCTGATTGATTTAAAAATAACCCATCCTGAACCGGTGCTAGGTAACCCAGAACCAATATTTCCAAAGGAGATGCAATGAATCGACAAGAAGCACTTGATCTGGTGCATCAATATGTGAAAAATGAAAACCTCATCCGCCACATGTTGGCAGTTGAAGCAGCCATGCGTTTTTATGCGGAAAAATATGGGGAAGACCCTGAGCTATGGGGAATTGTTGGTCTCCTTCATGATTTTGATTGGGAAATTCACCCAACCTTAGAGGAACATCCGCAAGCTGGTGCACCAATACTGCGTCAACACGGCGTGCCGGAGGAGATTATCCATGCCGTGCTCAGTCATGCTGACCACACCGGTGTCGCACGGATTAACCGTATGGAAAAAGCACTTTATGCTTGTGATGAAATCACCGGGCTTATCACCGCCGTTGCCTTGGTGCGTCCCTCGCGGTCATTGTCTGACCTTGAAGTGTCATCGGTGAAGAAGAAATGGAAAGATAAAGCTTTCGCAGCCGGAGCAAACCGTCAGGAAATCGAAAAGGCGACCCAAGAATTAGGGATTGATCTATGGGAGCATGTGGGAAATGTCATCACTGCCATGCGGGATATTGCCCCGCAGCTGGGATTGTAAATTTCTCTGTTAATAAGCCATGACAAGTGAGTGATTTGTTGGCATCTTTTACTCTGGCGAACAAAGTCGAAAAGTTTTTAGTCATTGTTTTTAACCAACTGCGTTTATGCTGGTTTCCTTTGCTGGAATATCATCGCAAAAAACATTGACAAATTCCATAAAAGTCGCTAAACTCTTTTGTATAACGACTATACGAATTTGGAGGACAAAATCATGCCCGAAGATTCCATGACTGCTCACTTAACCAGCCAATCCACGCTCACCCCCGCCATCACCGCTTGGTCAGTTTATCTCGCCGATCAAGGGAATTCTCCGCATACCATCAAAGCATTTACTCACGACCTGAAATTATTGGCTGGTTTTTTATCCCCTACCCACACGCTTGGTAATATCACCACTGCTGATTTAAACCGTTTCTTATCCTGGATGGAAAAAGGTCGCGGCGTACCCTGCAGCCCCAAAACCCTCTCGCGCAGGATCACCGCTCTAAAATCCTTTTTTCGCTGGTTGCATCAGTATGCAGTCATCCCTTATAACCCTGCAGAAAAGATAATCCAGCATGTTGTCCTCAGCCCGTTACCAGTAATATTGCTTCCCAATGAAATTGAAGCAGTAATGGATGTGTGTCAAAAGTATAGACAGAGCGCAAAACCAGACACACGCTACTATGCCCTCTTTTATTTGCTGATTTCGACAGGATTGAAAAAGAACGAATGCCTCGCGCTATCCAAAAATCACATCGATGAAAGCTCACCCAACCAGCCCATACTCTTTGTCCGCTATAATAACCCCCAATATCGGTACAAAGAACGGAAAATTAAACTACCCGCCGATTGGTTAGAGATTTATCATGAATATTGCGAGCAATATCACATCACAGATCAAGTGTTCCCTTGGTCACAAAGGCGATTAGAATATTTGTTAGAAGACCTTTCCGTCGAAGCGGGTCTGCAAAAACACATTTCTTTCGATATGTGTCGCTGGACATGTGCGGTTCAGGATGTTCTGAATGGGATGGAAAAAGATCACATTCGCCAAAAACTCGGGCTTTCAAAAGTACAATGGCGTGAGGTTAACATGAAGCTTGACCGCTTAGTAGAAGAGATTCACCCTAAATCGTAGCTAGCGTCTATCACGCATTTTTATATTCCAAGTTCCTCTCCATCGCGAGGTGGAGAACTTCTGTGGTTGTATCGGTGACTTTCACAGCATCGGCTATGGTGTAACCAGGCAGCCAAATAATTCGTGCTGCGTCACAAATCACCGGATAAGAGCGACGAAACCGCTGGGGTATTTTACGGTTGATAAAGATATCCGATACCTTTGCCTGCGCTCCATGCATTCCATAGGGGTCAATGCGATCGCCTTTTTGAGGTGTGCGGATGACTAATGGCAAAACACATCGCTCCAGATCAACCCAAGCATTCCATCGGACATCTTCTTCAGACTGCCGCCACGGTAGATTCCTTGAATTTTTAATCACTTCTGTTCTCAGCAACCACTCCTCATCCAATCCAATTGCTCCCGGTATAGGGATTGCTACCATGTTTTTATCAGTTAGCTGAGGATAGGGCGATTGTTTCTGTTCATATCCTTTTCGAACAATCAAAGCCGATTTCGACTCATTGAACCAGGTAAGATCTGGAGATAATTCCCATTTACCGCTTTGTGTTTCCTTCAACCAATCAATCAATTGTTGAATATGTTCAAAATCCACCATCTCTGGTTTTTGAGTGAACTTCAACCATGCCCGGCGAACAATGCGCCGTTGCAGCGCTAAGGGTTGATTTTTCAATTCCACTAAATCAAGCTCAAGCATGTTTTTATCTTCCTGAATACAAACTTTCTCCCACGCCTCGTTTTCGACCTTTTCTATGATATCCATATCAGAATCTAAAATCGCACAGGTCTGCCAGATTAATTTTCGAATCGCTGGGTTATATTCTTCTAATTCAGGGATGAGCTGATTGCGAATTCGATTACGAGTATACTGATTATCCCAATTGGATTGATCCCAGAAGGGATGGATGTCTTTGCTCGCCAGATAATCTAAAATATCTGAGCGCCAGAACCCTAATAGCGGCCTGATAAGTGGAATTTGGGTACTCCAAGCATTAGGCAGCGCATAAGCTTTCATCCCCCGCAAACCATTTGTCCCCGTTCCACGCAACAAATGCAACAAAAAGGTTTCAACTTGATCATCTGCATTATGAGCCACTGCAACTGCAGCGGCATGATGTCTTTCCGCCTCATTAAATAAAAAACGGTAACGCAATATTCGGGCAGCTTCTTCCAGGGTTAATGATTTCTGCTCAGCAAACGATACCGGATCAACTCGCCCCGTGATACATGTCACACCGAATTGTTTGGCAAAATGGATTACCCCTTTTTCTTCCATTTCTGCTTCCGGTCGGAGTTGATGGTTAACATGGACAACAACGATCTTTTGCCCAGCCTCAACCAATAAAGACATTAATGCTAGGCTATCGGGACCTCCGGAGACACCTACTAAAATGGTCTTCTCCCGCTCAAATGGATAATTTTGGTGAAATATTTTAACAAATGTTGCAAACATTTCAAAAAAGATTATAATTGAAAAAATCGCCAGCAGCGGCCTTTCAGAAAAAAAACCGATCCTACCTAAGTAGTACCTGATTCTACCCATTAAGGACCTAGCATGCCCGAAAAAGTATTACTTGTTGATGATGATATCGATACTTTACGTTTAGTGGGGTTAATGCTTCAGCGCCAGGGGTATCAAATCTTAGCTGCTAATAATGGACCACAAGCACTATCCATAGCAGAAAAAGAAATACCGGACATCATTTTGCTCGACATTATGATGCCGGAAATGGATGGTTACGAAGTTGCCAAACGATTGCGCCATAATCCTGTCACAAGTCAAATCCCGATCATCATCTTTTCAGCGAAGAATGAGGTCGAAGATAAAATAATGGGCTTCGAAGCAGGCGCAGATGATTACCTGACCAAACCAACCCAGCCGCGTGAATTATTCGCCCATATTCGGGCAGTGCTTTCCCGAGTACAAAAATCACGCACCATCGAAGAAACCAAAGAGGTAAGGAAAGGTATCCGCATTGGTATTCTTGGCGCCAAGGGCGGGGTTGGTACTTCAACCTTAACCTTAAATCTTGGTTTAGCCCTCCAAAAGTTGGGTAACAAAAGCGTCATTATTTCTGATTTCCGCCCAGGTATGGGCAGTATCGGGATTGAACTAGGCTACAAGAAAATTGAGGGATTACAAAACCTGATCCAAAAAAAGGATTTTGAAATCACCTCTGCAGATATCGAAAAATACCTCATCCGCTATTCTCAAGGTGTTCAGCTTCTATTATCCTCATCCGATATCAAAGAAGCAAAAATCCCGGTTACAGCCGAGCACTTTCAAACAATTAGCCAACTCCTTACCGCCTTCGCCGATATCGTTTTAATCGACCTCGGTGCAGGCTATAACACCCTATTTCAAGCTCTTTATTCAAATTGTGATTTCCTTCTCTTGGTTTTTGATCCAACATATTCTTCCATTACACTGGAAAATTTACTAATCGAAGCATTTATAAATGAAGGTGTATCACAAACACATATCTTACCTGTGTTATATAATCGTGTGCGCGCTGATGTCATGTTCACCCGCTCTCAAATCCAAGAACAATTGAAATTACCCATCAGTGAGATGTTCACCCCTGCGCCGGAACTTGCCCACCATGCTATCCTTTCCAATCATCCTATCTATCTACACCAGTTGGAAAGCATTACAGCCCAACAATTTAATGAGTTAGCTAAAAAAATATTATCCTTATTGTAGAATCAACTAATAATGGAAACCCACGCCCCGCGAACCCTTCAAGCAATCCATAGTGCCGCCGAAATCATCCTCAAATCCAAACGCGGGGTTGTTCTCAGCGGGGCAGGTATCTCCACCTCCTCTGGCATCCCTGATTTTCGTTCCCCGCAAACAGGCTTATGGGCAAAAATTGAACCGTTAGAAGTTGCCTCTTTTTTCACTTTTCGATATGATCCTATCGCTTTTTATCGCTGGTTGCAACCGCTAGCAGCGCAGATTTTTTCTGCCCAACCAAATCCAGCCCACTTTGCAGTGACAACCTTACAAAACCTTGGATACGTCCAAACCGTCATCACGCAAAACATTGATGGATTACACCAAAAAGCTGGCAGTCAAAATGTCCTCGAAGTACATGGTACATTTGAGACCATGACTTGTCCAACTTGTTTTCTCAAAGTCATCTCTACACCTTTTATCGAGGCATTTCTTCAAGATGGTACTCTGCCGCTCTGCCCCAACTGCGGGAGTATCCTTAAACCAGATGTGATTTTATTTGGTGAACAGATGCCCTATCAACCCTGGCAAAAGGCTCAAAAAGTCAGCCGACATTGCGATTTAATGATTGTTGCTGGTTCATCTCTCGAAGTATTGCCTGTTGCGAGCTTACCCATGCAAGCTATTGAAAATGGTGCCCATTTACTCATTATCAATCGCACGCCCACGTATTTAGATATAAGAGCCGATGTTGTTTTTTCCGACGATGTTGCGGTAGTTCTACCGATGATCGTAGAAGAAGTTCTCCAACTCCGCCAAAAATAATTCGCTCAGCTATTCAACCAAGGATCGATCAATATTTTTAGGACACCCGCTTCGGCTGCCTTATGGAACGCTGCAATGCCATCGCTTAAGGGATATTTTCCCATGATCATGGATTGCACGTCCACTCGTCCCTTGCGGAGCAGCTCTATCGCCGGTGGGAATGGCCCACAGCGCGATCCAATTAAATTGATCTCATCCACCACCACAGCCGACATGTTAACCTCCATGTTGCCATGATAGGTACTTTTCAATACAATGGTTTTCCGTGGGCGGATGGCTTTACGAGCTAAATCAAAACCAGCTGGCGACCCGGTTGCCTCCACAACTAAATCAAAACTTTTCTCTTCGATTTGATCTGGGGAAGTGAGATATGGAATATGCCACTTCGATAATAAGTTTTGCTGATGCGGATATTTAGCCAAAGCGATAAATGGACTGCTGAGAAGATTGAGTACTTGTGCAACCAATAGTCCTAATCGTCCACATCCAATCAATAAAATTCGATCACTGGGTTTAATCATGACCTGTTCTAAAATCTCCAAGGCAGCTGCTAACGGTTCAACAAACACAGCTTGTTCATCGGCAATCGAATCGTCAATAAGATGAAGGTTATCTATCGGCAATGTAAGGTATTCCGCAAATGCCCCATCATGGTTGGCAATCCCTAACACAGAGCGGTTTTGACAATGGTGCGGATTACCATCTTTACATTCGCGGCATTGACCACACGCAATGTTGATCTCCCCCACCACTCTCTTTCCAACCAGGCTTGATCGCCGAGCTGCCTCTACCACTACACCCACAAATTCATGACCAGGAATCCCACTATATGGATAATACCCCCGCACCAATTCTAAATCAGTGGCGCAAATTCCCGCTAAATTAACCTTAATCAGCGCTTCGTTCTCAGCTGGAGTTGGAATTGGGAGGTCATCGCGAAGGCTTAATTTTTGATCTTCCAGCCATATAGCACGCATGTTTTTCTCCTTGAAAGTTGATTAATTCGTATTCCCTTTCCATAAGCATATCCACATCATTGATCCGAGGTTGGCTAAATTAAAAATTAAATTGCTCCTCTGCGACCAAATTGCCTCTCTAATAAATCCACCGATAAGTGAATCATGGTTGGGCGACCATGTGGGCAGGTGCGTGGTGATTCACAACCCTCGAGGTCCGTTAATAATTTCCGTTGTTCCTCTGGTGATAGGGTTTGACCAGCTTTCACTGCTGCCCGTTTGCATATTCGGGCAATCATCCTTTTCGTTCTCTCTTTTTCCAAAGGTGTCTCATCCTCTTCGAAATCTTCTATGACTGCCATGATTGCTTCTTGTGGCTGCATGCCTGCCAATATGGAGGGAATGGCGCTGATTTTATAGGATGAGGGCCCAAAACTTTCGATGACAAATCCAATCTGATTGAGTATTTCTAATTGGGCTTCGACCATCCTCGCCTGTGTGAGGGGCAAGGTGACAATTGCTGCAGTCAGTAAATTCTGGGTTATCGCTTTTTGATTGTTATTCCTTAAGAACTTCTCAAATAAAACTCTTTCATGGGCAGCATGTTGATCAATCAAATATAATCCATCCGGCCCTTCTGCGACCAGATAAGTCGCTGCAATTTGCCCAATCAGACGAAGCAAAGGGATGCGTTCTTTGGTGGTCGTATCTTGATTGTCAAAACGATTTGATGGCTCCAGCAGCGGTTGCGGTTGAATAAACGCTGGAGATTCTTGCTCTCGATTGGTCATGTTCCAATTGGGTTGCCAGGCCGGGGCGGTTATGATTTGTGGGATCGGTGACGCTGCGGTAAGCGCTCTCCGAACAGCATGTTGTAACTGGCTAAAAATCCAGTTTGGGTTCGCAAACCGCACTTCTGCTTTTGTGGGATGCACATTCACGTCCACAAAGGATGGATCGATTTCGATGAAAATCTTCACAATGGGATAACGACCCACCATTAGATAATGTTGATATGCTTGAACAACCGCAGACGCAAGGGCGCTATCTTGAATAGGTCTTTGATTGATATAAAAATGTATTTCTGCGCGATTGGAGCGAGTTATATGAGGCGGGCTAATAAAACCAAATATCCGGATATCCCGCTCTTCATAAATAACTTCAATCATCTGCCGGGCAATCTCTAAACCGAGGAGTTCTATTAACACTTCCGATCGGTTACCATTTCCGCTACTGGTTAATTGACTTTTCCCCTCTTGATCAAGGAGAAATTGAACCCCTGGATATGCAAGGGCATAATGAGCAACCACCTGCTCGATTCGATTCCGTTCTGTTTGATCGTGCTTGAGAAATTTTAACCGAGCCGGAACATTGTAAAATAAGTTCTCCACCCGCACAGTAGTACCCTCGGGAGCCCCAATTGGACTAAAGCTGACTTGCACGCCCCCTTCCAATTGAAGGCGCATCGCATGTTTCATGGATTTTGTCCGAGATGTAATTTGAAATCGAGATACAGAGCTAATAGAAGCGAGCGCTTCCCCGCGGAATCCTAACGTTCGGATATTGGAGAGATCGGCAGCGGTTTCAATTTTACTCGTTGCATAGCGTAAAACCGCCAGTTGAAGATCATTTTCATCCATGCCCAATCCATTATCACTGACCTCAATGAGATCCCTTCCAGCGCCTGTAACATGAATGCTTATCCGATTCGCTCCTGCATCGAGCGCGTTCTCAATTAACTCTTTGACCACTGATGCCGGTCTCTCAACAACCTCACCAGCAGCAATTTGCGAAGCAATTTCAGAAGGTAAAACATGTATCGCCATAGGTAATTCTTCATCATTATACTAGCATCCAACCAACCCGTTATTCCTGTTGCAAAGGAAAACTCTCCCATTCTTCTTTTTTTCAGTTATACTTTTAGCATGAATTTTGAAACAATCTTTTTCGATCTCGATGGAACCCTTTATGACAACCGCAGTGGCCTTTGGGAAGTCATCCGCCAACGGATGTCTCTCTACATGAACGAGCGGCTCGGTCTTTCATGGGATATTATTCCGGAACTGCGTAAACATTACTTCGAAACTTATGGTACCACCTTACGGGGATTACAATTACATTATCAAGTGGATGCAGATGATTATCTTCAATTTGTCCACGACATCCCGCTGCATGAATATATCCAACCGGATCAGGAATTACGGGAAATGGTGCGCACCCTCCCTTATCGCAAATTTATCTTCACCAATGCAGATGCACATCACGCCGAAAGAGTGTTACGGGTAATGGATATGCTAGATTGTTTCGACGGGATCATCGATGTGCGCGCGATTAACTTCTATTGCAAACCAGAGATGGAAGCCTATCAAATTGCGCTGCAAAAAGCGGATGTGCATGATCCCCAAACCGTCATCTATTTAGATGATTCTTTATCCAATTTAATCCCCGCCACCCAGCTAGGGATGTTCACTATCCTGGTCGGGGAACATGATCCAGACCCGGCGGTGAAATTAATCATCCCAACCCTAAAAGATTTACGCCAACGGATGCCGGATTTATGGATGAATCACCGTTTTCCCTCACCTTCTCATGAATAAGTTATCCCACTTTACCGATGTCTTACCCCTCATCCAGCCAGACAGCATGCTTGCAATTGGCGGGATGACTCTTTATCGCCGCCCGGTTGCTTTTGTCCTCCAACTGATAAAATATGCCATTCAGAATCGCCTTTCCTATCAGCTTACCCTGTTGAGTTTCACAGGTGGTTATGAAGGAGACCTCCTCGTTGGTGCTGGTCTGGTGAAAACAGTGCGCAGTTGTTATTTCGGGCTGGAGATATTTGGGTTTGCGCCTATGTTCACTTATTATGGAAACCGCGGGGAGTTGGATATCATGGAAGAAACTGAAGCCAGCTTAGCCTTTGGACTACGGGCTCAGATGGCAGGGATCGGTTTTATGCCTGGCCGTGGTTGGATTGGAACGGACTTACCCAAATTGCGACCAGATGTCAAAACTATCGTAGATCCATACAACGGAGAAAGATTAATGGCATTTCCTGCTATCAAACCCAACGTCGCCATTATCCATGCCCTGAAAGCAGACCCGCATGGGAATGCGATTATCGGGAAAAATAAAGCACTAGATGAAGAATTGTCCATCACTGCAGATGTAGTCATCCTTACCGCCGAAGAAATTGTTTCAGAACTCGACCAGGCGGATATTGTGGCACCTTTCGTGGATTTTGTCATCGAAGCCCCTCATGGTGCAAAACCAAGTTCTTGCCATCCAAAATATGGATTGGATGGCAACACACTATTGGAATATACCAGCCTGGTGCATGATCCAGGTTCTTTTAACCAATATATTCAATCCGTTTTAGGAATAGAATTAAATCAACGTTAATCAAATCTCTATCAAATTTTTATCTTTTTCTGATTGAAGTATGATAAGGTATTTTAGAATGGTTGTTATTGAGGAGAAAAAATGGAAAATAAGAAACCCAATGTCGCTTTAATCCTGGTGATTATTCTCACCCTTGTGAGCGGTTCTTGCGCAGCTGGATTCTTTGCTGGTCGTCTATCGGCAGAGAATCCAAACAATGCTTTTTTGATCATGCCTGGGCAAAGTCCCCAACCACTTCAAAGCACAAATCAGAGTGGATCTGCACAGGATGTCGATCAACTCTTTACGCCATTTTGGCAAGCTTGGAAATTGGTTCATCAAGAATATGTCGACCAACCTGTCAATGACACCGCCTTAATGCGCGGTGCAATTAAAGGGATGATCGAAGCTTTAGGAGATGAGCATTCTTCCTATATCGATCCCGATTTATTAAAAGAATTCAATGCGCAACTTACCGGCGAACAATATGAAGGGATCGGCGCGTATGTCGACACGACCCGAGAGTACCTGACCATCATCGCGCCAATGATGGATTCTCCCGCTGAAAAAGCGGGGCTCAAACCCGGCGATCAAATCATTGCCATCGACGGACAGGATATGACCGGTATCAACGGCGAATTGGTGCGCCAAAAAGTATTGGGCCCGGCTGGTTCACAGGTGCGATTAACTATTAAAAGACCTGGTGTAGATCAACCGTTCGATGTGGTCATCACCCGCGCCAGCATAAAATCCACCAATGTGATCGGCCACATGGAAAAAAATAATATCGCTTATATTCGCTTGCTGGCTTTTGGGGATGAAAAAACTACTCAAGATTTTCATAACATGCTCAAGAAATTACTGGATCAAAAACCAAAAGGGATTATCCTCGATCTGCGCAACAACGGAGGAGGACTGCTGAATTCCGCCATTGATATCGCCTCTGAATTCATCAAAGATGGCGTTATCGTCTACGAACAATATGGAGATGGCCACAAAGATACCTACAAAGCGAATGGAAAGGGAATCGCCACCGATATCCCCTTAGTCGTCCTTGTGAACGAGGGTAGTGCATCTGCTTCAGAAATCGTCGCCGGCGCAATCCAAGATTTGGGGCGTGGGAAACTGGTTGGTGTAACCACGTATGGTAAAGGTTCTGTTCAAATTTGGACGGATTTGGTTAACAACCAGGGAGCCGTGCGCATTACCGTGGCACGTTGGTTAACTCCCAACGGCCGCACAATTCATAAAGTTGGGTTAACTCCCGATGTAGTTGTTCCAATGAGTGATGAAGATATCGCTGCCAATCGCGATCCACAATTGGATAAAGCGATTGAGTTACTCAGTAAATAAAATATAACCATATTGGAGGTCAATATGTTTTTTCTAGATCCCAGATATATACTTTTTATGGCACCTGCCTTTCTATTAATGATTTTGGTGCAATGGTATGTCAGCTCCTCCTACTCAAAATGGAGCCGTGTACCATCGCGATTGCGCATTAGTGGTGCACAAGCTGCCGAACAATTAATCCGTTATGGTGGCTTACAAAACGTTCGAATTGCCACCACCCCCGGTAACTTAACCGATCATTATGATCCGAGAGATAAAACACTTTACCTTTCCCCAAATGTCTACCAAGGCGCTTCGGTAGCCGCAGTGGCTGTTGCCGCGCACGAGTTAGGACATGCGATGCAAGATAAAGAAAGTTATGTCCCTCTGCGCCTCCGCTCAGCACTGGTGCCAGCGGTGAACATTGGTTCCTATCTTGGCTGGATACTGCTGATGATTGGATTTTTGTTACGGTTTCCTGAGATAGCCTGGTTAGGCGTCCTCGTTTTCTCTGGAGGCGCGATTTTTGCATTGGCAACCTTACCGGTCGAGTTGAACGCCTCTGCCCGGGCGAAACAGCTATTACGAGAAGCAGGCTTGATCTATAGCGAAGAAGAAATGCAAGGTGTCAATCAAGTGCTCAACGCAGCTGCGTTGACGTATGTAGCGGCTTTGATTACCGCTGTCTTACAATTACTCTACTATGCATCCCTGGTCTTGAGCATGGGCGGACGACGGAGAAGCTAATCTCCCCCAGCTGAAGATGCTTCCCCGCCTAAACCATGCGTAGATTTTTAATCGCCATCGCCCTTCTGCTTGGAATATTGTTTGTCATCGGTCATTTCGCCGAGGTACAATCGATTTGGGAAACACTACAGAAGGGCGATTGGCGTTTTATTTCCCTATCTATCCTCGTCGAATTAATCTGGCTCCTTAATCTCGGTGCCACCTATCGCGCAATTTATCATGCGCTTGGAATCAATGATAGTTTAAAAAGGCTGACCTATCTCGCTTTAGCAGCAAACTTTACCAACGTGGTGGCTCCCTCGGTAGGCGTGAGCGGCATGGCGGTATTCATCTCAGAGGCGCGTAAAACCAATTTACCAAGCGGGAAAGTCACTCTGGCTGGTATCCTTTTCCTTTTACTTGATTACGCCGCCTTCCTTTGTGTTTTGACCTTAGGTTTATTTGTGCTGTTCCGCAGGAATGACTTGAACGCTCCAGAAATCATCGCCTCGCTTATCCTCTTTTTCTTAGCCATCGGACTAGGGACAATGATTTACATTGGAATGCGTTCTTCATTGGCTTTAGGGAAGATTTTGGCTTGGATAGCACATCAAGTCAACCGTCTCCTTCATCCGTTGTTACATCGCGAGTATCTTTCCGAAAAACGCGCATTTGATTTTTCGAACGAGGTAGCGGAGGGATTAATCGTTCTTCGCGAAAATCCACGCAATTTGTTAATCCCTTTTCTCCATACCTTACTCAATAAATTTTTATTAGTGTTGATTTTATTCCTCATATTTGTGGCTTTCAAAGCACCCCTTTCAATTGGAACGATCATCGCCGGCTGGAGCATGGGTTATTTATTCATGATCATCTCCCCTACTCCCGCAGGAATAGGGTTTGTGGAAGGGGCAATGACCTTGACCATTTCCTCGTTTTATGTCACTTTAAGTGCGGCAACGATCCTCTCGCTTGCCTATCGCGGGGTGACGTTTTGGCTACCGTTATTATTCGGCTTCCTCGCTTTCCGCAGCCTGGAGAATTTAATAAAACCGAATTTGACGAACTCTTAGCCTTCGGTTATAATCATTTTTTGCGATAATAAAATCTACTAAGAATGGGATAGTGTATGACAAAAAGGACTTATCAACCAAAAATACGCAGACGTGTACGAGTGCATGGGTTTCGTGCCCGCATGGCTACTGCTGGCGGTCGCAAGGTTCTGAAAAACCGCCGATTACAAGGTCGTTATCGGTTAACCGTGACCAAGAATAATCATGTAAAACACGTGAACTGGAAGGGTTAAACCAAACCATAGATTGATACAGATGGTAAAAAGCCTGGATGAATTGGGATCGTGGATCGCCGCTACCGCCTGAAAAAGTCAAGCGACTTTCAGCGGGTGAGGAACACAGGAAAAGCGTATGCTCACCCGCTTTTCGTGTTGATTTACGCTCCCAATTCTTCCACGCAAACCCGGGTAGGCATCGCTGCCGGGCGTTCCATAGGTAATGCAGTAAAACGTAATCGTGCCAAAAGGCGTTTGCGAGCATGCATTCAGCCTTGGCTAAAACAACTTGAACCTGGATTTGACATCATTTTGATCGCCCGCAAGCCTCTCCTCACTGCATCGTATGACCATCTGTACTCAGCTTTGGTAAAGGCACTCCGAAAAACGAACATGCTTATGGATGAGATACATGCCAGCGAGACCAGTACCATTAACTCTTGATCCACCTGAACCAAGATTAAGGGATTTACCTGTAACGATCACGAATCTCCCGCGATGGATTCTGTTAAGTTTAATTCGAGCCTATCAACTCACCCTTTCGCGGGCACTGCCGGGCAATACCTGCCGCTTCTATCCAACCTGCTCGCATTACGGATACCAGGCCATTTACAAGCATGGTGTTATCAAAGGGAGCATCCTAGCCACCTGGCGTATTTTACGCTGCAACCCATTCAACCCGGGTGGTTATGACCCAGTTCCATAAAATTATTAGAGTGGAAGAACTAGCGAATGAGAAATAAACTTGCTTTGTTTTTGTTCATACTTCTAGGGGTTTTCCTCCTTTCTGCATGCTCTGGCACAACCATCGCCTCCAGTTGGCCTGGTGTGACCGTCAATCAAGAAAGGGTATATATCGCTTATCATCAACAAATCATCGCCCTCGACATGAAGAGTGGGAGTGAAAAATGGCGCTATCCAGCCGAGGTCAATAATAAAATTTCGTTTTATGCCGCACCTGCGCTGACACCGGATGATGGGCAGCTCATCGTTGGCGGTTATGATCATGTCCTTTACAGCATCAATCCGCAAAATGGACAAGAAAATTGGAAATTTAGCGAATCGAAATATAACTACGTTGCCACACCACTGATCACCAAGGATCGCATCTATGCGCCAACGAGCGGAAAAGCACTTTATGCGTTGGATTTTCAGGGCAACAAACTCTGGGACTTCTCTGCGGAGGGAGCGATTTGGGCAACACCAGTCACCGATGAATCCTGCAACTGCATTTATGTCCCTTCCATGGATCACCATATTTATGCTATAGATGCCCAAACTGGCAATCTCGTTTGGAAGACGGAAAAATTGGAAGGCTCCATTGTCGGCACCCCAGCCATGGACAAAGAGGGCATTTTATACTTTGGTACCTTTGGCAATCTGGTGCATGCCTTAGATACGAAAACAAAAACCGACCGCTGGACTTATCCCACTCGAAATTGGGTATGGGGAGATCCTGTTTTGCAGGATGGACACCTGTATATTACCGACTTAGCCGGCGATCTCATTGCCCTCGATCCCCAAAACGGAAAAGAAATTTGGAAAGTGGAGACAAATTCCGCCATCACCGCTTCACCCTTGATATTAAAAGATAAAATCATCATTGGCAATGAAGCCGGTAACCTTTATGCTTTTGACCTACAAGGAAAGCAGTTGTGGATGAAAACATTCTCCGCTAAACTATTAGCAACCGTCAAATATTCGGATGGCATGTTGTATGTTCCCCTTGTGACAAAGGACGATATATTAGTTGCATTGAATGAACAGGGTGAACAAAGTTGGATATTTAGCCTAGCAAAAAAATAGGAAAATCGGACAAGTATTATGTGGGATCAATTTATTATCAACCCAATGGTGAATGTATTGCTATATATTTATAGCCTGATTGGCAATTTCGGAATTGCGATTATTATTTTTACCATTCTCATTCGTTTACTTACCCATCCTCTCACCGCCAGTCAGATGAAGAGCTCTCAAGGGCTTCAGGAATTACAGAAATCGAAAGAATGGCAAGAAATTCAAAAAAAGTATAAAGACGACAAGCAAAAACTATCCCAAGAGCAAATGCGCCTTTATCAAGAAAAAGGGATAAATCCCTTTGGATCCTGTTTGCCAACCCTCATCCAATTTCCGATAATCATCGGGTTATACCAGGCGATTATCCGCGCTTTGGCAGTCACTCCATTACAGTTATTTGATTTCTCCAAACATATTTACCCCTTCATCAATGCCGCGAAAATCATTCCCTTAAACAATCATTTTCTATGGATGGATTTGAGTCAACCAGAAAGGTTGTATCTGTTTGGCTTTGGTGTGCCTGTGTTGGCAATCATTGTCGTGATCACCACTTATTTACAAACAAAATTAATGACCCCCTCAACTCAACCAGGTGATCAAAGCGCCCAAATGACTCAGATGATGAATTTATATATGCCATTGTTCATCGGTTATATTGCCTACACCCTGGCATCAGGATTAGCGCTCTATTTTGTGACCAGCAATGTCGTTGGCATCCTTCAGTATGGCGCAATGGGGAAGGTCAATTGGCGCAACCTGATCCCAGCTCGTTCCAAACCCAGTGAGAAAAGCACAGGAAAAACGAAATGAATGAAAAAAGAACCAGCTTGGAAATCATTGCCCCTTCTGTGGAAGAAGCGATTCAGCAAGGATTGCAGGAATTAGGCGTTCCCTCTGCAAATGTTCAAATAGATATATTAGATGAAGGCAGTCGTGGCTTATTTGGCATTGGAGCGCGTCAAGCACGCGTTCGACTCACCATCAAAGAATCCCCTCAACCAGTGACGACACCATCTGTCACCACTGAGAAAATTATCGAGAAAGAGACCGTTATCGAGAAAACTCCCCCTCCTGCCGAACAAGATACCCAGCTGCTTTCTAAAGCCGAAGAAGTAGTGAAACGACTATTGCAGGAAATGCAAATTAAAGCATCGGTTAGCGCCTCATTCTTGAAAGATTCGAGCGAACATGGAACCCCGCCGATCTATATTGATATCCGCGGTAAAGATTTAACCATCCTCATCGGACCGCAAGCAGAAACACTGAACGCCCTTCAATATATCACCAGCCTGATTTTGGGGAAACAGACCAACCAATCGGTACCCATCATGATTGATGTTGAAGGATATCGCTCGCGGAGGGAAAACCAACTGCGTCATCTTGCACGCCGAATGGCAGAACAAGCCATTAAAACCGGACGCAGGCAAATTTTGGAGCCAATGCCAGCCAATGAACGCCGGATCATCCATCTCGAACTCAAGGAATATCCCGGTGTTATCACCGAATCGATCGGTGTGGAACCACGCCGCAAAGTGACGATCATTCCGAAATAAGCCTGCGCCAACCGCAGGGTATTATTGTCCGTTTAAGGGCAAATAGCTGGATTGAGCATTTTCGACTCGCCTAAACATTCCTTTCGTGTTCAATTCGCTGGAATAAAGGCTCATCACGCAATCAAAATTCGTTATAATGCATATATGAACACAAGCTTAGAGAAGATCCCTGCAGCCGATTATTTAGTGATAGGTCATTTGACCCGCGATATTTATGGTGCAGAATACCGATTAGGTGGTAGTGCTGCCTATGCATCTTTAACCGCCAAAGCGCTGGGACTTCGCCCGGCAATAATCACTTCATTTGCAGATGAAGAACTCCTGACGCCTTTAGCAGGTATCCCTGTCATCAACCTTCCCACACTCCAAAGCACCACTTTTTCCAACCTGAACACACCTTTTGGGCGCTTGCAAACCATTTATCAACGCGCCGATAAATTGGACATTTATCTTGTTCCGCAAGAATGGCGGAAAGCGCCCATAGTACACCTCGCGCCGGTTGCTCAAGAAATCGAACCAGGTGTGGTGAGATCTTTCCCGGATTCTTTTATTGGTCTCACACCGCAAGGTTGGCTGCGTGCTTGGGATGAAAATGGCATCGTCCATACTACCGAATGGCTGGAAGCTTCTTTTGTCCTCCCTTATGTCAATGCAACCGTAATAAGCATTGAAGATGTCGATTACAACGAGGATGTGATCGAGGAAATTGCTGCCTCTTGCCACATCCTGGCCGTCACCGAAGCAGCGGAAGGCGCTCGTATTTATTGGAATGGGGATGTGCGCCGTTTTCACCCGCCCCCCAATTTGGTCGAAGTTGACTCCACCGGGGCAGGCGACATCTTTGCAGCCGCTTTTTTTATCCGTCTATATGACACCCGCGACCCATGGGAAGCCGGGCGTTTTGCCACTCAACTGGCATCTTTTTCCATCACTCGGCTTGGATTGGATAGCATCCCGACTGTAACGGAAATCGAAAATACCTTGGTTGAAATATACTAAAATGGGTAGAGTCTACACATTTGTCAATCAAAAGGGAGGCGTTGGGAAAACAACTTCTGCCATTAACTTGGGCGCTTATCTTGGAGCTTATGGGCAAAAAGTATTAATCATTGATCTAGACCCACAAGCAAATGCCACCTCCTGTTTAAATATTGATCGCCAAATCATTCAAGGTGGCACGTATGAAGCGCTGATTGGGGCTTCGCCATTAGAGGCATTCGTATTACATAATCCCAAATTAAAAATTTCTATTTTACCGTCTTCAGCTCAATTGGCAGGTGCTGAAATTGAATTAGTCAACGAGTTAGGCAGGGAAAGTAAATTAAAAATCGCGCTGAAAAACATCATCGAACGGTATGACTATATCCTCATCGATTGCCCTCCCTCCCTGGGATTACTTACCTTAAATGGATTAGTAGCTGCCCAAGACGGCTTGATCATCCCGGTTCAATGTGAATATCTTGCTTTGGAAGGTCTCAGCCGCTTAAATACCACCATTCAAAGGGTGCGGAATGTCCTTTTTCCCAATTTGAAAATCCGCGGGGTATTACTGACCATGTTTGACGGCCGCACAAACCTCTCCAATGAAATTGTCAACGAAGTCAAACGCTATTTCCCCAATCTCGTCTTTCAAACCATCATTCCTCGCAGCATCCGTTTGGCTGAAGCGCCATCCTTTGGGCAACCGATTTCCATCTATGCCCCAAACTCTATCGGCGCACTGGCATACGATGCCTTATGCCGTGAAATCTTATCTACTGATGGAATCTTGATTACAAATTTCGTAAAAGAGAGCTGAGGGAGCTATGCCAAAACGAACTGCACTCGGTCGAGGTTTAGACGCCTTAATACCTGCTGAAGAAGACTCCATGCAATCTGGCGGCATTCGCAACATTCCGATTGACCAGATCACCCCCAATCCCCAACAACCACGCACTCAATTCAACCCCGAGGAACTGGCTGAACTGGCTAGTTCCATCCGCGAACACGGAATCCTCCAACCTCTCATCGCTAGCTATGACGGACAAAACAACCGATACATCCTCATTGCCGGAGAACGGCGCTGGCTGGCTGCCCGACAAGCTGGACTGGAAGTTGTGCCAGTACTTGTGAGACAAGTAGATGAGCAACAGCGTCTCGAACTGGCATTGATCGAAAACCTTCAGCGCGAGGATTTGAATCCATTGGAAGCAGCCGAAGCGTATCATCAGCTCATCGAATCATTTCATTTATCCCATGATGAAATTTCCACCCGCGTTGGCAAAAGCCGGGTTGCGATCACCAACACATTGCGTTTATTGAAACTGCCTGCCACGGTTAAACAAGCGCTGCTGGATAAAAAAATCAGCGAAGGACATGCCCGTGCCTTATTAACCCTCCCCACCACCCAAGCCCAAACTGCTGCGTTACAGACGATCCTTAATCATGAACTCAGCGTACGCCAAACCGAAGAGTTGGTGCGGAAAATGATGGGGAAAAAACGCGTTCCCGTTGAACGCAAAGAAAACAAAGCGGAACTCAACGCCTTAGAGGAACAATTGCGGCAAGCCCTTGGCACTCGGGTTAATATCCAACCCCGCCAAAAAGGCGGCGGAACTATTACGATTCATTATTATTCCAATGAAGAACTCGATGCTTTCTTACAACGTGTCCTCCATGAATAACCCCACCTCGATAAAAATTCTCCATCATTGCCATATCTATACGCAAGATACAACCTTGCCGGTTGCGTCTATGCTCGTTGTGCAAGGCAATCGTATCAGCGCCGTAGAACCAGATGACTCTCGGCGATTCTTATATCGTGACTTTCCTCACGCACAGATAGAAGAAATCGATTTGGGTGGAAGGACTATCCTGCCCGGTTTTTGCGATTCTCATATTCATCTTGAATATTACAGCCGTGCCCTCCAAAAAGTTAATTGCGAGACCAATAGTCTGCAAGAATGTCTCCAGCGGATACAAGAACAATCGGATAAAGTCTCACCGGGTAATTGGATAGTGGGGCATGGCTGGAACCAAAACCAATGGGATAGTGGTTATGGCAATGCCCAGCAACTCGATGCCATAGCTCCTCATCACCCGGTGTACCTGACCGCTAAATCATTACACGCTGCGTGGGTCAATAGCCGGGCTTTAGAATTGGCTGGAATCCAAGATGACACTCCTGACCCACCGAATGGCACTATCCAACGTGATCAGAGTGGTAAACCAACTGGAATACTATTTGAATCCGCTATGCAATTAGTGGAAGCCTTAATTCCCCCACCTGACATAACGGAACTCGCCCAAGCGCTGTTATCCGCTCAAGCAGTATTGAACAAAATGGGAATCACCAGCGTTCACGATTTCGACAGCCTGCGCTGTTTCTCCAGTTTACAAATACTCGAACAACAAGGACTGCTTAAATTGCGGGTGTTGAAAGGCATCCCGGCCAACGCAATCGAAACCGCCATAGCAATGGGACTGCGCAGTGGTTTTGGAAATTCCCGCCTGCGCTTAGGCAGTATCAAGCTTTTTGCCGACGGCGCTCTCGGGCCTCGCACCGCGGCGATGTTCCAACCATATGAGGGAGAAGAGCAAAACGATGGTGTTTTATTCATTGATGGGGAAGAATTAGTCGAAAAAACCTTAAAAGCAATCCAATCTGGTTTTAGCTTAGCGATCCATGCCATAGGCGACCGAGCAGTGCATGAGATGCTGAATGGCTATGAAAAAATCCGCGTGCTGGAAACAGAAAACAAAGCGCACCGCACTCCTCTACGTCACCGCATCGAACATGTTCAATTAATCCACCCGGATGACATCGCCCGTTTAGCACAACTTCAAATCATTGCCTCCATGCAGCCCATTCACGCCACATCGGATATGGAAATGGCAGACCGCTATTGGGGCAAACGCGCACAATTCGCTTATGCCTGGCGATCCTTATGGAATAATCACACTCCCATCATCTTTGGGAGCGACGCGCCGGTCGAATCGCCCAATCCTTTTTGGGGACTGCATGCCGCCATCACCCGCCAGTCCATAATAAACCCCACAGGAAAAAGCTGGTATCCCCAACAACGGTTAACTCTTGAAGAAGCAATTCAGGCATATACCCTCAACCCGGCATATGCAGCGGGTATGGAACACCAACTCGGAAAATTATCCCCTGGCTTTCTCGCAGATTTAATCATTCTGGATGAAGATCCCTACAGTCTTTCCAGCAACGATATCCCCCATATTCAACCCGCAGCAACGATGATTGGCGGTGAATGGGTTTGGCGAAATTTCTAAGAACCGCGATATTCAAACTTATCATAAAACACATGAAACGAATTTACTGCTGCAATCGCCCCCTAAACTCATAAGGCAAAGATGGGCTGCCTATTGGAAGACAGCCCATCCTGCACAAAATTATTTATTGATCACCGAAAATATCCAATCCATCGGGTAAACCAAGGGGTGAGCCAGCATGGGTTTCTAACTCCAGCTCAAGGATAATCTGTGGCGGTGTATATTGTTTCATTATATTTTCTTGGGTTTTTGATTCAGTATCCATGGCATTCTCCTATTATTCCCTATTGAGATACTTTCGCATTTCGACTTTTAATCAGCCACAATCCCGAAGCTATCAACCCGGCTGCAGCGAGGATGATCCAGATGAGGCTAAAGCCGTTTTCGCTATTGCCGCTAAAACTGCTTAGTTGAACCGCTGTGGTGCTCCCTTGATTGACGAAAGTACAGGTAACTGCCTCGTCTAAGGTGAGATTAACATTCAATGTATCTTTATGGAGATCCACATTCGTCACGGGAGTGATGGGCGTATTGGTGGAGCGTTTGATAGCAGTACAATTTACTTCGACCAGCAGCCAGCTTGTCCCCGGCGCAATCGACTCCGTAATAGTGTACGAACCATCTAATAAACCAGGGAAGGTTATCTTGTTAGGAATAGTACCCGTTATATAATCTTGAAGATAGAACGGATTTGGATTAAGCGGGGTTGGTGCAGTGGTTGTCGCAGTGTAAGTGAACACCCGTTGGTAATCTGGAATCGCATCTTTGATAATCGTTAATTGGGCAGGAGGTACCAAAGCTTCTGTCATCACCTGATTATCTCTATTCCCTATTGCCCCTCCATCAAATTTGGTGATTTTCATATGATATGGTGCACCTGAAATGTTCGAAGCCGAATTCCCCGCTCCCCAGTCAAGCACTGAGGCAATATGCCCACCCCACACCAGGAAAACCTGGTCAGAAGTAGTGTTGAAGGTAATGGTTATGCTGGTCAAACTATCACCAGTATATGGCCCGTCAACAGTGTATCCAGACATACCGGTAATCGTACCATTGAAAATGGTCATATTCCCGGCAATTTGATTTACCGCATTTAAATCAGTTGGAATGGGATAGGTGGATTGCGCCCAACCAGTGCAGCCCGTGATCCCAGCACACAAATTAGCTAGCGGTATCCAGCCTTCAGAGTAATTCCAGCTCATCAAATAATCATACGCATGTTTTCCCGCCTTGGTGGTTTGATAGGTGATCTCGACCGTATGCGTACCAGAAGTTAAACCAGTCAACCACAAACGGTGCACCACCGCGTCTCCCTCGGTGTAGGTGGAGTTATTTTTTTGTAAATTCCCGTTTGTCCAATCACATGTGCCTGGGTTGCCACCATAACCATCCCCATCATCATTGGCACATTGACTGAATATACCCACATTTCCATCTCCGGCATCTCCCGCAGCTTTCACGGATAACGTAATTCCGGCAATGAGCGCAGTGCTGAGCAAAAAAGTGGTAAGGAATAAAATAATTTTTTTTCGCATAAAAGCCTCCTTAAAAATAAAAAGCCGCCAAATATTTCAGGCAGCCAGACTATCTGAATTCTCAGACCCTCAGCTTTGCGCCCTCACTTCGCAGTGAGTTAGCCTTTTTCTGATGTCGATAACATCAATCCTTACAAAAATGTAAGGTGATTCACTGTAATGATTATAGAGTACAAATGCCTTTTAATTCCTGACAAATTCCTGACAGTTTTGGAGTAAATTACTCCAATTTCTAACTCCCGAAACGATACCCGCTCCCCCAAACCGTCTGGATAATGCGAGGTTGGGCCGGGTTTTCCTCCACTTTTTTTCGCAATCTCCGAATGGCAGCTTCGATGAGATTTAAATCTCCCTCTATAGAATTTTGCGTAGTAGGATATCCCCAGACCGCTTGCAACAATTCCTCTTTACCAAATATCTTCCCCGGATGGCGCATGAGATATGCTAACAGCTGATATTCTAGCGGAGTCACTTCGATGACTTGATTTTTCTTGATCAGTTTTCTTGTTTGTGGTTCTAAGGTTAACCCATCGAAGACAATTGGCTTTTTTTCGGGATAATTCAATTGCTCGGCGCGTCGCAGGACAACCCGCAGCCGAGCCAGAAATTCCTTCTGACGGAAAGGCTTTTGTATGTAATCATCCGCTCCACATTCCAATCCTTTGACAACCGCCTCCTCTTCTCCTAAAGCGGTTAATAAAATGATGGGTATGTTGGAAACCCGTCGAATGCGCTGGCAGACTGCTAACCCATCCAGCACCGGCATCATCACATCCAGGATTAAGCAGTCAAAATATTCTTTCCGCCAGCTATCCAAAACTTCCTGCCCATTCGAGGCAACGCTGACTTGATAAGATTCTTTTTCTAACAAGTTCCGCACCAAAACCTGGATGTCCGTATCATCATCACCAAAGAGTATTTTATACACCATAGATATGAGATGGAATTTATCCTGTTCTTCTCTAGAGAATTAATTCGTCTATATTAATAAACGCAATAAAGTTTGTTTAATTACAGTCAGGAATAAATATTTATTTAATTGCCCACTCACTGCTATGTGCGAAATAAATTTCCCAATACCGTCGTAACCCGAAATTTATTTCGGATTCCCCCCATAGGCACGGTTTCCATACCCGACAAACACGCGGGATATTATGCGAAATAAATTTCGCAATACCTTCGTAACCCGAAATTTATTTCGGATTCCCCCCGTAGGCTGGGTTTCCTTACCCAACAAACATTTGTGGCAATGTGCGAAATAAATTTCGCAATACCATTGTAACCCGAAATTTATTTCGGATTCCCCCCATAGGTCTGGTTTCCATACCCGACAAACACGCGGGATATTATGCAATATAAATTTCGCAATACCAATGTAACCCGAAATTTATTTCGGATTCCCCCCATAGGTCGGGTTTCTATACCCGACAAACACGTGGGATATTATGCGAAATAAATTTCGCAATACCTTCGTAACCCGAAATTTATTTCGGATTCCCCCCATAGGCCGGGTTTCCATACCCAACAAACATTTGTGGCAATGTGCGAAATAAATTTCGCAATACCGTCGTAACCCGGCATTTATTTCGGATTCCCCCCGTAGGTCGGGTTTCCATACCCGACAAACACACGGGATATTATGCGAAATAAATTTCGCAATACCATTGTAACCCGAAATTTATTTCGGATTCCCCCGTAGGCTGGGTTTCCATACCCGACAAACACGTGGTATATTATGCGAAATAAATTTCGCAATACAAACGGCGGGATTGAAATCCCGCCCACAAATATCATCCGCATCATGTGCAGGTAAGAACCCTGCTCTACGGAGTCATGCTATGTGCGGCAATTGGCTTCATCTCCACCAAATCTGCCACTACCACCAACCTTTGCAGGTAATGCCCCAGGTCCCGGTTCCAACCGGTGCAGGTAATCAATGTCAAAATTGGCTGCTGGCTCGGCTGGACGATGGAGAAATCATCATCATTGACCACTTTTT
>Ga0078972_1002884_pt1 | contig 52879 bp, 85 predicted proteins | sample YelNatPaOPGAMG01_FD_67568 | JGI IMG/M metagenome (GOLD analysis project Ga0078972, IMG submission 67568) | Hot spring thermophilic microbial communities from Obsidian Pool, Yellowstone National Park, USA - OP-RAMG-01 (SPADES assembly) (version 2) | ecosystem: Environmental > Aquatic > Thermal... | reverse complement strand
GACCTTTAAATAAAGGTGATAGTTCTTCAAATAACTTTATCGTCTTAAATTGCACCGTATCAATAAATGTACTCCAAAGTCCTCCGACTGTTTTACTTTGTCGATCCATCATGTGATAGAAACGGCCTCCTTCACTGGTTGCGGATGTAAATGCATCTCTAACCATTGCAGCAGATATTTGCCCGTTTTCCATCATTTTAGTAAAATAATCCAATGATTTACCCGTTTTACGAGCCATTTCCTGCAATGGATTGAAACCAGCGTCTATCAATTGCCGGTTATCCTGAGCTAACAATTTACCTTTAGCCATAACCTGAGCATAGCCATAAGTCATACGTTCAAACTTTTCATAAACACCTCCGGAAGCATCACCAAGTATTTTTAAATCATTCATCACTTGATTTTCGGCATCGCCATAATTTAAAAGCATCCGCGCACCGTCGGAGACTTGCTTGGTAGTAAATGGTGTTACGATAGCAAATTGTTGAAGTTCCGAGACAAGTTGTTTAGCTTTTTCAACATTTCCAAGATATACTTCGAAAGCAATATTTGTTTGCTCCATTTCAGTACCAATCTTAAAAAAAGATCTGACTCCCTGCAATACAACAAATACAGGAACTAATTTTGTCAGAGATGATCCAATATTATCGAAAGAGTTTCCCAAATCTTCATTAATACCCCTCGAAACTTGAGCTACCTTTGTTTTAAAATTAGTGGCTTCAGTCTCTAATTGTTTGAAGCCTTGTACGGTATTACCTTCTAAGTTTATTTCGAATGCATAGGTTGCCATTATTATATACTATTTTTATGCTCCATGTACGGAGCGTGCAACAATTTTAAATGCTCGGTAAGCATAACATTGTATTTTAAATACTCATCAATCCCCATTTCGTCACATTCTTCTTTTGTCAAATGTAAAAACGAGCGAAAAAGTGTTTTTTGGTAGAACACTGGATCGCTCGTTAAAACTTTTTCCTTAGCCTTATCAGGCTCATCATTAAGTTCTTTTAAGTCATTTTGGACTTCGCAAAAAAAGGGGTGAACTGTTCCTTGAATAACCAAAGCCCGAAATCAAGCAATGCCATTGAATCATTTAAAAACTCTTTCTTATCCTGTTCGGTAAAGCTGTCGGTCGGAACAAAAAGAATATTAATCGCTTTCACGGTTATATCGTAAAGTCCGTCTGAACTGATACCGATAGAATTTTCTTCACCTTTCTCTTTTTTGAGCCCTTCAACAAGACTGATGAGTTTAAAATGAAGTTTATGCTGAGTCTTATCCGTCCGGGAAAGTTCTTTAAATGTAGCCGTTTTGGTTACAACCGTTTCAACCGATTCATTTTTTTCAGTATCAACTTCCCAAGAAACATAGGAAACTTCTTTTTCAAATGTTTTCATAATTATATCCCAGCCGCACCGAGCGAATCAAATGATAATGTGATTAACGAACGCTTATCTTTAGCTTTTACGCTACCATCGTGAGACGAGAATACGCAACTTTTGAAAATTTTAACCAAAAGACCATCAAAAGTTACGATAGAGATCGTTGCATCGGTTAACTGAGTAGTAAACACAGCACCGACAGCAGCGAGAAGCTTATCAAGTTCCCCGGCTTCCATTGTTATCTTACCTGGGTAGGTAGAAGTATTGGTTTTCAATCCTGCCGGTTCATCGGAACCAACAATGTGAACATATTCCACTTCTTTCTTTGCCCCGTAGTCAAATGATTCAACAATAGTCAAAGGAACTTTAATCTGTCCGGATGGCCCGGTGGCCGAAAGTGCTATTTTATAGTCACTTGATGTATAAATTAATCCGTTTAAATTCATAGCATAAAATTTTTATACAAATTGAACAGTCCCAACTACTGAGCCGGTTATCGGAGTTCCATTAATCGTAAGTACATACGTCCAGTTAACCGTGTTGGCTCCGTTTTTCGTACCGGTCAATGAAAGTGAACCAGAAGAAATATCGCCGACCGTAGCCGGGGCGACTGGGATAGTTAAAGGATCAATATACTTTGTCTGGAAATCTTGCTCTAATGTTTTGGTAAAAGATAAAGCGACTGCATTCGTTTTAGAATCAATCGGGACATTTTTACCCATCACATTATAAGTAAGGAAGTCCAAAATATCAGCACTCAACGCATTACCTACCCGGTTAAATTCCTGGTAAGATAATGGCTTGGTTGATAGATCGCAGGTTGCTCCGTCGTTCCAGTATAATCCGGATTGATTGAACCAAGTACGTAGAAACATATACTGTTTATCTCCCAGCGAATTAATATCGGCAGGAAATAGCTTTGTAATATCCTGGCTGTTGTAAGCAAATATAATACCACCGGTAAATGTCGTCACTCCAGTTACAGCAGTAAAGCGCGATCCGGTTCCGTAAACAACTCCGTTGTAAGTAACAGGTCCATAAAGTACCTGGTAAGTTGTACCAACTACTACCGTGCCGGTTGTAGTTAAATCGACTACCTTTGTTGATGTTCCAGTAAATCCAAGCGTGCCGGTTATAACCGTGAAAATATCACCAACAGAGTAGGTATTGCCATTGTAAGTCACAGGGCCATTAACAACCATGTAGCTATGGCCAGCTGTTAAGTTCGTGCCTTGCGATATGGTAGCTCCCAATACAGGAACGGCAACCCCATTGGTAAGATATGCGTTCTGAATTGATACTGGGCCATCGTCAACCTCACCAAAGCCATGACCTATAGATATACGGGAAAAACGGCCAAGGGCGGCACCTATTGAAGATACCCCGTTTGGTTTTGATCCGGTAATGCATAAAGATACAGACGGGCAGTTTTTAGTTGCCATGCTTTGCAATGTGCTCGCTGTCGCCGTGGATGACATATTGTAACCATCCAAGATTGATGAAAATGAAAAACCTTCAGCAAATAAAGCTGTTTGAGTTGCTTGCAAAGCAGTCAAAGCGGCTAATACTTCAGATGGAAAATCGCTGGCACTTTGCGTTGTTGTCGGCGGGGCAAATCCTAAACCAATCATTTTACAACGTTTGGTCGGATCGGCTTGGATTGTACCTCTAATAAGGTTCTTAAAGGTATTGCCAGCCACATAGGTATCAAATGCATTTGTGGTAGCAGTTACAACCAACCAAAGATAAGCACCGTCCCCGGCCTCATTATAAAATTCACTTGCTTGCTGATAAACAGAAAGACCATTGACATAGTCATAGTCTTTTGTTATTCCTAGCGTAGCCAGATCGGCAGCTTTTGAGCATAGATAAGCGGTATCCAGCACAAGTGTACTGGTCGCCACTCCTTTTATAACCATCATCATCACACCATCCGACGAACCAGGGATTCCGGTTGGAGTGTTTACGATGGTCGTTGTTATGGTATGTCTCATTGTTACAGTTTTTTATTGTTTGTCACCTTCACCTTCGCCTTCACCTTCGCCTTCACCTTCACCTTCACCTTCGCCTTTATTTGCTAATTTGGAAGATTTCAAGTCTGGATCAGGCAACGTTACGGCATTCTTAAAACCAGTGGACAATTCAGGCCTTGTGGCTTGCTGCATTTCGCGTTTCTGGTTTTCATAGAATTCCTGAATAACTTCCTCAGGCGTGGTCGGGAGTTCATCACCCCGGTTGTAAATAGCCCTGAACTTAGCCCTTCCAACAACCTCATCCTTATTAAAGGAATCAGCGCCGGAATTGAATTCGATATGATGATCAGATCCATCCATAAATGATTTACCATTGATATTTTGACCGTTTTTACCGGCAAACATATGGCCATCACCGTGAATCACAACAGTATCATAAACTTTCAGATAAGCCGCAATACGAGCAACATGGATAGGCTTTACATTGAAATAGGTTTCGCTTTGCGAAGCTAAAGCCTCCGCAACAGCTTTGTTTTTAGGTTTTCTTTCAAATGCCATAATAGTTGTTATTTTTTGTTAAATCGAATTGAACCGTAGTAAATAGGTTTATAGTATCCTTTTTTACCTCCGGAAGTAGCCCCGTTGGATATAATTCGTATTCCAAGGTATTGACTTTCGAAATATGCGGTATCTCTCAAGAAACTATATGTATGACCTTTATTGCCGACCGTAGCATTATTAATTGATGTAGTGTCTATGGTCGCCGAATAAGAGCTAAGTGCTTTACCTTTTAATACTGGTTGCCAATTGTCAACACCATTAACAGATTGCCAATAAGTCATTACGGAAGATGTATCCCGGCTACCTGGCTTTTTGTGCAAAAGCGAGATGTATGGAGTCACAAAACCATCGTGGTTACAAACAATCTTGTAAAAAATAGTGTCACCATTAGTAATGGTATCAGCTAGATTACTATTGATTGAAAGAATAGTACCGGGCGAAACCGATCCTAAATTTTTCACTTTCGATGTAATCTTTGGAACCTGGGCAAACATAGTCAATGTGAATGCTGCCAAAAATAAAATAGAAAATAATTTTTTCATCCTTGTAAGTTTTTATAAGTGAAGCCCGGACATTACATCCGGGCTATTTTATTTCAATTATGCTCCTGGTTGAGCTACTGGACCGTAAGCGTAAAGGGCAAGACCTTTATAGTCGCTACGGAGGGCGCGGGTTCCAATTCTCATATCCATGCTCATCTTAAACCCATAATTTGCAGGATCTTGGATAAAGAACACGTCAATAAGACCTAAACCGATACCAACCTGAGAAGCTACAAAGGCAAGCATTGCGCTCTGAGTAGTTGCGGGAACTACAACGCCAGTTGCGTTCATGTCAATTGCAGTACCACCAGCAGAATCGTAAGCAACCACGCGGGAACGTGGATGGAACAATGAATTGCTGATTTTCTGAACTTCCGAACCGTTATCATTGATCCAACGGGTAAGCATACTTTGGGTAGCTTTATCCTGTTTGATGTACGACTTGGCAATTGGATCGACAACCAAAACCAAACGTTCTTTTTCGAGATCGAAGTTTAAGAAATCGAAGTTCTGTTCAATCGACATAATGTCATTGAAACCTGGCTTAGTCAATTCTCCGGAATAAGCAGTATTCCAGTAGAACTTATCAACTGAATTACCCCCAGCGGCGGCAGTTTTAAACGTTTTTGCCTGGGTGCTGTCAATTGGTCCACCTGTATAAATGATCGGTTGACTATTGGCGATAAGACCAGCAGCTAAAGTGTAAATTAAATCGTCACCTACCTGAGCTTCCAATTTTGCTAATGCCTGGCTCCATCCTGAAGCCTGTTGGTCATAGCGTAATTGGTGCATGTGGAGCGGAGTCCAACGCATTGTCGGTAAATAATAAGGAACAAGCTTCAAACCAACGGCGGTATCGTCGTAAGTGTAATCACTTGCATTTGATGGAGCAGTACCGCGGCTGATTGTTGGATCTGCAACAATATTTGTCCAGATAATACCAAGGTTACGGGCTGTTTCCTGTACTCCAAAGATTGGAATTTCGTTTTTCCAGCTTTCAGAAGGGAATAACTTATAAATAATCATTGGTAACCATTCAACGGCCACAGTATCAAGTGAGCTGAACGATCCATCAGTCGAGAGAGTTGTACGTCTTTCAACTGCGGATGCGGCTTTAAAGTTATAACCTTCGGCTACACCAGCATTTAAACGACTGGCAATTTCCTTAAAGTTCATGCCGATGAAAGGATTTGGCTTACCGGCATTGCGTAAAGCATTGCGGGAACCTGCCATTGCGCTTTCGTTTGCATGGGTATGGAAACGAGCCTTTTCAATAATAGCGGCGTATTTTGGATCGTTCAATACGGCGTTAAGAATAATTGCATAGTCTGCAATTGTCTTACCTTCGTGCGATCCATTAAGAACACGGTTAAGGATTCTTTGACCTTCTTTGTTATCTTCCCGGCTTAAAGCAGAGAATGTAGTCCTTTCGCCAAAATGAACCTGAGTTTTACCTGGTTCAGCGGCAAGGTTTAGAGCTTCCAACTCTTCCTTAGTTTTCTTTATGGGTTTTGTACTCATTTGCGATTGAAATTTTGCAGCGTGTTTGGCTTCTTCTTCGGCCTTAGCCTCTTTTTTCGATTTAGCTTCTTCTTCGGCCTTTTCTTCGGCTTCTTTCTTGGCAGCTTCTTCAGCTTCCTCGGCTTCATGGCAAGCTTCTTCAGCTTCCTTCTTGGCTTCGTCGTAAAGTTTTTTAAACTTTTCTTTTTCTTCTTCGCCTTCAGCCTCTTCGTACTTTTCTTTAGCCTCCTTAACCTTCTTTACAGCTTCTTCAGCTTTTTTCTTCGACTTTTCAGCCGCCATTCCGGTTGGGGTTGGTTGAGTAGCGATGTCCTTTTTCGGTTGTTCAACGATAGGATCATCACCATATTTGCCTTCAGGATGCCCACCAAAAAGAGCGGCGAGTAATCCCTTTTTAGATATGATTTTTTTGATAAAGCCGGGCATATCTTCACCGGCACCGAGAACGACATGATTACTATGATCTACGTCGGCCTCCATCTGCTGTGCTGTTTCTTCTGTTTGCGACTTTTCAGCAGCTTTTGCAGGTTTTTCAGCGGCAGGTTTCTTTTTTTCAACAGTTTCTTCTGCCATTGTTTCTAATTTTACTTGTGAATTACTATTTGTTTCGAGATTGTTTTTTTCGAGTTTTGAATTGAGAGTTACGATGTTGGAATGAATTTCATCTGATTCGTAAACGACAGATAGATTAAGCTTCTCAGCTTCCGCATAAGCCTCTTCCGTTACTGCCATTGGATTGCTTGGCAATGTAGGCAATGAAATTTCATAAACATCGAAATATTCAGAACGCATCAGGCCGTTTTCGTCTTTCCAATAATCGCCTGTAATAGGTTCGCGTTTCCATTTTGATTCGCCGCCCACTGATGCCGATCGTAGAAATCCTTTTTCATACATCTCAGCAGCAATCTTGCTTTCTTCAGTTATCTTGTGAAAAACAGGAACGCCCGACCATTGACCATTTTCGAGCTTAATGTCTGTCATCATGCCTATTGAAAAAGCATGCCAGTCGTGAGAACGTAGAATAACAGGATTAAGCTTGTACCTGGAGAAATCAAATACATCGTTAGGGATTATTGACCCTTGATCGTTGGGACATTCATTTGAAAAAACTATCCTTTTTGGTGCGGACATAATTTTTATGAAGTTTTGACAAATTTATGTTGTTTGAAATAAAAAAAAGTTATACATTTGTAGGCATGAAGATCAAAGGGGCAAAAATTAGAGAATTAAGACAGGCAAAAAAAATAAGTCTTAAAAATTTGGCTTTGGAATTAGAAGTCAGCACCAGTACTCTTGAGCATATTGAATATGGTAGATATGATGGGAGGAAAGCTGGAGTAAGCTTGGAAACGGCTTGTAAGTTGGCGGATTATTTTGGGGTGAAAATTGAAGAATTGTTGTAGTATGAACACCATCCACACCTTTCTAATCATCATAACAATCGTTGCCTTATTACTGGTATTTGATTGGATTATGTATTTGAGAAGGCATTCTAGGGAAAAGTTCCCAGGTCATACAAATCCGCCACCAGTACCACCAAAACAAAAATATAATGGTTATCAACCAATTGATAAAATAGATAATTTAAATCCGCCTAAGTTTGAAGAAATTACGATAAAGGATAACTTATATCCTAATAGAGATGGCTGTTATCATATCGAATGGGTAGATGCAAATACGGTGCATCTCACTAAACTTTAAAACATTCAAATATTTCAATTAGTTCCCGGTGAATTTCCGCCTCGGGATTTTTTATTCAAACACCACCATACCGCTAATTGCCCCTGACTGATCTAACATTGGATTACTTGAATTAGTTCCCGGATCAATCGCAATCGAACTAAAATTTATCCGATAACCCATTATTATCTTTTCTTCAGCCTGTATCTGTTCTGCCTTGGTTATTCCCCCGGTCATTGTCAATCGAAACCCGTAATTAGTCGTTAAATCAACCATTTCCTGTGTTGTCCAAGTTTCATTTTCGAAATAGTTCCGGATGGTATCAATGATGTCCAGTTGAGATGTAGCATTATTCGCATCTTCATCGTTATAAGCATCAGGTTCGTAATTATATACCCGAAAAGAAAAATCAAGATCAATCCGGGTAGCACCGTTCCCTGGGAGCCGGGCCGATTCGCCGCCGTCACCAAGTTCTAAAATGCATAGGGGCATAGAATATGTGGCATCGTCTTTTAGTTGTGTATCGAGTAGGTAAGTCCCGCCGCGATCGGCGAACAGATATTTCAATTCCTGCAGCAAAGCATGTGTGATGTCGGACAAAATCATAATAGTGTTTTTTTAAAGTTTCTAATAGGCCGTGGTTTACGGATTTTGCCGGAGCCTTGGCATTCTTTACATTCTCCGCCCTTACCTTTACATGTTGGGCAATCTATCCAAGCTATCAATTTTTTCTGAATTTCTACTTCTTTCATCTCCAATCCCCCATTATTCTATTTAATTCAGCTTCATAAGCTTTGATATAAACTAATTCCATTTTTTTAGTTGGCGGTTGGCCGGGGCGGGGCATGAATTGGCGGGCAGTGGTTGAGGTACGGGCGTACTTGCCCCATGTACCGGGGCCCCCCTCGTTCATTTTTTTGACGTATGTATGACTGGCCACCTTGGCACCGGCTTTGATAAAGTTTGGAAAAACACCGATGGAAATTATTTTGCCGTTTATTTGGTAAGTAATGCTATCCCGGAGGTTGCCAGTTTGAACGAGCACAGGGTTTTTAGAAGATACTACCGAGCCTTTGTATGGATTTTTATATCGGCTTCGCTTTCCTAGTTTGGGCGTTCTATATGCTGCCGTCCGATTATAATCATAAGCAGTATTGGTTACCTGTTTACGTTTTGCCCAGGTCCCGCCGGTCTCGTAGCCTTGAATTTGAAAATTATTTCGAATAATCTTCACCGACTCCACACCGATAATCTTAGCCATATTTTTTTCAAGCTTCTGGATGTCAGAAGAGCGTTTGCGAATATCAGCTATCAAATCGGTTAAGTTCCTCATTTCAGAAATAATAATCCTTTTCTATACTTATCCACCCTACTATTTACCACCGTAAGCCCATTTACAACCACCCCGGCCCTCGTCTGACAAATGTACGAAAAATTCGAACCGGTTAAGATATAGTTTCGAAGTACCACATCTTGCTTTATCTCATCTTCCCATCTCATCCATATTTCAGTAGGTTGCTGAATAGTTTCGGGCAAGTTCTCAACGCCCCGGCTGTTTTTTGAGATATTGTGAAAAGAGTGATTGTCAAATCGTACATTAGCCAAGCTTTCTTTATTCTGAAAAACTATCTCGCCCCGGGCATTGACATGATATGTTTTCTTCCATTCATCAATGATGTTAATAAATTGGAAGGTGGATGGCTTGGTGTCGTTGAGTTTAGTCATGCTGATTTTTGTTTACGAAATTCCCACGATTTTTTAATAGAATCTCTTAATTTTTCTATAGTTTCAGGCGACTTTTTACGACCAATAAGAGCCTTAATAACATTTTCTCTATGAGTTTGTGATAATTTTTTGCCTAAATTTATTTTACTAAGTTTACTTCTTGTTTCCTCAGTTACAATATGCCCCTTTTTAGCAACACTTATTTTAATTCCTACATCAGGTAATCTTTTTTTTCCCCTATTTGAATTAGCTATTTTTTCAATATGTTCCTGAGTCAATTTTTTTCCTTTATGAGCATTACTTAATTTCTGCTTTTGTTCATTTGACATTTTTCTACCTTTTGTTTTTTCTGAACTTTTCCTAATTTGCTCTTCAGTTTTTTTATAACCTAATGAATTTTTATTACCCATAGCCTTTTGGCTCATTTTTTTCTTGGTTTCTATAGAATGATTTCTTCCCATCATGCAATTTCCTGCAATTTTTGCAATATTAAACCAAGGCTTATAAGCATCAATAAAAAATTGTTCATTTTGTATTAAATATTCTTTACTGCAAGTAGTTATAATTGAAAATATTAAATCATCTTTGCCGTATTTATTGTAATGTCTTTGAAGTTTTGACGAATGATGTATATTTTTATCTAATTCGTTAATGTGTTTTTGCCAACGCGTTTTTACATTTACAGCACTACCAATATAACATCTTTCAGGTTTAATCTTTGATTGTATTTTATATATTCCTGTCATTTTTGATTTTTTAGCATGTAAATTTACTATTTATATATCTATAAATCAAAACTATCTGCATTTAATTTGTTAATATTGTTGAACAATTGAAAATACCCTCCCGTATTAGGCAAAACCTGATTTTCAGGACTAAATCTAAATTGTGGATCAACATAATATTTACCATTCTCATCTTTGGCCTCTAAAATGTCGCTTCCTTTAGTTACTGTTTTGTTGTTTTCTTTTAAATAAGCGTCATTAACATTATCCCCCCAACACCTGCAATTAAAGTCTCCCGGAGGAAAGCATTTATCTCCCTGAGGGTCTCCGAACCTAAAAATTCTCCCCTCTAAGGCAACATGCCACTCTCTTTCACGTCCATCTAATCTACCATGATAAACCCAATAACGATAAAGATCAGAATCTTTTTTCATAGACTTAAAAGATTCGCCCATTACAGCTCCTCTTTTTAAGCTATCTACCTCAACTCTCAAATGAACATCATTTGAGATATCCATTAATTCATGAGCTTTATCTCTAAATTCTTTGAAGTTGGAAGTTTCAAATGCTAATTGTTGAAGCAATTTAGTATTAGCAATATCTTTTGTACATGAAAATTGAAAAGCATTGAGAGAAAGACGTTCAAACCACGCCGTATCCTCAAAAATCTCATACGTCGCATTTATTGATGTATTCGCCACCAATTCCTCAAAAAACATCGCATTATAAGCTGTGTATAATTCTTTGCTTATAATGGTTTTCTTTGGATTGTTCCAAACGAATTCAATCTTTTTTTGCTTTTTATCTTCTGAAATGGTCTTTTTTGGCTTAACTTTCAGATGAACATACTCACTACCAATTAGTATATGTCTTTTTTTTTTAAGGCATCGAACATCGAACGCTTCGGCATGGCCATTTCAACGGTAATATCCGAATCGTCTTCTTTTGGTGGCTTAACAGGCTCAGGAGCTTCCTGTATATCTTCAGCATCAAGGCCATATTTAATAAAGAACTTTGGAGTAAGTTGTAGTTTATTTTCTGCAACAGCCTTCGAAAGTTTTTCAATTTCCGTAATGTCAAATTCCTTGGTTCGGTTAATGTCAAATCGGAAATCTTTCGGGAAGCCTTTGTAAAACATTGGCAATTTATGCAAGAAATCGCTATTGTCATTAAGTATCGATAATACCTCTTCGTTTCTGGCACGTATAGCTGTTTCGAGTTTTGCCTCATGAACTTGGCCTAATCCCTTTGTACCAAACTTACCAGCGTCTCCCGTCAATGTGCCACCAAGGATCATTTCACGAACTTCATTTTTCCCGTCTTGGTTGAATTCCTGGTAAATCTTATGGGCTCCTTGTTTGGCGTTTGAATCTTTCGAGTCCAAAACCAAAGCAGATTGCATGTTTCCGTTTTGATCAATTACATAAGGGGTAAGCAATCCACGTGATGGATCAACATTTGCGAGATAATTCTCAGCTTCCATCCGATAAGCATTCATCAAACTATCTTCGCTATTAATCGAATTATCGCTGGCAGGATAACCGATGCTTAAAAATGGAAATGCCAGACGTTTCCCAGCCTGAACCCAATTCAATGAGTTCATGTTTTGCTGAATAAACATCCTGGTAATAGGCTGCATCCACCCAAGGAATGATTCGTAGTTTGTTGATGGTTGAACAAATAAAAGGTTTGGAGTTTTGAAAAAATCCATCCCGTCTGAAAAATTATATGTCGATTGGCGCAATAGCCTATTGATTGGATCAAGCTGTTGCATCGGATATTTGTAGCATTTATTGTTAACCGGATCAAAGTTCAATCCGGTAAATCCCCAAAATTTAGCAAACAATATCTCTTTACGTAATTCTACAAACCAACGTTGCGTGCAAACCTCAGTTGTGATATCATCCATCCGATTACCTTTGCTATCGACAACAAAAATAGGGATTTGTGTTAAAGCGTCACCGAGGGCATTAAATAGCGATTGTACAAACGGGCTGCTTTCATAAGTCCATGAAGTCAATGCAGCATAAGAAACCGGAAAACCCATTTTAATTGCCTGGTCGCAAGCGGCTCGCCAAGAAGAAAGGTCCCATTCAACGTAATAATTATTTGGAAATGACTGAGTTATATAGTTTAAACCGGCCTGTTTCGGAATCATAAACGGGTTTACCACCGGAGCGGTTCCCGTGGCCGGTTTTGAAACCCTATTGCCTTGTCCATAACCTCCACCTCCGGCAATAGCCAATGAAGTATTGTATTTAGCCTGTAAAGCGGCGCGGCGTTCTTTGCGGGATTGGGAGGCTGGCATAATTATCCGAGTGTTTTAAACGATGACGAAACAACTTCATTCTTCCCCCTCATTGGGCTTGGAGCTTGAGGCAAATTGATATTAAACTGACGATCTTTGATTTTCACAATCATCAAATCGCCCCATTCAAAGTGAGAGATAAGCATTTTGTTTTCCCCGGCCAAAGAACCGAGTATATTTCGAATTGCGAAAATAGCCAAAAGCTTAACCAGAAAATTATTCCGGGCGGTCCCGCTCCAAGAAGTTGGCCGGACAAAATCATAACCGACATCTAAACGAAGATTCACCGATCCGTTGATGACTGAAAAATACAATATTGAATCAGTTTCAAAATACGATTGGATAAGATCAAGCAATGTCGGGTTAATCAATGTCATCGGAAGAATATCGCTACCGCCTTGAGTAGTGCCTATCTGTATTGAAGGTGTCCCGAGTAATATAGTTGCAAAAGCCTGGTATATGTATGAATTTGCCGGAAATGAATAAATAAAGTCCCCTGTTTTGTTTTGTAATGCCACAATACTAACCGGTGGCATGTTTACGTTTGCATTGGCTTGCAAATCAATATCAATATTTCCCGAAGTTATCTCAAAGAAAAGTGTTGTTGCATTCGTAAATAGTTTATTTACCCAAAATACTAAGCCGTTTTCAGTTGTATGTCTTTCAGACATAATCTGATCGCCTCCGTCAATTGTTCCGATCTTTACAATTGGAGAGCTATCGATTATTTGCCCCTGGATAGCTGGGAAGAAACCACCATTAACCAACTGAACAGCATTAAACGAAGCGTCACCGTCTAAAACAACCGGAACTGGACTATTCCAAGTCATGTATATTTGACTTACAAATGTACCAGCGGCTATTGATACAGAAACTTTACCTGTTTGATTTTTTAGTTTTTGATTGGCGTTGGAGAGTTCTTTGTTAATGTCATATCTTACTGATAATTCGCCTTTTACTTCTTCATAAGCCATATCACAACCAGACTGTAAAAGGTCTGGAAACTTCTCATACTGGCTTATAAGTAATTGTGCTGGGCAGAATTGTAGTAAATCTTGCCCATTGAGGTATCCAAAATTAAGCTGCGCAAGCTGATCTTTGGTAATTGACATTTTTAAATGACATTTTGACAAAAGTATGATGAAAATGTAAAAAAAGATTCATACATTTGTATGGAATTAAAAATAACTATCATGATCATCTTAATTTGCACCAAAAACATCACTTACAGCTGTGGAAGACATTTTTTAAGCAAAAACAGAATTGTTGCCAGACAAACAGCAACTTCATCTTACATTTACAGATCAAAAAAAGATTTAGAATGCAAATCGGATGAAAAAGTACCATTGTGGGCCGATGAATTCAAAGATTATTTCCGTGATGCTACCGAAAAAGAAGTTGAAATGTTTAACCAAGGAATCAAATCAATATGATAACACTTATTTTTATCGCCGTTTTTGCATCTGTTGGCTTTCAATTCGCTATGGAACCGGATATGATTTTAGCTTTTTATAAGCGATTTCTTTTCAAGGTCAATAAAATAAATCATTGGACATGGTTAATAGCAAAACCTTTAGGATTTTGCATAACTTGTAATTCTCATTGGGTTGCATTTATATTGATCTTTACTAACCATCATGGACCGTTTATTTTGAAAGAATTTGCTTGTATTGCGGTTAGTGGATTGAGTACGTTGATTTGGTTTGGGTATAACAAAATTAAAGACAAATGATATTTCTCTACATTTTTATTTGCATATTATGCTTTTTTTGTGGTTTTTGTCTCGGATTTTGGCTTTACGACAGACATTGCCAAAATTATGAGCATTTAAAAGATCAATTGGAAGAGGCTATTGAGAAAGAAGACTACGAAACTGCCGGGAAGATTCAGAAGAAACTAAAACGTTATCTTTGATCTCTGCGCAACGGTTTTGACGCCGCCGGGGGTTAATGTTTTAAATCTGCTCACAAATTGATTAAATTCTTTGTAAAACGCTTGAACAATAAAGTCTTTCAAAGTATCCGTAAAGTGTCCATTAGGCTCATAACTTACTTTTGTTTTTGGATTTGTTTCGCGCTTTTTTAAAATTGAACCGTCCTTATCCTGCTTAGTCTCAATATAATCATTGATAGCCTTTTTGCAATGCTCGCCGATAACAATTTCGGCAAATGGTAAAGTCCCGTCAAATATAGCATTCACAAAGTCCCCGATCAATGATACTGATGGCGCAAATTGCAAAAATTTATCCTCTATTTGATAACCTTGTTTTTTAATTGAATCCACAAATATTTGATAAAAAGACCGTTTATCATCGTCAATATTGTTTCGATTCTTCGTAGACCGGTCCCCATACATAAAAACCCGTTGATTATATCCAATTGCCCGCAGCCAGGTTGCCACCTGTTCACCAGCTTTACGAGCCGTGTTATTCGGATCAATAGCCGGCAATTCATTTATTTGCCGGATTTGCCATTTGTCATTATTTTTGATAAGTTGCCAGCACGTCACAGCGATATATGGATCAACATTTGAGTCAATTGAGATGTGGATTGTTGCATCAGGATTGTATTTGACAGGTTTTACATGTTTGTCAATTTCAAAACCTTTTAAGAATTCGCCGCCGGTTTTAAGTTGGACATCCCAGTCTCCATCGACAAATACAGCATATTCATAGCGGGGCAAGTTTTTTAGCGAATCTTTATACTCTTCACTGAGATGCGGATTGTCAGTAATTTTTGCAGGAACATAACACCAGGTTTCTTTAAGTTCGCCTTTACGCCAAGGGTTGTAAACCAAATCTTTCACCCATCCATTGGTAGGGTTGCAGGTAGCTAAAATAATTGGTTTGGGGCTATATTTTGCGTTTTGAATAATCCAAGAACCAGCCCGTTCAAATCCTTTATAAAGTGTTTGCTGTTGGCACTCGTTTATTTCTTCGAATAAAAATCCGTTCACTTCAAGTCCTTTAAATGAGTCTAAATCCTGGTCTTTTGAAATATTTTCACCTTTAAAAAGTATGGTTGATCCATTGTGATGATGATATTCGTAAGGGTTCTGGCGTAGTTTACCTTTGGGATTCAGTTTTAAAAACGACGGTATGGTTGTAGTTCTGAGACGTTCTGTATTTTCCCGGACAACACACCATCGGGATCCAGGAAAAACCTCACATAAAACCAGAAGCGAACAAAGTCCCCACCATGTTTTCCCGCCACGAATCGCGCCTCCGTATGTTATGAAATTGTATTTTTCGGATTGTAAAGCTTCGAAAGCTTCAAGTTGTTTGGGTGTAAACTCGATAACCATTATATTTCAAGTTCTTTGTCTCCCCATTTGATAACGGTGCGTTGTAGAGGTTTGCCATCTGAGGTAATATCAGTCTTTTCGGCTAATCCAAGCTTACGGGTAACTATATTTGCATTAAAAGTTCCAACCATGCCGCCTTCAAAGTGCTGAGTATCTATGATATGCTTTATATGTGAACAAATCCCGAAATATGTTTCATATCCGTCTTTTTTCGCATAGTTTTCAAACGTATCCATGCTAATATTCAAATATATACATAATCCTGAAATGCTATAAGGGCGTACTGTTTTAAGTTCTACAATTTGACCGGCTGAATCACCACCTTTTATAAAGTCTTGCTTTCTCCAAGGGTTTTCATTGCACCAGTCAAAGTATTCACAAGCGCCGGTCCAGAGTTCTTCTGGTGTAAGTTTCTTGTGATTTAAGGGGTTCCCCCACAATGGATGGCCTTTAGGAGCTGGCATAATGATTATTTTTTGATGCTTCAAAAGTACTCAATAAAAAATAAATTTGCAATATGTAAAAAAAACATTATTTTTACATAAAATTTTATATTATGACACGTCCTTACATCAACCATCTCGAAGACGAATTCGGCATTGAATTCGAATCATTGGAATCTATTTGCAAACTTGAAAACAAGATGCAAGCTACTTTACCGCCTTTGGAGACAAACTCAAAGGATCTTTCAACTATTGAAATTCACTTTTTACTTACAAGCAATGAAAACAACTGAACCTGAATCAGAATTCGTTTACAGAGTGATCGGATTTTGCTTAATAGGCATTGTAATCGTGATTGCTTTGGTAAAGCTGGGGCTTCTTTAGCCTTTGGGAACTTCGAGTAAAAGGCGTTCATCTGTTTGATGAGGGCCTTTTCGTTTTTAATTCGAGAACCGATGTATTGCTGTTTCATGTTTGATGAAATATTCGTGAGATTCTAAGTCATAAATTTCGTAATATCCTAATCCAAAGTAATCTGTAATTATACAGGGTGACATTTGAAGTATTCCGTTTTCGTACCAAAATGAATTTTGCATTTTAAAGAGCAAGGTTAAACTATTTTTGAGTTAGTGGATAGAAAGTATTAGGATGGAGGTTTAAATTAATCCTCTTCGTCATCTTCATTCCCATTTATAGTTTCTCGAATCAACTTATAAACCGAATCATGCTTTTTTGCTTTACCAGGGAACCGTTTGATAACATCAAGATTACCCCAAAGGTCATCAATCCCTTTTCGATCATTAAGTTTCCTCAAAACCATGTATTCTTTAAAATTCATTTGATTTGGCAATGAAAGCAAAAACGATAAGCCACCTTCAAATATCTCAATGCAAATTTTCTTATAATCTTTGCCAGGTATTTTGTCGTGATTGATAGCAAATTCACATTCTTTTTCAAAAAAGCTTCGTTTTTCTTCGCGTTCCTCTTTTGAAAGATCCTTACCAGTAAGTTCAATAAAAACATCGATATAATATACTTTGTCTGAGTTTTTTGCAATCAGTTTTTCAGGGTTTTGAAAGTTGGCAGCCATAAAACCGGTTCGACCGTTGACGATTGCTTTCTTAATCTGATCCTCTGAATATTCAAGTTCTTGAAGCTTATTGAACGTTGCAATAGCTCCATCCAAATATCGATCTTTGAAAAATTTTTCAGTTTTGCACCATTCAAGAAGTCGGATGGAAGTCTCTTCAAAAAAATCACAAAAATTATTTTTTTCTTCTTCTTTACTTTCTTTACTTTCTTGTATGTGTTCGCTGGCTGTTCGCTGCTTGTTCGCTGGTAGTTCATTGGCTGTTCGCTGGCTGTTCGCTGCTTGTTCGCTTTCTTCTTCGGTGGATTGGTATTTATCCCAATTACAAATAGTTATAATAGTATATTGGGTGTTCGTGTCCATTGAAATGTTGCCATGATCCTGTAATTTTTGAAGGTGCCTATAAATAGTTGACCCGTTTATTTCCAGTTCTTCTTCAGCTTTAAATCGGCCAAAAAGCATCTGACCAGGTTCTAATTTTACGTCACGAAACGACTCGCTGACTTTTATTGGAACAAATCTTTCTTTAGAAGATGCTTTTGCAAGAATCCAAATCCATAATTTTAAAGTAGTTGGGTTTGAAAATGCAAAACTTTCAAGAATAGTTCGGTGTAGTTTTATCCAACCTTCCATGTTACAAAGGTTTTAAAACATTATAATCAACAAAAATATTTCCAATAACTTCCCATGATTTGGTTAAAGTAATACAATGGTAATTCATCCGGCCCTCTTTCATATGAAAAAGACTTTGATCAAATTTGATAGCCTGGTTATCTTTATTAGGTTGATTTTTCCCATTCAAATAACCATATTTTTCGGTATATAGTAATTCTACGTAATATGGATCAGGATTAATAAACTGGGTATCCAAACAAGCTAAAAATACAGGTGATTTTTGGTTATGCCATTCATCATAACATTTAATAATATCACCTTCAAAAAGATTGATGTACTTTTTGGAATCATTTTTTGAATTGTCAATAGTGTCAACCATTGGCAAAACGTGCTCAATGGATTCGTTTTTGTAAAATTTGAGAAGATTTTCTAAACCCTCAACGGTAGCGATATTTATTTCAATAGTTTTTTTGTTTTCAAAAACTATCTTTTTATAAGAATCACGTTCTTTAAAAACTGTAGATAAAAAATTTTCATTCTGGATTTTTGAATCCAATTCTAAAAAACCATCGACCAATTCATCCGGAGCTAACGTAAGAAAATACATAAAACTCCGATTGAAATCTTCCCAAAGCTTTCGTCTATCAGGAATTTGTCTTTCTTCACATATTTTTTTGAAACGTTCGTCATTGATATATGGACGAACACGGAGTAATTTAGCAAGTGTTTCTTTCATATGGATTAATATAAAAACCCCCACAAATGAAAAAACCTACGATACCAAGGGACACGACTCCCGAATCGAAGGTTATTTTCACCCGTGAGGGTTATATTGTTATAGATTAATTTACAAACCATTGTCGTGTTTTTGGTATTGCAAATATACTACATTTTCCCATTCCCCGCAATACTCTCATCGCACATCTTCAATATCTTTTCAATGTAATATTCCTTGGGATGGCAATAAGGGCGAAGAGGTGTGAGACGCTTTTTGCGTGGAAGTATAGGTTTAGCTTTCATGCGGTATCATTTCCGGAAAACAATCATACATCTCATCACTAAACGAATATCCGCAATCAAAAGCTTTTTTGCATAGCGAGGCTAATGACTCGCTTTCGGTCCATGGGATATCCTGCTCAGAAAGATATTCCCGGATCTCATTAGTAAAATGTTGTTCTGTCATTTTTCGTAAATTAAAGTTGAACGTTGTTTTTCATAGTTTTTTGCGCACTTATCGATAAAAGCAATGGCAATGATGATGATTGCTGCCAAAAATAGCATAGCAATCAAAATCATTTGGATTAAGGTAATGAAGTCTTTCGTAATTTATTAAGAGAATTTTCTTTGTATAATTACCATCCTTAATATGTTCAACATCCTCAATACCAAATTTTTCAGCTTCTAATAAATGCTGCCTTGCAACTGCCAAAGGGGTAATTATAACTACTGGCTTATTTGTGTTTTTGACATAATTTGCAGCTACACATAGCTCAATTATAGTTTTCCCTAATCCTGTGTCTAAAAAGCAAGCTCCACGGCCTTTTTTTATAATATATTCAGCGATATATTTTTGAAAATCAAACATTGAATTAGATATAAAATTAGGAATAATTCCATAATCAATATTTGAGTGTTTTTTTTGTTCTAAAAATTCACTATATTCCATATTATCTTTTTAAATTCATCCAAACTATAATATTCATAACACTTTGCCCCATTGGCCTCATTGATCGCTTTAAATTCCTGTTGTTCCTTAGAAAGCGAATCGGTGCCAATCTTTGCATCAAAAAAATACATGCGACCTTTGTAAAGCAATTCCTGATCCATCACGCCTTTAACAAGGCCGACTGATTTCAACTGCGAAAGAATAATCATTCGCTGCCGGTTGTCGATATTGCGGCCGGTTAGAGTGCGGAGCATTTTTTCGACAATTTTGATGTCGTTGAAATTGCTGTGGAAAAGGCAACGAAGTTCTGGAAAATTATTCCAGAGCCATTGGTGAGCAGCGCTCTGCAACTGATCGTGATTCATTTTCCAAATGGCCTCCCATCTATAAACTGCCAATCCTCAAACATCGACGAATAAAGTTTCCATTCATCATTTTCGCCGTTTTGAATTAAAACCTTATCGCCGCTAAGCCCGACGACTGTCCAAATCTCGTTTAAAAATGAAGACTCTTTGCGGCAGACTTGTTTCAGCATAAACTGATTAAAGTCGTGATAAGTGAATGGAATTAAACTTGGTTTGACGTTTTCATGTTCAATAATTGATTCCATTGCCCGGTCTCCGGATAATGAGCCAATCTCATATCGGAGGATGATTGATTTAAGTTGTGTTTGTGAGATCATAGCCCTGCCCATTTATCAATTAAAAACTTCAATTCGTCCACATTATCCTCGAATTCGCCAGAAAAGTCTTTACTGGTAACATTTCGAACCAGGTCCATGACTTTTTTTGTGGAATTCGCAGCCTGTTTGATGATATATTTGTCATCAAAACCAAGGTATCCAGCTTTAGCCATTATTCGTTCAATTTCCTTCACATAAAGATGCTGAATCTCGGAAAGCTGGTAACAGATATGAAGCGTCTTCACAAACTTATCAACTGGCATTTCAGTTTTTCGCTCAAGATGTAGTAACTGTTCGTTAGTCATAGCCAAAAAGATTGATGTTCGCGTTTGTAATCTGCTATTTTTTTCTTGCCTTCTTCTTCTGTTCGGCACATAAAAACTGTTCGGCAGGGATCGCCAGGAACCAAAAAAGGAATTAATGCAATTTTCTTTTTTTTGTGATCGGCAATCATTTTTCGCGATTTGCGATCGTGCCGTTCTTTGTCTTTGATTTCATCGTAAGTTGCCATTAGCTAAGGTGTTTTAAAGTTTTTGAATATGCTTCCTGAGATGTTTTGCAACGTTTAAGATTAAAATTATAAACGTCACGAACTACATTTTTAGGCCAAATCGTTTGAACAAAAATATAGTCAATGTTTTTACGATTTTCCCGATAATCCCGGCGGGGAATAAGGCCGAGTTTGATGCTGATAGAGAAGGTTAGGCGGTTCATAATTCAATCATTTGTATTGAAAAAACATAAATTAACATCGGAATAAGCAAACCAAAAAATATTGCAATCCAATTTCGGCGCCAAAAAGTAATAATAGATTCGGTTCGTTTAACCCGAGCACGAATTCCATTTTCAAAAAAATCCATACTGTAATAATAAATATTGATGATTATTTCAATTATTGCTCCAAGCATTGCAAGTTGAGGCTTTTTGACAATAACAAAAGCAAAAATAGCTACCGAAATAATACTGCAAAATATTACCGATTGAAAGGTTTTAAGTTTGCCTTCTAAGCGACTAAATGATTGAAACACAAACCATGTATGCACGGTTTGAGAAATGATTGCCGCTATGGTAAGGGCAAGGAATAATAGGTATAAAGTCATTTTATTTAGTATAAATGTTTACTTCTTCACCAGTTTCCTGATCAATTGCAATATAGTGACCTAATCCATTGTCAATTTCAGGAAGTTCAAATATTTTCTTTTGTATTTATTCGCTTGAATCAGATTCAAATTCTATCCATTCGCTATCGGATTCAGGATGTATGCCTTTTATGTAATATCTCATTGTTGTAATTTTCCCGTAAATATAATACTTTTTTTACAACTTCAACCTAATCCGATAAAAATTTTTATCTTTTTCTGGTGAAAATTCAATAGTAAAATCATTCTCCCGGCTTATTTGTTCTAAAACTGATTTATTTTCAGGATTATAAGGCCACCAGTCGGACCATATGTATAGTTTATTTGTCTTCGTATAAACAACATTTTTCGTAATAAACGCTAAAATTTCTTCTTTGGTCATCAGAATGGGCTTTCAATTTCGGGGGTTTCAAGTATCCCCTTATCCATAGTTATTTCCGGCAATCCTTCCTCATTTACAAAGAATTGAAAATCTTCAAAAGGAAGGTCCCTGGTAAATTCTCCGACAACATCGGTAAAATCTGAACCTTTAGGCTTACTAGCAGATATCACGGTTTCCGAACGATTCATAAGCTCAGATCCAATATGGCCACGGGCATTGTTGTCAGCTTTATTCTGGTGAAGTACAACGGCAATGTGGCAGTCGTAAATCTCTGACCATCTCATCATCATATCGCTTTTTGCATCAGCTTCCTTGGTATCATTGATGTCATTTACCAAATCGCGGACACCGTCAATAAAAACCAGATCGGGCCGAAACTCTTCAAGATATGTATCAATCATCCGAATTCGTTCATCTTTTCCATATTTTCGCAAGGAGAAAATTTTTATCCGGCCTTTGTTTTTATCGGAAATTCGCAATATTCGCCTAATTACTTTTTGAGTTCGCTTCCGGCCCTGTTCAGTGTCAAAATAAGCAACCCGGTATTGGCCTTTACAGATGAATTTATTATAAAGGTTTCCGGCACCGATAGCGGCAGCAATCATGGTTAAAAGAAAGGTTTTTCGGCTTTTTGCTTTCCCAATAAATGTTGATATGTTACCTTTTGATAATAAGGAAATTAGTTTGTCATCTTCCTTTAACCAAAGGATAATTTCACCTTCCTGAATTTCTTCATCAGGGCTTACCTCCGCTTCTTTAAGTGCCTGTTTTATTGAATCTTTTGCATTTGAAGCTTTGATAAGCTTTGAAACCTCATCATTAGAATATTCGGCCAAATCTTCAATATCAGTTGAATCATCGAAAGCCTTCTGTTGAATCTCATGCGAAATTCGAATCCATTGCCGGGCAATAAACTTTTGATGAATAATTCGGGCATGAGTTTCGATATTGTGAGCTGAGGCAACTTTTGATGAAAGTACGGAAAGTGCATAAAAACCTCCTATTTCGTCGAGATGCCCATTATTTTTTAACGCTTCCTGAACTGTCAACAGATCAATAGTTTTAAGCGATAAAATTGCCGAATAGATCTTTTGATGAGTTTCTTTATAAAATGATTCTGGAGTTAATATATCTTTAATCAAAGATAATGCCTCGGGATCAATCAATAATCCACCTATTATGGCCTCTTCCAGATCAATCGCTTGCGGCGGAATTTTACCTATAAAATTGTCTATTGATAATGGTTTTTTTTTGTAAAAGTCGGGCATTTTATAATTATTTAATTTTTCTTAATAATCTAGCCAATACCACCGCTTTAACCCCCTCAAACTTAACCAGCATGTTTGCATTTCTCCCGCGAATACATTTACCGTTTCCTCGTCTTACAGCAGTACAGGTTTGGCCCTTTAGTTCGGGGCGGGTGAAGCGGTCGCCGAGGTAGGTGTATTTATTCATTTATACATGGATATTTATGTTTGCCTATCTCAAAACATTTCAGTTTACCATCACTTATCATCTGATAGATAGTTCGCTTTGGAATTTTCATAATACTTGAATATTCGTCAACCGAAACGATGCCAGATTTGTCTGCACATTCGTGCATAATTTCCAGGCAATCGTCTGTAGTTAATTTGTGAATATTATTTCTTTGTTGCTTTGTTATCATAGCTTTCAGATAAGTTGCACAAATATGCATTGCGTATATCTATTTTGCTTGCACATTTGTGCGAATGGTTGATTTTATTATGTTTTAAAGTGTTTCGTATATGTAGTTGTTATAACCCATTTAAAAAAGGCTCGGGTATTTTAATTGACTTTTTGCAAAACCGAGTGTTATTATTTCTCGATTATATTCCAGCCATTTAGTTGCAGCTTTATGAAAATCTTTTTTTATTTCAAATCCGTGAGCCTTGCGCCCCAAATTTTCGGCAGCAATTAAAGTTGAACCGCTACCGGCCACAGGGTCGATTACGACATCGCCAGGGTCTGTAAAAATTTCAATTAAAGTTTCTAAGAGTTTCACAGGTTTTTGTGTCGGGTGTATTTTTTCGCTTGCATTATCTCGCGGCCAATCAATGCAGTTAAATATCATTTTACCGTTGTTTCGAAATTTTGGCAATTTATCACGATAAAGAATTAAACCATACTCGCAATTTCCAACAATTTTCATATTTGCCTTTAAAACCTGAGCTGAAAAATTTTTGCGGAAAACTAAATTTATATAGTTATTTAATCCATACCTTTTCCCAAGTTCGATAAAATACATTTGTTGGTCAAATCCACAAAACAAAATCATACATGGAGCCTCTTTTTTACCTTTTGGTTCGGCAATTAACATATTACTACAAAAGTGCATAAATTCGGCTGGTCTAAAGTCGTTATCCGTATCAAAAAAACTCTTACCAGCTAATTCGCTTTCTCCATTTGAATTATCCCCGTCTTTATACCATGCCCGGTTTGAAGCATACGCATTATTGCCTAAATTATACGGTACATCGGCAATAATTAATTGCGCTTTTGGTAATTGATAGCTTTTAAAGTTCTGAAAGTGGTCTCTTATTAACATATATTTAAGTTATAAAAAGTAAAAAAAACGGGTTATAACACGGTGTCATACGCTATTGGGGTTTATGTGCGTGGCGCAGCCGTGTAGCTTCGTTCAAAGTTCGGTGCAACTTGATATTTTTGCGCTCGTAAATCCCCAACAGCGCATACACGAACCGTTAGCGGCCATATAAAGATTCCCACTCCGCTATGTCTTGCAAGTATTCTTGTTTCCAAGTTAGCCCCGGGCATCTTGTACTTTTCCGCATCCCTTCTATTTCGCTTTCATAATAATCTCCTGGTTTGGGCATAGAAGGTATACGGCCGCTAACACCAAATAAAACAAATAGCTGTTCTTGTGCTATTTTAGGAGTTATCTGTCTATTTTTTACTTTTTCTAAAATTGATAATGTTTTTGCTTTCATACGCTACTTATTTTATTAATTACGTTAGCACCAATTAGGTTCGTTGGCATTTAAAACGTCATCACATGCAACATACCAAATGTCATTTTTATGAATTGAACGTTTATTTCTTTCAATTTGGCATTCATGCCTTTGTTCAGCGCATTTTAATTTTGCATATTCTTGCATAGCTCCCATTGCTGCCTCAGTATATGAAATGTCTTTTGATAGCCAACGTTTCCAAATCTCTTCTTTCATATTGAATCATTTAATGTTAAATGAATTGATTTATCATTATCCATAAATAAAATTTCTTTTACATAAATAGCATCATCAAAGCTTACATATTGATTTTCTTCGCCTTTATGCCATGTCCATTTTTCAGGCCAATCGTTTTTTTTCATTAACTCTTTTTCGAGAGCTAATACTATTTTATCATTTGTCCAAAATACATCACCTTTTCTTGGTAATACTTGTACTTTAGTTTTATAGCAATAATCAGGGTGCATAAATTCGCCTTCATCATAGAAATGAATCCATATATCAATATAACTGGTGCTAACAATATGTATACGCAAAAAGCGTTTCAGTGCATTGCGTATGTTTGTAAGTATTTGCAAATGTTTCATATGTTGATAATTTAGTGATTTCTAATCGCTTTCAGCGCATACATTTACCGTTATAACCAACCTTAAAAGACAGCCGTCCATTGTTCAGCAATTGCCTTTTTGCCTAATTTTATCGCCCATTCCTGAAACTCTTTTAATGTTAAATTACTTTTGGCATAATTACAAATTCGACAACAAGGCACTGTGTTTTCAATAGTATAATCTTTCGATGAATCAATTCTATCAATACCTGAATAATTCAATCCAGTGCCTATGCTATTTTTTGTTTTTTTAATATTAGTTGGCTTTGTGCCGCAATAGTGACAATCTTTGATTATTATTGATTCAACATCACTCCTGGTTAAATTCCATTTAAAACCTCTGCGTTCTGCATGTCTTTTATACCCTAAAATGATAGCAGTTATTTCGGAATGATTATTTGATATTCTTTTAAGCTTTCTTGTTTCTTTTCCAAAACATCCACAACTTTTTGTATTTCCACTAATCATAGCAGAACCCATAACAATTTTGTTATTACCACAATCGCATTTAACATTATACCATTTTCTTGCTCGTTTATCGGAATGCGAAAATGAAATAATAGTTAACCTATTAAATTTACTACCAGATAATAGTGCCTTATGCGATAAAATTCCTTTTAGTGCCATATTTTAAAAACTTATTCTGCAAATATACGGTTTATTTCTGATAAGTTTAACGATTCCCATTCTTTTATTTTCATACCACTTTTTATGAAATTTGAATATTGAAATGCTAAAGCGGTTGCAATTCCAGCATAGGTTTTTGAACGTAATTTTTGACGGTCTTTTGATGGTGGCATTTTCCAAATTAAGTTTTCTCTACCTTCAACAATGTTGGTAGGTTTTAATTCAGGTAAGTTTTTAAGCCAGAGCCATGTTTCTTTTGTTTCTCCATGCCCAAATTGCCACGGGTGTATAGTTTGGCTTCTTTTACCTATATATCTTTGCATTATAGTTTTAGGTTGTTCTAATGCAACATGGTCGCATACTTTACAGGCTTCATTCCATGCTTTTTGGCATAATTCCACACCATCAAGTCTTTTAAAACTATTCCAGTACCAACGGTTTCCACTAAGTGCAGTAAAAGTGCAAGGCGGGTGCAATATTATCATGCCCCATTTTCGCATATTAATAGCCTGGAATATGTCCATTTTTAAGTGCCATTCTGGATGCCCGCCCGAACAATCTTGTATGTCACACGAAAAAGCATTATACCCACGTTTCCTTAATTCTATTGTAATTGCCTGGCTTTCTTCAAACCCGACAAGAATAAAAGGCTGGTTATAACACGGTATAAAACCAATAGCGGTTTCATCGGTTATTGTTGCTTCGGTGCTTGTATTTAAGTCTGTCATAATTTGATAATTTAGTGTTTCAAAATCCGCTACTGGTCTTATACCCACCGTTAGCTGCAACCGAAAGAAAGCACCTCGATAGCTTTGTTCGCTTGTTCAAGAGTTAAACCTTCCATTGAATCACAGCAGATAAAATTGTCTTTGTGTTCTAAAAGCATATCAGAATCATCATCTAAAATTACATAGTTCCAATCTTTACCTAATTTCTTTCTATTCCAGTCTTTGCCATTATTTGAATGGATATTTGTGTCAATCCACTGTTTTATCTCAACCCCTCGTGGGATTGACAGATGAATACCTTCTTCAATGTAATGGTAAGCCCGAATAGTAACACCTACAATGTCATCGCAAAATCTGAACCCATGTTTTTTCATGTGCTCAATGGTGCTTTCTAAAGTGTGTTTTCGCCAACTACTACTAAGCACTATTTTTGCCCCGGTTTTCTCAATTATCATTCCGAGTAAATCTTGTTTTTCGGGTGTCAAAGCCCACATACCATGCTCAACTGTTTTTGGTGTAGCAATTACTCCGTCAATATCGAGAAATATAAGACGGCAGCAGCTAACACCGTGTATAAAACATGGTGGGTTTTCTGCGTTATTTAAAGTTTCATTCATTCTATTAAGTTATTTATAGTTTGATAGTTATGTGGTTTCTATCCCACCACGTTTCATACACAACACGTTATATGCTACTTTAAAGACCGCCATAAACCAACATTTTCGATAATTGTTTTGTCTGTCGTATCTATCCAGTTCGTGCCATTCCAATAACCAATACAGTATTGATATTTTGTAAATGGAGTTCGAACTAACACTGCCTTATTAGTTTCTGGAAGTTCATCGTTAGCAGAAATAAAATTAATCCTATCCAATAACTGCCTTTCCAGCCAGTTTTCATAAGTTTCAATTTCTCCGGTTCCATCGTCTGTAGATGTTCCGTTGTACATGTTTATTAAAGATTCTCTGTCCATATTAATTTTGTTTTTCGTTAAAAATAAATTCGGGTACAAATACACGGTAATCGTGAAAGTTTGTAAAAAAGTCTATTTTAGTCCAAACAGTCCAGTTAATTACTTCGTTAAGCTCATTGCATCGCCTTGTTATTACTTCATATTCGGTAGTGTCGACAATTTGGTATAATTCTAAATCATTCCGAGCGGAAGTATAATAATCGCCTGGCTTTATTTTCCATTCTAAATGGCTATAATACTTAAGAGATAAGGCTAATAGTTTTTGCTCAGGTGTTAGTGATATTCTTTCCATGTTCAATACTTTTAAATTTCGATCCTTTTACACAGTTATTTATACAATACATTCCAGATTCGGTTCCTTGCCTATTGTATAAGCATTCTTGGCATTTATCTACAACCTCCTTATATTCACCTAATACAGTATCTATTTTACCGTAAAGTTGAATTACTATTCCAATTGTAGGCAAAAAGAAAATGTAAATACGTCTTTTCTTTTGATCGTAGAATACGCCTACCCATATGTCGTACCAAGCAAATATTAATTTTATCTTCATAGCTTTACAGTTTACCAAATCCAATTACTTCTTTATGTCCACAATTAGGGCAATATCCAACTGTTGCACCTAATTCTTCATCATAATACACATCCATGTAGTATAATTTCTTTCCACTTACTGAACATTTATAACATTCCATATATTTAGTTTTAATTATTTGGCTTAATAAAAGCAGCATATAACACCGTATATAAAACATGGCTTGATGAGTTCGTGCCAACTTGAAACATTCGAGCAAAGCCACGTTTCATATACGAAACGTTAGCGGTAATTGCCTGAAATCCAATCGTAGCAATCCATCCACCCGCTATAATATGCATCACTATCATTGTTCCTACAAACAAGTCTAAAGTTAAACCCATCAACCGTTGCCCTCTTAAACCCCTCGCTCACAGCTTCATCTTTTGACGGCAACATACCGCTAACATCGTGTATATTGCATTTTTTTACTTCATCCAGTGCTTCGTATATAAGGCTGAGAACACTCGAATCTTTATAACCTAATCTTTTATATAATCCGTTAAGTTCTGTAGCGGCCATTTCTAAAGCTTTTTGTACTTGTTCCATATTAAAGGTTTTGTGTTAATAATCCGTAAAAAACCGACAACATACACTTCTCGTTATGGGCAACCGTAAGACCGCTCCGAAGAAACAGTCTTACGAACCCAAAAACTTTAGTCGCACATGAAATAATTCCAGTTACCTGGTTCATTTCCTTGTGGTGCAGATGTAACCCAAAATTGGTCGCAGCCATCTAAAAAAACCTGACCATTTACGCAGGTATCGCTCCAAATACCTACAATAACCATCGGTAAAATTTGCCCTTCTCTGGCTTCATTGCCTATGTGCGCCTGTGCGCCAGTTGGCCAAATTTTTTCTTTAATTCTCTCTGCAATTGATTGAGAGTTAGTTCTACGTCTGTTAATCTGAGCGGCATTTTCTGCGCTCAATTTGTAATTAACAATTAAATTGTTTGATATTGGCATAATATTTATGGATTTTACAAAGCCCGTCCAAGGCTATATTTTAAAAACGGCAGCCCATAACAACGGCTCATACCCAATTGGGGTTTAAGTGGTTGTTTAATGTGCGTAGCCCGTTCGTTCATTCGTGCATTTTGATAATGTTGTTCTTCGCAGTCCCCAACTGGGCATAGCCGCAGCCGTTAGTAGCAAGCAGTACTGCATCGCTTCGAATAGACAAAATCTACCTGTTCTTTAAAACTTGGTATAACAAAATCTTTACTTTCATAAAGTTCGTTATCCAGCTTAATCCAAATTTGCCTAAATTCTTCGGTAATATATTCGTAAAAGTCCTCACCTGTTACACCTTCATCTCCTTCCATATTAAGTTCACTAACAAGTTCAGCGCATTTCAAATGGTTTTTCCAAACGTAAATATTATCGTACTTTAATGTTTGCGTGTGATATATTTCTCCCACAGGGATGGTGCAACCACACCAATTACAAACATGAGCTTTTCGTGCCTTTACTTTTTTTGTATCGTTAATTATTTCAATTCCCATTACTAAAATATTTAATGATTAATTATTCAATTAAGTTACTGCCTAATTTACCGTGCCAGCAGCCCAGAAAGTAAGCATTTCCGTTTCTGGCAAAAGCGGATCAGTTGTGAAACTAAAGAACAAACCATGTTTCTGAAGTTCCCCAAGGTTTTTATCCAATTCCTTCGAAAATATCTCAAATGCATCCGTTTCGTTTTTGAAGCATTTCTTCAGCTGTGGTTTATCCTGCCCCATAACCGGTGCAAAGATTCCCTTCTTGCAATAACAGTATTCACAACCGTTGCTGCAACCAACATAAAAGTTGCAGGCCCAATAACTGTATTCGCCAGCTTTGCCGGAGGGATTATAAATTACTTTCCCGTGGTAACTCATATCGTATTTTTAAATTTATTATTACTATTGATACTTTTTCTCCTATCTGAAAAATGACCAACACTGTCAATTACAGACTTTTTACTTTCAGGTCTCTTCCGTAACCTACATTTAGGACAAACAAGCCAAATTGATACTTGTCCAAGTTTTTTGGATTCACTTATTAATGGTTCTATACAATTTGGGCAGTATTCCATGTATTAATTTTCTCGTAATATTAGCACAATATTTACAATTCACAAAGAGAAAAACCATATTTTTTTTGAATCTCAATCATTTGATTTCTAAACTTTTTATCAGTTTCAATCAAATTTTTTACCGTTTTAACGGCATGTAAAACAGTTCCGTGATCTTTTCCTCCAATAATATTTCCAATACTTTCAAGGCTTTTACCTGTTTGTCCTTTTGCAAAAAACATCGCAATTTGCCGAACTTGTACAATTTCACGTTTACGGGTTTCAGAGTTCATTAGTTCTAAAGATATATTGTAAAATTGCGATATATTTTTTTGAATGGTTATAATAGGATTTTCGCGCTCCAAAATCCCTGGGGCTATCATGTAGTTCATTTTTTGTAAAGTTTAATGGTTCCACATTTTAAATCTTACAATATTCCCAATTTGAGCATCAGAAATATTATATTCTTTTGATAATTTTAACTTTGTATAATTCCCTGTTTTAAATTTATCTCTTATTTCATTAACTATTTTATTAGTTAATTTACATTTAGGATTTTTTTCACCTTTTAATCCAATTCTAAGCCCAGTTCTAAAAGCATGTTTCATATTTTCAGAATGCGTACTCCATTCTAAAACACACGCTCTATTATCCGATTTGTCTCCAAATAAATGATTAACTTCAGGTAGATTTAATGGATTAGGAATAAAATGAAGCGCAACTTGCCTATTTATTCTTAAATGTTTTTTTAAACAATCTATTTGCAAAATAACAAATAAATAATCACTAGAATCAATTAAAGGCTTTAATATTGTTTCAGGTTTTATGTATCCTTTATTTTTACCATTTTTTCGGTATCTTTCTAAACTTTTAACCCTTCCCAAATTACTAACTTGATACAATCCCTCATATCCTTTAATATCTTTCCAAATTTCCTCTTCAATAATTTCCATGATTCCAGATTTAAAATGATACCAGAAGAAAAGAATAGGGAAAGGCTCTGGTTACCCTTATCATCCGGTTAATTAGGCCGAACTATCCCATTGCAAAGATAATTATTTTTTATAAATTTTTATTTGATGTTCAAACCACGAATGGTGAAAACCATGTTTTTTAGCATAGTCTTTGAGCCCTTTTTCACCCCAATTAAGATAAACTTGTCGATGTACAAATCCTTTTTTATAACCTCGTTGTTTCGCATATTCATCCAATTCTTCAAAAGTCATCTTTGAAAAGTTCAATTTCTGAGGGATATGCTGAGCATAGTTTATCTCTACCAATTCAGTTATTTTTTCTTCCTTCGTTTTTTCGAAAATAAATCCACAATATTTACAAAACCTTGCCGAAGCAATTACCAAAGCCTGACATTTTGGGCATGTTTTAACGCTTGCGATGCCTTCATTTTTCGAAATGGCATGGGTAAGGGACCATTCGCGTTGCTGTCGGTAATGCCCAAGCCTGTCAGCATTACAACCAAAATCCAAAATGTAAAAAAACTTCTTATCAGTTTCGGGAGATGGCCGGGAGCCGCGGCCCAAAATCTGAAGCCATTTATTTACGGATGTCGTCGAAAGATTAACGATAACCGTTTCAATTGGTTTATGATCAAATCCCTCCACAAATATGCCGGCATTTATAAGGACATCAAACTCTCTGTTTTTCCACTGTCGAATAATTTCTTCCCGTGGGCCTGAATATAAATCATAAGCAGCATTGTAATTCTCAAATTCTTTAAGCTTTCGTTCATAAAGAATTTTGCCCGAAATCCCTTCGCCTTGAATTGGCTTTGCAACATCAGAAGTCACGAATTTAGCCTTTATTCCAGCTTCATTAAATGCTTTGGCAGTCTCAATACAATGTTGAATATTAACACAAAAACAAATTGTAATTGTATTCGGGCAAATTCGCTTCCAATTGTCAATTACACCGGAATAAAGTTCAGTCTTATTGTATTTTGAAAAAAGTTGATTCGAGTCAAATTCTCCATCATTACCAATTCCAACATCTGATATATCAACCTGGACGCCAAAATAACGATCAGGCATCAATCTTCCCATGTTAACGAGATCTTGGGTATCGGGTCCGCAAACCATCCGATCATATTCCGATGATAACTGAGGCATTTTACCGGATCGTTTCGGGCTGGCCGTAACACCAAGTTTGAAACAATCGACTTTTATCCAACTAAAATCTGACCTATGGCATTCGTCGATTATAATTAAATCCAATTTTGAAAACCAGTCTTTCCATATCTCATGCTTTAACCTATTCTTTAAAGTCATTACCATAGCCACAGAAACAGGTGCGTCTTGAGGTTTTTTTGTTTCGGGAGTGATAAGTATAGGCTTTATTCCAAATTGTTCAAGAGTGCCTCCGGATTGGCTTAAAAGTTCAATTCTGTGAGATAAGATAAGGATGCGTTTGTTTCGTTTAGAGCTTTCGGCAGCGATAAAGGAAAAAATAACGGTTTTACTAACCGCTCCCTGTCGGAGAGCATACCAAAACTTTTTTGATATTTTCTGCGAACAGGGAGCGAACTTCATTAATTATTTTTTGCTGATAGTTGTAAAGCTTGATCATTTATACCTTTTAAAATTAACAATTCTACAAATGGAGGCTCGACTTGAATTATATTGTCGAGCCAAGTCTTTCTGTAATTCTCCATTTTTATGCCTTTCTCTAATTTCAATAATTTGATTAGGAGTCATATTAGTATTGTAACAATCACAGCCTTTTCTAGTTTTAACTAGATTTAACATATATGCATGCATTGCATTTTCTTTTCTAGTACTCCATTCTAAAACACACGCTCTATTGTCTAATTTATTACCAAACATATGATTTATCTCTGGTTTATTTTCAGGATTTGGAATAAAATGTATCCCAACTAATCTATGGACTGGATATTTCTTGGCTTTCCCTTTTTTACTTAAAATAGTAGATAAATATCTATTTCTCATAAATAATTTTAAGATAGTAACTTTATTATTAAAAAAGCTTCTAATTCTACCTAAGTCACTAATTTGATACAATCCTTCATACCCAATTATATCTTTCCAAATTTCATTTTCCATTGATTCCAGATTTAAATGATACCAGAAGAAAAGTGAAGGGAAAGGCTCTGGTTTACCCTTGTCATTCGGTCATGACTCCGAACTATCCCAATGCAAATATATAATTTAAAAAGGTAAATCCCCTCCCGTCTCATCATTATAAACCGGCGCAGGTGCCGAATTATCTTCCCTCTGAAAATTCTTAAAATTACCAATGATAGGAAGATTTTTAAAGTCTTCCTTTTGGGCATCAGTAGCAGCTTTATAAGTTTTTGAATCAACTTTTTGAGCTATAAAACCATCTTGCCCAAATTTATCTGGTTCATCATGCACCACAATATCAATAGGAACAGCTATACGATTATCAAGGAACTCATGAAGCTTATTTGCTTCGATAGGAATAAATATACCACGTATCATCCCTGATTTACCTTTTTTTTCAAGGATAACACATTGTAATTTTGTCAATTCTATTTGACCTGAAAATTTTTCTTTCATGTTACAAGTTATTTACGTTTTTAATAATAGAAATATCATTCTTTTCCAAAGCTAGGTCAATAACCTGGTTAGCCTTTTCAATTCGTGCCCGAAGCCGAGCGAGATTAAATTTGTGATCCATTTTTACAACCCTGACAATATGCATCTTTAACGGATCATCTTCTTTGCTCCGGGGGTCATAAGATACGAAATCGCACCATTCGGCCTGATCGTCTAAAAGATGCCCAAGGAATTGCCAATAGTAGTCATCTTTTTCAGATATGGCGGTAATGGTGCAATAATCGTAATGAATTGCACCGCTTTCGGGGCATTTGATTTCAGCCCGGCCAATACCATCTAAAGTTATTCCGTCGGGAGAATCCCCAAAGTTTTCAAAAGGCTCCACAAAAACGATATCATCAAAATCAAATGAACCAGATCGCATGTCAATACCGGTTTTGTTTTTGTAAAACTCCAAAGCTTCAGGTTCATATTGTTTGCCCCATTCCAATGCCTTAACACCTTTCAATGAAGGCCGCTCTATTCCGGTACGGCGTTCGTGGGCAACTTCAAACATAGTTGTAATAGCAGTTTGCCCCCACTCTTCGCCTTTTGCCCGGCCTGACTTCATTAGATTGGGGAGTTTCGAAGCTGTAATTTTCCCTATCCTTTTTTGCTTCCACCTATCCTCCCTTGCCAACCATTCTGCCTCAATTCCCATAGGTTTAGCAAGTATCTCAGTTCGGGCTTCAATGGATTCGAAAAGCTTTTCGAGGCCAGACTTATCTGGCTTTAATGCATCTTCGATCATACGCCTTGCGTTTTAAGTATTTCCAACAACCCCTTAACATGATCCTTGTACTCAACTTGCTCATTCAAATGTGAATTTTGTTTTACGATTTGCATGAGGAGGGCGGTTGATTCGTTGATACCGTTGATGTAATTGGTAAGCTGATCACCCGTATAAAGAATCTGGCCTTTGGCGGTTTTGGCGTATTTGCCTTCAGCGGAATCTAGGGTTTTTGTACCGATAAAATAAAGATCTCGGCCAATGCCCCAAAGAACTGCCGCGCGCTTAAAAGCATCTGAGGCTTTACCTTTAATCTTTTCGACATTGGATTCGGTGCCTACGTCAGATTTCCAAATCCATTCTTCGTCAATCTTAATACCAATACTAGCAACCCCAGATTCAGCATCATAAGTATTTTGCCAGTTTGCCCGACCAACGACAATATCGAGTCGTTCATGAACTGCGCGGGCATCCAAATACGGAACACATACCGCTTTATTCCCTTTTACTGATTGAATTCGCCATCTCGGTTCGATGGGTTCTGAAAGTGCCGTTAAATCAATTGTTTTTGTTTCCATCTATTCTGGTTTTTAAAATTAAGTTCTGTAAACAAAGCCCCGGCAATAATACCGGGGCTGTCCCTCTCTACCAACTACTAGCCGAAGATGGTCGGCACCGTTTATGATTTAAACCTATCATCCTCCGGGTTTTTAAATTCCCTGTATTCAACCGGTTTTTTGTTTTTCCCAAAAATACAAGCAAATACAAATAATGCTATAAAGCCAATGATAAGGATGTAGTCTGTTGTATTCATTTTGTAAATATACGGTTATTTTTGCAACAATTCCCCATTTTCAATCAAAAATTGTCCCGGTTCCAAACCTTCTATTGTAAAGTCACCGGTAACACCGACAACAATTGTCAGATTATACTTTTCCTGAATTTGCAAAAGAAGATCGCGGGTCTTTTTGTCAATAGGACATTCGATCCACATAAGGCGAAGTCCGTCTTCGTTTTTCTTTAGCTTTTCTTCCAAAAGATATATTTGCATCAAAATAGCGATAATAGGACGCTGTGTCTGGCTGTATTGCGTTAACAAACGATCCTCCTTCTTTGTATTGCCAAAGAACTCAGGATTATGAACACCATTGTACATTGTTCGAATCTCTGATTTTTCCTCGTCGCCTACAATCTGAATGGACAGTCCCGGAACGCCCAAATCAATCTTTGAATACATTTCGCAATATTCGCGCCAAATTGATTTTACCAGTTCATCAGATTCTTGCCAATCGTAAAAGGCAGACCAGCGCTCAGCTATTTTATTGGAAATACGGGCATGGTTAATGATAGCATCATAATCATTAGCCGATTGATCGTCGATATATTCGGGAAGTTCTTCTTTGGATAGGGATTCTTTTTGAGACCAGATGGGAATAAGTTTTTCCCTCAAAAGTTTGATATCTTGAAGGTGCAACCAGGTATCTTCATCGACTTTATCAAGATAATATTCTGTAAATGCAATAGGGTTTATTTTCCCATTTTCATCGAAAGGGATAACTTCAAATTCAGGCTCCTTCATTTCGTCCACCCATTTCTTCACATCTGCAAAATTTGGATAACCCAATCTTTCGAGAATAAAATAAGCCTCATTTGCCTCTGCGAGCTTATTGGCAAAATTTTCTTTAGCATTACCGATATTGTCATTGTATGAAACCAATTTCGCCGTAAGGATCGAAGCTTTTGCGGTAATTTCGTCAATCTGCTTTTGAAGTTCGTCTTTCTTCTTTCCTTGCATCTCATACCAATCCTTTTGCCACTTATCCTTTCTGCCTTGCAGTTCAGCGGCGGCGGTTGCCTTCTTAATTTCCAAGGCTTGAATGTCAATCAAGGCCGGCACATTTGTTTCATTCAATCCTTCAGCGTCAAAAGCCTCTTTAAAAGCATTTAGGCCCCGGCGAATAATATGTTTGTTTTGTCGGTCCATTTTAGCCTGTTCGAGTCGCCAAAGAATAGAATTCACATAGGCAGGGCTTTTGGTGTCAAAAATTACACCCATTTCTTTAAGCTTATGCGAATAAATTTTCATCATAAACTCAAGGTGAGTGCGAGGGTTTTCGGAAAGGAAATCGTCAATACCAAATGTTAAATCAGTACGAAGCGCATCCCGGAGGGCGGCGGCGGTAAGTTTCTTCCCTTGGATAACCGGGTCACGGGCAATCTTACCTTCGCTGTCTTTTACGTAGGCCACAGATGTAACGTCGCCGTTTTTGGCCGTGTAGGTGCGAAGGTAAACAGGCATGTCACCGTATGTCAACTTGACTTCAACATCTATGTTTTTAAACTTCGATGTGTCAAAGGGTAACATCTGTTGATTACCAGATGAGATAGCCGTTTCCGTGGCTTGCTTTAAGGTAGTTTTACCGGCTCCGACATTGGCCCTAACTTCGATGAGGTTGCCTGTTTCGACAAATTCAACGGTTTGGGCTTTTAAAATGCCGAAAGAGTTGTTTAGGGAGAGAGAGATTAGTTTGCTCATAAAATTTTAAATATTAATTTCCTGTAAAATTAATACTATTTTTACTAAACACAAACTTTTTTCAAGAAATTTTCAATTAATTTTATTGTACCGTCGGAAACAGGCTGTAAGTTAATGACATTGAATATTGTTTTCGGAGAAACCCCAATGGATTCCGAAAGTTTTTCAATACTTGTTTTGGATGATTGTTTGTATTCAATTAACTTGTTTACGGTCACTTCTGGATCGTTTAAGTTATCCAGAAAGTAATCAATAGTCATTTCGGTACGCCGGGAAACTTCTTTGCAATCCAGCACTTTAATTAAAGTACTGTCTGAAATACCTATATTTTTTGAAAGTCGATCTTTGCTCCAGCCAGATTCCTGAAGTTTTTTGAGTTCTGCAAGTCGTTTATATGCCATAATTTTGAGATATTTTAGGCAAATATAATACTTTTTTTGCAATAAAAAAGCCTATCGCATGACGATAGGCTTTCATTTCATTTTTTTTAATTACTACTGTTTTAGTTTTTCATGGCTACATGAATTAGTTTGTTTTTAAACAAAATTGTTTACAAGCAAGAACAAATATAATACTTTTTTTGCAAAACAAAAAAGGCCACGATATCACATCGGAGCCTTTTTCGCTAACTAACATTTACAACTACTAACTATTTATTAACCACCTAAACCTATTCATTTTTATAAGTTAAACCAGTTATAGCCCCCAATGCAGAAACTGCAATAATAGCCGGCATATACCAGTATCTATTAACAAAGCTATCGCCGCTTAATAGGTCCCTTGTTTCAATTCGCAGAAAGACAAATAACAAAATTGCGGCAATACAAATTATAAGTGAAATTATTCCTAGTATTTTCATTTTGTGACTTTTAAACGTTCACCACATGCAATCATAGTCTGACGAACCAAGCGAGATTGAATTATACAACCTAAAGAAGCCTCTCCAGGATGTTCCCGGTCGTCTCCGTGACATAAAAACTGAGACCTTCCATACATCTCATTTTCAGGATCGGGAATTAAAGGTATGGAATAATCCCCAGTATGATCTGAATTAAAAGGCTTGCCCAATTGATAATTTCCCTCTGGAATAGGGCCAACATTTTTAACCGATTGCATCTCGGGGTTATTTTTGCCCACCCCATGCCCGGAATACCCTTGGCCTAAAATTTCACCGTTATCCTTTTTTAGAATTCCTGTTGATTGGCTGTATATCATTTTTTTAAAAGTATATCAATTTTATGATCCATTGATGCCATAAATTCATGAATAGCATTAATGTGCTGATTTAAATTCTCTTTTTCCTCTTTTACTTTTTCATCGACATAAGTAATATCTGCTTTCTTTTTGATAGATTCTTCCATATTATCAATTTTTTTTGATATCGATGCAACTATCCATCGAATAACCCATCCAACCCCAGCGCCAATAATACCTAATAATGACAAAAAATAGGCATCAAAATTTTTTCCAAGGTAATTTTTCCCATACCATTTAGCTGACAGCATTAGAAGCAACCCAAAAGCTATTGCGGTTAAAAAACCTATAAATGACACGCGAAATCCTTCTTTCATTTTTTTAAAACATTTAAGGCAATTGTGAAAACTAAAATAAAAATTGAGAGTCCAAGACTAATAGCTTTTGAATCTAACCACTTAACATAAGTAGGCATATCGCTATTAATCAATAAGGAAAAGAAAACAAATTTGAAAACGAGGTAAATCCTAAAAAATAGAAGAGAAAAAATATCGAGAGAATAAAAAGTATGTTTTACAGCAGATTGCGCCCAATAAAACATCATGCCATATATCATAAAATAAAAAAACACGCTTCGCCACGGCGAAAAATCAACGTATCCAACCATTGAGATAGTTGGATACGTCAGCATGTAGACAAGCATGCCTACAAAAAAAATGAATATGGCCAATGTTTTACCGCCGTGTCTCATCCTTTAGGAGGAATTACAGGTTCAGTATTACCGGCCTGTATTTGGTTCGGCGTTTTAGTCGTTCCGGCAGGGGTCTTCCCGGTAAAATACCCAATAAGTCCACCTGTAATAGCAACCAATATCCCACACACGCCATTTACCCATGTAGGCAATGCAACTGCACCACTGGCTGAAGTTGTTAAAATGGCTGTACAAATTGCAAATATAATTCCGCAAATGTTTGTGATTTTGTCCTTTAAATTATTCATAATGTATTATTTAAAATGAAATTGAAATCGAAGTCAAAAACAAAAAGTGATTATCTACAAATCCAACTCCGGCCCCTACCAGTTTATTAAAAGCATCCGCCGTGATTGCCGCGCCGAATTTTGGCGAAGTAACCCCGTCAATTTTTACCGATGTAAGCAAAATAGCATTTACGCTATAATTACAATAAGGTTGGCCGTTTATTTGGGTAAAATTTCCATAAGAAACTCCCGTACCGACGCTTGATAAGCTCTGTACTACCGGTTGGGCACCTCCAAATTGAACAGCAACCGCCGTTAAGGAAACTGAGGGCCGAAAAAGCCATACGCCGGTTCCCCCACCAAGAATTGCCGATTGATTGGTAAATACCGGGTTGGTAGCAACCGGTTTAAAGAATCCTTTAAAAGGAGATTGAGCCTGCGTAGTAATTGCCAATGCTAAAAACAATAAGCCAAAAATGAGTTTTTTCATGGTTGAAATTTTAGTTAAACAATAAAGTCCAAATTTACGAAATTAATCGGATTGTCCAAAAATCTGAGGCTAATCCGGGATTTGTCCAATATTCATATGGCATATAACAGTATCCGAGAATTCCCCATTTGTCCGACCATGAATTGCGAATAATAAAGCATTGTTTGCTATCGTCATAACCAACAATATCAATGGCATGACCCCCAAGCTGAGATTCATTTTTACCTGGCATTGGCACAATCCCGGTTTTTGCCACCTGGTCGCTTTCAAAACTTTGATAAACTGAAAATCCACCAATGATAGGATACCCGGACGCTAAACATGATTTCATATCATTTAAAGTCTGAGGAACTACCGAATATTGAACAACTTTATCTTTCAAAGCCTCTGAATAGCATTTTTTTAAAGGTTTTGTTTTAAACTTTGAAATGATATAAGGCCAATCAGTTTCCGGGCAAACGCCTTGTTTATTTACCGATTTTATTCCATCTCGAATCTGAGCTCCGGAATCATATCGGATTGTACCTTCCATTGCCCGTTCGTTGTAATAAATGAAAAGCCGGGAAGGCATCAAATCTTGTCCAAATTGTTTTTTATGAGCAAACTGCACAGCCGCACCAATGGCATTTGCTGTACAGCTTCCTAATTGACCTTGATCGTAAATTGGTGGCATTTGGGAACGAAGATCTACAACTTCAGGTAGTGCTATTGGTTGAGATAATGAAAATAAACGATCCCGATGATCGGGCCTTTGCGGAATCCACCCGTATTTATTTATATTTGACATTTTTAGTTTTATATTTTACAATTTTACCTTTATATTTTAAAGACTTAGATATTAACGAAACTGGCGCAGGATTGTAATCCACAAGTAATATAGCTGACGAATACGGCTGCAAAGTAATATTTGACGCATATTTTGTCGATTTAACATCAATCATAGGCACCGGCAATGATATTGATTTTGTGTTTGATGTCTCATTATAATAAAAATACTCATCGTTTACGGTTGTGACCGTTTGAGGTGTTCCCAAAGTATGAATATCTTTCCCTGAGAATCCTTTCCATTGTGCTATGTTTTTTAACCAATTTGGGAAAGCAGCATTAACAAAAACAACAGTAGTTTGAGCGTATGGTCGGGCGTAATAATTAGAATCGGCCCAAAATGCTGCCCTATACTTAGTAGTATCTGAAAAGTATAAATAAAAACATTTCTGATAATCAAACGAGCCAGATCCGTTTGTTTTAGCAACTAAAATATTGTTTACTATCGTGTCATGCGTTGGAATAAATTTTTTGCTACCAAAATATTGATAGGATAATCCGTTTTCAGAGTTGTTGAAACATTTATTCCAGCGAACTTTATTATATCCTGCTGATGTAATATAAAGTCCAGATCCTGCATTATTGGAACATGAATTATAAGCTACGTTTATACTGCCGGTTCCCTGATCAAGATATATCCCATGTCCATGATGAACAAATGTAGAACCTTCAACGGCCCCGATTCCATTTAAACATACATTGCTAAATATTCGGCCATAATGGAAAGCTGTAGAAGTATCTGAATATAAATATATGCCACCTCCGTCATCTAGTACCTGGCAGAATGTATCAACATAATTATACTGTATATGGATAGTATCCGAGGCCCAACATGATATACCATTAAAACCTACGTTAGTAATCTTATTATTCCAAACCGTCCATTTGCTCACATTCCCACAGTCTATTGTTCCATTTGCCATCGTGTAAGTCTTATTATTGCGCATCCCGTGGAATAACCCTATTTTAGTCACCGTGTTATTTAAAATAGAATCGTTGGCACCAAATGAGGTTTCGCAGGCGGTTGTATTAATGTCGCTGAATAAACATCCGCTTACAGTAAGGTAATTAATCAACACGTAAATACCAGTTACCCCGTTTTGATTAAAATTGCAATTCGTAACCTTAACATGGTTATACCTGGGCGAGTGATCCCAGCAGTATAACGCATTACTATTCGCTCCGGTAAACTGTAGGTTCTTAAAAACAAGATAATTTGAATTAATGGTAATAAGATTTTCAACCGTCGAAAGTTTTACATTTGAAGGCTGGGTGGTACTATATATTCGTACCTTTCCAGTCGAAGCATTGTAAAACCACTCGTTTTGCTGCGTACAGCAGCGAATATCGTTCTGAAAAAAGAACCCATTACCATTGCTCATACTTTCGCCAATACTCCCAAAATTAATGGTTGATCCAGATTGTGAAGTTACAAACGACCGTTTTAAGTGAAATGCCTGGCTTCGTATTACAACCTCTGCATCGGTCCAATTTGGAGTCCCGGTTAGGTCTGAACTGGTGAGTGAAGTATATCCGGATGATGTTTGAAAAGTATAATACCCTTTATTCGCCGCAGTAACCTTAGGATAACGCCCCATTGGAGTATTCACCCCGCCAATGGTAAGCATATTACAAAACGTTAGAGCAGATACCGCACTGGTACTTTCCCAAATATTACTGCCCATATCTGTCCATCCACTCACAGTTGAGAATCCGGTAATAATTGGATTGGCACCTGTGCCGTAAGCGGCGAATACAATAGAATTGGTTGAATTACCTGACCAGGTTGTCGTAAACGAACCGTAAAACGTATCACCACGCCGGAAAAGGATAGAATCACCGGCCACGAATGAGCCTGAATTCACCTTGGACAACGTCGCCCAGGGTGTTGCGGTACTGGTTCCGTTATTCGAATCAGATCCGGCATTGCTCACATAATAGTTCATTGCCGAAACCCCAATACTATAAAGTAGTACGGCAATGAATAAAAGTTTTTTTAGTAAGGCCATATCGCAGGTATTAAATTACGATCTGAAAAAAATAAAGCCGACTCACTGGAAGGAAAAGAAGTCTGTGAATCTAAACTTTGCTGCAAACCATCAGAACTTTCAAAGATATATTTTGTCCAGTTTGGCACAGCACTAAAGGCAGCAATAACAGGAGCAGTAGTTTGAGAAGTGCCATAAGAATACATAAAAGATAGTTTGTATTCTCCAGGGGGTAAAGTTAAGGGGCTGGAAAATGTTTTAGTCGAAAGGTTAGCGGTTTTCCACATTGCCGTATCTAATATTTGCCCACCAGCGACTATATTCCAGGTTCCAGAAGTGCAAGAGTATAATTGAATGCCGTTTGGCCCGGCGGCTGTTTTTGCAATATAAGCGCCGGCAGTACTAATTTGAAATTTAACTCCTATAAATACCGTCGTATCTTTTAAGTAAAAGGTTGATCCCCTAAGTCGCTGTGAAACCATAGTTTCACCTGCACCTCCATTGGTTAATGTAATTCCGACAGGCAAGGCTTTAAAATTCATACCTAAAGCAGCTAATTCCATCGCTAATCTTGAATTATTCTGTTCAACAAATTTTGAATTAGCGATCTGATAACTACTTGAATATTTAGACTCTAATGGAGCAGTTGAAACTCCGGTTAAATGAGCATTATGCAATAAACTATCGGATGATACAGTGTCGGTGATCAAATGTTTTACCTTATTGTAAATGTATTTGGACATTGATCCATTTCTGGAAAGGTTTGCAGTATCATTAGTTAAATGAGATCTAATATCTGAAAGTAAAGCAAATGTATCAGTCGTGGATTTATAAGCGCTACCATTGTAATCTACACGAAATTTATTTACCCCATTTAATTGAGCTTGCAAAATATCTGCTGTACTCCCTGTTGAATTGCTAAAAACAGCACTAACTCCTGTTACTGAATTTGCGTATAAAGCATTACCAATTCCAGATGAAGCATACAAACCTATCCCAGAATAAGAAACTCCTCTTATTGCTGTTCGATTGTTTGAAGTATTGTTGCTTCCTGCAGTAAATTGACCATTAAGCAACAGATAGCCTGTTGAATTATATGTTGACAAAGATCCCGCCGACCCTCTAAATAATGAAAGGGTTGTATCCGATATTGACGAATAAGGTGTATATGCTGATAGTGTTGAATTATAATTTAATAAATTGTTGGTTGGTTCCCAATGGTTAGCCCATATTGGAACGCCACCAGAAACGGTTAAAACTTGATTGGTTGATCCTATAGCTTTGCGTGTCGCCGCGCCGGATGTACCGCCGACAATAAGATCGCCAGGTGTTGTCATGGGATTGGCAAAACCTAAACCAGTTAACATTCGGGCATAAGCTTGGGTGGCAAATGTATCTGTCGTTGATTTATATGCGTTGCCATTGTAATCAATTCTGAATACACTTATATAATTTTTTGCTGCTACAACTATATCATTTGTGCTACTTGAACTAATATTAAAATATCCTGCAATTCCGGATGTAGAATATCCTTGAACGCCCATACCTGATGAGGAAGAATTCCCAGTAACTCCTGCACCAGTACTCGTTATGCCATAAACACCAGCATTACTCCCTGAACTTCCATACACCGCGTGACTTGATGTTGAATATCCTTCAACACCGTGACCGTAATAAGATACTCCTTTTATTGCTGTTCTACCGTTCGAACTGTTTGAACTTCCAGCAATAAACTGCCCATTTAATCCTAAATATCCTAAAGAATTTTGTGATGATATAGAATTTCCTCTATATAAAATTAACGATGTATCCGAAATTGCCGAATAAGGGGTATAGCTTCCTAAACTCGAATTCCAATAAAGCAAATTATTATTAGTCGCTGATCCAGTTGTCCATACCAATTGATTACCAGTTCCCGAACTTGTTAAATATTGCCCGGCAGTCCCGGCCGTACCTGGCATTTTATAAATTCCTGAAAGACTATAAACTCCATTATAATCAAATGTGGCTTTATTGCTGTTATTTAATCGTAAATCAAAAATATCTGAGGTATTACCTGGGCCGTTATTAGCTATTAATGGGATTCCAGATGTGGAGATTGTATTTGTTCCAATTCCGGTTGTAGCTGAAAACAATCCCGCTGTACCCCCTTGTGCGCTTCCTTGGATTGAATATCCTGTTATAGTTGAACTTTGAATCCCAATTCCTGATGTATTATTGGCCACAAATGATGATCCTGAGGGCGCATTTACCCATAATCCACTCGGATGTAAAACTCCATTCCAATTTATTCGCGTTTGACTTGTAGGATCTTGATTGCCTAAATAAATGGCATTTTTAATTCCGGTGCCAGTTGAGTCAGGATAGGCTATATAAGAAGTCCCATTCCAATGAAGAATCCCGTCGTTAATAGTTTGTACCGAACTTCCCCATCTTGCTGTATCGCTGGCTTTAATAGACTGAAGCAATGGTAGATTGTTATGACGGTGAGATCGGATATAAGAGGTGTCCCAGTTTGTTAATGATAATCTTGATTTTGACAAAACCGTGTCATTTTTAATTAGCACATACTTTGTAAAATTGTAGGGTTGTAATACAGGTATTGGCTTTTGGGCCATACAAGCGAAAGGAATTAATAAAAGAAAAAATATTTGTTTCATATTGTAAAATAAGTATTATATTTACCAAAAATATTTAACCATGAAAGCACTAATTTTTTTAGCCATTGTTATTTTGTCATCATGTTCTATGTTGCATCATTATCCGGCACAAATGATCGTTGTGTCTGATAATGTCTATATTCACAAGGAAGATACCCTTAGTTTTGTTCACGAATTAAGAGATTCTACTTCCCGATATACTTGCTCTTTCTATATTCCCAAGGGTGATACTGTTTTGCTTAAACAGATCAGAACTCAGGATATGATGGAGTATAGAATATGTCATAAATAACCAATTACAGTGAATAGCCCTATTAAGCTCATATTTGCTCCTGCATTATATTGGAGTATGCTATTATTATCAACAAAACACATCATAATTCCGGAATATTCTCCTCCGTTTGCAGCAATAGCATATACTGATTTATGCGTATCCCCTTTTTTTCTGATAAGCAAAGTTGCTCCTAATCCTGTAGTGGCAACAAAATCTACATTTATAATTGCCATTCGGTTTGCCGGGACAATGGCCGATAAATCTAAATCATGATATGCATTATTCCTATTAGCTTGAATAGTAGTTGCATAATTATAAACTACATCTCCAATATGATCAGTAATTTGTGTCGCGGCAATTGCATTAGCTTGAGCAGTATTTGCTTTAGTTGTAGCATCAGCGGCAGCAGTTGCAATGGCCACATTTTTAGCTAATAATATACTTAATCGGTATGCATCCATATTCGTTGTAAATATGGGAGAACCTCCGGTTGCCGGAATATTTGAAAAATCGGCTAAATATTCTTCATAAGTATCTCGAGAAACACCATCACCATGAGGTTTATTTTCAATGCTTGTGGTAATTGGAGCAAGATATTGACCAACATTAACCCCTCCAACAGAATAGTATATTTTACCAGACATATAAACTAATCCACCTGAATAATGACCAGGCGATCCGGAGGTATATGAAAATCCTGAAAGTATTGCAAAATCGGAAGGCCCTAACCCTAATATAGCATTTGCGAGAGTATAAAGCCCATTCATTGCATTTTGAATTTCATCATCAAATAATGGGCCTTTTATTCCGGGATATGTTTTTCTATTAAATGGGAAATACATGATTAAAATGGTATTAATTGATATTGAATTCCTGAAAGCTTTATTTGTTCAATGTCTGATATAATTTGAGCCAAATCTACTGAATAAATTGAATTTGGTATGTAAATTTTAACAATTGTCCCGACAAATGGATTATCCTCTATATTATTTGCAAAAACCGTATCATCGGGGCCGCTATCTAAATTTGCAGCAAAAATACTACTATTGGCATCTTGAATATTTGGAGCAAACAAATACCCCAATATATTTTGATCAATGTAAATTCGCTTCAAAGTACTATCATAAAGCATGTTTAAAACATTTGTCAATTGCCCAACCTGCCATTTACAATTTGCAATCAAATATTCCCGTCTTCTCCATAAATCAAATTGATTAAACGGAATTTGTAATGGATAAAGGCAGCATAAGGCAAATTTGTACAAAAATGAAAGCTGGCCATTGGCATTAACGCTATGGTAAGCTCTCATAGACTCATAAAGCACTTTTGAAATCGTTATGTTTTTAAACAGTGCCATACGTGATATTTAATGTACCGTAATTAAAATATCCTGATAATAAAGATGTTTCTCCGGCAAAAGCATTGCCGTCAATAGTAGTATTTGACAAAAATACTGAAGTCACTCCTGGAACATTCGCAACCAAATAGCTTTCAAAATCATAATTATGGAATATCCCATTGAATGGATATAATTTTTGAAATTGCAAAATTGCAGCCTGTACATTTGACTGTAAATTGCTTAAATTAAACGTTTTATTATAAATTATTTTTGCGTCAAATGCTAAAATATTACCATCACTTGAAACGATCAATAAAGGTAATCCAGGTATTTCAAAATTAGACATATAAGATATAAAATTGTCTAATTGTGTTGAATCCAATGCAATCAAAAGTCCAGTAGTTGAATCAATAGTTGCAACTTTTAAAGCTAATGTCGAGGAAGTCCCGGAAATAGTTTCCTCAAAAGCAGCCTGTGTAATTATCTGTTTATTAGTATCAATTAAAGCATAATAGTAGTTACCATTTGCATCAACAGAAAGATCATCTCCATCTTGGTAAGCTAAAGCCGCATTGGTATAATATTTTGAATGTCCATAATTTTGTTCACTTACAATCTGAGTAATAATAGTTTGAGTGTTTATTATTTCAGCTAACACCGTATCTATTACCTGCGCAATAGCCTCAGCAAGCTTCGAAAATAAAGCCGCAACGCTTTTACTGTTCAATTGGGATATCCCAGCTTGTATGTTTGCAATTATGGTTTGATAAGTTGTCATTTTACGGGAATAAAACTTTTGAGTCAAAATTTATGTTCACATTACCACCAGTAATGGTAAAATATAAAGTTACTCCAGAATCATAATAATGTTGAATCATGACTGGTAAAGAACTATCTACGGGAGTAGTATCAATAATATCATTACCTCCAAGAATCGTTCCTATCTTGACTGAAGGTGTACCAAGTTGTGGAACTATGACAAGTTTCTCAAGCCATGTTTTAACGGCAATGCCCTGGGTAAAGTTTCCGGTTTGATTGATAAGAACTACAGGGGTAACTATGGCAGCATATAATTCTGTAAAATTTGCATTTATTTTGCCGGAAAATACATAAGCGGAGTCTCCTGTGCCATCGTTGGGAACCGTCCCTCTATTTATAATTTGTTGTGACATACTATAAGTTTTGATCGACTGTTATTGTTGTCATATCCGCCTTGGCCGTTAAATTATTATCCGCAGTAAACACAATTTGTTGCGTAAAAGTAGCAATAAATTGCGAAATAAGCGAATCTAAATTTGAAATCCCCGAGGCATTGTTAGCCGGATATTTATTTAAAACTACCAAGACATTATTTTGAAGTTCAACTGTATCCGGAATTAAAACCTGTTGCCCTGGATATAAATCAGGCACCCATTCGGTAAATCCATTAGCATTGAGTATTTCTTCCCAATTGTCAATAGTCCCGGTTGCGTTAATCACGCAATCAGTTATGGTCTCCCCTGTTCTAACAAAATAAATCATAATGAATTATTTATTAAGTCTATTTAACTTAAAGGTATTGGTTCTTTTTTCAATTGTTTCTTTGCTAAGTTTTCTACCCTTCGTCCATGTATTTAATCCCTTATGTGATTCGCTTACTTTTCTGCGTGTTTCTTCGGAATATTTTTTACCTTTTTTGGACAAAGACATTTTTTCTAAAGTTTCTTGTGAATAACAATTTTTCATTCCTTTATTCCAAGCGATTTGACCTTTATGAGCATCACTTAATTTTTTTATTTGTATATCTGTCATTTTTTTACCTTTCATTCCAGATACTCTATTTCTTGATGCTTCCCCTATTTTTTTGCGCGTTTCTTCAGAATGGTTTTTCCCTTTTATCCAAGTAGTCTTACCCTTATGAGATTCACTTAGTTTTAATTTTGTTTTAAAAGAAGCTTTTCGTCCTAAAGTACTCCCAGCTATTTTACAAATATTAAACCAAGGATTAAGCGAGTCTATATAGAATTGTTCGAAAGCAATTAATGTTTCCTGAGAACATTCAATTATAACCGAAAATTCTAAATCAGATTCACCATATTTGTTATAATGTCGCTGAAGTCTTTGATTGCCATGTTTATTATTTTTTAAGTCAGTTAAATGATAAGACCACCGTTTCTTTATATTTATGGCACTTCCAATATAAATTTTATCAGATTTAATCTTTGACTGTATTTTATATATTCCTGTTTTAGACATAAGACACTTTATTATTAATTTGTATCAATCCCTCGCCAATATTATCGATTGTGAAATTAGCCTTTGTCCCGCCGTCAGATTTGACTTGGGCAATCCATCGGTTCATTTCAAAATTTGCTACTCCAATTGGGGTATTTATCAATCTTTGCAAACCAATGCCAAATATCGGAAAACGAACGCTAAAACAATGAGCATCTCGGATGATAGCTCCATTCTGAACGCTGGGATTAGATTCGATAACAAAATCGCCATTTTCGATTATAAGATCCCGGGCGACCGGATCAAATTTTAAGTCATTCATTGTTTTATTTTTGTGTTTTCAAGATCAGACTGAACTGTATCTGTAAAATTCAACGTATTATCTGGAGGAGTTAATGATGTTGCCGGGGTGGTTGAAACCGGGGTTGCCGGGGAACCTCCTGGATATGGGATATAACCATGCTGATGACTTTTTAATTTATCCTCAAGTCTGTTTATTTTGGTCAATAAACCTTGGAGTAGTACCATTCCATCATTTTCGCCACCATTAAAAACAAATCCATTTGCATCAATTTGCAAAGTAGAATCCCCAATTTTAACCAAAATCTTATCGCATTGATCCACCTGATAAAGCTGAGGCCTCCCAATATTATTATCCCGGTAACAAAGCGTGCAATCGCTCCCAACTTTCGGGATTTCAATAAATGAAGCTTGAGAACCTCGCAGAACTTTTAAAGGCACGTTTAAAACATTCGTTTCAGTATCCGATCCATCAATATTAACGGTCGCTACCGTAACAACGCATGTAAAATTTGTTTCATCCACTGAATAGATAGTCCCTTCAATGATGACAGAAGCCCGGGTCACCATTTTCCCGAATTTTATCATCCCATCGTGCATTAATTTTTCGGCGCTGTCGTTATCCATTATGATTGATCGCTTAAAAATGCAAGTTTTAATTTTTTGTGAAATCCGTTTTCTCCCAATGAATACTGAATCATTGTAACTACATAGTTTGCATTTCGCTCCGGATACCGGATATCAAAATACCTCACCTTCCAAAACAGATTACAGAAAGGATAAAGTAAAGTCTCTACCGTCCCGGTATATCGGTCCTGATGATATTTGTTTAAAGCTTCCTCTGCAAGTTTTTTATAATTTTCTGGAACCTGCTTCCCAGCATACGGGACCATTTTTCCAGGCGCAACTTTATAAAAGAAACATTCACGAAGCTGCCCGTTTTCGTCTCCAATCTCAAAACTATCCTTGGTCCCATTTTCTTTGATGAAATAAGCCTTTAGTTTTAATCGAAGAAATATAGAATTTGAACCCTTTGATTTCTTTTTGCTTTTTAAATGCTGTAGATTTGTAGTTTGCAAACTTGACGCAATCACATTCGTATCAGTCTGCAAAATCACCGTCCCATTGGTAAAACTGGCAATATTGACATAAAGTTGATTGCCAATTAAAGTAATGGCCATTCCAAGTTCTTTTTTAAACCATTCTAATATCGCAGCCGGGGACATGCTAATAAAATGAATATCAATCAATGTCATATCAAATATATCCGGAAATAACGTCACCAAAGGATAATTGGTGTCATTTTCTTCATTCCATATCTCAATATTGTAGTTTACTGTATCAACAATATCTTGCATCAAATCTTTAAATTGAATCTTTGCATAAGAAGCCCCTTTGCCGGAAAGTATTTTAGGTTTACGAGCCTTTTTATTTTTTACAGCTGTGACAATTTTATCTCCATAAATTCCAATATTAAACCAATAAATATAATCCAAACACTTTATTTTTAAAGGCGTAGATTCGTAAAAGTCATATAAAAACCCGTCGAAAATAGTCAAATATCCATCCGAATCCGAGCCGGGCGACTTCTCATATCCATCATATTTGGCTTTTACAATAATATGGTCCCCGGTATTAAAAAAATACCTGGATTGAGCCGTGATGTACCCATCGTTGGCGTGAGTAAGGTCTACTGCCGGATTCTGGTCGGCATAAGTCGGCGCATCGTTTTTATTATTCAGATATTCCAGCCGGATATTTTGAGGCATCACAATGTCGCAATAGGCCCCGATATGATTTGAATCGTTATGCGTTTCAACACTGACAATATTCTCATCATGTCCAAATTCATGCACCACGGTATCATTAATGATAACTTTTGCATGAGCATTCAGATATATGTCATTATTCAGGTTCATACCGGAATATTCAATGATTTGGTTTGATTCAAATTAAGGCGCATTTCAAGGCATTTTAAGGAACCTATGATATTTGTATTCCCTCGCACATTTACCTCAGTGAAGCTCTTTACAATCACATTTTGAATACCTTTTTTATTTAACCAAGTATTGGTAAGCTCTAACACTTCATCTAATTCCCATACATCAGTTGTCAATTCGTAAGATGTGTTTTGGCCGAAAATATACTTTTTTGTTGTCGGGTCTTGCTCCCGGATGGTAAAATTGAATTCGATTTCGTAAGGTTTTCGAGAAACTCTTTCAAATACACTGGCTCCGTCAAGTATTTTGCTTTCAGCAATGACTTTTTCGCCATTTAAGCTAATAGTAGTATCAATAGGCAAAGTAACACCATTCAACATTACCAGCGATGGTCTGTTTGTTGCGTCTAAATCTGCTTTTGTTGTAAAATTAGCCATATTACATAGTTGAGCCTTGTGACTGGCTGAGGTTATTAATTAATCGGAGCATCATTTCAATTGTCATTGGGGCTTTAGCAACTACGTCCATGCCATTACCTCCGGGCATATCAACTTTCATCAATGGAGCGTGAAATTCTATTTTGATTATTTTTGCTTCTCCTAGGCCACCGGAGGCACCGGATAGTAAAGAGGTGTTTAAGGCGTTTGTGGTAATTCCGCCGCCTCCGCTGCCACCTCCACCATTTCCTGTTAACTTACTTAAATCTATACCCAACATTTTAGCAATTCTGTTTTTTTCCTTCGTCAAGGTATTTCCATATTGCATAAAATTATTATAATTAAATTGGGCTTCATTTACTTTTTCTAAAATATCATAATAGTCCTTCATCCCTGATGCTATTCCTTCCGGATCTATTCCTAAATGTTTTGAAATCCTTGATAAAAATTCACTTTGACTAGATAAATTTTGGGCTTGGCTTCCCATATTCAACCCTTCAAGTAATTGATTTTCCTTTAACCATTGAACAGTCTTATTACTCTTATTTTGTTCATAATATTTTTTTAAATCTTTGGAATCAAAAAGTTCTCCTGATACTACTTGACTTGACAATTTAGCTAATTCCGGAGCCTTTTTAGCAATCGCATCTATAATATTAACTTGTTTTTCTCTTAACTTAGCAGACTGTTCATCTAAATTATTAGCAAAAGTTTGAGATTTTTTTGCATTTTTATCTATTTCTTCCTGTCTTTTTTGAATAACTATTTTGTTTAACATTTGATCGTTCCATTCTCTCAACGCATTTGCATTAATTGTATATTGATCACCTTCTTTTTGTAAAGATTTTGCAATATCTGGAGCTAATTTTCTTATTTCGTCAAGAATATTTTTACGCTCAGTTTCCGATTTATTTACATCATTAAGAGAAAATACAAGTTCATTTAATTTTTTACGATTTTCTTCCATCATATCGGATGTTTTTGGGCCAAAAGCATCTGATATTGCATTGCCAATTCTAGGAATAAAAGAAAGTATATTACTTAAAATTTTGCCAATTACATTTAATATGGGACTTAAAACATTAATTGCAA